>Ga0208480_1000051_pt1 | contig 46172 bp, 39 predicted proteins | sample NGESurshal092012_4_FD_184485 | JGI IMG/M metagenome (GOLD analysis project Ga0208480, IMG submission 184485) | Arctic peat soil microbial communities from Barrow, Alaska - NGEE Surface sample F53-1 shallow-092012 (SPAdes) | ecosystem: Environmental > Terrestrial > Soil > Wetlands > Peat ... | reverse complement strand
GTCGGATGATCGAACTTCTCTTCATCGGAGCCACCCATGATGAATTTCGGCGATGGAGAATCCCAGATGGTCGAGTTCTCGCCGGCCTTTCCGAACCACGGCGCGTTCTTCTTCCGCACGTACCAGCAAGGCTCATGCTGAAACCAATAGTGAGTTCTGGTGAGAACGGTTCGGCCCTTGTTCCAAATGATTTGCTGATGATGCAGAAAGCCGATACGCAGCAAACCATCCAGCACTTCGCGAGTGAACTTGGAAGCGTGCCATACGTACGCTACTTCCAGGCTGGGCACCAGGGCAAAGGCATCAGACCAATCCGCGCGAGTATCCGACGAGATGGAAGTGTTCGTGTGGCCCTCCGTTCGGTGCTTCATATAACTCGCTTCCGCCGGCCCGCAACCGTTCAGTCCAGCGCGGTCCCGCCATTCTGAATCCAGTTCGATGCCGTAGGGCGGGTCCGTGACCAGCAGAAACGGTTTGCGCTCACCCAACAGCCGCACGACATCGTCCACGTTCGTGGCGTCTCCGCAAAGCACTCGGTGCTGAACACGCGTATCGCCGCATACCCAAAGATCGCCGGAACGCGACACAGTGTGTTCCGGCAGCGGCGGAACTTCGTTGGCCTTTTCGTCGTCCGACGCCAGAAGCAAGTCGTCGAGTTCTTTCACGTCGAAGCCCGTGAGGCTCAGGTCGAAGTCAGCCTCCTTGAGTTCCAGCAGTTCCAAAGCGAGCAGCTCGTCATCCCATCCGGCGCTCAATGCCAATCGGTTGTCCGCGAGGATGTACGCGCGCTTCTGCGTCTCGCTGAGGTGATCGAGAACGATCGCGGGAACCTCGGTCAGGTCTAGCTTGCGCGCGGCGAGCAGACGCCCGTGCCCAGCGATAACGCCCGCCTTGCTGTCGACCAGAATCGGGCTGGTGAATCCGAACTCCGCGATGCTGGCGGCAATTTGCGCTACCTGTGCGTCGGAATGCGTGCGAGGATTTCGGGCATAGGGAACGAGCTTATTGAGAGGCCACAATTCGATGTGGCGTGCCATAGGTTGCGAGATCATCAGAAGCTTGTATGGTAGTGTCGCCTCCTAAATAGCAACCTGTGGGTTCAGTCGTCAACAGAGAAGTCAATCAATCACGAAGCTGCTCAGTAAGGCTAGGCAGGTTTCACATAGCCCCTGGCGTTGGCTACTTCGCCGCCTCTATGGGCCGATAGCCCAGGGACGTGCCGTCTGCCGCATAAATCGGAATCTGTTCGCGCTTGGAAGACACGTTGGCTATTTGGATCGAAAAGAAGGAGTTTATTGAGAGTCCCGTCTCTCGGGCCAGACCGCAGTTTACATCTTTTGAATATCAGGCCCGGAATTCACTCGTCAAAAGTAAAATGGGACGGCCCCAGAGGAGTCGCTAGCGCTGAGGCGGTTGGGCATCCTCCTTAAATAGGAAACGAAATGTTGTCGTCTCAGGAAGACGACATCCGCAAAAAAGGTGCCCAATGTGCCCAAACTCGCCATCTCATTGAATCGGGTGGCTTGATCGTGGGCAGGCACCTATATCCACACGATGCCCAATGGCTGCCCATGCTCAAAGTGGGGTTTGGACTCCAGTTGGACTCCGGCGACCACGTTCTCGCGGGGCGGCGGAACCGTAAGTGTTTGAAATGTCTTGGTGGACCTGGACGGGTTCGAACCGTCGACCTCTTCCATGCCATGGAAGCGCGCTCCCAACTGCGCCACAGGCCCGTAAGAACGGATTTCTGTCCTGAGAATATCACAGGGCGGAGTACTACAAACTCGGAGCGCACTAGCACTATAAAAGTACCTCCAGTTTTAATGTGCAAGGCTATTGACTGGCATTCGGAAGAAGCGCACAATCAGACGGTTGGTAAGAATGCCCCAGGTTGGGTCCTCCACTCGGTCTGGCGCACTTTAAGTCCAATGAGCCAAACGTTTCCACAGATTGGTGTTCCGCGACAAGAAGCCTCTCTTTCTCGCGATGTCCGCGCTGCTCAAAGCGCGGATCCGGTAATGCATGAGCTCGCACACGAATTGCGCCAGCCTTTAGGAGTGATCGAATCGCTGGCCTATTATTTGGAGCTCATTTCGACCGACGAGAAGGTTTGCGGCCATCTTCAGCGGATTCAGGCGATGGTTTTTGAAGCGAACCGGATTCTGGAGCACGCCTCCACTTCGCCCTGCCCTGTAGCTCTCGAGCCCGTGGCCTGTTAGAGAATTACGAATCCGATCCACGCATTGATTCAAGCACCGCAACTTTGTCCCGCAGACGCCGGAGTTGTTCCCGCATTCCGGGCAACTGCGCGATGTGCGCCAGCCCTTTCAAGTGTTGCCGCAGCGGGCGCGCCGGAATGCCCCAGACCGGCTCCCCCGCCTTGATCTTTTGCGATCTGAGGACTCCACTTTTGCCGCCGATCACGGCCTTGGACTCTATTTTCGCCTTCTCTCCGATGCCGGCTTGTCCGCCGATAACGGCATAGTCGCCTACCGACACGCTACCTGAGAATCCGGTCTGCGCCGCCACAGCCACGTGCCTGCCGATGATACAGCTATGAGCAACGTGCACCAGGTTATCCAGTTTGGTTCCTTCACCGATGCGCGTCACGCCGAGCGCCGCCCGATCAATGCAACAATTCGCGCCCATCTCCACGTCATCGCCAATTTCCACTGTGCCGATCTGCGGAAATTTTTCATAGCGATCGCCAACCAGAGTGAACCCGAAACCGTCCGCTCCTATTACGCAACCGGAGTGTAGAATCACCCGCGCGCCGATCCGCACGCCATCGTATATCGTGACGTTAGGGTGCAATGTCACGCCGTCGCCGATTGTCACGTCATCTCCGATAATGCAGCCATTGCCGATATAGCACCCGCTGCCAATCTTTGTGCGCTCACCCACGGATGTATGCGCTCCTACGAAGCAATCGGGCGCTATGCCGGCGGTCGGAGCAATTTCCGCTGTCGGATGAGTGGTTGGAGCCGGTTTTGCTTTCGAATACAACGCGGCAATCGCCTTCGTAAAAGCATTGCGCGGCTGGTCCGCGCGGATCAGAGCCCACTCGCCGGTTGCATCGAACCATCGCGGAACCAGCAGACAGCCGGCGCGTGAGGATGCCGTCATCTCGACGGCCTTCCGATTTTCCGCGAAGGACAGTTCGCCTTCTGTCGCATTCTCAAGCGCATTCGCGCCTGAGATCGAGCGTTCGGTATCTCCTTCAGCCGAACCACCGCAAATTTCGGCGAGTTGCGCGACCGTGAGAGTGGGCATCCACCATAATTAGCATTGATGGCGGCCGATCCATCAGCTTACGTCGCACCCACAGCCCGCGTGCATCCTGACGCGGTTATTGGGGCGGGAACGCGCGTCGGCGAGTTCTGCATCGTCGAATCCGACGTGGTGATTGGCGCGCGCTGCATTCTGGAGCCTTACGTCTACGTGAAGCGCTGGACGAGCATGGGCGACGAGAACCAGATTTCCGCCGGAACGGTGCTTGGCACCGATCCACTCGACCGGTCGTTCACAGGCGAGCGAAGCTATCTCATCCTCGGCAATCGCAACAAAATTCGCGAGCACTACACCATTTCGCGCGGAACCAGCCCGGAATCGATGACGCGCATTGGAAATGAGAATTACATCATGACCTCGGGACATATCGCTCACAACTGCATTCTCGGCAACGAAGTTGTCGTGGCCAGTTGCGCGCTCGTCGCCGGATATGTGGAAATCGAAGATCAAGCTTTCATTTCCGGCGGCGTGGTCGTTCATCAATTTTCAAAAGTTGGACGCCTGGCGATGGTCGGCGGAAACACGCGAGTGAACAGCGATCTTCCTCCTTACTTTCTCTATTCCGATTTCAATGTCACGGCAAAAGGCCTGAATATGGTCGGATTGAAACGCGCCGGCATCCCGATTGAGGAAATAAGGTTATTGAAAAGGGCTTATAGGCTTTTGTATCGAGCGCGGTTGAAGCTCGAAGAAGCGTTGACGCGGATTGAAGCGGAGCTGCCATCCGAACACACGCGCCATCTGGTGAGCTTCATACGCGGAAGCAAGCGAGGAATCTGCCGGGAAAGCGCGGGCGTTCGCGAACGTGACTGAGACCGGCATTCAGCGCGAACTCGCTCGAGCCAATTGGACATGGCTTAAGGAGTTTGCGTATTGCGATACGCCTTTGAACAAAGCTTCCGCAATCTTTTGGCGCTGATCGCCTTTTTTCAACAATTTTTCGTCATGCGGATTTGAAATAAAGCCGATCTCCGCCAGGATGGACGGCATAGTCGCTCCGATCAGAACCACAAAAGGCGCTTGCCGGACGCCTCGGTCCCGCGAACGGCTATTCATTCTGACCGAGGTGGCCCACAATGAACTCTGCACTTTCTGCGCAAATTCCCTCGATTCTTCTAGTTTGGTCTGCAGCACAGCCCTATGCAGTAGATCGTTGAGATCGGAGATGGAACTGCCCGAGGTTGCGTTTTCGCGCGTCGCGAGATCCAAGCCGCTCCTGTCGGAAGTCAAATTGAAGTAGTATGTTTCGACGCCTGTTGCGCTCGGCTCGGGAGAGGAATTCGCGTGGATGGAAATGAACAGATCCGCTTTCTCGTCGTTGGCGATTTTCGTGCGGTCTTCGAGGGGAATAAATATATCGGTTGAACGCGTGTAGACCACTTCAGCGCCCAATCGCTCGCTGATCAGCCGTCCCAGCCGTAGCGCGACATCGAGCACTAAGTCCTTCTCCATAAGCCCGCCGGGGCCGATGGTTCCGGTATCGTGGCCGCCGTGGCCCGCATCAATGACCACTTTGCCCATCTTGAGCCCGAAGACGCGCACGAGCGAGCGGTCGCCCATGCTATCTGTTATGGCCGGCGCGGCAGGCGCCGTCGTCTTCTCAACCCGGACCGATGCCGGAGCCGGAATGGAATTCACAGGTGCATACGCCGCCGTTGAAACTGGATTGGGAGCGGACAAGCTGGGCGTACTGGCTACGCTCGCCTGCCGCACAACAAAACCATCTTGAGTCTGAATCGTCGTAATCGGACGAGCCGTGATTGAAGAACTACGACTAGTGGCTCCGGTCGGAATTCGCGCAGACAAGGGCGGGACGGAAACGCCGGGTATCGCGGCAGGCGCCAGCGGCGAAGCGGCATTTGACGTCCGCGACGGAAGCGAGGCAGGTCCCATGCTGTCCGAGGCTGGCGGGGCCGTAGTTTCGTTCGACGAGAGGTCTACGCGTTGGGACTCCGTGACACTGTGCGTCACCGATAATGTCGGAAGAGTCGTGCCCTTCGGCCGGAACTCGATCATCAACCGGTCCGGATCGACAAGCTGAGACGAGACGACTTCTACCGGTCCCTCCAGATCGAAGACGATTCGGGTTCTTCCCGGGCTGACCTCGGCCACTCGTATTTCTTTCACACGGCGATCGTTCACCTGGATGGTCTCAATGCCGCGATGCAAGGTTGCGGGAGGACGCAGTCCGCTCAGATCGAAATAGACACGTGAAGGATTGTCAATCTGATCGGAGGTGAGCTTGTAGTCGCCCTGCGTCTGGATAGCGACTCGCGTCACATCTCCGAAAGACCAAAATCGTATGGCTTCGACACGAGCGGGACCTGGCGCTTGGGAATATCCCGCGCAAGCCGTACACAATAATGCCGCTACGGCAGACGAGAAAGAGAGAAGAGAGCGGGGGAGGCGCAACATGGAAATGAATCAGCGATTAAATGGGGGCAACCGCTCCTCCAAATCTCGAGCCATGCTACTTGGAACACGTAAGCAGCGAGAAAGACACATAACAAAAGCAACAAACTTTGTTTGTTCGCATTATAACCGGAAAACCCGCTTGCCAGTGCTACTATTTGGGCATGCGAGCGGCTGCTTTCGTCCTAGTGGGCGGCCGTAGCTCGCGCATGGGACGCGATAAAGCGCTCTTGCGTTGCAATTCGCGGCCGCTTGTGGAAGACGTTGCCGTAAAGGCTGCTTCGATCGCCGGCAGCGTTACCCTGATCGGTAGGCCGGAGAGATATAGCGATCTCGGATTCGACTGTTTGCCCGATCTGCGATCCGGCTTAGGACCCTTGGCAGGCATTGAGGCGGCACTCGATAGTGGACGGGGCGAGCTCAATCTCGTTCTCGCCTGCGACATGCCGGGGCTCGAGCGCGATTGGCTCTCGCGGCTTTTGTCACAAGCCCGGCGAACCAATGCGTTGTGTCTGGCGTGCCGCGATGAAAGCGGCATGCTTCATCCCCTTTGCGCGGTATACCGCAGCGCCTGCTTGCCTTTCGTTCGCCGGGCTCTCGATGCCCGCCGTTTGAAGCTGCTCGATCTCCTGGGGGAGCTGGATGCCGCCAGTCTCGAGATCCCGCACAAAATTTCGAACCTCAATACGCCGCGGGAGTGGGCTGCATGGCAGCATGTAGGGAAAGCGGCCGGCGCAGCCGATGGGAACTGACGGAGCTCCGCACTACATCGAATTCCGAGACGTTAGCAAAGAATTTGACCACCCGGTATTGATCGACGTGAGCTTCCACGTCGATGCGGGAAAAACTCTGGCCATCATCGGACGAAGCGGCGTAGGGAAATCTGTGACGTTGAGCCACATCATGGGCTTCATTAAGCCCGATAAAGGCCAGATCATCGTCTCGCACGCCGACATCACGAACATGCCCGAAGCGGAATTGCGGCGCATCCGCAAGAAAGTGACCATGGTCTTTCAGTCGGGCGCGCTCTTCGATTCGCTCACAGTTGGTGAAAACATCCTTTTCTCGCTGGAGCTTCGCGAAGACTACGACGAGCAAAATAAAGAAGACGTAGTTAAGGGACTTCTGGAGATGGTCGATCTTCTGCATCTCAAGGATCTCTATCCGGGCGATTTGTCCACCGGCTACAAACGGGCAGTCGCCATTGCGCGCGCCCTAGCCGCGCAACCGGAATGCATTCTTTACGATGAGCCGACCACCATGGTCGACCCCATCATGTCCGACGATTTGAGTAATCTGATGCTCCGCCTGAAGAAGCAGTTGGGATTGACCGCAATCGTGGTCACCCACGATCTCGACCTGATGCGCAAGGTGGCGGATTCGGTGGTGTTCCTTTACAAAGGAGAAGCGATCTACTTCGGGCCTGTTTCAGAACTGGACCAGTGCCGCCACCCGCACGTACAGCAGTTTCTGGCAATGGACCGGGTGGAGATATCGGGAAAAATCGAAGAGACCTAAGGGTTTCCGAATACCCGCCCCTTCAGCGCGTTCCAATGCCGCCGAAGCCATCCGGATCGCGGCAGTTTCGCTTGCAGCTTGTCGGTATCCAGCCCGCCCGCCTTGTTCGTATTCGCCGCAGCGCCGGGATGATATTCTTCAGCGCCTGTCAGATGAACGCGAGTCCCATCGAACGCGTAAGAACGCTGCCGGAGCTTGCCGTCCTCATCCTTCGTAATCAGCTCAAATGTGCGTAAGGCGTTTGCATCCATCGCATCTACATGAACCGGGAAGTAACCTTCGATATCGCGCTGGCGATAGGAAGTCTCATAGCGATGATGGCGCCGGTTCCACAGAAAAACACGCCACGCGTCGAAATCGTACGATTCCAGATCGGACGCGGTCGTCCACAACCAGTTGTGCTTGACTCCTTTTGTTTCGTCCTCAACCGCCCCTAAATCGAAATAAGACGTTATGCGCTTGCCTTCGGCGTACTGGGCCACTTCATCCGGAATAGACATCATCAGATTGCGGGAGAGCACCCAACCGCATTGCGCATACTTGGTGCGAACCAGCGCCCAATCCTCCATGACAACCGGCTTCTTGAGATCTTCCGTCTTTCTCTCAGCCGCTTCTTTTTCCCGTTTCGCCTTTAGATCGGCGGTGCTCTCAGAGCCATCGATGCGCTCAGCCGAAAGTTCCTGCCAGTTCTGTGGAGGCTTGGGCGGCGGCGGCATGGGAGGCAGATTGCCCCTGCTTCTGGACTGCCTTTCCGGCCTTTGCCGCCGTGAAAGCGGCTGAGGGCGATCATAAAAAAATTGGGAACGAGTTGGCGCGCTGACCCTCGGCTCAATTCGATATTCCAGAACCGCCACTGAGCCGCCTTCCGGAATTTTTGCGAAAGCGGGGGACTGGCGGCTTGGGTCCAGGTGAATATTGAGCGCTTCGTACACCGTCGCGGCGCCCTCCGAAGGCAGCGCCAGCGCGCGCCGGTTCTCTTGACGAACCAGTTCCATCTGCTCAGGACTGAGCAATTGAAAAGAATCGACCCAGCCTTCGATCCCCTTCGCGGTCCGGACTTTCACAAACCTACGGCGAACGTCGATAACGCTCACGCGATCGCCGTGCTTGAGCACTGCCACAGCGCTGTTCTTCTGCGCGAGCTCGCGGCGCAAAGGGAGGGTTGCCGGCGCGACGTAGGCTTGGCCCAGTACTTCGCTCGATCGATTGCCGCAGCCGGTCAGCCACGGCAACAACATCAGAAAGATTGCGCTGAAGGGAGCTAGGCGCGGCAATGACCGATGCATCTTGCAGACGGCCTACGAAGTCGTCTAGCGCCGCTCCGGGGCGCGAGCCGGACAAAAAGCAATCATCCCAGAAGCCGCGCGATCTCTTTGAGAATACATCGATCCATCACCACCGGAATCCCGGCGGCCTCCGCCTTCTTTCCCGCCTCGTGGTTCATCACGCCCTCCTGCATCCAGATGCATCGCGCCCCTTTCCGGAGCGCTTCGTCAACTATTTCAGGCACTCCCTCGGACCGCCGGAAAATGTCCACAATGTCGATCTCGCCGGGCACATCCTTGAGCGATGGGTAAGCGCGCTCCCCAAGCACTTCCGTTTCGTTGGGGTTCACCGGAATAACGCGATAACCCTGCCGCTGGAGAAACCGCGAAACGCCGAAACTGGCCCGAGTTCGGTTGCTCGACAGGCCAACCACCGCAATGGTCTTCGCTTCCCGCAGCAGGCGCGCGACGTCCTTGTCATTCATCATGCTTCACTCTTAATTCGTCCTTCGGCTGCTCATCCAGTTTTAGAATCTTACGGAACCGCATCACTTCGGCATTGGTCAACGTGCGATATGCGCCTGGCTTGAGATCGTCCAGCTCGAGGAATCCAATCTTCACGCGTCTCAATTTCTCGACCAGGCGTCCAAAATGCTTGAACATGATGCGAACCTGGTTCTGCCTGCCCTCCACTAACCGTACTTCGTACCACGGGTTCACCGTTTTGCGAATCAGCTTCAATCCCGCCGGAGCGGTTCGCACGCCGTGCAGCGGAATACCGTTGCGAAACCCCTCCTCCTGCTCCCGCGTGAGAGCGCCGTTCACTTTGACGAAGTAAGTCTTCGTAACATGGCCGGCGGGCGACATCAATCGATTTGCGAATTCTCCGTCATTAGTCAGCAGCAGGAGCCCTTCGCTGGCATAATCTAAACGTCCCACCGGATAAATACGTTCGCGAAGGCCTTTGAAGAACGACATTACAGTCTGACGCCGTTGCGGATCGTGAACAGTGGTCACGCAGTTCTTCGGTTTATTCAGCGCGATGTAGAGCCGATGCTTGGGCTCTTCCAACACGCGGCCATCGACCTTCACTTTGTCGGCGGATAAATCGGCTTTTGAGCCGAGATCGACGACGGTCTTACCATTTACCGAAACGCGGCCCGCGACAATCAGTTCCTCCGCTTTACGCCGGCTTGCCACTCCCGCGCGGGAAAGAATTTTCTGCAGCCGTTCGTCAGGCATCGGAGTCTTGCCGCTCGGCTTCTTGCGCCGATGCATCTGAATCGGGTCGCTCGTCGGGAACCGGGCTGGACTCAGGAGGGGTTTCGATTTCTTCAGAGTCGCTCAAGGCCAGGCGGCCCAGCTCTTCAAACTCCTTGAGCGTGGGCAGTTCCGCAAGCGAGTTCAATCCGAACTGAATCAAAAACTCGCGGGTGGTTTTGTAAAGAATCGGCTTGCCGAGAACGTCCTTTCTTCCCGCGGCCGCAATCAATTTCCGATCCAACAGCGTCTTCAAAACGCCAGCGCCCTGGACTCCGCGAATTTCCAGCACTTCCGGAGCGGTAATCGGCTGCTTGTAGGCGACGACGGCCAGCGTCTCGAGCGCGGCCAAAGATAACCTGAACGGCGGTTGCAGCCGCTTGACAAATCGCCGGATGGACTCGTGATGCTCCGGCTTAGTGGACATTTTGTAGCCGCCCGCAACTTCCCGAACGGATAAACCGCGATCCGGGGCCGAATACTCGGCGACGAGCCGGTTTAGAATTTCTTTCACTCGATCGAGCGGCTGGCCTGTCGCCGCCGCGATTTGCTCCGAACCGAGAGGTTCATCCGTGATGTAGATGGCAGCCTCGATCACCGCCTTCAAATTCGCGAAGGACTCCGCCACCGGCGGCTCGGCAAACGCTTCTTCGATGAAAAGGTCGTCGGGCTGCCCGGATGCTGAAACAGGCAGCTCCGCTTCGGCTTCGAGGGCAGTATTCTCTTCCATCGCGGAGGTTTCGCGAAGCTGTTCCACTTCTTCCATGCGGTCTGTCAGCGGTATTCCTGTTCTACGGCGTTCAGTTCTTCAAAAGACTCGTTCGCTTTTTCGAACTCCGGCCCTCGGCGCAGACCGATATCGCCAAAAGCCTCGCCTTGCGTCAGTTCCACGCTCTGCCGCCTCACCAGCTCGAGAATCGCCAGAAACAGGCAGATCATCGCGCGGCGGCTGCGCTGCCGCTCGAAGAGTTGAGTCGCGGAGAGTGGCCCCTGCTTGCGCGACCTGGCAAGCTGATTCCGCAGGAATTGGATCATATCCGGCACGCTGACCAATTCCGGCCGAATTTCAAATATCGGACGGCTCTTTACGCGCTCCAGAACATTCTGGAAAGTCTTGACGAGATCGAAAATCGTAACCGCCAACCCCGGTCCCTCGTCTTCGAGCAGGAATTTGTCGATTTGCGGGTTCGACCAGACGGCCTCTTCGACCACGCGCTTTTGCTGTAACATCTCGGCGGCGTTCTTGAAACGCTCGTGCTCAATCAGCCGCTCCACCAGCTCCGCGCGCGGGTCTCCCTCAGGCGAAATCTTCTCGAGTTCCGGATCCCTCGGCAGCAACAGGCGGCTCTTGATATGAATCAGCGTCGCCGCCATGTAGACGAACTCGGAGCTGATCTCGATGTCCAGTTCCATGGCCTTTTGCATGTATTCGAGATATTGCGCCGTAATCTGGGCAATCGGAATGTCGTAGATGTTGATTTGCTGCTTGCGAATCAGATCCAGCAACAGATCCAACGGCCCTTCATACTGCGCCACATGGAAGTTCAAGGGCGACGACACTAGCTACACCATAGCACGCAAAAATGGCTTATCGGCGAAACCCGCGCCAGTCCTTCAAGGCTCTCAAAGTCAACCGCCCGGAGCGTTCATCCGAGCGTATTTACACTCATCCGCCGAGTCGCTTCATATGCCGCAATCGCCTCTTGCTGCTGCAGGATATATCCGAGTTCATCCACGCCCTCCAGCATGCAGTGCTTCGCGAATTCGTCGATTGGAAACGTTACTGACGACCCATCCGGCAGCGTAAGCTTCTGTTCGGCCAGATCCACCTTCACCGTGGCCGCGGGATCCCGCGCAATCGCCTGAAACAGAGCTTTGTGCGCATCGTGTGGAACTGCAATCGGGAGCAGCGAATTCTTCAGAGCGTTTCCGCGGAAAATATCCGCGAAGGATGTGCTGATCACGGCGCGAAAACCGTACTGTGTCAACGCCCACGGGGCGTGTTCGCGCGAGCTTCCACAGCCGAAGTTATCTCCCCCGAGCAAAACGTGCGCCGCGCGGCCTTCCGGCCGGTTGAGAATAAAATCCGGATTGGGTTTTCGCTCGGCATCGTAGCGCCAATCGAAAAAAAGCTCGTCGCCCAGACCCGCTTTGGAGATCGTCTTTAGAAAACGGGCCGGAATGATCTGATCGGTATCGATGTTGTCGATCGCGAGCGGCGCAAGGCGGCTTGTAAAGGCAATAAATTTTTCCATCGCGTTTTCCTAGAGAAGCGTTCTCACATCCGTGACGACGCCCATCACGGCGCTTGCAGCCGCGGTCAATGGACTCGCGAGAAACGTTCGTCCGCCCTTGCCTTGACGTCCTTCGAAGTTGCGGTTGCTGGTAGAGACACTGTATTCGCCCGGCTGCAATTGATCGCCGTTCATGGCGATGCACATAGAACAGCCCGCTTCCCGCCAGTCGGCGCCCGCGTCCTTGAAAACCCGATCCAGCCCTTCGGCTTGCGCCTGCCTCTTCACCTGCTGCGATCCGGGCACCACCATCACCCGGACCTTCGAGTTCACTTTACGACCTTTGAAAATTTCCGCTGCCGCGCGAAGATCGGAGATTCGGGAATTTGTGCAGCTCCCTATGAAGACCACGTCGATGCGATGCCCCAGTAAAGATTTGCCCGCCGGCAGATCCATATAGCGCAGCGCCTTGCCGAGCGAATCGCGCTCAACCGGATCGCTCACTGCGGAAGGATCGGGAACCAGCGCGGTGATCGGAATGCCCATGCCCGGGTTCGTTCCAAAAGTAATCATCGGCTCGAGCGTGCCGGCATCGATGTGAATGCGCTTGTCGAAATTTGCGCCGTCGTCAGTCGGCAATTTGCGCCACGAATTGAGCGCGCGATCCCAATCGTCGCCCTTCGGCGCATAAGGCCGCCCCGCCATGTACTGGTAAGTCGTATCGTCCGGCGCAACTAATCCCGCGCGCGCGCCCCCCTCAATGGACATGTTGCAGATGGTCATCCGCTCTTCCATGGAGAGCGCTCGGATGGCCGGACCGGAATATTCGAAAACGCATCCTGTCCCGCCGCCGATCCCGATGCGCGAGATCAGGCTCAGAATGATATCCTTCGCCCCCACTCCGCTCCTGAGAGCGCCATCCACTCGCACTTCATAAGTTTTCGAGGGCGCTTGCAGCAAACATTGTGTGGCGAGCACATGTTCAACCTGGGTCGTTCCGATTCCAAACGCCAGCGCTCCAAAGGCTCCGTGCGTGGCCGTGTGACTGTCGCCGCAAACCAGCGTCATCCCCGGCTGGGTCAAGCCCTGCTCCGGGCCAATGATGTGTACAATTCCCTGCTTCTCGCTGTGCGGGCCGTAGAAAGGAATGCCGAACTCCCGGCAGTTTTTCTCAAATTGCGTAATCTGCGCTTCCGCCACTTTGTCGATTATGGGAAGCGAGCGGTCGTAAGTCGGTATGCTGTGATCGGTCGTGCCGATCGTAAGATCGGGTCTTCTTACTTTTAGCCCGCGCTCCCGCAGACCGGAGAAGGCCTGCGGCGAGGTTACTTCATGCACCAGGTGCAAATCGATGTACAACAGCGGCGGCGCTCCTTCGCGCTGCGCAACCACGTGGTCATCCCAGATTTTTTCGATAATGGTGCACGGCCGGGCCGCTACCCCGTTTTCTTGTGACATATATTCTCTCGTTTATCGATGCGTGGAAGCTACGCGAAGCGGAAGCGCGGAGCAAACCGCATCACCCACTTCGCTGGTGCCGGCCGGCGCTCCCGCCGGCTTCAAGTCCGCCGTGACCCGACCGCTGTTCAAAACGTCTTCGATGGCGCGATTTACCGCCTGAGCTTCTTCCATCAAACCGAAGCTGTATTCAAGCATTGCCGCCACGGACCCGATTGCTCCCAGCGGATTGGCCTTATTCCGACCTGCGATGTCCGGAGCCGATCCATGCACCGGCTCATACAAACCGGTCCACGCTCCCGACGGTCTCCGGCTTCCAATCGAAGCCGATGGAAGCATGCCGATCGATCCCGCCAGCACCGCGCCTTCGTCGCTCAGGATATCGCCGAACAAATTTTCCGTTAACACCACGTCAAAGCGCCTGGGAGTGAGCACCAGTTGCATCGCGCAGTTGTCCACCAGAATATGGTCAAGCGCGACATCCGGATAATCTTTCCCGATTTCGGTCACCACGCGCCGCCAGAGCTGAGAGTTTTCGAGAACGTTCGATTTGTCGACGCTGGTCACTTTTTTTCGCCGCTTTTGCGCGAGCTGCATCGCCATGCGCGTGACGCGCTCGATCTCCGCGCGCGTATACGTCATGGTGTTCACCGCGCGTTCTTCCGCGCCGCTGCCAGAGATGCCGCGCGGCGTTCCATAATACAAGCCGCCTGTGAGCTCCCGGACGATGATCATGTCGGTACCGCTTACTAGCTCATTCTTGAGCGGCGACGAATCGACCAGCGCGCTATAGGATTTAATTGGCCTGAGATTCGCGTATACTCCGAGCGCTTTCCGAATGCCCAAAAGCCCGCGCTCCGGACGATTTTCCGGAGGAGCATTATCGAACTCCGGCAAGCCCACCGCGCCCAAAAGAATCGCGTCCGCTTCCAACGCCAGTTTTTGCGTCTCTTCCGGAAAGGGGCTCCCCGTTTTCTGAATCGCGATGCCGCCCAGCAGACCTTCGCTGATCGAAAGATCGTGCCCGAATCCATCTGCGACTTGCCTTAGCACCTTGGCTGCTTCGCGAGTGACCTCCACTCCGATCCCGTCGCCAGGCAGTAAAAGAACGTTCAATTTCATCTGATTTTTAGGATGCGGTGATGGCTTGAGCCGAGACCGCTTCGAGTCCTTGCCCGATCACTTCCTCCACCAGTTTCGCAATCTCGTCGTTCCGAAGACCCTTCTTCCTGTCCGCAATGATCGTGAATTGGCGATACACCGCCTCGAGTTCCTCGCGTGAGAGCTGAAATCCCAAATCCTCGGTGCGTTTCTTCAGCGCATGGCGCCCACTGTGCTTGCCCAGAACAATCCGGCTCTCCGGAACACCGACGCTGGCCGGATCCATGATTTCGTAAGTGGATTTTTCTTTCAGGTATCCGTCCTGGTGAATACCGGCTTCATGCGCGAAGGCGTTCTCGCCGACAATCGCCTTGTTCGGCTGCGGCCCAAAACTAATAAACTGCGTAAGCATCCGGCTTGCGCCATACAGCTTTTCAGTGTGAATTTTGGTCTCAAACGGAAGCCGGTCGTGGCGTGTCTTAATGGCCATCACCACTTCTTCGAGTGCCGCATTCCCCGCGCGCTCTCCAATTCCGTTGATTGTGCACTCGACCTGTCTCGCGCCCGCGCTCACCGCCGCAAGCGAATTCGCCACCGCCAAGCCCAGGTCGTCGTGGCAATGCACGCTCACCACCGCGCGATCGCCCAGCACGCCCGCGATATGCCTAATGAGGTCCGCGTATTCTGCCGGTACCGAATAACCCACCGTGTCCGGTAGATTAACCGTGCGCGCTCCCGCCTCCACCACCGCCTTACTCACCTGTTCCAGGTAATCCAGATCGGTGCGTGTCGCGTCTTCGGCTGAGAACTCCACGTCATCCGTGTAGCTGCGCGCGAGACTCACCGCCGCGACCGCCTCATCTAAAACCTGTTGGCGGGTCTTTCGCAGCTTGTGCTTCAGATGGATATCGCTGGTTGCGATAAACGTATGGATGCGCGGCCGTTTGGCGCGCTCTAATGCCTTAGCGGCTCGTTCCACGTCCAGCGTGCAGGAACGCGCCAGCGCAGCCACCTGCACCCACGGAAATTGACGGCTGACCGCATCCACGGCGTCAAAATCGCCTTCCGAAGCGATGGGAAAGCCGGCTTCAAGAATGTCCACGCCCAAACCGACTAATTGCGCGGCCATCTTTAATTTCTCCGAGGTATTCATGCTGCAGCCGGGCGACTGCTCGCCATCCCTTAGAGTGGTATCGAAGATGTAAACTCGGCTCAATTTGGCTACTCCTCTCGTAGGACTTCCCTAATCCTAAAGCTAATTCGGTCGATTATGCAAATTTATACTTACGACGTCTCGTATTAGGTACAATCATGCTATAAACGCTGAACCTGGTGGGCGTTATGGAACTCTATCCCCTCAAAGTCTTCCTCACAGTTGCCACAGAACGCAGTTTTTCGCGGGCTGGCGAGAAACTTCTCCGCACCCAACCGGCTATTTCCATCGCTATCCAACGCCTGGAGAGCGATTTAAAGGAAAAGCTTATCGACCGTTCGGGCCGCGAATTGCTGCTCACGGACGCCGGACGCCTGGTCCTTGAATACGCGCGCCGCTTCCAGCACCTTGAATCCGATCTCGAAAATGCTCTTCGTGAGCTGAAAGACAATTACTCCGGACGGCTCTCGATCGGCGCCAATGAGTCTACATCGCTCTATCTCATCCAGCACATTGAGCAGTACCGGCGGTTGTTCCCCAAAGTAAAAGTGCAAGTGAGGCGATCTGAATCCAGCAAGATTCCGTCCCAACTTCTGGATGGAGACCTGGAGCTGGGAGTGATCAGCTACGATCCGGGCAACGATCACCTTCACTCTCAAATCATTTATGCCGACCGGCTCACCCTGATCGTTTCTCCTCAGCATCGTTTCTCAAAGCGCGACGAGATTTCGATTACCGAATTGGATATGGAAACCTTCATTGCGCATAACGTGCTATCGCCATACCGAGAGACCGTCATCCGGGAGTTCCAGCGCCACAAGGTTCCCTTGAACATGGATATCGAAATGCCCACGGTAGAAACCATTCGCCGGCTGGTGCAGCACAATGAAGGGATCGCGTTTCTTCCTCGCATGTGTGTCGAGCACGAGATCAAGCAGGGTCTGCTGCGCGAGATACGGGTCAAGGAACTGACCCTGGAGCGAAAAATTCGTCTCGTTTACCCCGCGCGCCGTGCCTTGAGTCATGCCGCCAAAGCCTTTCTCGAAGTCATCAAGAGCGGCAGGGCGGAAACGGAGCCTGTTCAGGAACTCGCGTGAGTGAGGAAGTCTCGCGCCAGGCTGAAAATTCCGTCGGCATCGTAGGAGGCGGAATCATCGGAATGTCGATCGCCTGGCGGTTGGCGCAAACCGGCTGCCGAGTCGCGGTTTACGAGAAGTCCGCGATTGGGGGCGAAGCGAGCTGGGCGGGCGCGGGGATGCTCTCTCCCGGCGGTGAAATCGATAGCGCGTCGCCCTTGTCGCCTCTGGCGATCGAATCGAGGCAACTCTACGGGGCGTTCGTACGCGAACTCGAAGAAGCTTCCGCCCTCGCCATCGATTACCAGGAGTGCGGCGCGCTGGATTTAGCTTACTCGCCGGATGAATTGGAGGCTCTCGAACTCAGGGCCGCTCGGCAATCCAATTTAGGCATTCAATCGAAGCCCGTGACCAAGGCGCACGTATCGACCTTCTGGCCCAGAGTACGAACCCAAAACTTCGCCGGAGCGCGTTTCTATGCCGACGATGCCATCGTAAATCCGCGCGAGATCGTATTTGCGCTCGCCGCCGCTTGCCGGAAGTCCGGCGTTTCGATTGCGCAAGACTGTCCAGTATCGCGCGCCGTAGTCTCAGCCGGTTCAGTCTCGCTTGAAACTGTCCGCGGCGTTCAAGCTCATGCGGCGGTGGTGATCGCGGCCGGAGCGTGGGGCGGCGCTATTGCCGTCCAAGGCGTGCCCGCGTTGCCTCCGGCCGAGCCGGTAAAGGGCCATTTGATCGGTTATCAGCAACCGGAGCAGACCTGCCACACAATTCTTCGCCATGGGCATACTTACCTTCTCCAGCGCGCCAGCGGCCTGTTGATTGCCGGAAGCTCCATCGAGCACGCCGGGTTCGATCGGGAGATTCAGCCCTGGGTGGTTGCCTCCATCGGCCATCGCGCGGAATTCGTGCTGCCGAATCTGGCCGACGCGACTCCCTCCGAAACTTGGATTGGGTTCCGGCCGGAGAGCGACGCGTTGCACATCGGCGCATGGCATTCGCCCCGCTTCTATTTGGCTTACGGACACTATCGGAACGGCATTTTGCTCGCTCCCTTGACCGCTCAGCGGGTGAGCGCCGCCGTTACTGCCAGCTTGGGAATGCGCTAGCCCGCTTCCGCCGAACGTCCTCAATCAATCCCGCCACGCGTCTCCGCCGTTTCAGGAGAGTCTCGAGCATCTCTTCGAGCGCAGTCTCATCCCCGTCCAGCCAGCCTCGCGGAATCTCTTTCCAGGCCGAATCGATCACTTCCGCGGGGAAGTTCTCAACTATCTCGAGCCAAGGCTGAAAGGAATCAAGCGTGCGCACCTCCTCATAAACCGCGGTGCGGAAATATAGTCCTTGAATGGGAGAGTCCTCAAAGCTCCAATGCGGGCCGTTGAAAGCAAAACCGTGGTCGATCATCTGGGCGAAGAATCCCACTCTCGCAGGGGCTTCTCCCTTCAATGGCGTCCAGCTTTTGGCCCGGGCGCGAAAGAAGACGGCCTGCCGTGAATCGGCATTCCCCGCCCACTTATCAAACACCAGCGCCCCCAGGAAATCCGTCCGGTTTTCGACCTTATCCAGCAGCTTATCCGGCAGGAAATCAAACACCGCGACCCGGTCGGGATGCACTGCCATCCGGGAACCGAAATGCAGACCCGGCGCAATCGCCTGACGCCGCGAACCCAAGGAAAAATAGAGATCGGGATGGTCGGCGATGAATTCGGGGGTGAGCTCGATAATTGCCGTATCCGGCACATGAACTTGCATGTAGCGCAGAAACGCGGAGGCCAGCCATTCATTGATCAGGATGCGGCGATGCTGTGGGTTGTTCGTGAATTTGACCACATAATAGTCGCCATCCTCGCCCTCTAAAAGATGTGCCTGCGCTCCACCCCGCATCTTTCGGATTAAGTTGCGAGCGCGAATCGGCATGCATCAGGAGTGACAGAATGGATACGCGAACAGAGGGTCTAGACTCAATCGCAGCTTTTCGGGATCACCGGAATTTCACCCTTGCTAGGCTAATGCTTAGTCGGCATAAGGAGCAAAATCAGAGCATGATTGAAGACATTTCAGAGAAGCAACGAGCGAACAATCCGGACGAAGTGGCGCTGGAACTGATGAAGTTCATCGCAATGACCACCAGCTACGGCAAAGGCACGCCCACGACCGGCTTCGGTGGCAAGGGGCCGCGCTCGAGCGAGGAGTACGCTGAATCTCTTCTGGAACTATTCGAGCGCTGCCGCTCCGTTGTCCGCAAGGATTCCAAGTAGCTGAACCCCTTGCCGCCGGAGAAGTCCGGCGCGAGATTCGATTCAGCGCGCTCCCGCTTGCGCAGCCGGAGACCTACCTTCTGCGCCTCGCCGCTTTTTTGGCTGCCTTCTTTGCCGGAGCCTTTTTGGCCGAACCCTTCTTGACCGCGGCTTTCTTCACGGCTTTTTTTGCCGCCTTCTTGGTTGGTGCTTTCTTTGCCGCGGCTTTCTTCGGAGCCGCCTTCTTTACGGCTTTTTTCGCAGCCTTCTTCACTGGAGCTTTCTTTGCCACGGCTCTCTTGGCCACGGCTTTCTTGGCTGCTGCGCTCTTCTTCGGCGCCGCGACCTTCTTTTGTGCCGCGGGAGTCGCCTTCTTTAAGGCCTTCTTTTGCGCCGGTGGAGCTTCCTTCGTTACGGCAGCCGTTTGGGGCGTCGACTTCTTGGATGGCGCCTTCTTAGCCGCCGTACTCTCTTCTCCACGCGTTTCTTCCGCGTGCGCCCGTTCGGTCGCAGCACCGGTTCCCGTCCCTGCCGTTACCCCGCTCTTCGGAGCGGCGGCAGGCTCTTGCTTGTGCTCTTCCTCTAAATCTTCGTCGTCCTCATCGTCGTATTCCTTTTTGTCGGATTCCATTTCCACGTGTTCGTCCTCGTAATCGAAGTCGTCGTCTTCGTCCTCTGGTTTAAGCCAATACAGTAAGCTCACGCGCTTCTCCCTTCACATCCAATCACTACGCATCCAGACGATGCAAGAAGCAAAATGATTTCACAAGCTGTGAGGAATGGCAAGAGCAAAATAGAAAAAGCTCGAATGCAAATGGTTCGGAGCTGTTTCTCTCGCGAAAAGAGGGCTGGAGGCTAGCGCTCCAGGCTGGCTGTGCGAACCGCGGCCTTACGATGCAGGACTTGCGCCGGCAAATGATGAGAAGCGACGATGTGCGTCCCGTGCTGAACAGTGCCCGCTCTCTTCGACCGGAAAGCTCCATTAAGCGCTATCTTCGCCCGCGCGCCCCTGGCGCTGGTTCTTACTTGCCGCACCGGCTCATGATAAACGGCGGGTATCAGCAGCACATCTCCCGCTTCAAGCGAATCCGCCGCCCGATTCACAGCGGCAATGCGGTCCGGACTCAAATGGTACGATTTCGCGATGCCTGCAAGAGTGTCTCCCGCTTCTACGTGATGCAAGCGCCACGCTTGGCGGCTTTGTGCGGGCACCGACTCGAGAGCCGCTTCCGCCGGCTGCGCCGTCCCCTTTGGGACGTGAATCTCGAAACCCGCCGGAGCAACCATCCTCAAGAGCGATGGATTTAAATCGCGAATCACCGATAGAGGCTCGAGCGTCGCATCGGCGATGAGATTCAGATTCGTCGACGCCGTTAGTTCCATCGAATCGTACTCAATCGGCTGGTCGAGATCGACGTTCTCCAATCCATAATCTTTCGGATTCTTGGCCATGATCGTCATAGCGACAATGATCGGCACGTAATTGGCGGTTTCTTTCGGCAAAGCATGCCGCTTCAAGAGTTCCCAATAGTCGGCATAGCCGGTGCGCTCCACGGCATGATCCACCACGCCGGGCCCGCAGTTGTATGCCGCCATCGCCAGATACCAGTCCCCGTACCGGGCATAGAGAGCCTTGAGATATTTGGCAGCCGCGCGAGTAGCCTTTTCGGGATCTAAGCGTTCGTCATATCCGGAGGCGTGCGCCAGATCGTAATCGTATCCCGCCGCGTATGTAAACTGCCACATTCCCACAGCCTGCTTTCTCGAGACGGCTCTCGGCAGAAAACCCGATTCGGCTTGCGCCAGGTACATTAATTCCGGCGGCACACCCTCTTCCGCGAAGATCCGCTGAATGAGCGGCTTATAACGTCCCGACCGCCGCAAGCCGGCCAGCAAAGTCTTACGCCCGTAATCGGTAGAGAAGTAGTGGACGTAGCTAAGCACCGGATCGGAAAGCTCTAGCGGTATGCCGGAAGCGGTCTGATCTAGCTCGGTCTTCAATTGCGGAGTGAGCTTCTGATCGACCGGAAAGGTCATGTGGCTGATTTCGTCTATGGGCGCCTTATCGAACGATTCCGCATCGTCTTCCGTCTTCCCCGCGCCTAGCTTCTCAATGTCGAACCGATAGATCAGATCGCACATCTCCTCCAGGCGTCGCTCGATTCGCTCGTGGTCCGGCAACGACTCCGGAGCTTTCAGAAGAGCGTCTACGGCCGCGTCGAACTCGCGCCGCGCCGCATCCAGTTTGCCTTCAAAATAAAACTGTCGGCCCGCGCCGAAATGAGCATCCGCGCGCTTCAGCCGGTCATCGGTCTCGGGCGAATGCGGCATCGACGCATCCTCCGAAGCGGTCAGATCCGGTTCGGATGCCGTTTCGTCCGATGTGGCCGCGTTTGCTGAGCTGCTCTCCTCTGAGTCGCCTGCATTACTAACCGCGTTCGCGTGAATCGCAAAGAGCATGCCGGGGGCTCCGGCGCGGTTTGGTGAAGCGGCAACCGAAATGGTCGTCAAAAGGAAAAACAGGGAAAGCACTAGGTGCGGTCGTAAGATCATTCGATAAGCAAATTTTATAGGACTAGCGATTTGTAACCGAATCATCACTCTAGCCCAGTCGCAATTACATGGTCAAGTGAAAACGACGGGTAAATCTTCCAATTTCTATATCGGCTTCCAAAGTACATATCCTATAGTCATTAGCTGCGTAAAACGGCTAGTGAGCGGGTGCCTAAGACGGAAATTACCCTAAGTCTTGCCGATTCTAAGGATTCACTCTGAATGGCAGCGGATTTTAGCGAGTGGGAACTGGTTGGAGAGCCCGATTGGAGATGATCCGGTCGATCATGCCGTAAGCCAGGGCCGCTTCCGGCTCCAGAATGTAATCGCGGTCCACATCGCGGGAGATCTTCTCGACCGACTGACCGGTCGCATCGGCCAGGATTTCGTTCAACGACTGCCGCATGCGCAGTATTTCCCGGGCGTAGATATCGATATCGGCAGCCTGCCCGCCTAAGCCGGTCATCGAGGGCTGGTGGATAAGTATACGCGAATGGGGAAGGCTGAATCGTTTGCCTTTACTGCCGCAGGCGAGCAAAACCGCCGCCATCGACGCGGCCTGTCCCAGGCAATACGTCACGATGTCCGGCTCCACCAGCCGCATGGTGTCCAGAATGGCCAGTCCGGCCGTGATCGACCCCCCCGGGGAGTTGATGTAAAGAGAGATATCGCGCTCGGGATCTTCGGCAGCGAGAAATAACATCTGCGCCATGATCAGGTTGGCGACATTATCGTCAATCGGCGTGCCCAGGAAAATGATATTTTCCTTCAATAGCCGGGAGTAGATGTCGTAGGCGCGCTCGCCCCGGGACGTCTGCTCGACTACCATAGGCACCAGTACTGAATTGTTCATCGAAGCTCCTCTACTGCAAGCCCTTCCGGGTGTTTTTTCCGAAAACCCGTGGCACCCCCATAATATAGGATTTCTTTTCTTAGAACCGCGCCTCCTCCGTGGCCGTCAATTCTCCTGTTGACGCTGTGATCCAAGCCGCTCATAGTAGAAGAACAGGACTGTTTTCTTAGGTTTGCCTTATACTGTGGCAGAACAGGAAATTCCGTTCTGAAAAACTTACCACTTTGTGACTCACAAGCTAATTATTTCGCAATTCTGGGACGATTAGGTTGATAGCAAGATGGAGCCTGTGCCCCAAACATGAGGGTGTTAATAGCCGACGATAACGCCATATCTCGGGTCACTTTGCAACACGCGGTTTTGCGTTGGGGCTACGAAGCGCTGATGGCGGAAAACGGAGCCCAGGCCTGGGAGATTCTCGCGGATCCTGGAGCACCGTCCCTCGCGATCCTCGATTGGGTCATGCCCTACCTAACCGGTCCGGAAGTCTGCCGCCGAGTTCGGGAAACGCGCCGCGAGCCCTATCCCTACATCCTTCTGCTCACCTCGAAGAACACCAAGACTGAAACCGTTCAGGGACTCGAAGCCGGCGCCGACGACTACATCGTGAAGCCCTTCGACGAACACGAGTTGCGCGCCCGGCTGCGCATCGGTAAGCGCCTGGTTGACCTGCAAGTCGATTTACTGACGGCCCGGGAAGAGTTGCGCGAGCGCGCCAATAAAGATTTGCTCACCATGCTTCCGAACCGTTCGGCCATCGATACCACCCTCGAACAGGAACTATCCCGTTGCCATCGCGATCGTCGAACGGTCGGCGTCATTCTTCTGGATCTCGACCATTTCAAGAAGATCAACGATACCTACGGCCATTTCGCGGGTGACGCGGTTCTTCGAGAGACAGCGACCCGCTTGCGCGGCAACATGCGCCCCTACGATCAGGTGGGACGCTACGGCGGCGAAGAGTTTCTGGTTATCTTGCCTAATTGCGACCTGGAGCAGGCCGCCATGCAAGCCGAGCGCATGCGCCAAAAGCTGCAATCGAGCCCCATGACCGTCGATGGCACGGAGATGAGCGTTTCCGCCAGCTTCGGCGTCACCGTCTCCGACGGCTCGGAGCGCAGCCCGGAGGCTTTCGTTCGCGTTGCCGACGAGGCTCTGTATCGCGCCAAAGCCAACGGCAGAAATTGCATTTGGAGCCTTCAACTCGAACAATCGGCTCAGCGCTCGCTCACTTAGCCCGCGCGCAGTTTCACCGCTATTCCGTTGGTATACTGTGGTCTGTTGCGCCCGTAGCTCAGCTGGATAGAGCGTCTGGCTACGAACCAGAAGGTCGGCAGTTCGAATCTGTCCGGGCGCACCAGATAAACCCCACAAAATCATTGGATTGCAGCCAATGAGGATGTAAACCTCTCAGTCTCCCCGCCATCGTTGTACCCAGTTTTGTGCCCACCCTGAGCATTGCGCGCTCTTTCCATAGCGTCTCGGACCGTATGCGCCTGAGGGTGAACGTACCGTCTAGTAGTCGAGAAATCACTGTGGCCAGCAAGGTAAGCCAGCGTGTACGGGTCCATATGCGCTGCCCACCTTGTCAGACAAGTATGGCGGAACGTGTACAGCGGTAACTGCTCAAGACCAGCGACGATGCACGCCCGCGAATGCTGCTTCTTCAGACTTGAGGGTTCAATATGCCCGCTGAGAGTGCTAGTGGGAAAGATCCACTCCGAATCGAACTGAAGCTGACGCATTTCAAGAATCGCAGCAGTCCGGACAGAAATCGGCAATCGACGCCGCGCATTCTCCGTTTTCCCGAAGTGAATTTCGATCATGCCATCTCGGATGTTTTCTCGCTTCAGCCGGAAGCATTCTTCGGGTCTCAATCCGCACTCAAGCAAAATCGTCGCGACGTCCCGCAATAGATAAGGGTCAGCGGGCTTGACAGGCTGCTCGCCACGCTTCGCACGCTTGCCACTAAGCGCCTGTTCATAGCGTGCCTCCATGCCCTCGGCTATCGAGATGGCTGCATTCAAATACTGCTCTTCTTCTCCGTTTGTGAGCACTCGCTCTCTGCGCCTTTCTCCGGGAATCATCCTCACGCGGGGCAAAGCCTTTTCGACAATGCCCCATTCCCGTGCAAGTGCAAACATCCTCCGAAGCACCTGCAGCTCGCGGTTGATACTGGACACCATCAAACCTCGTGCTTGACGTGTTCCAACGAAGCCGCCAATAGCCTCAGCAGCTATACGGTCCAGTTGCTCCGATGCCAAAGCATCAAAGCACAGAATCTGCTTTGCCCCATTCTCGTAGTATGCCAGCGTCTTCCTCTTCGCTGAAAAGGTGGAACGCACAAATGGCAAGAAATCTCGCTCGGCAAACGCTCGCAGCGTCGGAACCTGTTTCCGTTCCCGGATACCCACTTCGCCCTTTGCAAGGGTCGTTTTGTGTGCGGCTTCCATCTGCTCAGCCGTTCGCTTGTTAGTCTGCTTCGTGCTTTCCCGGATCGCCTCGCTGTTCCAGGTGAATTTGTACCACCAGATGCTACCGCGCTTGTAGACTGCCATTTATCTGCCTTCTTTCTGCGCTTCCTGCGCATTTAGAATACGATTCACCATCACGCCATGCCATCTCCCGCGGGTCCGCGTCTCGATGCCTTCAGCATTCATTTGCGCCGCAATGCGGTCGAATCCTAGCCCTTCACCCCGGAGCGATTTCATGCGTTCTATTCCTGGCTGTTCGCCATCGTAGAATCCATAAGGCTTCCGGCCTTCGCAGCGGCCTTCCTTCGCTCGTTTCCGCATCCGAGCACCACGAAGCTTTGCCACAATCTGAGACTTGTCATACTGCGCCACCGCTCCCATAAGCTGACGCATCAAAACACGAGTTGGATCGCTCGCCATTAGATCAGGCTCAGCAACCGAGATCAGGTTGAATCCGTACTTCTGAAGGTCGGCTATCGCGGCTTCCTGAATCATCAAATCTCGCGCCACACGGTCGAGCTTCTCGACGATGATGGTTCGAACTCCATTCGAGTGAAGAGTTGCCATCATGTCGGCCCATGCCGGCCGGTCCATCGTCTCGCGCGTACCGCTCACGCCTTCCTCGCGGAATATCCTCATTACCTTGACATCATTCGCAGCCGCGTAATGCTTGACCGCTTGCGATTGACGCTCGAACCCGTCGCCCTTCAGTTGCCCCTTGCCGCTCACTCTCAGGTACGCGAAGGCCTTTGTCATGCCCCAAGTATGCGCTAGCAAAGGCAAGAAGTCAATACTAATTCCGTAGATAAAGTACGTATGCTGATTCTAATGGGTTTGCACGTTTATTGTTTTCTTCTCAGCACGCGTGCGCGGGGATGTAGGACTGAGTGGAGGACGCGCGTTCACATCCTGCGAATTTCTTCCCGAGTTAAGTCAGCGCCCGCTCTAACCGGACCATGCCCCTTCAGGCTCTCGAAGGTGGCCAAATCCCCCGAAGATGGCCAAGTTATTTTATTGACCACCTTCGGAGCTGCTGGCCATCTTCGGTAAGAGAGACCAGGCCCAGCCGCCCTCGAATTCCGACTTCGCGGACTTGACCCCAAGCTTGCTCTTCGCGCGTCTGAGCGTCTTCTCGCTGAACCCTTCCTTGCCGCCGCTCTCAAATAGCTGCTTCTGCGGCACCGGCCCCCCGGCGAGGGCATTCTCAAGCCACTCCGTTGCTTCATTCAGCGCCGACATTCTTTGCGGAGTGTCCGCCCGCGTCACTTCGTCTGCCGTCAGCTTCACGACCCCGGATTCCCACACGATGCGAGATGTTTCTATCGGTCCATACGCGCTTTCGATAGTCGCCCCCTCGATACAATAAGCGAACCCGCTGGCGTCCGGCCCGAGGTTGTTTTTCAGCGGCAGGAACAACCGCCGTGTATTGTCATTTGGATCTGACGCAACTAGCCACGCCGCACGCGCCGCCGCAACGAATGCCAGCGAGCCAGAGACGCGCATTATGGCCTGCGCCCCGGCTGCCTTTGTGAGATGCGAGATCCCGATGACCGCCACATTGCTGCGTGCCGCCAAATCACTAAGTGGAGTGAGCATGGCACGAACCTCAGCGTTTTTGTGAGAATCAGCCTCGCCCAGATAGGCGGATATGGGATCGATGACAACGGCGGCCACGTTACCCAGTTCGTCGAGCTTTGCAGCTAACGCCCGGAGATCTTCCTGGAGCGAAAAGGCCCTGCTCGGCTGCTCTCCGATTCCTGTGTGCTCCGCGATTACGCCCTCGATCACGTGGACGCGCCCCAAGTCCGCAGCCGCCGCTTCTAGGCGGGGTCTGAGCGTGTCGGCCGCGTCGTCCTCCGCCGTCAGGAATAGCATGTCGCCCCGCTCGCACTGATCCCGGTGAACTGGCCAGCGCCCGCCGGTCGTTACAACTCCCGCGATGCTCGCCGTGATCTGGCTCTTGCCGAGACCCGGATTGCCCGCGATGATAGTTAGCTTGCCTCGCGCAATTCGGCCCGGCCAAAGCCAGGAAACAGGCTTCGCTTTGATGTCGCAGAGACGCTTCGTGATTAACGAACCGCGGATAGGTGCGTGCCGCCCGAACGGGCTCGGTATAGCGGCCAGGTCGGCCTCTGTAGTGATTTCAAACGGCACGCTCGCCCTCCAACTTCGCGATCAGCTCGCACTCGGAATGCCCGCGCCCGAACCATTCGCTGATGTCCTTCACCTCGCGAGGCAGGTCCAAAATACGGATGCGAGCCGCATGGCCTAGCAGCGCCCGCGCGATCTTCGTTGCACGCGCCCATCCAGGCCCATCGTTGTCGGGAATGATGTTCACCTCGCGGCCAGCAAGCACCTCGGTATACGAGTCCAACCACGACGCGTTGCAGCCGCCAGCCTCGCAGGTTGAACAGAAGCCATGCGACCGCATCGTCTCAACATCTTTTTCGCCCTCCGAAAGGAACAAAATGCTCGCTTCGATTACCTCTGGCAGATGGTAGAGAACCTGTCGCGGATATTTCTTCCAGCACCATCCGTCAGAGCGAGCTTCGTCGGGATAGCGCTGCCGAAAGTCCTTCGGTGCCCGCATCCGAACGACCTGGTAGAGCAACTTCCCAAGCTCGTCGGTGTAGTTATAGGTGCATTCGATGCGTTGCGAGAAAGAGAGTGGGTGCGATTCTGGCTCCCAGACGTCGCGCTTTCGCAATTCGGCAATCACCTCGCACTGTGGACATCCGGCAAAGCATTTCACTAGTACCTTGCCTTCCCTTTCGGTGATGGAGAGCGAAGGGCTCCGATCATCGTGCGCCGGACATCGGGCTACGTACTGATTCCCAACGCGGCGTCCGCCAAGAGCAGACGCGAGCGATTCCGCAGTCATCGCGGTTCCGGTTGCCCGTCGCCCGTGGGCCTCGATTCGAGCCAGACCGAAAGGTCTTGGGGCTTATAGCGAACCGCTGCGCCAATCTTCAGGTATTTCGGGCCTTGCCTGAGTAGACGCCAGCGTCGTACAGAAGCGACGGATAAGCTGGTGATGCGCGCTACATCATGTTCAGTGAGGAGTGATTCAAGGGTGTTCGAAGTTGCCATTTGATCCTTTCTTGAGCAGTAGCTTTGTCTGCCAAAGAGAAGGATTACTCTCCTCGCTCAGCGAGGAACAAGGCGAGGAAAGGCGAGGAAGAGCGAGGAAAATGGGCCTTCCGGTTTAGATAATGCCTTTCTCCTCCAGAAGGGCTTTGAATGCGGCGGGACTCATGGCGAGTATCCTGCCGAAGTTCTGGGCATCTGCATCTGTTGCTTTGTCGCTTTCGGCCTGCCAGCGCTGAAACTGTCGTGGATGTTTGTGCCCCACCGCGAGCCAAATGTGCTTCCGTATCACCTTCACGCGGAGGTCCTTCAGCTCATTACAACGGAGGAGAAAGGAATCTACAATGGCGCGCCGCCCTGCCCTGTTTCCGTCAGCTTCATTCATTGCCGGTTCCGCTTCCGTGGATCTGCCCTTATCCGCGCTTGAAAACGTTGCCGATTGTGCCTCACCGTTCAAGGATCTCCGCGCCGCCTGATCCCGTAACCGCTGAACCCAGCTTTCCATACAAAGGCTCATCGCTGAGTTCATTTCTCGGACTTCGCGCTCATCGGGCTTAAAGATTGCAAGCTGATCCAGTACCAGCCACTCGGTGAATGTATCTAGATCCCGAAAACTCTGCTCATCTGCGCCGCTTTTCACCAGTGTCGATCGCTCGCTTACGTAGGAGTTATAGATCTCCACCGATAGGTCGCAGAGTAGACTCCGCCTTTCTCCATCGTCCGCGCGGCGAATGCGGGGCGCATAGTCCCTGACAAGCTGCTGACGATAGCGCGTTGCCGCATCGTCAAATGGCACTGAATATGGAAGCCATTGGCGTGCTGGGAGAGGCTCCCTGTTTCGCTCCCTCTCCAACTCCAAAGCAAACGGATCGGCGGTGTTCATCTCGCTCCAACTCGCTCTGAAGTAAGAGGCCGCCGGGGCGAGCGAGTTGCCTATTCACTCGGGTAGCTAATCCGGGTTAGGCGGCCAAATACAATTCTAAAACTAAAACAAATCGGAAAGTTCTTGTTTTGGCGAGCTATTTGCGGAACTATGTACGGACTGCGAGGCCGCGCCACGTGGGGTTCTTTTTTTGGAACTGCCTAAAAATCAGAACTGATCTTGGAGTAAATCACAAGGTAGTCAACGGACGGTGCTTGGTTGGCATTAAACATGAGAATCTGCTGATCCATTTCGATTGATTGCTGACCATCTCTCCACGTAGCAGAGCATTCGTGCTCTCCGCCACGCACTAGCGACTCCGGGGAAATTGGGCAACTCCCCTTTTCCTCTGACGGAGAGCCGTATTTATCCTTGAGTCCCGCATACAACTCTTCTGATGCCGCCACGAGATAAGCTAATGTATTGGTCTTTTCGTCCGGGCCTTGCGGCGGATAGATCAGCTTAAGGGTGACTCTTTCAAGTTTCTCGGATCGCAGGCCCATAAACAGCTTCACGTTGAATGGAAAACTGATGGCGTATCTGCTTCCGTGCATCTCGTAAACGGGCGACAAGCCGAATACGTGAACGTGTTGCGCGTCATCCCCAGGAACCAACCTGAAATCCGGCAGCGAGGCTGCTATCTCATCGCGCGTCATTCCGAATGACAAGCCGTGCCAAGTCGTTTGACCAAAGGCCAAGGAGCACAGCGTTGACATAGCCAAAAACAGCCTTTTCATCTCATCTCACCCTAACCTTCTGAATTGCGTGCCTTTTAGACTACCACTTGCGGGCGCGCGGGCATTGTGGAAGATCCGGGAGCACTTAATACAATGCTCTGCTCCCGTAGACTCAGGCAGTCAAAGGTAAACAGAACGCCGGTATGATTGAGGAGTAACGAACCACCACGAGATCCAACGTGCCTAACACATGCACGGTCTGCCGAGCGAACAACCGCAAAGATCTCCATCTCCTCCTGATGTCCCCGGCGATTGGCCGTCGCCCGTCCGGGGCCAGCCTTTTTACTATGTCCGCAAATGGGCATCTCTGTCATGGATGGATGCGACTGTGCCCAATTTTGTGCCCACCCTGCGTTTAGAAGCGATGCGCGGCTTTGCTAATCGCTCCCTCCCCGGGCCAATTAACCCTTGAAAAGTTAGCGAGTTAGAGCAAAGCTTCGCAATGGGCCACTATCCCTCTAAGTCGTTGATTTTGTCAGCATCGCTGGCTACGAACCAGAAGATCGGCAGTTCGAATCTGTCCGGGCGCACCAATTTCAACAAATCACACGTCGGCTCACAGGCGCGCGGCTTGCCCTAAGAAGAGGCTGTGACCGCGTTTGCCAGAGCAGTACTTATACTTGTCCACAATGTTTTGATGCTTGCTTTTGTGCTTGACAACAGTGCGACAGCAGCGAGAGCGATAAAGGCCAAAAGCAATGAGTACTCCACCAAGTCCTGGCCGTCTTCATCATGGAAAAAGCCGCAGGCCCGCAGACCGATAATCTTCCACACGTTTAAGGTATCGGATGTAGGGTACGGATGCTTTAGTCGCTTTTGATTCGCGGTCTGAGCGCCGCCGCTTACCGTTTCCCGGCAAGTTCGGTCGCATCTTCGGTCCCTGACAGGCGATCCGAAGCATTCGCCCGGTGAAGACGCACACACTCCATGCTCACAAGCACGCCGAGCGCCGTGCCCCCGACGTTAATCATCACGTCGCGTATCGCGGGATCCCGGCCCGGGAAAAAGCGTTGCAGAAACTCGCTACAGGAGCCGACAAATGCCCCGCAAACGAGTATTTCCTCAATCTTCCATCTGCCCTGCGGAATAGACTTCCAGAGCAGGATCGCGAGAATCAGGAACAACGTGACGTGCAGCCCTTTGTCGGCCAACAAATGTACCAATCCGTAATACGGCACGTGTGGACCTAAGCCGCCGAAAAAAAATCCCGTAACGGACTGAAACGCCTCCTCGCACCACTTTGCCGCGAGCGATGTGGACGAGAAAAAAATCGTCCCGATCCAGGCGAGCACAGCCCAATGCCACGGGTCTTTGAGTATTCTCATGGATCGACGTTCAGGTCTTCATCCGGGCCATAAAGTACAAGCCGGCCAGCGAGAAAATGATATCCGGCGACCAGGCGGCCATCGCCGCGGGCAATTGGTTTAAGTCGCCAACCTGTTCGAATACCGTTCCAATCGTCCAATACGCGATGGCAATCCCGAAGCTGATCCCCACTCCCGTCATAGCGCCGCGATTACCGGCGACAAACGCGAAAGGGATACTCAGAATCGCCATGATTAAAGCAAACAGCGGAACCGCGAATTTTTTGTAATATTGTACCCGCAGCGGCGTGGTGTCCGAACCGCTCGCCTGTAGTTCACGGATATACTGGCCGAGCTCCTCGAAGTTCATCTCCTTATACTCTTTCTCTTCCTTCACAAACCACGAAGGAGGCTCGGTCAGCTCCGGGAAAGACGCGGAGGAGCCATAAAACTGCTTGTATGGCCGCGCCTCGCCCACTTTCTGGCTCATTCCGTTCTGGAAAATCCAAGTATGTAAGGCCGGCTCCCAGCGTGCCCGTTCAGCGGATATCTGGCGCACTACATGCGAAGTTTGGGGATCGAGCTCATATACGTTGACCGTCGACATTACCGCCTGATGCGGATCGAGAAAGCGATAGTTGTAGATTCGCGAGCCTTGACCGTATATCCATTGGCGATCCGCCCGCAGATAAGTGGCGGCCGGCTTCTTTTTGATTTCGGCGCGCAGCATTTCCTGCCTCCGGTTCGCTTCCGGAATGTAATAGTGATCGAAAGCGAACAAACCCACGCTGATCGCCAGACTCATCAACAGAACCGGCGCGGCGAGCCGGTGAACGCTCACGCCTCCGGCTTTAAATGCGGTGACTTCGTTGTACTTGGTCAGAATTCCGAAACAGATCAGAGACGCGACGAGCGTCCCGATCGGAGTGAGCTGATAGATCAGGCTCGGCGCCAGATGCCAGAGATAATCGAGCATCGTCCACATCGAGATGTCGTTCTTGATCATGTCCCCCAGCAACTCGAAAAACGTAAACACTTCGATCAGGGCCACCAGCGCAACCAGCAGCACTCCAAAATAGAACAGAAATCCGTTCAGCACATAGCCGTCGATGAGCATCGGGCGCAGCCCGAAGCGCCGGGGCGCCGACGTGCCTGAGCCCCCGGATTGGTCCGGCCCGGTCCGGAAAAGATTGCCGATGCGCGCCGCCATAGCTCGGAACCAGGCAGTCAGGTCCCGATCGCCCGGTTTCTCGAGCCGCGAGAGCAGAATGACGCCGGCGATCGAAAACACCGCGTCGGGAGTCCACACCGCAACCGGAACGGGCAGGCTTCCTTTCCTCGCCAGTCCAATCAGCGTGATAAATCCGAGATAGTAGAGGAACGCGAGAAGAACCGTCAACACGAACGCGGCCGACTTGCCGCCTTTGCGCGAGGAAACTCCGAGCGGAATCCCCACTAGCGCCAGCAGCACGCATGCCAACGGCAGCGCAAACCGCTGGTGCAACTCGATGGCCGCATCCACGTAATCCTCGTGCGAAAGGTCGTGCCGCCGGTAAACACGCTTGTAGAGCGGGCCGGTGTCCATCTCCTGCACGGTTTTGTTGAGTTGAAGATCTTCCTGTTTCTGCGCCTGCAGGGTTTCCACCTGCGTTGGGGCGGATGTCGTAATCACCTTCCCCTCTTTGTCACGCTCGGTCGAACGGAAATTCCGCATGTCCAGGATGATCCGGTTATTGGCGGCATCGGGGTGCGGAATCGCTTCTTCGGCAACCAGGATGCGCGGCCCCTCGCCTCGATCTTTTCCTTGCTCCTGCAATTCTTCAGGCGGCGTAACATCGGCCAGGAAAACCTGGTGCCACACGGTCTGCTTGCCCGCGGTTTCCACGTCCCCCACATACAAAACCATGTTTGGGAACTGCTCATTAAAGATGCGGGATTCGATATTGCCCGTAAGTTGCGCCGCGGCGAAGTTACGCGCGGCCTTCGATTCGAGGTGCAGCGACAGCGGCGTCAGCCATAAAGAAGCGAGGGCCGTTACTACCAGGGCCGAAAAGGAAAACAGCAGGACCGGCCGCGCAACCGTTACGCTCGATATCCCCGCGGCGCGCATTGCCGTAATTTCGCCGTCCGTAGACATTCGGCTGAGGCCGATCAGAATGCCGACCAGCACCCCCAGCGGCAGCGCGAAGGGAATTGTCGAGGGCAGCGCGTATAGCAGAAGCTTGGTCACTACCGGCGTCGGGGCCGAAGCCTTGACCAGAAGGGCCGAAAGCCGCTCAATCGTTCTGAGGAACAGAACGAATACAAACAGCAGCGTCCCCAGGCTCGCGCTGGTAAAAACCTCCCGGAAGATCGCCCTGCTGAGAATGCGCATGAAAACTACCGCTGCGCTACGAGAGCGGGAGGCGGAACAATCGGCGGCTTGCTGAGTTCATCGTGCGCCGTATCGAGTTCCAGGCTGTCGAACAGTAAAGACGGACAGATCACCGATGAAGTAGTGGCGTCGCTTCCCGAATCCGCTAAGTTAAAACTCGATCCGTTGTTCACGTAATTCAGTAGGTATGGCCGGTCGGACGCCGCCGCCAGATCGCGCAGATCTTTGGCGCTGAATTCCTTGAACCGCACGCCGCGCACCAATTCCTCACGCCCATCCGCATAGACGCGATACGCGAGCAGCGGAGGATTGAGTGTCCGCGAGTACCCTTCTTTCTGAAGCTGCCGCGCCAGGTTCTGCAACTCCTCAAAATTCGCCGTGGACGGGAAATCGAGCCGCCTGATAATCATGCCGTATTTCAGGCCCGCGGCCTTAACGCTCGCTAAGAGCCTGGCCTTGAGCTGCAGCTCCGGAATGCCCCCATCCGCCTGCACGAACAGATTGCCGATCACCGCTTCTTCGTTCCCGAATCCGCCCGGCAAACGCCCATGTCCGTTCGAAGCGTCGAAGGAGCGAACCGGTTCGCGGCTGAACAGAAAATTCTCGAGCGTGCCCTTTTGGACGAGCATCACGCGCTCCGCCGGTACGCCTTCATCGTCGAAATCGTAGTGTCCCGCCAAAACCGCCCCGCGAAATTGCTCTTCGCCCGGATTATCGTAGATGGTTAACCAATCCGGCGCGACTTTCATCCCGCGCCTGGAGGCCCATACGTTGTCCAGCGTCTGTAAAGCGGAGCGGTTCTCTCCCGGAGGGGCAAGCGGCTTCCGCGGCAGCCGCAGCGCGTCGGTCAGCACCTGCGCCATCATCTGCGCGGCGGCTTCCTGCTCAAATAGCACCGGTCCGCTGTATTCTTCGGCAAGCGGCGCCTTGGCCAGCGCCTCGGTCTCCGCCGCCTCGGCTTCCACCATCCGGCCGAGATCCGCCTCGCTTGGAAATTGAGACGGCCGCAGCACGGTGACAAATTGATGATTCCGGACGCGGCTTCCATCCGGCGCGAGTCCGCTGGATCGGATCTCAATATCGCTCAATTCCTCCGGAATACGAACCACGGTGCCCTCGCTGTTCACCAGCCGGTACATGGAAGAAATCGTCCGCATGCGAACACTCGAAACGTTGACGCCCGGATGCGCCGCAAACCGGCTCGACAATTGCCGGACGGCCTGTTCCCAATGCGCCTGATCGATCTTCAACGTTACGACCGGTTGAATCGCCTGAACGGCCTTCGCGGGAGCCAGATCGGGAGTCTCTTCCGGATCGGCAATCTCCCGCAGAGCCGTCCGCTTACGCGTGATCTGGTCGGCCGAAGCTTTGTAAAGCGCGTCGGTGGACAGCCAAAATTCCGTCCGCATTGCCTGGTAATCGTCATCCAGCGGAAGCAGACCCAGATTAGGGGCGCTGGAAAAAATCGAATTCGTGTTATCGAATTTGTAATCGCCGACCCGCACTTCTACGCCAGGTTGCCGGTACCGTAGGCGCATCGAAGTAGTCAGGCCGCCCAGACTCGCCGTAACGAGCACCTGTTCGGCGTCGCTGCTCGTGTAGGAGATGAAGTACGGCTTCTCGAGATCGTTTAGCCGGAGCGTCTTCGATCGCGCCATCTCATCTTGCATCGCCCGCAGTTGAACGTCCCCGCGAGTATCCACCCGGCTCTGCGCCGCGGTCGCTCCGCCCCACAGCAACAACGCCGCCGCCAGGCCGCGCGGCGTCCGCATTCTCCCCTCGCGCATTCCTTACTCGCCCTCCGGACGGGGCAGGATCGGCGGTCTTTGCTGCGAATTCTCTTTCTTCTGTGTTTCTATTTCGGAAACAAGAATGGCGGGCGAAATCGCCGAAACCGGTATGCTGCCGGATTCCGCTCCGCAATATCCGTTGAAGACTTCCGGCCGGTCCGAAGTCGCGAGTATCTTCTGGAAGCTTGCCAACGGAGTGCCGACAATATCTACGCCGCGGATCAACTCATCCGGGCGGCCGTCCGGATAGACGCGGTAAACCACCAGCGGCACTACGGTAAATGCCTGCAGGCCCTGTCGTCCGGTCGTGGTATAGCCGCTTGAGACTTCCTCGAAATAGAGTCCGTAAGGTTTCCCTTGGCGCTTGATCTCAGCGATCAGTTCAGCGCGCAGTTCCGAATCCGAAACCTTCTTGGTGGATTCGACGATCAAATTCGATTGACGTGAGACGATTTCAAATCCGGGCTGCCGCCGCCCGTGCCCGTTTGAATGCTTAAATTCCCCGACTGGCGAGCGCGACAACAGAAAAGTCTTCAAAATGCCGTTCTCGACCACTTCCACAGGACGCGCCTTCACTCCTTCATCGTCGTATTCGTAATAGCCCATCAGATCCGTTCCGTCATAGCTCTTTTGGGTCGGATCGAATTCCACGCTGATGAAAGCGGGCAGTACTTTATGCCCCAGCATTTTCGTGAACGTCTGCCCCTCGGTGACATCTTTCTGCCGGTGGCCTTCAATGCGATGTCCGAAGATCTCGTGAAAGAAGACCGCTGAAGCCCGGCCCGACAGGATTGCCGGACACACAATCGGCTCCGCTGCGGGCGCATCCACCAGCGCATCGAGTTTGGCCGCGACATCCTGCACTTTTGCCTTTACCACCTGGTCGCCAGGAAGATGCGCCGGGTCGGACGCTTCGACTGTGGCGAAGGTCCGCACGTCCATGCCATCCGGCGCGAGAGCGTAGCCTTCCACCTCCACCCGGAACAGATTGCTGCCGCTTTCAATCGCCGTCCCTTCCGTATTCACGAATGTCCTGATCTCGCGTTGCGCCCGGAAACTAACCTCCGAGCCAAGAATCTTGGGATGCTTCTTAAATTCCGCCGACCAGCCGCGCAGCTTGGCCGTCCAGTCTTTCATGTCGTAGCTGTAGGTTTCCGGTATCCGCGAGAAGGTTTGCCGCTCTTCCGAAGAAAAATCCGCATCCTGGTCTTTTTCATCGACCAGAAGCTGTTCGTCTGTTTTCAGTTGCAGCAAGCGGCGCGACGCGAGCCGGTAGACGCGGTCCGATTCCTCCCATAACGCGCGGCGAATCTGATCCGGATCGTTGTCCAGGCTCAGCGGTGTAAATCTGGTGAACCTGACGCGCGATCCTTTATAAGGATGATAGTTGTCGAATTGAGGAGACCCCACCCGAATCGTTGTATCCACGCCGCGCCCATGATTGTGAACGTTCTCTACCAGCGCGCCGAACGAAGCCGAGGCCGAGTCGCTTTGCTCTTCCGTCACCTCGTATGCCATGTAATAAGGAGCCGGATCGCCCTTCGCTTTCAGCGCCGTGAACTCGCGGTTCAATTCACCGTTTAGAATTTCGAGCAGGGAGATTGCGGGCGCGGCCGCCGATTTGCTGGGCGCGATAAGACCTATTGCGCCGAGCGCGAGACACGCTGACGCAGCCCACGCCGCGGCGGATTTTGAAAACAACTTCAAGAATAGCAGCCAATCCGCCCGAAGCCGGCGCTCTTTGAGCCCGCGCGATCCCGCTAGTTCGCGACCGAGAAGCCAGCCGTTATGGTGGAGCTTTGGCCGGTGCTCGATATCGCCGTCACTCCCAGCGTATGGCTTCCGTTAGGCAGCAGCGTCGTATCCAGCAGAACGTCCCAGCCTACGTTCGGGCACCCCGGCTCTCCCGGATAGACCGCGCAGACGTCCGCGCGCGCGCCGCCGTAGGAGGCATCTCCGAACGGGATTCCATCCACCGAAATCGAGATACTGGCGATCTGTGCGATGGTGTCGATCGCCCAGCCCCCGAAGTGAGCCTCCGCGCCGGAAAAAGGCGTGCTCAGGAAACTCGGATTGTCAATGCTAACGGTCATCGGATTCGGCCCCGAGACCCAGTTCGCGACAATGAACAGCGAACTAATGCCAATATGAGAGCCATCCGCGGCGGTGACTTCTATCCCGAGCGAATGAGCGCCGTCGGAGAGCAGGGTCGTATCGACCAGGAAAGACCAGCCCACGTTAGGACACCCGACGCCCGAATAAGTCGCGCAAACGTCCGCGCGGCTTCCTCTGGCGCTGTTTACTCCATAATCGGCATTGCCCAGCGGAACGCCGTCAACCGAAACCGTGACCGAGCCGATCGGCGCGTTGGCATCCACCGCCCAGCCGGAGAACAGCGCCAAGCCGAGAAATGGATCGCTATGCCCACTGGGCTGATCGATGAACGCCCAGGTTGGACCATTCGGCGCGGAGTTCTCCACTGTAAACGACTCGCCCGCGGTACCCCGCTCGCCGGTGGCCGATATCGCCATCACTTGCAGAGTATGGCTGCCGTTCGTAAGCTGCGTTGTATCGAGAACGAAATTCCAACCGACGTTCGGGCAACCGTTTGCATTGGGAAACGCGGCGCAAACGTCGCTTCGGACGCCTGGCGTAGCCGTCCCTTTTATCGCGCCGTCCACCAGAATCTGAACCGTGCTGATGGCTGAGTTATTGCTGATCGCCCAACCGCTGAAGGCAGCGGAGCCGCTAAACGGCCCACTCTGCGGACTGGGCCGGTCGATAAACACCCGCATGGGATTTGAGGCTGTAAAGTTCGCCACGTTAAAACTGGCGGCGGCGGTCGAGCTCTGGCCCGCGGCCGTCGTGCCGGTGATCGCCAGAGTGTGCGCGCCATCGGCCAGCTGGGTCGTATCGATCAGGAAGTTCCAGCCCACATTCGGACAGCTCGGCCTTCCCGCCAGAACCTGGCACACATCCGGCCGATAGCCCCCATAGGAAGCGTTCCCGTAAGAAACTCCATCTACCGAAACTTGAATCGTGCCGATGGGAGAGTTGACATCGACCGCCCATCCCCCAAACCCCACCGTTCCACTGAACGCCGCGCTTTGAGGGCTCGGGCGGTCAATGTCAACGGTCATCGGATTCGCTGTGCTCCAGTTGGATACGGTGAAGCTGCTGCTCGTCGCCATGTGCTGACCATTCGGCCCGGTGGCCAGAACCGACAGCGTATGCGGTCCATTGGTAAGCGTCCCCGTATCGAGCGGGAGAGACCAGCCTACATAAGGACATCCCGGTTCGCTTGGATATACCGCGCACACGTCCGGACGGTCTCCTCTGCCGCTCTGCGTTCCATACTGCGCCTGCCCCACCGGCATCCCGTCCACGGTAAGTGTCACGCTGCCGATCGGGCCGTTGTCGTTGAATGCCCAGCCTGAGAAGGTCACCACGCCCTGGAATGCGCCATCCTGCCCACCCGGCTGGTCTATAAAAAGGTGGGTCGGAAGGCCCGTAGCGGGATTCGCCACGTACACCGGCGTGGAGACCGTCATGTTCAAGCCGTCCGCCGCGTAGGCCGTCACTTCCAGCGTGTGCGCGCCATTGGCGATCTGTGTCGTATCGAGCAGATAATTCCAGCCCAGATCCGGACACCCCGGCGGCGATTGGAAAACGTTGCAGACATCTTGCCGCGGTCCGGTCTCCTGGACGAGGCCGTAGGTCACGCCATCCACCAGGATCTGGACACTGGTTATAACGGCATTGCTGTCAAACGCCCAGCCGCCAATGTGAGTCACCCCCACTAACGAACTCCCGACGCTGGGAATGTCGATCGAAATCTTGATCGGACTCGGCTTTGGCGGAGGAGGTGGCGTAACCATCACAGCGGCGCCAACCGGTATCGTCACGATATTGCTGATGAACGCGTTTTGCGCGATATACAATTGCGCCGCCGAGGTCGTTGCAAAACCCGACGGAACGATGAGCTGAACCTGATACACCCCGTAGGAACCCTGCGGCAGCCCGGCCGCCACCACTTCCGCCGTCTGGCCGTTTATCGTCGCGCTCACCGAATTACTGGCCGTATTCGGCTGTGTTCCTTCATAAGGGGTGCCGGTAGCCGGGAACGGCAGTCCGTTGCCGTTCACATCCTCAACTGTCCCGAGACCTGTTGCGGTCAGCGTAATTAACTCGCCTGCCACTGCGGGATTCGACGGTGTAATCAGCGTTCCCGGGGTAACTGCGCAACACGTGGAACTGGTATAGGGTGTAACCGTCACCGACGCGCCGGTGTTCGTGGCGCCGGAAATGGGAATGCCGGTTCCGGCTGCTCCGCTCGGGATAGCGGTCAAAACCACCCGGTTAAAGGCCGCGCCGGGCGCCGCTGTGACTTGCGGATCGATTCCATTAATCAGCTTCACCAGCGCGTTGACTACGCTCTCCAGCGTGTCGCCGCTCACTTCCGTGTAAGTGTAATTCCGTCCGTTGACGGTAATCGTCGCTTGATCTCCGGCAGCTGCGGTGCCATCGATAGATACCACTGACGTGGGATTGCCGGGTTGGTGCAGCGCCCCCGATGCAGGCCATGGTCTGGGCTGGTTTGCGTAGCTCGGCGCGTTAAACAAACCGGGATTGGCCGGCGCGATGTAAACCGGAGTGGCATTGGTCACCGTAACCGCCCCATCTTGATGAACTGTCCGCACGTACACGCTGGTGCTGCTCCGGTCGGTGAACGTATACGGAACCTGCGCCACTATTTGCGTCGAGGAGACGCTCATCAGCGGCGAGACTAATCCATCCATATAAACCTGCGCCCCTCCCAAAGTTGTCGGCAGAGTCCCCGAAACCGGCGCGACCACCGGATTGCCTGAAGGCTGGTCCGATAAGTTGCTTCCATCTATTTCAACCAGCATGCCGGGCGCGGCAGTCGCTCCCGTGCCGGCCGAAAGATATGCTCCGGATGCGGTCGCGGTGATGTCCGTGGTGTTGGAGGTTGTCACTGCCAGCGAGATGGCGTCAAAGCCGAGATTCGTGGCTTTTGAGCTTAGATAGACGCTGCCCGTACCCACGCCCGCAAAGATCGCCGTCACGTTGGGATCGCCGCTATTGGCATTAATAGCGCTTACCAGGCCCTGCGCTGCCGTATCCAGACTGTCGGTGCTCTTGATCGTATAGGTGTAGTTCGCCGAGGCAATCGTGACCGTGATCGTGTCGTTCGCCACAATGGTGCCGGCCAGGCTGATCACCGCTTCTTGCCGGATTATTTCGCTGGCCCAATTCAAAACCGAGTTGTCCGGAAGCTGCGTATTGCCTGGCGTGAATACCAGCACCCGCCTGTCAGTCGGGTCGCTCACATAGAGATTCGTTCCGTCATACGCCAGCGACGTCGGCGTCGGGATTACGTCCACCGCTGAAGTGTTATCGACAGCCGTACTGGCGACGGTTTGGGTCTGGCTCGTATTGACATCGCTCACAAAATCCGGCTGTCCAAGCACTTCGTTAGCCAGTGCGCCGTTCCCCGTTGGAATCGAATTAAAAATCAAGACCCGGTCGTTTCCTCCATCCGCGATGAACAGCCGGGTGCCGTCTGAGAGCGCGAACCGCGGGAAGTTGAGTGTCGACGCGCATTCCGGCGGAAACGTCGCGTCACCGTTACTGTCGACTCCGTTGGAATAGCAGATCGTCGAAGAATTGTTCGGCACCGTGGTCGTCATGTTGAGCTGGCCGACCACCACATTGGCGGGTTGCCCGTTCTGGGTGGGAATGCTGTTCCAGATCAGTACGCGATTGAATCCAAGGTCCGCCACGAAGACGTGCGTGTTGTCTGCCGTTACCGAGACCGGGTTGCACAGTTCGCTTGCCGTTGCTGTCTGGACGGCTTTGGTCGGATCGCACGCGCTTTGCGAACCCGAAGCAAAGTTCGTCTGCCCGAGCACCACATCCGCCGGCTGATTATTGCTGGTGGGAATGCTATTCCAGATCAACACGCGATAATTCTGGGTGTCCGCCACAAACAGCTTTCCGTTCTGAATCCATATCCCCTGGGGACCCCGAACCGAACTCGCTGTAGGCGTCGCCGGACTCGCGCTGGTCGAGAAGCTGGTTTGTCCCAGCACCAGGTCTGCGGGCTGGTCGATTGCCGTCGGAATAGATTTCCAAATCAAAATCCGATTGTTGTCCGTGTCCGCCACTGCCAGAATGTGGCCGTCCGTCGCCACGGCTGTGGCGTTCTGCATCCACCCCGCGGTCAGTCCGTTACTCGGGTACGGCGCGTTCGCGGTTCCCGGATTGGTTGAAGAAAAATCCGGCTGTCCCAGCACGTTCTCCGCCGCATAGCCGCATACGTGGCATGAGGCATCGGACCACGTAATATTACTTATATCCGCATCCGGCGCGTTGATTTGAGACGTACTGAACATCAGCACGCGATTGTTATTGGGAGTGTCGCCCATCTCATTCGAATCCGCCACGAATAACGTGCCGTTCGCATACGCCACGCCATTCGTGGCTCCCGTTATAAATGCTTGGGCATTCGCGAGCGCGGCGGTAAATTCAACCTGCCCGATCACCGCCCGGGCGGCTTGTCCATTAACAAAAGTCTGCGCCTTACTGCTGAAGACGAAGGCGCAAGCGAGTAGAAGTGTTCGATACTTTCTCAAATAAAGGCCCCAAAACTAGCTCAGTATAACAGCGAGTGGGACGCGCCCCGTCCGCGCCCGGTTGCATACGCGCCGATTGTCGGCGAAAGCGAAACCCACCCTCCCCCGCGTACAATGTTGGGCAATGTCCCTCCTCGATAAAATCCAGAACGACATGACCGTCGCCATGAAGGCCAGGGACGAAACCCGGCTGAGCGCGCTCCGCATGGCCAAGTCCGCCCTGAAAAAGCAGGAAATCGATTCCATGCGGCCGTTGACGGAAGCCGCCGAGCTTCAGGTCATGAATACCCTCCTCAAGCAGCGCCGCGAAGCCGCCGATCTCTTTCGCCAAGGCGGCCGCGAAGAGCTGGCCCAAAAAGAAGAAGCGGAGCGGGAGATCCTTGAGAGCTATTTGCCGGCTGCCCCCACCTCCACCGAGATCGAAGACGCCGTCGCGGCCGCGATCCTCGAAACCGGCGCAACTTCCAGCAAGCAGATGGGAGCCGTCATGAAAGCGGTGCAAACCAAACTAGCGGGCAAGCGTGTGGACGGAAAGGCGCTGAGCGATCTGGTAAAGCAGAAGCTGAGCTAGGCTTCGATTTTCGAAGCTTCATCTAATTCCGCGAACAGTTCCCGCACGGAGATCGAAATGTCAGGATTCGCGGTTTTTAGCTGCTCCCGCACTTCACGGCCCTCGCTATTCGTATAGCTGTAAGCGGTTCGGGTCTCGGGATCGATCACCCAGACGTGAGAGACGCCGAACGCGAGAAATTCCTTTACCTTTTCGATGACCCGGCTCATCCTGTCTTCCGGAGAGAGAATTTCGATACACAGGAACGGCGGAGAAGTCAAAACGGGTTCGGCGGGCTGGCTCTTGAGCATTACGCAGATATCCGGGATGCGGAAGCACGCCGGACCGAGCCGCATCCGCAGCTCGGGCAGCACACGGATGGGAAGGGCCGAGTCATACATCAATCGAACGATGACGCCTTGGAGCATCGCATGTTGAAATTCACCCACGTTCCGCTCGATCACCTCGCCGTCGACATAGTCGCAATCCGGCTCGTAGACGGTATGGAGGTACTCATCGACCGGCACAGCGGTTGAACTCGCCATGCTTCGACTATACGGCATTTGGGACGGACAAAAGTTTGCAGTATATACTGGCCGTATAGACTCTCCCGAACAACCCGCCGAGCGCCTACAAAAAGGAACTCCTGAGGCAGACGATCGGGCGGCCATCTACGATACCGGAAGGTGGTTCGGTGAACTCGACCGGTTCAACTCCGAGCCTTTCATGGAAAACGTTCGCGGGCAGCCAGTAACCCCACGGCGCGAGTTTTCTGACTGAAGCCAAACGTACATCGTTGCCTTTGCGCTCTGGTACGCGCGTACTCACCGTATAAGAAGCTTTCTTCGCCCGAGAAACAGCAATGCCAATCCGCTCATTGTCATCATCGCCAAGCCCGGCTCCGGCGTTGCCGTCACGTTGCCGCCGCTGAACTCCAAATCGTCGAGAACGTATTGGCCGGCTATGCTCGAGATCTCGATTGACGAAATCCCGTTCTCGCTGAGAGACAAAAAATCTGACGTTCCGGTGGTCCCGTCTGTGTTGGCATTCCCGGTAACTGCACCGAGCGACTTGCTCCCTAAGCCGAATGCGGTGAGCGTGATCGGATTCAGGCTTGTGTACCAGAATCCGACATCATCCTGCGGATTTGTAAACGAGACCGTCATGCTGTCGTCAAACGGATCCCAGATCGCGACATCGCCGGAATGCGACGGAAACGCTGCATTGTCATATCCTCCGAAGCGGCTCACGCTCAAAGCGGTAACGTTCGGTTCGAAATCAAGGCCAGCGTAATACGTCCCGATGTTCTGGCTGCCCGAGCTAAAGAAGTAAGCGTCGGGGAGAGTTTCGAAAGTGATGACGGTCGTTGCGGAAATTCGGCCAACACCGATCATCAGCAATGTAAACAAGATGGCTCGCATAGGGCCCCTCATGGCTGCCGTAACTCCTCAGGGGTTGCTAGCTGAAACAAGCGCTCCAATGGGTTAAGCAAAACTGGTCTCTCAATGTGGTTAACAAACCATTCGCCCTGACTTGGTGTGGGCGTAGGCTCGTACTGTCCAACGGTGTTTCCGAGATTCAACAGGTCCGTGGTGCTCTGCTGCACAATCGGTATAGTTTGGTCTGCGATTCTAAATGAAGCAGCCCCGACATCCTGACTCGGCTCGAAAAGGGACGTTAGCGTGTCAAGATCGCGTACGTCTTGTGCACCAGTGTGAAAGCCAAGCTTGTCGAGGGTGTTGGCTAGGGCTGACGTTAACGCGGATTTAAGCAATTCGGCGATGAAACCTTCAGCGAAGGGGCCGTTATCCGTCAACGCATTGACTGCCGAATCCGCGATTGTTCGTGACGTTGATTCGCCCAGGACCTGCCCGGTATCTGTGCCATCGATTGCGCTGAGACCAGATGGGTCCGCAAAGCGTACAGGATTAGACAACGCGTACTCGTAACCGGGGCGGTAACCGACTGAGAAATTCTCGAGCGGATCACGTCCCAAAAATCTTCCCACCGCCGGATCGTAGTATCTCGCCCGCAGATACACCAGCCCGTCATTAGGATCGCTCGCTTCGCCCGTAAATTTGTACTTCTCCTTCGTTCCCAGCGGATCGAGCGGCAGCGTCATCTTCCCCCATGGATCGTAGCTGTAATTGGCTTTCTGCGCACCGGTTGGGTCCGTGATGTCGACCGCGCTGCCGAGGCCGTCGAACTGATAGAAGTATTCGAAATTCGGCGAGGAAGCCGAAATCGTAGACAATCCATACACATAGTCGATGTTTCCATCGGGGCCGTTTTCGTTGAGTACGGATGGCAGCGTGGATGCCACGTCGTTTGCATAGGCGTATGTACCGGCTGGAATCTCTTGGGCGATGCGGTTGCCATCGCCATCGTATTCATAGCGCGTATTTGTGCTCCCGCCCATAACGGACAGTAACCGGTTAACCGCGTCCCAGGTGTAACTCAGTGTGGTCGAGCCACTCGTCTTCGTAAGCTGATTGCCGTTCCCATCGTAAGTGAAGCTCGTCGTACCCGCCATGAGCAGCTCGTCCGCGGCATCGTAAGAATAATTTGTCGCCCCTGCGGACGAGACCATGGAGGTTCGGTTGCCCACAGCATCGTAGGCCCATTGCGTGACTTGGCCGGACGCAGCCGTCCAGGAACTCAGCCGGTACAAGTTGTCATAGCCATATCGGTTCACGCTGCTTCCATTGCTTGTCATCTGCACCCGGTTACCCACTTTGTCCAGAGCGTAAGCGAACGAGGATAGCAGCTTTCCGCCGGACAGATTCGCAATGCTGAGCAATCGGTTTGCCGCATCGTACTGGTACGTCGAAGCCGCGCCGTTCGGATGCGTGAATCCTGTGAGATTCCCAGCGGCATCGTACGAATAGGCCGTCGTCTTGCCCGTCGCGTCCGTGACTTTGCTCAGCCGGCTCAGGGCATCGTATGCGTATTGAATCGTCTTCCCATCCGGATTCGTAACCGCGGCGCGATTCCCCACAGCGTCGTAGGCGTAGCCAACTGTCTTCCCGTCCGGCGTGGTGACCGATGCGATCCGGTTCAGCAGGTCGGAAACATAGGAGGTCACGCCATGCCAATCCGCCATCGTGAGCCGGTTTCCGACAGAATCGTACGCGTACTGAACCGATTTGCCATCGGACAAAGCCATCGAAACCAGGCGATTCAAAGGATCATACGCGAATGCGTTGGTTTTACTATCTCCGTCAATCGTGCCGGCCACGTCTCCATCGGCATCGTAGCTGTACTGTTTCTTTCGCCCGAGTGGATCAGTCACCCTGATGAGGCGCCGCAGGGCGTCATACGCATATGTCGTGGTGTGGTCCACTGCATCCGTGACGCTGGTCAGATCCGTGTTGCCGTTATATGTGTAGCGCGTGATCCCGCTCGCCGCATCGGTCACCTGCGAGAGCTTGTTCGTGGCGTCGTAGGCGTATTGCGTCTTCTTTCCGTTCGCGTCAGTGATAGTCGTGAGGTTTCCATTGGGATCGTACGACAATTCCGTACCGTCGCCGAGCGGGTCGGTTACAGTGAGCAGCCGGTTATCGGCATCGTACGTCCGAGTCGTCGTTTTGCCGAGCTGATTCTTTATACTCTCCGGACGGCCGACGGCATCGTACGTCATCTCTACCGTATTCTCCAGAGCATCGGTTGCCTGAATCAGGTCTCCGGCTGAATCATATTCGAACCTCGTTGTAAAAGTCCGCGGGTTTGTCGCTGTCAATAATTCGCCGGCTGAGTTATACGTGAACGAGCTATCAATGCGGCAATAAGTAAGTAGACATGGGCCGGTTATTCAGGATACGGCATACTGCGTGTGCGGAGTGAGAAAGAACATGCGTACCGTCCAGG
>Ga0208480_1000050_pt1 | contig 46446 bp, 45 predicted proteins | sample NGESurshal092012_4_FD_184485 | JGI IMG/M metagenome (GOLD analysis project Ga0208480, IMG submission 184485) | Arctic peat soil microbial communities from Barrow, Alaska - NGEE Surface sample F53-1 shallow-092012 (SPAdes) | ecosystem: Environmental > Terrestrial > Soil > Wetlands > Peat ... | reverse complement strand
TGCCACACTGGATGATCCACTACAACGAGCGTCGCTCCCACAGCGCACTCGGCAACCGGCCACCCCTCGCCCGCGTTCGGGAGGTCACCGGGCTCAACAGCTAGACCAACAGCTTAGTCCTCGACGCTGGTGGGAGAGCGTCAGCGGCGGTCAGGACTTGAGCGGCTCGGCGAGCTCATGCAGAGACGAATGTGTCGGTGGACGCGCCGCCCTGTCGCTCGCGGTGAGCAGGGGCAACCGCCGGAGGACAGTGCCGTGTGAGCCAACTTGTCGCCGTCGCTCCTATCGACTGCCGCTGTCAGGCGCCGTGGATTCCCCCGGTCCCCATAGCGTGTACATGGCGGGATACTCCAGTAGTGGTCGGGCCGGAGTCAGCCGCGGGGCTCCCACGGCGGCTCATAGGCGTAGCTGGCCTGCTCAGCTGCGACGTCGACGTCGAACGAGAAGGCTTGCTGGCCCTGGCGGCGGTCTCGCGCTTGCTGGCGCATCTCAGGCACGGTCCGGGCCGCGTTGGTGTAGATCGCGCTCATGATACGCGTGCCCGCGTCGTTGTCTGTAGCGAGGATCATGTGGTAGAGCGGCGCGCCCGTGCTGTTGCAAAGCTCGAACGGATGGGTGTACCGGTAGCCGAGGTCTGTTTCGAGCCGCCATCGCATCAAGTTCACGTACTCCTCACGCGCCTGTTTGGCCGACATCACGCCCGATCGTCGCAACTCATAGATTGATCGCCACTGCTGCGTGCCGAACAGCCTGCTCGCTCGGGTGACGTCGCGGTCTGGAAGCGTATGGGCGTCGAGCGCCAACGTCCGCATGATCCCGGCCGATGGGAAGAGCATCCAGATCTCGACCTTGTACTCGGGCTTACTGGATGACGCGGCGCGATACCCCCGCTTGTGATCGGCGAGCGCTGCCAGCGTCTCCCAGGCCACCTCCATGCCGTCGGGGTCGACAAACGCAAAGGTCGGTGCCCAGTTGAGCTCCTTCAGCTCCGCAAGGGCCCGCGGGATGGTGATGTTGCAGTCGCCGGGGAAGACCTTGATGTCGCGGCCCGGATAGTCGACCCGCAGAGCGGCCTCGAGCTCAGCGGCCTTCGCGCCAAGTTCGAAGTAGCGAAATTGGGTAAAGCCCGAGCCATCGTCGATGTCCAGGGCGATGCGCGCCGAGCCGCGGAATTCCTCGCCGGTCAGCCGATCGCGGCCGCTGCCCTCGCCTGCGAAGGCATCAAGATAAATCCGCTCAGGCTGTGCCTTCGACGCCACGGAGAACCGCGTCAAGTAGTCGCGTAGCATCGCCAACTTCAGCTGCGTCCAGTAACCCCAGGTACGACCGCCCTCCGGCGTCATGCTAGTGCGACGGCCGGCGCTGCAGGCAACTCGTCCCACGTGCGACCGTCGAGGGCCCTCCCGCCGGTCTTGCTGCGAATGCCGCCCCACTGCTTGAAGAAGAATGCGACGTTCTCTCCGACACACCGATCGCGGAGGTCTCGTGCCCACTCGACGTTCATTGGCCGATGGCGAGGACCGGACTCGCCGCCGACAATTAGCCACTGGATGCCGCTCAGGTCCAAGCGCTCCAACGGTCCCAGCAGCGGCTCGGCCGAGATGAACTTGGTCTGTGCAGGCGTCCGGCGAAGATGGTCGGCGCGGTGGACGAACCGGCGATTCTCGATCGAGACGCCCATCCACACGTTCGGCGGCCACGGGAGATCATCGGCGAGGGCCTCAAGCCGCTCCGGGCGCTTGGTCAAGACTTGGAAGGTGTGCCAATCAGCACGCTGCATCACCTCGAAGACCTCGGCGATGTACGCGGTCGGGATCGCCTCGTGGAACAGATCGCTCATCGAGTTGACGAAGATCGTGCGCGGGCGCCGCCAGCGCAGCGGGACCTCCAGCCGCTCCGGCCACAGTCTCAGATCAAAGCCCTGCTCGTACGGATGCCCGGGCACCCCTCGCCACCGCTCGGCGAAGGTCTCGGCGTAGCAATGCGCGCATCCTGGCGAGACCTTTGAGCAGCCCGTGACCGGGTTCCAGGTCGCCTCGGTCCATTCGATTCTGCTGTTGTCCGCCATTCGTCTGAGCCTACTTCGTGGCCGGGGTCTGCAACCTTCACGCCGAGCGAACAGATGTTCGCATAAGCTACGGACAGGACCGCTCGCGGCATTCAGGCGGAAGCACCCATTGCGAGCGGAGATTTCGCGGACGCGTGCTCTCGTCTTATTCTCGAGCGCCCAATTGCGCGGTCTGCACGATCGCTTTGATCCTCCTTGCCACGCTGCGTCGTGCGATTGCGTTGGCGACGAAGCGCTCGTGGGCCCGAGTCGTCGCCCGGCGGGGCGGGCCCACGCTGACGCTTCGGAGCGAACGTGGTCGTCGGCGGCACCGATGCACCCGCGCTGGAAAGTTGCGGTCGCCCGGCCAAGTCTGTCGCGTTGCTGCGGCCCGCCTGCGGAGGCGGCAGCTTCCGGCTGCGCCTGCGGCCGCTCGAGCGGCGGCCGGGCTCCGGGTCCGCGACGAGTCGCTGGCGCTTGATGCGGACTCCTCGGAGAATTGCCGGGCGGCGACCTCGTCGATCCTCGTGAGCGGAGCGGAGCGGTGCGGGTCAGGGGTAGACAGCGCCGTTCTCGAGTAGCCACCAGCGGCCGCGGTGATCGACGAGAGCGACGTAGACCTCCCAGCCGAGTTGCGCGATGTCGCTCGCCTGCGCGGGTACCACGAGCGGACCGTGTCCCCCGAACCAGAGCTTCCCCGGTTCGATGCGCGTGATCGCGAGGGTGTCCTCGATCACGGAGTCCTCGTCGATGCCGGCCGGTGACGTTCGCATCGAGACGTCGGTGAGCAGGTCAGACAGGCGCGCGGCGGCTGGCAGCTCGCGCCCCGCGTCGGCTGCCTGCTCGGTCACGTCGGCGGCCGACTCGGCGTCGATGTAGCCATGCTCGTGCAGCCAGCGCGCGAGCTTCTTGGTCACCGTGCCGGCTGCCTTCAGCAGTTCGGCGCCGGCGATCACCTTGCGGACCATGAAGTAGCCGAGGAACGAGCCGATCTCGCCGGGGATCCTCTCGGGGCCGAAGATCGCGCAGTATGCGCCCTCGGCCTCGCCGGCGCTCGCCTGCTCCCAGCGGCGCTGCTCGGCCCGGTTGAGCGCCTGGTAGGCGTAGCCGTTGAGGTGGTCGCGAAGTAGCGAAACGATGTCTGCGTAGCGCGCGTACGTCGACGGCGCGAGACGCGCCTTCTGGGCGGCGAGGAACTCGTCGAGGGCTTCGTCGATCGTCGCGATTGCGTGATCCTCGCACGCAGGGTCACTCGGCACGCTCGCGGCCGCGGCGGCGCGGCCTTGCCCGGAGCGGGCGGGCACACACGGTGATGGCGCCCCGTGCCGCAGTCTCGCTTGGGACGACGTCCGATACGGCGGCCGCCGCGCCCTCGTCGGACGGGACGCCCGCTCCTCGCTGCCGAAGGAGGAGCGGAGTCGCCTCGGCTCGGCGGACCCGGTCGTCGTCCGCAGCGGGGCTCTGCTCGGCGGCGACCGAGACGCCTCCTTTTACGCGAAGGCGGAAGCGAGCGCCTCGCGACCGTCCACGTCATTCCGTATGCCAAATCGCGGCCTAGGTCGCGCGCTAGAAAGCCTCTCAGATCGCCGCTCATCGCACGACTTGTCTCTCGTGTCAACGGTCAGGTGCCGATAGCGTCTCGTAGCGCGAGCCTCTGCGTGCCTCCGACTGACGGACCCCACTTGATATGACTGGCATCCTTGTCGCCTCGGCCTTCGCGGTGGCCCTCGCTCTCCTCGCGCTGGTGGTGCCCCGGCGCGCACGGCGCGACCACGCGACAGGTCCGGAAGCCCCCGGAGCTTCGCTCGTCACGACTCCAGGCGACTCGCCGACCGACGCCGTTGGGCCAGGCCCCGACGATCTCGTCCTCGTGCCCTTCCCGAACGACACCGGGCAGGCTCTTGTCGTCGGTCCGGAAGACGCGCTCGCGATTTTCGACCAGAGCGGCCTCACTAAACGCGACACGAGCGCAGGCTCCGGCCCGGTACCGCAGCTCGTTCGCGATGCGATGGCGGCCGGCGGCCTGAACTTGACCGACCGATTCCAGCATGGCGCTAGCTCCGGTCGTATCGTCGCGCTGACACCGGAGACGATGAAGCGCCTGGAAAAAGGCAGGCCTGTCTACGACAAGGCCGGCAACCTCCTCGCGTCCGTCCGCGGCGAGAAGGGATACCTCAGGCCGATGCACCTCGACAAGGCAGGCGCGCAAGTTGCCGCCGCATCCAACATGGCCACGCTCGCCGTGACCGCGGCGCTGAGCCAGCAACTGGAGGCGATCTCCGAGCAACTCCAGGAGATGAGCGAAACGCTCGAGGGCATGGTCAAGGACAAGGACCGGGAGCGCCTGTCCGATGCACTCGCCGCCAACGAGATCCTCTTCGAGATCGCAAAGAGCGTCCGCCGGCGCGGCATCACCCAAGCGGACTACATGCAGCTCGCGCGCCTCAAGCATCGAGTGACATCTCTACAGATCGAAACGACGGCCAAACTCGCTGAGATCGCCCCGGACGGTGTCGCCAAAATGGGGCGCAACAAGCGGCGCGAAGTGCTTGAGAGCCTCTACGCGAAGGAGCGCCTCGAATATTGGCTGGCACTGCAGGTCCAAGCAGACCTCGCGCGGACTCGGTGCGATCTCCTCACGCTGCTTTGGGAACACCGTTCCCACCCTGAGACTGCTGCGGCCCTCAACCAGAACGTCGCCAACGCGATCAGATCGCGGCAGCTTCGCGCGGCCGAAGTCGGCGATGCGCTCCGCGCCCTGTCGGACCCGACCTCGCAGACTCGGCTCGATCCGGTGCGCGTGATCTCACGCCATCAGCTCGGGAAAGCACAAGCCCGAATCGACGAGCTGCTGCTAACGCACGGCGACGCATTCGCCGGCCCTGAACGAGACCCGCACACCGTCTCGCAAGCCGCGCTGGAGCCAGCCGGTGCGGGTGCGCCCGCGACCGCTCTTCCCGCCGGCGGAGGCCACCCAAAGGCTCTCTGATTCTGTTCCGTGGATAGCAACTGCACTCAGGTCACATCGTCGGAGTTTCCGTAGAGCGAGACGCCCTTGCGTCCCTGAAACAGCGCCTCCGGGGCGCGAGCGCACGCGCTTCTGCTTTGCGTGCGACAAGCGAGCGCGCGAGGCGCCGCCAGCTGACGCCCGGATCGGACGACAAGGAGGTTCGCGGGTCGCGGTCGGCCGGACTTCCGCAATCACGTGGGCAGGCAGTGCTGTTCGGCGGCCGTGCCGGTCGGGCCATCGCTGGCCAGGCTGGATGCCAGTCCCAGCGATTAGGTCGCGATAGAGCCGCTGAAGCAGCTCGGCCAGGAAGCCGCCTGATCCGCGCGCGGGGGGGAGTAGCGGGGGCCGTGTCATCCCCCGGGTTCTGACCAGCCGGAGTAAGGCCGCGCTGCTCGTCGCCCAGGCAACCGGCGACCAGGCTCAGGCGTTGGCGCGCGCCGCCGGTGTCGTTGCCGAGCCGACTGGCTTTCTCGCCCAGCAAGCCGTCGAGGAACCCCGGCGGCTTGGCAGCTACGTCCCGATACAGCGATCCGGGAGCTCATGAGATTCGTCGGCGAGCCTGCCCTGCGGAGCCTCGATCCGGTAGGCACGCGTCTCGCCAAGTCGGTCGTTAAGGCCAATGAATGGGACATCGAGCCAAATAAGCACACCGGCCGCGAAACGGCCTTCCGCCACACTCGCAAAAACAGGTCATTTCCAGGTATTTTGGAGAGCCGGAGAGGGGACTCGAACCCCTGACCTATCGCTTACAAGGCGATTGCTCTACCAGCTGAGCTACTCCGGCGAAGGTGCCCGGGTGCCCGGGCGTGGGGACGCTAGCGCAGGGAGACGGCGTGCTCGATGTTGCCGTGCCCGTTGCTCGAGACCACGTGAGCCCACGGCTCGAGCTCGTCGTCCGGCTCGGCGTTGAGGCGGCGCTCGAGCTCACCGAGGACGACCCCGAACAGGAGATGGCGCCAGGTCGCCTGGGCCAGCCCGCGGACCGACCCGCTGACCCGGGGGATCTCGTCCCGGGCGGGATGGATCCGCTCGGAGACGGCGATCAGCGGCCAGGTCGCGAAGTTTTCGATCAGCCCGGCGACCGGGCCGAGCGCCCAGGACGGGAGCGGCACGCTGGGTGCGATGTTGGCGTAGACGGCGCCGAACACGGCTCCGTTCTGGAGATGGATCGCCAGACCGATCGCCCGCCATGCCCGGCCTCGGGTAAATGCCTTGCCGAGCAGCTCGACATCGTCGAAGCCGACGCCGAAGACGCGCTTGTCCAGCGGCATCTGGGCAGCCCATGCCCCGGTTGCCACGGCACCGGCCAGGGCCCCCCGGATCGTGCGGGTACGGTCGATTGGCATCTCTGCCCAGAGACTGTAACGGCACCCGCCGACCTGGGTATCCAACACCGTGGCGCAACAGACCGACCACCCGTGCCGGGAGGCGGCACTCGCCCGGCGGCGGTCCTACGACGCCGCCCCGTATCACGCACAGGCGGTCGGCCGGGGCGTCAACAGGGCCCTGTACCTCGTCGTCCGCGTCTTCATGCAGCCGTTCTTCCACGTGTACTTCCGGATGCGGCGGACCGGCATGGCGCACATCCCGAAGACCGGCCCGGTGATCTTCGCGGCCAACCACCGGAGCTTCCTCGATCCGTTCGTGATCGGCATGCTCACCCGCCGGCCGGTGTACTACGTCGCCAAGCGCGAGCTCTTCGAGAGCCCCGCGCAGGCCTGGCTGCTCAACCGCCTCGGCGCGTTCCCGGTCGAGCGGGGCGAGAGCGACCAGCGCTCGATGTCGACGGCTCGGGCGATTCTCGCCCGCGGCGACTGCGTCGTGATCTTCCCGGAGGGCACCCGCGTCCGTGGGGGCCCGCTCGGGTCGCCCAAGCGAGGCGTCGGGCGGCTCGCGCTCGAGACGGGTGCGCCGATCGTCCCGGTTGCCGTGCTCGGCACCGAGCGGGTCCGGCACGGGGCTCTGATCAGGCCCTGCCGGGTGCGGGTTCGCTGCGGCGCTCCGCTGCGCTTTCCCCGCGTCGAGCGGCCGTCGCCGGGCCTTGCGACGGGCGTCACCCAACGCGTCTGGCCGTGCGTCGAGCTCCAGTGGCAGTGGCTCGGCGGCGAGCTACCCCAAAGACCGCCGATCCCCCCCGCGGAAATCGGCTCCTCCGGCACCCGGGCCGCAGCACCGACGGGGTAGGCTGCGATGCGTGATCGAGCCGACAGGGAGCGCCAAGGCGCAGCTCGACGCCAAGTTCTCAGAGCTCTACAAGGCCCACCTCCGAGACGTCTACAGCTACTCGTTCTACCGGGTCGGCAACCACCACGACGCCGAGGATCTGACCGAGCAGACCTTCCTCCAGGCGTATCGCCACTTCGAGCGGGCGCTGCGGGAATCCGACGGCCGGCCGTTGCGGCCGTGGTTGATCCGGATCGCCCACAACCTCGCGGCCAATCTCTATCGCGATCGTGCCCGCAGGCCGCAGAGCCCGCTCGACGAGAGCGCGCCGATCGCCGCGGCCCACACGACCGAGGAGCTGGTCGCCGGGCGGGACGAGCTCAAGCGGGTCCTCGAAGGCGTGGAGTTGCTCCCCGACGACCGGCGGGAGGCCCTGATCATGCGCTTCGCCCTCGGCATGGACAACCGCGAGATCGCGCGTGCACTCGGTCGGACCGACGGCGCGACCAAGGTCCTGATCCATCGGGCGATCAAGCAGCTCGAAAGCCTCGTCGCGATGGGTGAGGCCGACTGATGGGCGAGGCGATCAACCTCGAGCTGCTGCTCCATCGCGCGCTGGCCCCGGTCGAGCCGCCCGAGCGGCTGGCCAGCCAGCTTGCGGCGACCCTGCAGAGCATCACCGACATGGCGGCCGAGGAGCTCGAGGGCTGGGAGCTCGCCTCGATGCGGGATCCCCGCAACTGGGTCCGTCCGGCCGCGGCCCTGGTCGTCGGCACGGCAGCCGGTGGTGCGCTCGTGCTCCTGCGGGCTCGCCAGCGCCATCGCGACAGGCCGGCGTCCAGCATCGGCGAGCTCCGCGACCGGGCGGCTGAGACCGCACAGGACTTCGCCGACGAGGCACGCCGGCTGCTCGATTCCCGCTGAGCCCGGGAGGAGTCCTGCGAACAGGGCTCCGGCCGACGAGGCCGACTTGATCCGCGCCAGAGGGTCTACCGTAGTCAGACCTACATGGCGCGACCGAATCGATCCAGAGAAGAATCCACGCTCGTCGGCCTGCGGGAGCTCGCCGACGAGGATCTGATGGACCACGTCCGCAAGGGCGAGGCGGCGGCCTTCGAGGTCGTCTACGAACGCCACGCGGGCGCCGCGTTCTCGCTGGCCTACCGGATGTGCGGGAAGCGGTCGATCGCCGAGGAGGTCGTCCAGGAGTCGTTCCTGTCGCTCTGGCGCAGCGGCGCCCGGTACGACCAGACGCGGGGCAGCGTGCGGACGTGGACGCTCGGCATCGTCCACAACCGGGCGATCGACGCGCTCCGGCGGGGGATCGTCCACGACCGGCGGCGGGCCAGCGACGAGGGCATCGAGGAGCGCTTCGAGGCGCCCGAGAACACCGAGCTGGAGGTCGCCCGGCGCGACGAGTCGAGAGAGATCCGATCGGCCCTCAGCGAGCTTCCCCGAGAGCAGAGCCAGGTCATCGAGCTGGCCTACTTCGGCGGCTTCACGCACACGGAGATCGCCTCGATGCTGAACGCGCCCATTGGTACCGTGAAGGGCCGGATGCGACTCGGACTCGCCAAGATGAGGCTTGCGCTCGGCAACCCCAGCGAGGTCGTCGGATGAACGGTCACATCGAGTGCTCGGCGGGAGACGCCGCGGCCTACGTGCTCGGCGCGCTCGAGCCGTACGAGCTCGAACCGTTTCGCGACCACCTGACGAGCTGCGCGATCTGCCGTGACGAGGTTGCCGCCCTCCAGGTCGTGGCCGACATGCTGCCGAGCGCGGTCCCGCCGGCCGAGGCACCCCGCGGGTTGCGCAAGCGGGTCCTCACGACCGTCTACGACGACGCCCAGCTCTTCGCGTCGACCTCGGCCAGCCGCCAGCGCGCGAACGCGGGCCTCTGGAGCAAGCCCCGTCGCGGCCGCCGGCTCCAGCCGCTGACCGCCCTCGCGGCAACCGCCTTCCTCGCCGTGGGGATCCTCCTCGGGGCGATCGGCCTCGACGGGATCGGCTCGTCGGGACCGTCGACCCGGGTGATCCAGGCGACGGTGCCGACCTCGTCGACGTCGCTGACGAGCGCGGCGCTGCGGGTGCGCGGGACGCATGCCGAGCTCGTCGTCGCCGGGATGGCGCCGCCGCCGTCCGGAGAGATCTACGAGGTGTGGGTCCAGCGGGGCGGACAGACCGATCGGACGAACGCGCTGTTTGTGCCGGCGACCAACGGCGCGGCCGACGTCGACGTGCCCGGCAGTCTGAGCGGCGTCAGCGCGGTGATGGTCACCGCGGAGCCGTCGGGAGGCACAGATCACCCGACGACGACGCCGGTAATCCTCGCCTCGCTCGATTAGGTCCCGGCCGGCGGGGGCCCTCCTCGCGGCTGGTAGCGTCTCGCGACGATGGAGACCTGCTACCGCCACAGCTCGCGTGAGACGCGGGTCTCCTGCTCGAACTGCGGCCGGCCGATCTGCACCGACTGCATGACGACGACCCCGGTCGGCATGCGCTGCCCGGAGTGCGCGAGACAGCGGACGCCGGTCAAGACGATGCGCAGCATCGCGACCGCCGGCATCGAGGCGACCCGGGCCTTGATCGCGATCAACGTCGTCGTCTTCCTCGCGAGCGGCAACTTCTCGCTGGCCGGGAGCGCGACCGGCGAGATCATCTCGAAGGGCGCCCTCTCGGCCCAGAGCATCGCCGTCGGTCACCAGTACTGGCGCCTGGTGACCGCCGGGTTCCTCCACGAGAACCTGCTCCACATCGGCTTCAACATGTACCTCCTGTACGTGCTCGGCCAGATGCTCGAGCCGGCGCTCGGTCCGGTCAAGCTCGTCGCGATCTACGCCGTCGCCCTGCTGTTCGGCTCGTGCGGCTCGATGATCGGGGTCCCGGCCCTCGAATCGACGATCGGCGCGTCGGGTGCGGTGTTCGGTCTGATGGGGGCCGCCGTGGTCGAGATGCGGGCGCGGGGCATCAACCCGATGGACAGCGGGATTCCCGGCCTGATCGTGATCAACCTGATCTTCAGCGTGACCTTCTCGGGCATCTCGATCGGCGGGCACATCGGTGGTCTGATCGGCGGGACGCTCGCGGCCCTCGCACTCGGCCTCGGCGACCGCCGGCGGTCACGGCTGCTCGGACTGGCCGGCTGCGTCGTGCTCGGGGTGGCCGCCGTGATCGGGGCGATCGCCGTCGCCCACGCCCAGGGTGTGCCGATGCCGAGCGGGTTCAGCCTCGGCCAGTGAGCAGGTCGTCGTACAGCTCCTGGAGGCGCTCGAGCAGCAGCTTCGGCGCGTAGCGGGCACCGACATCCGCCGCGGCGGCGGCCGCCAGCCGAGAGCGCAGGCCAGGGTCGCCGGAGAGCCGGCGCAGGGCGGCCGCCAGCGCGGCGGGGTCGTCAGGCCTCACAAGCAGGCCGGTCTCCCCGTCGCGGAGGATCTCGGTCAGGCCGCCGTGCGCGCTCGCCACCACGCAGCACCCGGCCGCCGCCGCCTCGAGTGCGGCATTCGGCAGGGGATCCGGCCGTGTCGACGGCACCACCACGACGCTGGACGCGGCGTACAGGCTCCGGGGATCGGCGACGAAGCCGACGAACCGGACTCGGTCGGCGATTTCGAGCGACGCCGCCAGGTCGCGAAGCTCGCGCTCGCGGTGCTCCTGCCCAGACCAGGCGTCGCCGGCGAGCACGGCGATCGCATCCGGGACGTCGGCGATCGCCCGGAGCAGGACGTCCTGTCCCTTCCACGGTGAGATCCTCCCGAGCACGGTGCAGACCAACGGCCCGCTCGCCGTCGCCTGGGGTGGCTCGGGCGGCGGACCGAGCACGGCGACGCCGTCACCGAGCACGACCGCCGGCGACCGATCCGGGAACTGCGCGCGGACGGCGCCCGAGACGCACGGGAGCGCCGCCGCCGTCGTGAGCACCCTCCTGTAGGCCGGCCAGATCCGCTCGGTGTAGATCTCGCGGACATGCCAGACGTGAGGGACGCCGGCCCGTCGGGCGGCGAGCGCGCCCGACAGCGTGACCGACGTGTTCGAGTGGACGAGCGCGACTTCGCGGCCCCGGGCGAGGTTCGTCGTCCCGGCGATCCGCAGCCCGAGGCGGACGAGCCCACCCGGCGTCAGCTCGGTCCGCCGGAGCACGGCCAGCCGCTCGACCGCGGTCTCGACTCCGGCCGCCCGCAGCTCGCCGGCCAGCGGCCCGTCCTGGGCGAGCACGACGAGCGGCCGGTAGCGGTCGGGATCCAGGCCTTCGGCGATCAACGCGAGTTGGCGGTCGGCGCCGTAGCCGCCCGCCGAGGAGTGCAGGTAGAGAACCGTCCTTGGGCTCAGAACGCCACCTCGAGGGCCGCAACCGGCGGGTCCGGCGCAAGCTCCGGATGCAGGATGTGGGCGAGCAGCTCGAGCCCGTCGACAAGACGGGGACCCGGCCGCGAGAAATACGACGCCGCGTCGACGGCGACGACCCGGTCGGCCCCGGTCGATCGCAGTCGCTCGGCGTGTCCGACCGCCTCGGCCGCGGCCTTGGCCGCGCCGTACCCGCAGGGCATCGCGACGACGATCTGGGGGCTCGCCCGCGCGAGCACGTCCCAGCTGCACCGCTCGGACGGCTCGCCCGCTCCGCCGAGCACGTCCTCGCCGCCGGCCAGCTCGATCAGCTGCGGGGTCCAGTGGCCGGCGACGTAGATCGGATCGAACCATTCGATCGCCGCGACCCGCGGCCGGGCTGCCCCCCGGACGGCCAGTCTGACCCGGTCGATCCGCCCGGCGACGCGTGCGATCAGGGCGACCCCGGCATCCCGCCGGCCGGTCGCCTCGGCCAGCGTCCGCACGTCGCCGAGCGTCTCGCCCAGCGTGTGCGGGTCCAGCGCGATCACCCGCGGCGCGGGCTGCATCGTCTCGGCGAGCGCGGCGACGTCCTCGTAGGAGACCGCACACACCGGGCAGAGCGCCTGTGTGACGATCAGGTCCGGCTCGAGCCGGCGGACGAGGTCGGCGTCGAGCTCGTAGATGCTGAGCCCCTCTTCGGTCCGCTCGCGGACGGCCGCGTCGATCTCGGCGCTCGAGAGTCCCGGCTCGAGCATGTCTCGCGTAGCCCGCGGCAGGCCGAGCGCCTGCGGTGGATAGTCGCACTCGTGCGTCACGGCGATAACCTCCTCACCAAGACCGAGCGCGAAGAGCAGCTCGGTGGCGTGTGGCACGAGGCTGACGATCCGCACCGATCCACTGTATGGAAACCCTCGACGACCAGCGGATCGAAGCCCACCTGACCGGTGTGCCCGGCTGGGCGCGCGACGGCCAGACGATCGCCCGCGAGCTCGAGCTCGCCGACTTCGCCGCGGCGATCGCCCTCGTCGATGCGGTCGCCGTGGCCGCCGAGTCGGCCAACCACCACCCGGACATCATGGTCTTCGGGTGGAACCACGTCCGCCTGACGCTGTCGACCCATTCGGCCGGCGGGCTGACCCCCGCGGACTTCGCGCTTGCGGCGCAGATCGACGCCCTGATACCGTAGTTCGCGCCGCGCCCTCGATGAACGACGAACCTCCTCGAAGTATCTCCGGCACGAGCGTGCCCCCCCGTTGAACTGGCTTCTGGTCGGGGTGACCGTCGTGCTGGTCGCGCTCAACGCGTTCTTCGTGATCGCCGAGTACTCGCTCGTCCGGTCGCGGCCCTCGAAGCTCGAGGAGGCCAGCGAACGCGGGCTGCGCGGCGCGGCCCTCGCAGTCCGCCAGCTCGAGAACATCAACGAGTACATCTCGACCTGCCAGGTCGGCATCACGGTCGCCTCGATCGGGATCGGCGCGATCGGCGAGGGTGCCCTGTCGCATCTGCTCGAGTCGATCACCGGCCACACCGACCACGGCGTCGCAGTCGTGATCGCAGTTATCGTCGCCTACCTGATCATCACGAGCACGCAGATCGTCGCCGGCGAGCTCGTCCCCAAGCTGTATGCGATCGATCGGGCCGAGAGTGTCGCCCGGAAGATCGCCCGGCCGCTCCAGTGGTCGCGGGTCGCCTTCACCCCGCTGATCGTCGTGCTCAGCGCGACGTCCAACCGGATCCTCCGGATGCTCGGCGTCGATCCGAGCATCCGCGCCGAGCGCGGCGGCTCGCCCGATGACCTCAAGCGGCTGATCCGCGAGTCCCACGCCGGCGGGCAGCTCGAGGCCAACGAGGCGACGATGCTCTCCGGCGTCTTTCACCTTCACGAACAGGAGGCCCGCCAGGTGATGACGCCGATTCCCGCCGTCGTCACGGTCGACATCTCCGAGGACGTCGAGACCGCCCTGCGCCGGTGCATCTCCTCGGGCCACACCCGCCTCGTCGTCACCGAGGACGACAACCAGGACCGGATCCGCGGGCTCGTCCACGCCAACTCGCTCTCGCGCGTCCTGATGGCCGAGGGCCCCGACGCGTCGATCGAGCCGCTCGTCCGCGAGGCGCCGATCGTGCCCGAGACCAAACCGCTCGACGACCTGCTGGCCGATCTCCAACGCCAGCGGTCGTCGCTCGCCGTGGTCGTCGACGAGTACGGCCGGGTCGCCGGGATCGTCACCGTCGAGGACATCGTCGAGGAGGTCGTCGGCGAGATCACCGACGAAACCGACCCGGCCGCCGGTGACGTCAGGCGTCTGGCCAACGGCGATTGGTTCGTCCGCGGTCACGTCGCCGTCTCGGACCTCGCCGATCACGGGATCGCCCTCCCGGCCGACAGCGACGCCTACAACTCGGTCGGCGGCCTCGTCTTCAACGATCTCGGCCGGCTGCCCAAGCGGGGGGACAAGGTCGACGTCAACGGCTTCGAGCTGCGGGTCGAGTCGGTCCGGGAGAACCGCATCGTCGCCGTCCGGATTCGCGAGCGCCGGCGGCGCAGCGTGCCCGCGAGCACGCCCGCCCCGTCCTCGTAGCGGACTTCCCCTGGCACGCCAGCGTGCCCTCCGTGTGGCGCCCGGCGAACGCGTAGGCCGCGGCAGCCCGGGACCGGCTCGGCGATCCCGCGTCCCGCCCGGCCACTCCGCACGGGGGCGGAGGGGTCGTTAAAGGGCTAGCGCCCCGGGGGGTACGGGGCGCTAGCGGTGCTTCGGGAGGAGGTGCGGTTGCGAGGGTATGTGTCGCACAGGAAGTATCCGAGTCGATCCTCAATCGATCCTAAAAAGAGACGAAGCCCAGGTAAATGCTTGCGAAGAGATCAACCGGCGCCCGCGGGTGACCGATCCGGATAGGCTTGCCGCGCCTTAAATGGCTAGCGCCCCGGGGCCGGGGCGCTAGCTGGGTGCTTCTGGGAGGAGGTGCGGTTGCGAGGTATGTGTCGCACAGGGAGTATGTGCCGGCACCTTCAAGCCAAGCTAAGGAGTTCCAAAGGCCGGCTAAAGATCACTCGTAGACGTGAAAACCCCGCCGGCTCTTGCGCCCGAGTGCCCCGTCGGCGACGAGGGCCCGAACGAGGTCGGGGACGTCGGCCTCGATCGCCTCGCCGATCGCCAGCGAGACGTCCAGGCCGACCAGGTCGAGCAGCGCCAGCGGCCCCATCGGGTGGCCGGCGCCCAGGCGCATGCAGTCGTCGATCGCGGCGGCCGGCATCCCCGTCGCCTCGAGCAGGCGGACCGCGTCGAAGAGGTAGGGGAAGAGCAGCCGGTTGACGACGAATCCCGCGACGTCCGGAACGGCGACGGCCGTCTTGCCGAGCGCGACGCACAGGGCGAGCGCCCGCGACCGGGTCTGCTCGGAGACGGCGCGCGGGAAGGCGAGCTCGACGAGCGCCATCCGGGTCACCGGGTTGAAGACGTGGAGCCCGCAGAACTCCGCCGGCCGCCGGCTGGCGAGGGCGAGCAGCTCGACCGAGAGCGACGATGTCGTCGACGCGATGATCGCCCCGTCGGCCAGTTCGCCGCCGAGCAGGCCGAGCAGATCCGACTTGGCCGCGAGATCCTCGGCGATCGCCTCGATCACGAAGCTCGCCTCCCCGAGCGCGTCGAGATCGGTGACGATCCGGACGTTTGCCGGATCGACGTCGTCCGGCATTCGCGCGCAGAGCTTCTCGATCACGGCCAGCGCCCGGCCGGCCGAGGACTCCGAGCGGGCCCAGAGGAGCACGGGTCCTCGGGACGCGGCAACCGCTGCCACGCCGCACGCGATCGCCCCGCTGCCGGCGATTCCCAGCCGCTCGCCCACTCCGTCCACGCCGGTAGATTACGAGACCTTCCTGCGCCGTGGCGCCCCGCTTCCGCCGACGTCAACGAGACCGGACCGACCTTGCGATGAGACCACCCGACGGCCGCGAGGTCGTGATCGTCCAAGCCGTTCGCACGCCGATCGGCCGCGGCCATCCGACGCGGGGCTATTACGCCGATCTTCACCCCAACCACCTGCTCGGCACCTGCTACACCGAGGTGCTCCGACGGGCCGGACTCGACCCCGCCGAGGTCGAGGACGTGATCGCCGGGTGCGTCCACCAGTTCGGCGAGCAGGGCTCCAACATCGCCCGGACCGCCTGGCTCGAGCAGGGCCTGCCGATCGACACCGCGGCGGCCACCGTCGATCGCCAGTGCGGCTCGGCCCAGCAGGCCGTCAACTTCGCGGCCGCCCTGATCGCGACCGGCGTCCACGACGTGATGATCGGCGCCGGCGTCGAGCACATGGGGCATCTGCCGTTCGCCGCGGTCGACCGCACGCAGGCCGACTTCGGCAGCCCGTTCACCCCGGAGCTCCTGGCCAGGCACGACCTCGTCGGCCAGGGACTCGGAGCCGAGCTGATCGCCGCCGAGCGGGGGATCACGCGGGCCGAGCTCGACGCGTTCGCGCTCCGCTCCCACCAGCTCGCCGACCGGGCGACCAGGGAGGGACGCTTCGATCGGGAGATCGTGCCGATCACGCTGACCGCCGCCGCCGGCGTGGATCCGGCCGCGAGCCCAGGTCCCGGTCCGAGCCCAGGTCCCGGTCCAAGCTCAGGTCCCGGTCCGAGCTCAGGTCCAGGTCCGAGCCCAGGTCCCGGTCCGAGCTCAGGTCCAGGTCCGAGCTCAGGTCCCGGTCCGAGCCCAGGTCCCGGTCCGAGTCCAGGTCCATGTCCGAGCTCGGGTCCCGGTGGCGGTCGGGGTGCGCGGACGGTCACCGTCGACCAGGGGATCCGCCCGGACACGAGCATCGCGGGGCTGGCCGCCCTGAAGCCGGTGTTCAGGGGGGACGGCGTCGTCACCGCCGGCAATGCGTCACAGATCTCCGACGGTGCGGCGGCCGTTCTCCTGATGTCCGCGGAGCGCGCCCGCGACCTCGGGCTCCCCGCGCGGGCGCGCATCGTCGACCAGACGTCAGTCGGCTGCGACCCGGTCAAGATGCTCGAAGGGCCGATTCCGGCGACCGCGAAGATCCTCCGCCGTCAGGGTCTCGGAATCGGCGACATCGACCTGATCGAGATCAACGAGGCCTTCGCCCCGGTCGTCCTCGCCTGGGCTCAGGAGCACCGAGCCGAGCTCGACCGGGTCAACGTCAACGGGGGGGCGATCGCCCTCGGACACCCGCTCGGGTCGACCGGCGCTCGGCTGATCACGACGCTCCTACACGAGCTCGAGCGGACCGACCGCGAGCTCGGCCTCGTGACGATGTGCTGCGGCGGCGGTCTCGGCACGGCCACCCTGATCCAGCGGGTGTGAGGGGTCCCGAACCTCGTCATTCGACTCGATCCACCGCGTCTGCCCCGGCCGGGATCCGCCGGGCGGTCGCCGGGTCAACCCGGTGGCAGGCCCCAGCGGAAGCCGATCAGGTGGGGGACCGGCTCGAGCGGGCTCGTCGGGAGGCCGCCGGGGGGGCTGGGCAGGTTGTAGCCGGTCGGGGCGATGTCGTTCGGCGTGTCCGGGTGGAACATCGAAGCCAGGTACTGGTTCTGGCCGCGGCCCGGTCCGAGCTCGAACTGGCCGCCGCCGTAGCAGCCGATCGCCTCGCCGGCGCAGTAGTCGTACGCGTCGAGCAGCGAGCGCAGGCCGCCAAGGCGCGACGGCTTGATGTTGACCATGCGCGGGGGGAACGGCCGCTCGCGGATGTCGGCCACGCTGTGGATCGGCGCGTCCCACGTGATCCGGTCGTGGTGGGCTGCGAGCACCGGGCCGGTCTCGTCGGTCAGCGCCGGGTCCTCGATCCAGGCGTCCGGAAAGGCCTCGACGACTCGCCGGTAGAGGTCCGGGTCGGCCGGGTTGTCGACCACGGTGCCCGTGTACAGGCCCTTGAAATCGACCGAGTCGACCGCGCCGGTCTCGACCAGGCCGGCGATCAGCTCGTCGGTCCACGAGACGGTCGGGTCGAGCTTGAAGCGGAGCGTCGGGTACAGGTCCAGGCGGGCCCGCAGGGGATCGAGGCTGGCAGGCTCGCCGAGTCGGAGCGAGACGACGAACGTGACCGGCTGCGGCTCGCGACCGAGCGCCACGTGGAGCGGGACCTCGGCCTGTCGGAGGGCGAGGTCGAGCGCGGCCGAGTGGAATGCCCACCGGCGGTAGAGGCGCGAGACCGGGCGGACCGGCTCCTCGGCGAAGAGGTCGAGCTCGTCGACGTGGTCGCAGAAGTCGCCGAGCGTCCATGCGCCGGCGAGCTTGTGTACCGGACCCGCCTTCTGCTGCACGTCGTGGTCGACCGGGTCGTAGGTGACGTCCTCGCCGACGCCGATCTGACCGCTCCCGTGGATCGTGATGACCGTCGACTTGCGGTCGAAGTCGCTGGAGACCTTCTCCTCCAACCCGTCGAGGCCGTAGCCCTCGATCTTTACGGGGAGGCCGGCCAGCCGCTCCCAGGTGCTCATGTCCGTCCGGCCTGCCGCCCTGGGCCACGCTGGCCTGAAGGCACTTCGAGGCGCTCGACGAGCTCCTCCAGGCGGAGCTCCTCGAGCCCGCTGCTGACGGCCTCGAGCTCACGTGCGCAGAACTCGATCAGGCCGCGGCCCTCCTTGACGAGGTCGAGCGTCTCCCGCAACCCGGCCTCCCCGCCGTCGAGGCGTCGGATGATCTCCTCGACCCGGGCGGACGCCGTCTCGTAGGTCGGCTCGCCATCGTCGGCGCCGGACGGCTCGGCGATCTCTGGGGGCCCGGTCATTCGCGGATCTTCGCAGCCACGCGGCCGTCGGCAAAACGCAGTCGCACCCTGCCGGCCTCCCGGGCGCCACCGGCCGTCACGACCAGCTCGCCGTCGGGGCGCTCGACCAGCACGTAGCCACGCTCGAGCGTTCGCTCCGGGTGGTGGGCCGAGAGCGTCAGGCCGAGTCGCTCGAGCTCCTGCGCCCGCCGTCCGCCGCAGTCGACGACGGCCGCCTGACCCTTGCGGGCGAGTACCAACTTGCGCTTGGCGTTCCGCTCACGCTCGGACTCGAAGCGGCGTCGGGAGCTCGCCCGGAGCTCGCGCAGTCGTTGATGGAGCGTCGCCCGGTGGCGGGCGATCTGCTCGGCCGGCGCCCGCGAGAGCGTCGTCAGGGCCCTGGCCCGGCGCAGCACGGCAGCCCGGCCGTGGTTGCCCAGCCGGCGGGTCGCCGCGGCGAGCGCCGGTCGTGCGGCCCGGCAGTCGACCGGGAGGGCGGCCTCGGCCGCGTGGGTCGGAGTCGAGCAGCTGACCGCCGCGACATCGTCGATCAGCGTGAGGTCGGTGTGGTGCCCGACCGACGCGATCACCGGAACCGGGAGGAGGGCGACCGTCCGGCAGAGCGTCTCGTCGCAGAAGGCCATCAGGTCTACGAGCGACCCCCCTCCTCGGGCGATCACGATCACGTCGACTCCGCCGATCGTCACCAGATCTCGCAGCGCCGCGGCGATTCGCGGTGCGGCGTGACGGTCCTGGACCGGCGTGAATGCCCAGACCAGGCGGCCGGCCCAGCCCCGCCGGTGCAGGCCGGCGAGCACGTCGCCGCGGGCCTTTCCGGTTTCGGCGCAGACGACGCCGATCGTCCGTGGGACGGGTCTCCGATGAAGCAGCTTCTGTGGCTCGAAGAGGCCGTCAGCCGCGAGTCGACGGCGGAGCCGGCCGATCTGCGCGAGGAGATCGCCCTCGCCGGCGACCCTCAGGCCGGTGACGGTGAACGAGAACGACGGCGACGACGTCGCGCTCCCCGGGTAGTAGTCACACCCGCCGGCCAGAACGACCCTGACTCCGTCGACGAGGTCTCCGGTCACAGGGCCCAGCCGGTCCCAGTCGTCGCGCCACATCGCGCAGGCGATCGCCCCGTCGGAGTCGCGCAGCTCGAAGTAGACACGGGCCGCCGTCGGCGGCCGCAGGTTGACGAGCTCGCCGACCAGCTGGACCCGCGCGAACCCACGGAGCTTCTCCCGCAGGCCGGCCGCATACCGACCGACCGGATACGGCCCTGGCAGCTTCGAGCCGGCGACGCCGGCCGGCGCGACGGAATCGAGCGGTTCCTGCATCGTCTCCCGAGGATAGACGGCTCTCCCGCCGGCGTCGGGCCGCTCAGGCGGAGAGTGACGGAAGCGGTCGCTGGCCGTCCTGGGCCTCGCCGCCGCGCGACTCTCCTTCGAGACCGAGCCGTTCGAGGCGGTCGATCTCCGCCTGGCCGAGCAGCCGGGCCGGGTCGTCGGCTGCCAGCGGGGCGATCAGCTTGGCGATGCGGTTGCGCAGCTGGAGCGCGAAGTGGGGGGTGGACGCGCCCATCAGCTGGCGAACGTCCTCGACCGTGACCTGGCGGCCGGGGGTCGAGCGGGCTGGGGATTCGGATTCGCTCATCCGGAAGAGGCCGTCCCACTCACAGGGACGATCTCCAAGTCGCTGTCGATCCGGGCCTGCACCTCCAGCGAGATGGCCTGGCCGTCGCCGATGATCCAGGCGTGATTGTAGACGCCGCGCGCCGGATCGGTGGCGTAGCCCGGCTGGTTGTCGAGCAGGTACTGGACGAGCGTCGGCGGAAGCTGCGCGGCATCCGGCGCGATCAGCAGGAGCGGGCCGTAGGTGCCGCTCGAGGAGAGTGCGGCCGCCGCGGCTGCGACGACCGGCTGGGCGTCGCTCGCGAGCACCAGCCCGCGGCCCGGCCTGACCGGCCCCCAGCCGAACGAGCCGTTCTGGTAGCGGGCGAAGGCCACCGCCGTGCTGATCGGGTCTGGGCCGGCGATCCGCCGGACGGTTCCGAGCTTCAGCAGCACCTGGATCGCCGGCCGGCCGACCACGGCTCCGGGACCGAAGACGAAGATCCGCGGCTGCTGGAGGCGGCCGATCGCATCCCGCGTCTCGGGCGGCACCGCGTTCTTCGTCACGAAGAGGATCGGATCGCCCGACTTCGCAGACCATGCCGCGGCCGCCATCGCGTACTGCGGGGCCTCGGACGAGACGATCAGGACCCGGTTGTCGGCCGTCGTGCCCCGGGCCTTGGCGACGTACGCGGCCACGTTGGCCGCCAGGGCGTACGGGTTCGCGCCCGTGATCTGGGTCGACCTCCCAGCGCCGGGGGCTGCGGTGTTCCCGACCCGGATCACCTCGGCCGGCGAGAGCTGGTCAAGCGCCGACTTCGTCGCTCCCGGCAGGCTCCCACCACTGCTGAGCAGCAACGGAGCGCGGACCGGCGGGCTCATCAGGGCCGTAGCGGCGAGCGAGGCCTCCCAGTCGCCGGCGTCGGCCAGGGCGACCGTGCGCGGACGCTCGACGCCGCCGGGGTACACCGCCAGCGCGACGCCGGCGGCGACCGCCGCCGGGCTCGATCCGTCGATCCGCGTCGTGTTCTTGGTTGCGATCAGCGGCAGGCCGTCGACGATCGCACCCTTCTGGGCCGAGCTGCCGAGGCCGAGACCGCCGCCTCCACCGCCGATGATGACCAGCAGGAGGAGGACGACGATCACCGCCAGCAACACCGCTGACGTCGGATTGCGCAGGTTCCCGGGGACGCTGATTCGCCGGACGAGACCCAGCGGGAGACCGGCCGCGCGCTTGATCGCGCGGCCCAGCCCGCGGACGGGTCGGCGTCGCGGGCGAGGCGCCGCGGCCGGGACTGGGGCCTGCTCTGGTCCGGCTGAGCCGGACCGGCGCAGTGCCCTCGGGGCTCTGGGGACGCGCATCGGGTCGAGACAATACGCGCCCGCGGCTCGCGTGCGCCGACATCACGCTCGCGGGGGGCGGCGAGCAGGCGGCGAGCAGGCGGCGACCCGGCGGACTAGCCTTGGCCTGGTGACCGAGGTCTCAGCACGCAACCGGATTGCGATAGAAGTCGACCGGACGCTCTGTTTCGGGTTCGGTGATTGCGTCGACACGGCGCCGGCCGTGTTCGGCCTGGACGACGAGAACGTCGCCTACGTGATCGACCCGGACGCGGCCGATCTCGACATGATCGTCGAGGCATCGCAGAACTGCCCGGTCGACGCGATCATCATCTGCGACGAGCTGGGCGCCCAGATCTACCCGTGACGCCACTCCCGGCCGCTGGGCGCGTCCGCGGCCGGGCTCAGGGCCCGGAACAGCGGGCACCAGCCGGCCGGCCGGGATGGCGGTCGGGAACCTGGGAAATTATCTGCACGACGTATTGCGGTCTGGTAGGTTTTCGCGCCAAGACGCCGAATCTTTAGTCAGGAGCTAAAGAACGGGGGACCCAAGTTGTTTGGGGCTAATCTCGCGGTTCATCCGCGGAAGCGCAGACTCTTTCAGCGCTAGCCCGTCAGCTAACCCCGCAGGCCGACGAAAGAGGGTTTGGGTGCGGGCACGAGGGATCTGCGTCGTCTTGGCGATAACCGGGATCAGCGCGGCCAGTGCGCCGACTGCCCTCGCCAAGAAGGCAAAGACCAGTGCCGTGGTCAGCTCGGGAGGCGCGGTCTACGCTCCCCCGGCGCCGGTCACGACATCGTCGAGCAGTACGTCCTCGACATCGTCGTCAGGCACGACCTCCTCGGGAACGACATCGTCATCGACGACCGGGACGACGGGTGTGTCGCCGGCGAGCACGCTCGAGACGAACACCGGTGGGCAGGCCTTCGGCCAGCCCAACCCGGCCGCGACGCCGACCGTACCGGGCCTCGTCGCCCAGATCCTCCCCGACGGGATGGCCGCCGCCCCCCTCGGCGCGCCCGTCGCGGTCCGCGCGGCGATCTGGGCCGCCAACCTGATCGTCGGACTTCCATACATCTACGGGGGCGGCCACGCCGCGTTCGTCGCGTCGGGCTACGACTGCTCGGGCACGGTGTCCTACGCCCTTCACGGAGCGAGCCTGATCAAGACACCGATGGACTCGAGCGACTTCATGGACTGGGGTGCGAGCGGGATCGGCCAGTGGATCACGATCTTCACGAACCCGAGCCACGTCTACATGGACATTGCGGGGATCCGCCTGGACACGAGCCGCGAGGGCGATCCCGGCGGCCTGGCCGGGCCGGAGTGGCGGCCGGTGATGAAGGTTCAGCCGGCCCACTTCCACAAGCGTTACCTCCCGGGTCTCTAGCAGGAGCACGCCCAGCCTCGTCCGGTCTGTCCGGCCGCGCCGACCGGGCGGTAGGCGCACCGCGGGCAATTCAACCGCCGGGAGCTGGGGTGGGATACGCTTGGCGATACACCCGACCAGGAGGATGAGATGCCCGGGTTGACCGGCCGCATGTCCACGGTCGTCAAGGCCAAGGTTTCGAAGCTGCTCGACCGCGCTGAGGATCCGGCCGAGACGCTCGACTACAGCTATCAGAAGCAGCTCGAGTTGCTGCAGAACGTCAAGCGGGGAATCGCTGACGTCGTCACCTCGAAGAAGCGCATCCAACTCCAGGAGGCGACCCTCCAGCAGCAGGTCGTCAAGCTCGACACGCAGGCCCGCCAAGCGATCGCCGCGGGGCAGGAGGATCTCGCGAAGGTCGCGCTCGAGCGCAAGCAGAACGTCCAGACCGAGCTCCAGAGCCTTGACCAGCAGGTCGCCGAGCTCGAGGACCAGCAGGCCAAGCTGACGGATTCCGAACGCAAGCTGCGGACGAAGATCGAGGCCTTCCGGACCAAGAAGGAAGTCATCAAGGCCCAGTACTCGGCCGCCGAGGCGCAGGTCCGGATCTCCGAGGCGGCCACCGGCGTTGGCGAGCAGATGGCGGATGTCGGCCTCGCGATGCAGCGGGCGATCGACAAGACCGAGAACATGAAGGCGCGTGCGGGGGCCGTCCAGGAGCTCGAGGCGTCGGGGACGTTCGACGACCTGACGGCCCTCGGATCCGGGAAGGACGACATCGACCGGCAGCTCGACGCCCTGTCGACGTCGAGCGCGGTCGACGACGAGCTCGCGAAGATGAAGGCCGAGCTCGGCGGCCCGAGCACGCCGGCCCAGCTCGAGAGCCCGGCGGGTGACGCTCCGGCGGCGACATGATCGTGCGAATCCTCAATGAGGACCAGTACCGGGTGCCGGAGGACATGCTGGGTGAGCTCAACGAGCTCGACAACGCCTGCGTCGAGGCGGTCGAGGCCGGCGACGAGGCTCGCTTCCGGGCGACCTACGACCAGCTGCTGGCGCTCGTCCGCGACCGGGGCGAGGTGCTCGACGACGACGATCTCAGCGGATCGGACCTGATGCTCCCACCCTCGGACATCACGATGGCCGAGGCGCAGGAGGAGTTCACCGGCGAGGGATTGATTCCCGACTGAGCCGGTCGCCGGCGCCCTGCGGCCGGCCCGATCAGCGGGCTACAGCCAGCCGCGCCGGCGGAACGAGATGTAGAGGACGATGCCGATCAGCAGCATGATCCCCAGCGATCCGTAGAACCCGGCCTGCTGCTGAAAGCCGGGATAGGGGACGTTCTGGCCGAAGAAGCCGGTCACGGCGGTCGGGACGGCGATGATCGCCGCCCAGCTGGTCAGCTTCTTCATCGTCTCGTTGAGCCGGTTGCCCTGGATCGTCAGATGCGTCTCGAGGATCGTCGTGACGAAGTCGCGCAACCCCTCGGTCCACTCGGTCGCCCGGAGGACGTGGTCGTAGACGTCCTGGTAGTAGGGCATCAAAGCGTCGTCGACGACGCCGAGGTGGCGCCGCATCAGGGTGTTGACGAGCTCGCGCATCGGGAGCACGACCCGTCGCAGGCGGACCAGGCTCTTGCGCAGCTCGAAGCTCCGGCGGGGGACGTTGACGCCCTCGGCCGGATCGTCGTCGAAGAGGTGGTCCTCGAGCGCCTCGAGCTCGTCGTCGAGCGCCTGGACGGCCGCGAAGTGGCTGTCGACGACCAGATCGAGCAGTCCGTGGAGGAGGAAACCCACGCCGCTGCTGGCGAGGTCGACGTTCGCGTCCCAGACGGCGATCAGCTCGTCCGCGGCGAAGCGCTCGTCCTTGCGGACGGTGATCAGTGCCCGCCTCGTCACGAAGGCCGCGATCTCGCTGGTCTGGAGGCCCATCGTCTGAGCGTCGACGTAGGTCGCGTAGAGGTTGATGAAAAGGTGGTCGGGGTAACGATCCAGCTTCGGTCGCTCGCGAGCCGTGACGGCGTCCTCGACGGCGAGCGGGTCAAGTGAGAACTCCTCGCTGATCTTCCGCAGGTCGGCCTCCGACGCGGCGGCGAGGTCGAGCCAGACGGTCGCATCGTCGTGCTCGAGTTGGTTGCTGATCTCCGCGACCGGGAAGCCCTCAGCGACGAGCGCCCCACCGCGATAGACGCGTGTTCGTGCGGTCGCGAGCGTCTGGCGGACGCGACACACGCTCGGATGCTGCTCGCCGTCCGGCCGGGTCGCCGGCTTGTCGTCGAGCGTGCTCACGCGGCCGAGGATCGCCCGGTGACCGGCGTGACTGGGCGAGCAATCGGGTCGAAGCTCACGCCCTGAGTGTCCCACGTGGGGGCCGGCGGGGTGGCGGCGACGGTGAGGTGACCGGCGTCGGTCGATCAGAAGCGTCCAGCCGTGCGGCGAGAAGCTAACGCCCGGCCCGATCGCGCCCGATGGGTGGGTATGACAGTCCACGGAATCCTCGGTCGCGAGGACTCAAAGTTGCCAGAGGAGGCACCAATGTCCCACCCTGTCCCCGACCAGACATTCGGCCGGCGCGGCCGACTTGCCCGGTTCGCGCTTGCGGGCGCGCTCAGCGCCGGCCTGATGGTCGTCGTTCCGGCCGCGCAGGCCGACAGTCTGGGCACGGTCCGCACCCACGTGCACCGTGCCGACACCGCGCTCGCCAAGGTCATCGCCGCGGCGCCGACCGGCTCGGTCAGCGGTCCGCTCAGCTCGCTCGAGGCGGCGATCAACGCGGCCGGCGTCAACGCAGGCAACCTGTATGAGCACGCCCACACGACGGCCGTCCGCGAGAACGCCGCGGCGGCGATGGACAAGGTCGCAGCCCAGGAGAACCGTGACGCAGCGGCCTTGACGCCGATGATCGGCCAGTTGACGGGCGCCGCCCAGTCCCAGGTCGCGACGGTCGTCGCCGCGGTCACCCAGGGCCGCGAAGAGGCGCTCAGCCTCGTCTCCGCGCTGGTCCCCAAGCTCCCGTCGGTCTCGCGGAGCGCGGTCGCCGGCACGGTCGCGTCGCTCTCAGACAGCGGCACAGGCCAGGTCGGCCAGCTGGTCGGCTCGATCTCCCCCAACTCGATTGCATGCACTGCGCTCAACGCGGTCGGCCAGGTCGTCGCGACCGTCGTCGCGTCCGTCCAGAGCGACCTCGGTCGCGTTCAGGGCCTGATCTCGATGCTCCCGGCAGCCGGTGACACGCAGTTCAGCTCGATCATCAGCGGGCTCCCTGCACAGCTGACGTCGCTGGTCGCCACGCTCCAGTCGGCCTTCGACTGCTCCCCGTCGGCCAGCACCAGCACTGGCGCCGGCATCGGTGGCGTGACGTCGCTCGTCGGCTCGATCACGAACCTCGTCCAGGGGCTGCTCGGCAGCTTCCTGCCGAGCCTCGGCGGCGGCTCGAGCTCGGGTCCGGTCGCGGGCGTGCCGGTCACCGGCCTGCTTTCGGGCCTGCTCGGGTCGATCACCAGCACGGTCCCGTCGCTGGGTGGTCTGCTCGGCGGTGCCACCGGCGGCTCGGGCGGCCTGCTCGGCGGGATCCTCGGCCTCGTCCCAGGCGGCAGCAGCTCGGGTGGTGGGCTCTTGGGCAGCCTCCTCTAGGGCGAACAGCTTCCAACCCGCCCCGGTTGGATGCGGGCGTCCCGGCTGTGGCCGGGGCGCCCGATTTTCGTTGCGCGACGGTGGTCATGGCGCACGGCGCGGTCGAGCTGTGTGTCCACGCGAACGGTGAACACGAACACCGTTCGTCACGAACGTCGTTCGTGTCGACCGCGGCGGGCAGACTCGATTCTCGGGAAGGCGGTCGGAGGCACGTCGCGCTCCAAGCAACGACCGGCCAAAACCACGACGGGAAGTAGCTAGAAGGGAATTCCCCAGAGCGGGAACCATCGCTCGAGCTCGGGCTCGACCGGCAGCTCGCGGCCGACCTGGGCCTTGATCTGGAGCTCGCGCTCGACCGAGCGCTGGCCGGCCGACGCACCGCCGGCGGTCGGTACGAAGGGGTACCAGGAGCCGCGCTTGTAGTTGTAGATGAAGTAGATCTTGGGATCCCGGGGGCCTTGGAAGGCGAACACCGCGCAGAGCACCCGCTCGCCATACCCGCCGCCGACCAGGGCGCTCGATACGCCGTTGACGGCGACGACGAGGTCCTCGAGGGAGGGGTCTCTGATCACCATCCACCGGTAGCCGAAGCTGTCGTCATGCGTCTCGATGCTCGCTCCGAGGTCGGACGCGGTCGCCTTGACGACGGCCTCCATGTCGGAGACGATCGACTCGAAGTCGCTGGTCGCAAGCGGTTGGAAGACGATGCCGGCGACGCCGCACGCGGTGACCTGGTGCTCGGTCTCGAGGGCGACGTAGGCCGTCGACAGGGCGAACAGTCGATCCGGCGCCGGCCCCTTCACCTTGTGGCGGCCGGTCAGGGCGTCGCGGAGGCTCACCGGCCGCTCTGGAGCTGGGTCTCGAGCCGGGAGAGGGCCGCGAGGCGGGCCTCGAGCGGTGGATGCGTCGAGAAGAGGTTGTGGACGGCGCGCTTGGCGGCCGGCGGGACGATGTAGAAGGCGGCCATCTCGCTCGACGCCGCCCGCAGGTCCTGCTGGGGAACGCGTCCCATCGAGCCGCTGATCTTGACGAGCGCCGCGGCGAGCGCGCTCGGCCGCCCGGTGATCACCGCGGCCCCGCGGTCGGCGGCGAACTCGCGGTAGCGTGAGAGGGACTGCATGAGGACGAACGAGACGGCATAGACGGCGGCCGACACGGCAATCACGACGAGGATGTCATTGCCCTCGTCGTCGTTGCCCCCGCCACCGAATCCCCCGCCGAAGAAGAAGCCGAACTGGACGATCATCGAGGCGATCGCCGCGAAGAACGAGGCGACCGTCATGATCACGACGTCGCGGTTGATCACGTGGGTCAGCTCGTGGGCCATCACTCCCTCGAGCTCGGCCGGCTCGAGCAGGGCGAGGATGCCGGTCGTCGCGCAGACGGTCGCCGTCTTCTGGGAGCGGCCGATCGCGAAGGCGTTCGGCATCCGGGTGTCGACGACGGCGATCCGTGGCTTCGGCAGGTCGGCCTGGAGGCAGAGCCGCTCGATCGTCGCGTGGAGGAGCGGCTCCTCCTGGGCTGAGACCTCGCGGGCGCCCATCGTCCTAAGGGCGATCTTGTCTGAGGCGAAAAGCTGGACAAGGAACAGGCCGCCGCCGATCACGATCAGCAGGACGCCACCCGCACCGGCGGCGAACAGCACCGCGATCAGGACGGCGTAGACCAGGCCGAGCAGGAACATCGTGCCCAGCATCCGCGCCTGGAGACCGGTGTCCCTGCCGAAGGATGTCCGTCGGGCAGCCACGAATCCATTGTCGCAGACGGATTTGCGGTAAAGCCGGCGGCGCCGGCCGCCGATAGGTGCCTCAGGTGTCATCGTCTCCACCCTCCCAAGGCGAGTTGCAATCGCTGTCCGGCGTACTCGATGCGTAGCGCGAAGTCGTTGATCTCGGGCTTCGGCGTCGCGATCTCGCTGGTCGGGGCGATTGCCTGCGCCTTCTTCATCACGGCCGCGCTGGTCGCCTTCCACGGCTCGCTGGCGATCTCGTCGAGCTATCAGCCACAGCCGACGGTGCTGGCCGCCAGTGCCAAGCACGACCCGCCGATCGTGATTGCGGGCGCACCGCAGCCGACCGTCGCGACGACCGTCGCGGCCAGGGCGAGCCTGCCGGCCACGCCGCAGGTCTCGGCTGAGGTCGTCAACACCCATCACGGTCGGACGACGACCACGATCGCCGACCCGCCAGTCAACGTGAAGGTCCCGGCGGCAACCCCGAAGACCCCGACGCCGGCCAAGCCGAGCGCGACGGCGCCGCTGGCCAACGCGACTGCCGGCCTGACCAATGCGCTCGGCGGCGTCGTCGCCGACGCGACGGGCAGCCTCGGGAACACCGTCGCCGCGGTCAGCCCGGCGCTCGGCGGGACGCTCGCGGCGGTCGGCACCGGACTGGCGAACGAAGTCGTGGCGATCGGCCAGACGGTCGCGGCCGTCGTGACCTCGCTCGGCGCCCAGCCGGCCGCCCCTCAGGGCTGAGCTTCCGGCGGTCGGCGGTCGGCCGGCGCCGGCGCAGGCCGCGATCGGGCCAGACAGTGGTTTTGCCGGGCAGTGGTCGCCACGGCGATCCGGGGATAATCGCGGTCCATGGCCGTCGCCCAGTCGCTATCGCACGTCTTCCCGCTCGGCAGCCGCGTCGACGAGCGGGGGCGGCTCGAGGTCGGCGGGTGCGATGCGATCGAGCTGGCCGCCGAGTTCGGGACGCCGGCGTACATCGTGGCCGAGGACGACCTGCGGACCAGGGCGCGGGCCTTCAAGACGGCGATCCGGGATTGTGGGCAGGACGACTTCCAGGTGACCTTCGCGGCCAAGGCGTTCCCGTGTACGGCGGTGATGTCCCTGTTCGCGCAGGAGGGCCTCGGCTGTGACGTCGCATCTGCCGGCGAGCTGCACCTCGCGCTGCGCGCCGGGTTTGCCCCGTCGGCTGTCGTCGTGCACGGCAACGCGCGCGGCGAAGCCGAGCTCGGGGGCGCCGTCGCGGCGGGCGTGGGTCTCGTCGTGATCGACAACATGGACGACATCGATCGGTTGGAGCGACTCGGCGCCGAGCAGCGCGTCCTGATCCGCGTCACGCCGGGCGTCCGGGGCGTGACGCACGAGAAGATCTCCACCGGCCAGGCCGACTCGAAGTTCGGCCTCGGGCCGAGCGACGTCCTGCTGGCGATCGAACGGCTGCGCCGGGTGGCGGGTGTCGAGCTCGCCGGCCTGCACATGCACATCGGCTCCCAGCTGTTCGACGTCGGCCCGTTCCGGGAGGCGATCGCAGTGCTCGCCGGGCTCGGCGACTTCCCGGTCTATGACCTCGGCGGCGGACTCGGCGTGGCCTACCGGACGAACCAGCGGCCGCCGTCGATCGAGGACTTCGTCGCAGGCCTCGTCGGTGCCGCGCACGATCAGCTCGGCCGGGGCCGGCGCCTGCTGATCGAGCCGGGACGGTCGCTGGTGGCGAACGGCGTGGTGACCCTGTACACGGTCGAGAGCGTCAAACGCAACGTGTCGACCTGGGTCGGCGTCGACGGGGGGATGTCGGACAACCTGCGGCCGATGCTCTACAACGCCGAGTACGAAGCCGAGATCGCCGACCGGTTCGGTGGCTCGACGCGGTGCCACGTCACCGGCAAGCACTGCGAGTCGGGCGACGTGATCGTGCGCGACGCAGTCCTCGACGACCCGCGTCCGGGGGACATCCTCGTGACGCCGGCGACCGGGGCATACGGATACGCGATGGCCAACAACTACAACGGCGTCCCTCGGCCGCCGGTGATCTTCTGCAAGGACGGCGGCGCCCGTGCGGTCGTCCGCCGCGAAACGCTCGAGGATCTGCACGTTCGTGACGTCTAGGACGCGGACGGACACGGCGGTCTCCCGGCCGCCCGGAAAGACCGGTGCGTTCCCGGTCGGCCTGCTCGGGCACGGGACGGTCGGAGCGGCCTTCGACGACCTGCTGAGCTCGCGGGTCGAGCGGATCGCCGATCGGACGGGACGGCGACCGGAGCTCTCAGGAGTGCTCACTCGCAGCCGCGGCAACTTCGAGGAGATCCTCGATCGCTCGGAGCTGATCGTCGAGCTGATCGGTGGGATCGACCCGGCCTACGAGTACGTGAGCCGGGCCCTGCGGGCCGGTCGCCACGTGATCACGGCGAACAAGCAGCTCCTCTCCCAGCATGGCGAGGAGCTCTGGGGGCTGGCCCGGGAGCACGGGGTCCTGCTCGGCTTCGAGGCTGCGGTCGCTGGCGTCGTCCCGGTGATTCGGGTGCTCGGGGAGTCGCTCGCCGGGGCCGAGATCCAGCGGATCCACGGGATCGTCAACGGGACGACGAACTTCATCCTCACGGAGATGACGCGGAGTGGGATGAGCTATGGCGAAGCGCTCGCCGAGGCCCAGCGGCTGGGCTACGCCGAGGCGGACCCGTCCGACGATGTCGGCGGGCGGGACGCGGCCGCGAAGATGGCGATTCTCGCGCGGATGGCCTTCGGCACGCCGGTCCACATCGACCAGGTTCGCTACGAGGGGATCGAGGAGATCACGGTCCACGACATCGCCTACGCCCGGGAGCTCGGGCTCGAGCTGAAGCTGATCGGGACGGCCGAGCGGCTGCCGGGCGGGGTCTCGGTCCGCGTGCACCCGGCCTTCCTCTACGACGGCCATCCCCTGGCGTCGGTCAACGGGCCGTTCAACGCGGTCACCGTGGAATCGGAGGACTTCACCGAGATCACGATGTCCGGGCCGGGGGCGGGTGGTCCGCAGACGGCGAGCGCCGTGCTCGGGGACCTGATCAGCGCGATCACGACCGGAGGCTCCCAGCCGGCCGTGACCGAGTCGTTCGCGCCGGACCTGCGCATCGTCGACGACGTGATCTCGGCCTTCTACCTCCACGTCGAGGTCGCCGACCGGCCGGGCGTGCTGGCGGCCGTCGCGGCCCTGCTGGGCGAGCAGGGCGCCTCGATCAAATCCGTCGTCCAGAGTGGCCTCGGCGAGCACGCCCGGCTTGTGATGGTGACCCACCCGCTGCTCGAGTCGCGGCTGCTGGCGGCGACCGAGGCGATCGGCAGGCTCGACTTCGTCCATTCGCGGCCGCGGGCGATACGGGTCATCGACGAGGAGTTCGAATGACGAGGATCGGCGTCATCGAGCGCTTCCGGGAGCGTCTCCCGTTCGCGCCGCTTGACCCCGTCGTCACGCTCGGCGAGGGGTCGACCCCGCTCGTGCTGGCCGCCAGGCTCTCGGAGCTGGTCGACGCGGAGGTCCATCTCAAGCTGGAGGGCATGAACCCGACGGGATCCTTCAAGGATCGGGGCATGACCTGCGCGGTCTCCGCGGCGGTCCGCGAGGGGGCGAAGACGGTGATCTGCGCGTCGACCGGCAACACGGCGGCCAGCGCGGCCGCGTACGCGGCGAAGGCCGGCGTGAGATGCGTCGTGATCATTCCCGACGGAAAGATCGCGACCGGCAAGCTGGCCCAGGCGCTGATGCACGGGGCCAGGGTGATCGCCCTGCGCGGCAACTTCGACGAGGCCCTCGCGCTCGTCCGTGAGCTGGCCGATCGCCATCCGATCGCGCTCGTCAACTCGGTCAACGACTTTCGCCTCGCCGGGCAGAAGACGGCGGCGTTCGAGCTGCTCGAGGATCTCGACGGCGAGCTCGACGCCCTGTGCATCCCGGTCGGAAACGCCGGGAACATCACTGCGTACTGGGCCGGCTTCGTCGAGGCCGGCGCGGCTCCACGTCTGTTCGGCTTTCAGGCGGAGGGCGCCGCCCCCCTGGTCTACGGCAAGCCGGTGGCGGAGCCCGAGACGATCGCCAGCGCGATCCGGATCGGCAAGCCGGCGCGCTGGGAGGAGGCGATGGGAGCGATGAGCGCATCGCGCGGGGCGATTCGGGCGGTCACCGATACGGAGATCCTCGCCGCGTACCGGCTGCTCGCGGCCAGCGAGGGCGTCTTCTGCGAACCGGCGTCGGCCGCGTCGGTGGCCGGCCTGCTGAAGTACGGGGCCGACGGGGCACGCCGGGTCGCATGCGTCCTGACCGGGCACGGCCTCAAGGATCCGGGGACGGCGCTCGAGCAGGCCGGGGCCGTGATCCCGTGCGAGCCCGAGCTTCGGGCGATCGAGCGGGTCGTGATCGACCCGTGACGACCGCGTCGTCGGGCAGCTGATGGCCGGCTGCCGGGTTCGCGTGCCGGCCTCGTCGGCCAACCTCGGGCCGGGCTTCGACAGCTTTGCGGCGGCGCTGGCGCTCCACCTGGAGGTCGAGGTCCGCCCGGCCGGGAAGTTCTCGGTGGAGAGCGACCTCGACCTGCCGGGGGATCGGTCGAACCTGATCGTCCGCTCGTTCGAGCGCCTCCACCCGGCCGACGGCCTGAGCTTCCGGGTCCGCTCGGAGATCCCCCTGACCGGCGGCCTGGGGTCGAGCGCGGCGGCGATCGTCGCTGGGCTGCTCGCCGCCCGTGAGTGGTCGGGGTCGGGTGCCGACGTCTTCGAGCTGGCCTGCGAGCTCGAAGGGCACCCTGACAATGTCGCGGCGGCGCTGCACGGCGGGTTCGTGATCTGCGCGGACGACCGGCCCGTCCGGTTCGATCCGCCGGCTGGGCTCGATGCTCTGCTGGTCGTGCCCGACGAGCCGGTTCGCACTGCCGCCGCGCGGGCCGCACTCCCGGCGGAGGTGCCGCTCGGCGAGGCCGTCTTCAACACCGCGCATGGGGCGCTGCTCGTGCTCGGGCTGGCCCAGGGGAGTTGGGAGCTGGTCGCCCGGGGTCTCGTCGACCGACTCCATCAGCCGCGCCGGGCCCACCTGTTTCCCCGCAGCTATGCGCTGCTCGGCGAGGCCGCGTCGGTCGGCGCGCTCGGGGCGACGATCAGCGGAGCCGGGCCGTCGGTCCTCTTCTGGTGCCTGGCCGAGCACAGCGCCGACGTGCTCGGAAGCCTCGGCGACCGGGCGGACGGCTGGGCGAGCGTGATGCATGTCGGCTTCGAGGCGGTCGGGGCGAGCACGCTGAGCGTCTAGTATCGGCCGAGCCGATGGCGAAGACGATCGCGATCCTCTCGCAGAAGGGGGGCACCGGAAAGACGACGACGGTGCGCACGCTGGCCGACATCTTCCGTCGCGTCGGCCTGCGAACCCTCGCGATCGACCTCGACCCGCAGGGCAACCTCTCCGACTACTTCGATGTCGATCCCGACGCCTTTCCGACGGTGGCCGAGGTGCTCCAGGGGACGGCGGGGGCGGCCGAGGCGATCCACGACGACGTGATGCCGGCGAACCTGCGTCTCGCCGAGGCCGAGCTCGCCCTCGGCGGGCGGATGGGACGCGAGCTGTCACTCAAGCGGGCCCTCGCCAAGGTCGCCGACTACGACGCGATCCTGATCGACTGTCCACCGTCGCTCGGTCTGCTGACCGTGAACGCGCTCGTCGCGGCCGACTACGCCCTGATCACGACCGAGGCCCAGTACTTCGCATTGCAGGGCGTCGAGCAGGCGCTCGAGGTGATCGAGGCCGCCCGGGAGAGCCTGAACCCAGGACTCGAGTGGGTCGGCGTCGTCCTGAACATCGCCGACCTGCGGACGGTCCATTCGCGAGAGGCTCACGCAACGCTGAAGGCTGGCTTCAGCGGGAAGGTCTTCGACACTGTGATCCGGGCGTCGATCGCCTACGCCGAGTCGGCGGAGCGCGCCAAGTCGATCCTCGATCTGCGGCCGGATCTCGGCAGCGACTACCTTGCGCTCGGCGGGGAGCTCCTCATCCGGCTGGGTCTGCCCGAGGCGCGAGGCCGGCTGGAGCTGCTCGGCGGCTGAGTGCTCAGGCCGTCGTGCCGGTCGCCTCGCTGCGGGCGGCGACCTCGCTGACGACGAGGAAGCGGAGCCGGTAGCGGCCGACCACGATCTCGTCGCCGTCGGCCAGCGTCCGGTGGGTCACGCGGGTGCCGTTGACGAAGACCCCGTTGAGGCTGCGGTCATCGAGGACCTGGGCGCCGTCGGGCGTGTGGACGATCAGGGCGTGACGTCGTGAGACGGTCGGGTCGTCGAAGCGGACGTTGGCAGCCAGGCTCCGGCCGATCCGGGTCCATTCGCCAATCAGCGGGGCGACGTGGATCTCGTCGTCGGCCTCGTAGACCAGATACTCGCCCGGCTGGTCGATGCGGGCCCGTCCGTCGGCGATCAAGCGGTCGCGCTCGTCATCGACGACCTGCGGCGCGGCGCTGGACGGGGCCGTGAACAACGAGGCCCGAACGAACGCCCGAGCACCGCAGTCGGGGCAATCGGTGAGGCTGTCTGCGGCTGCGAGGGTGAGGACGTAACCGCACTTCTCACAGCGAAACGAGCCGGTTGCGGCAATCGTTCCTGAGATCAACGGCTCCATTGCGACTCCTTCCGCAAGACGACTTGCGCGTCGGATGCGACTCTTCCAACATCATACGTGCCTATTGCGACTATCGGCGCCAGTTCGTGAAATCGGTCGACCGGTGGAGGAGTGTCGTCGCCGGCGGCGAAGACCATCGATGTGGCGCAACCACAACCGCATCAGCCGGTCGGGGGGCTCGCGATCCGGACGCTCCGGCGGGCTCAGGCGATCGTGCCCGAGCAGCTCGAGCGCCACCTTCTGCGGCGGAGCGTCGGAATCCTCGAGGGCGACCGGACGAGCTGCGCCGACTGCGGGAGAGCGCCGCTGATCGGAGAGTGGGTGCACCTCTACGCGGACGCCGAGCTCGTCTGCGAGCTGTGCCGGCCGCTGCGGCGTGAGCCGCCGGTTTCGAGCGAGCCGGTCCGCCACAGCGAGTACGGCCACACGGTCAAGGTCGCCCGCACGGCACGCAGCGCCGACCCGCAGGATTCCTAGCGCCGAACCCTGTCTGGACCTGCGGCCCGGAGGGTCGCGACCTGGTCTGGTTGCACGGCACGCCGGCCATCCGGCGGCCCGGGCACGCCGGGCCGAGTACGCGTAGACTGCGCGCGGCCGTGGATGCGCTCAACGTCTCGATCGTCGTGGCCCGCCCGATCGAGGAGGTCTTCTCATACCTCCTCGACATCGCCAACCATCCGGAGTTCACCGACCACTACCTGGACGACTGGCACTTGACGCGGACCGACACGGTCGGCCTGGGCGCGGGCGCCCGTTTCCGGGTCAAGGCGCCGCTCCAGCGATTCAGCTGGATGGGCCTGAGCATCGTCGAGGTGGACGAGCCGCGGCGAATCGTCGAGTCGGGCAGCGGCGGGAAGTTCAACCGCGTCCAGACGCAGGCGGTCTACACGCTGGAGTCGAGCGAGGCCGGCCGGACGCAGGTCGCCCTGAGCACGACGACGCAGCCGGTCACCGCCTCGGATCGCATGCTCGAGCGGTTCGGCGGCCGGACCTGGCTGCGCCGGCAGAACACCAAGGCCCTCGAGCGCCTCCGCTCGATCCTCGAGGGCGGCGTCCAGCCGGGTCGGCGTGCGACGATCGCCGGACTCTGAGCGCCGAAATGGCGCCGGGGCGGGGTCATCTTCTAGACTGCCCGCGTCAATGACGGCCAGACGAACCCTCCTGCTGATCGCGATCGCCGTCTGCGCCGTGACGCTCTCGGGATGCGGCTACGTCGCGACCGTCAAGAGCGCCGACAGCGAGGCGATCTACGTGAACGTCGGCCAGCTCAAGTACCAGGTCCAGTTCTCGCGGGAGCTGAACCCGTACGACACCGAGGACGCGTCCTACCTCGAGGGTCTGTCGCCGGCGACGGTCGCGCTCACTCCGGCCCAGGCGTGGTTCGGGGTCTTCATGCTCGTGCTCAACGAGCACGGCAAGCCGTACCAGGCGGCCTACGACTACTACATGACCGACACGGAGGGCGACGTCTACAGGCCGACGCCGGTCACGGGGACAAATCCGTTCGCCTACCACAGCGTGATGGTCGCGCCGTACCAGCAGTTGCCGCTGGTCGGTAGCCTCGCCGCGGACGGACCGACGTCGGGGGCCGCGCTGCTGTTCAAGGTGCCGCTGACGAGCTTCGACGACAGGCCGCTCGTGCTGCACATCGTCGATCCGTCGAACGCCAACAGCAAGGCGATCGTCGATCTCGACGTCTAGGGGGGCTCCGACCGGGGTCTTCCCGGGCGGTGGAGGCGGATGGTGAGGCCTTCGTCGCGAAAATAGCTGCCTGAGTCAGTCAACTACTTTCGTTGGAGAGTCCGCTGCTCCCACGACCCGGTCCCTGCGGAGAGCTCGTCGGCCTCAGACGTCCCGAGCGCGGCCCGAATGATGCTCGACGGCATGCTCGCCAGCCCCTCGCCGCGTGAGCATCGCGCCGCCGCGGAATATCACCCCGAACGGGGCCCTGACCCCTTCCTCGGTGGCCCCGTGTCACACGGCGGCCGGCGGACCGTCCTCCAGCGGGGCCTCGCCCTCGCTCGACCCGATCGCCTGGCCGGTCCTCGTCAGGGTGACGAACGCCAAGCCGCCGAGCAGGTTGCCGGCGGCGGCGATGCCGACGTTCTGGAGGACGTCGATCCAGGGAATCGGGGCGCCGAAGCGGATCCCGAGGATCATCTCGAGGGTGACGACGATCACGTGGTCGAAGGACCCGAGCGTGAGCAGCGACCCGGCGATCCAGGCCACGAGGATCCTTGTCCCCGGGGTCGGGCTGCCCTCGATCAGCCAGGTCATCAGGGTGATCAGCGCGCCGCCGACGATCGCGCTGGCGAAGGCCGTCGCCGGGTCGTAGCCGTCGGCGTGGAGGGCGATCGTGCGCAGGCTCGCGCCGGCTCCACCCGGCAGGACTCCGTGTGTCGTGACGATCAGGATCAGGATCGTCCCACCGACGATGTTGAAGATCGGCGAGACGATCCACAACTGGACGAGTTTCAGCTTGCTGGCGAGACCCTTCCGGAGTCCGATCACCGGGACCATGAAGTTCTCTGTGAACAGCTCGGAGCGGCCGATCGCGATGAAGACGAACGCGATGCCGAACGCCAGCGCCCCGGCGAAGTGGCCGGCCTGGGTGCCGAAGTGAGGCGTCAGCGCGGCGTCGACGGCGGCCAGGGCGACGACCCCGAAGACGACGTCGAACCCGGCCAGCAGCGAGGAGGCGGCGAGCTCCAATCGGTTGCGCTCGAGCCGCTCCCGGCCCTCCTCACGCATCTCGCGGAAGATCTCATGTGGCTCGGGCGCGTCGCTCATGTCCGTAGCCTGCCGTTGACGCAGCCGGCGCGTGAATGGGCCCGGGGCACGAACTCGCAAATTCCCGCCGCGCGGTCATCCCAAACGGGACGCCGTCACCCCAAGCCCGGAGGGCCCGGTCACCCAAGCCCGCGGCCCGGTCCCCGCAGGCCCGAGGAGGGGTCACCGCGCAGGCCCGGAGGCCGGGGTCACCCCAAGAACCCGCCGGCCCGGTCATCGACGAGCGCGGACGCCCAGGGGCCGGCGCCGGGAAGCGGTTCAGCCGGCCGGGCGCAGCTCGGGGCCGCCGGTGGCCCTGGGTGTGGTTGTGCTCGACGCTCCCGTCGCCTTGGTCGCGGCGGTCGACTTCAGGGCGGCCTCGAGGAGGATCTTCGCGAGCGGTGCCGCGGTGTCGCCGCCGGCGCCGTCGTTGTCGAGCAGGATGCCGATCGCGACACGGGGTTTCTTGACGGGCGCGAAGGCGACGAACCAGGCGTCGGTGTTCTTCGGGTCGTTGGGGATCGGCGGCGGGCAGGACGACGGGTCGGTGGGGTCGGGCGTGCAGTTGACGGCCGTCGTCTTCAGCTCTGCGGTTCCGGTCTTCCCGGCGACGACGACCCCGGGTATCTGGGCGGCCGTGCCGGTCCCGTGTGCGACGACGCCGACCATCAGTTGGGTGACGGTCTTCGCGACGGACAGGGGCAGCACGTGCGGCTTTGTGTTGCGGACGCCGAGTGCGAGCGTCGGTACCGGCCGCTGGCCGCCTTCGGCGATCGTCGACGCGATCAGGGCCATCTGGAGGACGGTCGCCTGGACCATCCCCTGTCCGATCGCCGACGAGCCGACGTCGAGGGCGCTGCCGATCTGATCGGCGGGCGGGATCGTGCTCTCGGCGACGTCGGGGATCGGCGGCGCTGAGTTGAAGCCGAAGCGCTCGGCCGCGCCGACCAGGCCGGCCGCGCCGAGCTGGACACCGAGCGGGGCGAACACCGAATTGCAGGAGACGGCGAACGCGAGCGCGAGCGACCCGCCGCACGACTCGCCGTTGGCGTTCTGGAGCTTGTACCCGTCGATCGTCGTCGATGTCGCGTACTGATAGGTCGTCGTCGGCGTTGCCAGGCCGGCGAGCAGGACGCCGGTCAGGGTGACGATCTTGAAGGTCGAGCCGGGCGGCTGGAGCTCTGAGAACGGAGTGCCGGCGACGGCGAGGATCTCGCCGGTGTCAGGGCGCATCACGACGATTCCGCCCTCCTGGCCGGCGAGGGTCGTGACGGCCAGGGTCTGGAGCTTCGGCGAGAGGGACGTCCGCAGCGGCGGGGCCGGGTGGGCGCTCGCGCGGGCGAGGATCCGGCTGCCGGCGAGCAGCTCGCCGCCGATCGTTCCGGTCAGGCGGCGGTCGAAGATCAGCTGCAGGCCGTTCTGGCCGACGGTGGCGTTCGGTGGGTCGCCGGCCTCGTAGTCGAGCTCGGCCTGGGCGGGCGGAATCGGGCCGAGCGAGCCGATCACCCCGGACGCCGAGCTGAGTGTGCTCAACGGGGTCTCGTCGCGCGCGAGCAGGGTCGCGCGGGGCGGGACCGTCGTCTGGCGGGTGAGCGACTCGCCGCGCAGGACGCCGGGAAATCCGAGCGAGCGTCGCCAGACGATGCGCTGAGTGTCGCCTGTTCCGGTGATCGGCAGGACGAAGCTGGTCTGGAGCGTGCCGAACAGGCTGGTCTCGACGGCCACGGGAACGGTGACCGTGCCGTCGTGGGGCGACTCGGCCCTGCCGACGCGGGCACCGGTCGCCGTGGCCGTGGCGAGGTCGTGGCGGTAGTAGTCGGCGAAGGCGGTGATCGAGTACTTGGTGTGGGTCGCGTCGTCGACGTCCGCGTACATCTGTGCGTAGTCGCCCTGCGTCCAGGCGGTCACGAAGCTCTCGGCCAGCCGCTGGGAGGCGGTCGGCCCACCGGATCCGCTGAGCAGGAGGGCGGCGATCAGGCCGACGACGAGGGCGCCGAGCAGGCCGACGATGCGCGCCGGCGCGAGCGAGCCGTTCTCGTCGCTCAGCCTCAGTGCGAACCCCCACAGTCGGCCGGCTTCGGTGATTCCCCGCGTGCGTGCGCGCGGGCCAACCCCGCGGACGACGTACCTCACGCTCAAGCACGCTAGAGCATTCTGCAAGTCACTAGTGTCACGGGGCCGAAGTCACGCACCAGATAGGCTCGCCACGGCCCTCCATGACCTCGCTCGACTGGATCATCGTCGCCGGCACAGCGGTGTTCGCCGTGTCCGGCTACTTCCGCGGCTTCATCGTCGGCGCGCTGTCTCTGATCGGCTTCGCGGCCGGCGCGATTCTGGGCACCAGGCTGGCCAGCGGGCTGCTCTCGTCGGGGGACATGTCGCCTTATGCGCCGGCCTTCGGCCTGTTCGGGGCGGTCCTCGCCGGGGGGATCCTCGCGTCGGGTCTCGAAGGCCTCGGCCTGCGCCTGCGCCGGGCCGTGCGCTTCGCGTTCCTCGGCGTGGTCGACGGCCTGCTCGGGGCCGGGCTCTCGGCGTGCGTCGCGCTGGGAATCGCCTGGATCCTCGGCACGGTCGCGCTCCAGGTGCCGGGCGCCGACCCGGTGCGGATGGACATCCAGCGGTCGACGATCCTCCATCGCCTCGACGAGCTGCTGCCGCCGTCGGGCGCGCTCCTCCACGCACTCGCCCGCTTCGACCCCCTCCCGTCGATCTCAGGACCCCAGGCCGGCGTCGACCCGCCGGCGCCGGCGGTCGCCGAGGATCCGGCCGTGCGCCGGGCCGCGCCGAGCGTCGTGCGGGTGCTCGGGACCGCGTGCGGCCTCGGGATCGAGGGCTCCGGCTGGGTCGTCGCGCCGGGTGAGGTCGTGACGAACGCGCACGTCGTCGCCGGCGAGCACGACACGGTCGTCCAGGCCGGCGGAGATCCGCCGGATCTCCCGGCCGAGGTGGTCGTGTTCGATCCGCACAACGACATCGCCGTCCTGCGCGTCCAGGGGCTCGACGGGCAGCCGCTGGCGCTTGCGACCGACCCGCCGGCCGGACGGTCGGCGGCGATCCTCGGCTATCCGCAGGACGGCCCGTTCGATGTCGAGCCGGGACGGATCGGCACGACGCAGCAGGTCAACACGCAGGACGCGTATGGGAACGGGCCGGTCTCGCGCCTGCTGACGCCGGTTCGCGGGCTGATCCGGCCGGGGAACTCCGGTGGTCCGCTGGTCGACTCGGCCGGCCGGGTCGTGGCGACGGTGTTCGCCGCGACCACCGGCGGCGGGCCGAGCGGCGGCTTCGGGGTGGCCAACTCGACGGTCGCCCACGACGTCGCCCAAGCCGGGAGTCCGGTCTCGACCCAAGGCTGCGCGGACTAGTCGAGCGCCCTCTCTTGGGGCCTGCGCCGACCGGGAGGCGAGCGGAAGACGAGCCGGAGACGAGCGGAAGACGGGTCCGTCGGCGGGATGTCGGCCGGGTCCCCCGTCCTGCCGGCCGACCGGCCGGTCCTGCGACACGGCGTCGGCGAGGGAGTACCCTGCGGCGCGTGCCACAAGAGTCAAAGACGCTCGTCATCGCCGAGAAGCCGTCGGTCGGGCGTGACCTGGCCAAGGTCCTGACCGGTCCGTTCGCCAAGAGCGAGGGCTTCCTCGAGGGTCCTGACCACGTGATCACGTGGGCGGTCGGCCACCTCGTCCAGCTCGCGGACCCGGAGGAGTACGACCCGAAATTCAAGAAATGGCGGATGGCCGACCTGCCGATCGTGCCGTCGGCGTTCAAGCTCGTCGTCCGGGACGAGCGGTCGAAGAAGCAGATGAGCGTGGTCAACAAGCAGCTCCACCGCAAGGACGTCGGTGATGTGATCAACGCGTGCGACGCCGGCCGTGAGGGCGAGCTGATCTTCGCGTACCTGTTCGAGAAGGCCAAGGCCGACAAGCCGGTCCGGCGGCTGTGGCTGTCGTCGATGACCAACAGCGCGATGCGCGACGCGTTCGCCCGGCTGCGTCCGGCCGACGAGCTCCAGAGCCTCGAGCAGGCAGCCCGATCGCGCTCGGAGGCCGACTGGATCGTCGGCATGAACTCGACCCGGGCGGCGACGATCCGCCTGCGGTCGTCCTTCGACGGAGCCGTCTCGCTCGGACGGGTGCAGACCCCGACGCTGGCGATCGTGGCCCGGCGGGAAGAGGAGATCCGGGCGTTCAAGCCTGAGCCGTACTGGCTGGTCGACGCCAGGTTCGAGCCGTCGGGCGATGCCGCCCGAACCTACGGTGCCCGGTACCACGCCGGCTCGAAGCCGCGGATCGCGACCGCGGCGGATGCCGAGGCGATCGTCAGGGCGGTCGCCGGGAGGACCGGCGAGATCTCGAAGGTCGAGAAGCGCAAGCAGACCGAGAAGGCGCCGATGCTCTACGACCTGACGTCGCTCCAGCGGGAGGCCAACACCCGCTTCGGCTTCTCGGCCAGGCGGACGCTGAGCGCGGCCCAACGCCTCTACGAGGAACACAAGGCCCTCACGTACCCGCGGACGAACTCGCGCTTCCTGACGAGCGACATGGTCGAGGAGATCAAGCCGACGGCCGAGCTGGTCGGCCACCGCCCGGAGTACAGGGACGCGGCCAACTACGTGACCGGCCTCGACCTGCTGCCGCTGGGACGGGTGGTCGACGACGCGAAGGTCACCGACCACCACGCGATCATCCCGACGCGGACGGAGCATCCGGTCGAGAAGATGAACGACGACGACCATCGGGTCTACGACCTCGTCGCCCGGCGGTTCCTCGCGGTCTTCCACCCGGACGCGATCCTCGAGAACACGCGGGTCGAGACGACGGTCGCAGAACACGTCTTCCGAACTCGCGGGAAGGTCCTCCTCGTGCCCGGCTGGCGGGCGGTCTACCTGTCGATGCCCGACGCCGCCCGCGCGTCATCGGCGGCCGACCCGGCGCTCCGGGCGACTGGCGAGACCCAGGACGACGAGGAGCTCGACAGCGGCGTCCTGCCGAAGCTCGCCCAGGGCGAGCCGGCGCGGACGCTCGAGGCGGAGAGCCTGGCGAAGGAGACGAAGCCGCCCCGGCGCTACAGCGACGCGTCGCTGCTCGGGGCGATGGAGACGGCCGGCAGGCTGGTCGACGACGAGGAGCTCCGGGAGGCGATGAAGGACTCGGGGATCGGCACGCCGGCGACGCGGGCGTCGATCATCGAGCGATTGATCGACGTCGGCTACATCGAGCGTGACGGGCGGGCGCTGGTGGCGACGGAGAAGGGCCGCAACGTGATCCGCCTGCTCGGCGAGCACGCCCTGACCTCGCCGGACCTGACCGGGAGCTGGGAGCACCGGCTCGGAAAGATCGAGCGGGGCGAGGAGCAGCGGGAGCGCTTCATGGCCGACATCGCCGGCTTCGCCCGGGAGACGATCGAGGAGCTCGACGCGAAGCTCAAGGACGTTCGGATCCCCCGGGCGAACCTCGGCCCGTGCCCGGTCTGTGGTCACGATATCGTCGAGAACCGGAAGGGCTACTCGTGCTGGTCGCGCGACGATCCGGGCTGCGGCTTCGTGATCTGGAAGGCCAAGGCCGGCAAGCAGCTGCCGCTGGTCGTCGCCCGCGAGCTGATCTCCAACGGCCGGACCGAGAAGCCGGTGACCGGCTTCAAGGGTCGCAGCGGCCGGTCGTTCCGGGCTCGTCTGGCCCTGATGCAGACCGAGGACGGCAAGTGGCGGACGGAGTTCGACGAGCCGTGGGCCCGGGAGGGCGCCAAGCCGCCGGAGGTCGAGGGCGAGCTCGAGGCCGCCGCGGCGCCGGCTGTGGCAGCGGCCGCGTCCGAGCGGAACGCCGCCTAGACGCAAGCCGTCCCCTGCGTGCGCGACGATGACTGGTCGTGCCGCTCACACTCGTCACCGGTCCGGCCAACTCGGCCAAGGCGCGCGTCGTGCTCGACCGCTACCGGTCGCAGCTCCACCGCGGGCCGATCCTGGTCGTGCCGACCGCGGCTGACGCGGTCCACTACCGGCGGGAGCTGGCGCAGAGCGGGGTCGTCCTCGGCGCCCGGGTCGAGTCGTTCGCCGGCCTGCTGGCGGAGATCGCCCGGCGGGCCGGGCTGGGGGTCGGGCCGCTCGGCCGGGGAGCCCGGGAGCGGGTCGTCGCGGCCGCGGTCGCCGACGCCCGGCTCGAGTTGCTCGCGCCGAGCGCGGCGGCACCCGGCTTCGTCGCGGCGGCGACGCGCCTGGTCGGCGAGCTCGGATCCCGGCGGATCGCGCCACAGCGCCTGACCGCGGCCCTCCGCGTGTGGGCGCCGGAGGGTCGGCGGCGGGTCTACTGCGACGAGGTCGCGGCGATCTACGCGGCCTACCGGCGGCGGCTCGAGCGGCTGGGCCGGCCGGACGAGGAGGGGCTGGCGTCGGCGTCGCTCGACGCCGTCCGCCTGGATCCGTCGGTGTGGGGGCGCACGCCGGTCATGCTCTACGGCTTCGACGACCTCGATCCCGTCCAGCTCGACGCGATCGAGACGCTGGCCGGCGAGGCCGACGTGGTCGTCTCGCTGCCGTACGAGCCCGGTCGGGTCGCGTTCGCGGGTCGGGCGACCACGTTCGAGACGCTGCGCCCGGCGGCCGCGGAGATCGTCTGCCTGCCGCCGGTGGCCGAGCACTACGAGGCGGATGCCCGAGACACGCTGCACCACCTCGAGCGTGCCCTCTATGAAGAGGACGGTGACCCGATCGCCTGCGGCGGGGCGATCCGCCTGCTCGAGGGGGAGACCGAGCGCGACGAGCTCGAGCTGGTCGGAGCCGACGTGCTCGGGCTGATCGACGCGGGGTACCGTCCGGGGGAGATCGCCGTCGTGATGCGTTCGCCGGCTGGCTCGGAGGACCTGATCGCCGAGGTCCTCGGCGGGCTCGGCGTGCCGGTCACGATGATCCGGAGCGTCCGCTTCGCCGACACGGCCGTCGGCCGAGGCCTGCTTGGGCTGCTGCGGGCGGGCCTCGTCGACGGCGGCGTCGGGGACCTGCTCGACTGGCTGCGGGTCCCCGGACTGATCGAGCATGCAGGGCTGGTCGATCGCTTCGAGGCGGATCTCCGGCGCCGGGGGATCAACCGGGCCGGGGCGGCGGCCGAGCGCTGGGAGCACTTCCCGCTGGACTCGCTCGAGCGCCTGAGCACAGCGGCCGGCCGGGGCCCGGAGGCGCTCCTCGAGCGGACGGTCGCCGAGCTCGAGCGCCTGGTCGCGGCCCCGTGGCGCAGGCGTGCCCACGTGCTCGACGGCGACGCCCTGGCGCAGGCCCGGGTCGTCGGGGAGGGGGCCCGCCGCCTTGCCGAGCTGCGCGAGCTGGCCCACGCCGACCCGTCGCTCGGGCCGAGCCCGGCCGAGCTGATCGCGACGCTCGCCGGCCTCGAGTTCGAGCCACCTCCGGCGCCGGGCGGCGTGCTCGTCTGCGGCGCCCTCGCGCTGCGGGCGCGGCGGACCCGGGCGGTCTTCGTCTGCGGGCTCCAGGAGGGCTCGTTCCCGGCGCCGGTCCGTGAGGGCCCGTTCTTCTCAGCCGACGACCGGACCGAGCTCGCGCAGGTCACCGGCCTCGTGCTGGCGCCGTTGCAGGACGCGCTGGCGGCCGAGCGGTACCTCTTCTACGCGACTACCTCCCGCGCGCAGTCGCGCCTGCGCCTGAGCTGGCACAGGACCGGGGACGACGGCACGCCGTCGGCGGCCTCCCCGTTCCTCGACGACGTCCGGGACGCGTTCTCGCCCGGCCCGGATGCGTCGGTCCCGGGGGAGGATGGGGATGCTCTGGAGCGCGTCCCGGCGACTGCGGCCGACGGGGTCAAAAGCGCCGGGGTGGGACTCGGCCGGCTGCGCTCGGCGGACGTGCTCGCGGCACTGGCGCAACGTAGCGCGCAGTCGCCTTCGGGACTCGAGTCGTGGGCGCGGTGCCCGGTCGCCTGGTTTGTGGAGGGCTTCCTCGGAGCCGAGGGGCTCGAGCCGGAGGGCGAGCCGCTGGCGCGTGGGACCGTCGCCCATGACGTGCTCGCCCGGGCGATGGCCGAGCTCTGCTCCGACGGTCCGCCGGGGACGGCCAGCCCGGCGGCGGTCCGCGCGCTCGTCGACGAGGCGCTCGCCGGGCACGCCGGCGCGGTCTCATCCAACGACGAGCGCGATCGGGCGACTCGGCGGCGCCTGGCGGCCGACATCGAGCGGTACCTGGTCGGCCTCGAGGACGGCTCGTGGGGTCACGTTCCGGCCGAGTTCGAGCTGGCCTTCGGGCTGCCGGGGTCGGCGTACCCGGCGGTCGCGCTGGCCGGTGGCGAGCTCCTCCTCCGGGGGAGGATCGACCGGGTGGACGTCGATCGGGCGGCGGGGACGGGGATCGTCCACGATTACAAGTCGGGCTCCGAGGTCCCGGGGGTCGCCAAGTGGGAGGAGCGCGGCGCGATGGCGCTGGCCCTGTACATGCTCGTGGCCGCCGAGCTGCTCGGCCTCGAGGTCGTCGGCGGGCTCTACCAGCCGCTGCGGGGGCGTGACCTGCGCCCGCGGGGCGCGATCCGTGTCGACGCCGAGCCCGGGCTCCCGGCCTTCGCGGCCGACCGTGTCGAGCGCGACCAGCTCGCTGCGGCGAACGCCGGGGCGCTCGAGCGGGCCGTGCGGGCGGCGCGCGAGCTGCGGGCCGGGGCGCTCGAGGCGCGGCCGATGACCTGCTCGTCGCAGGGTCTCTGCCGCTATCCGTCGATCTGTCGCAGCCGGGCCGCCGGGGTGGCAGCGTGAGCGCCTGTCCGATCCCGACGACGGGGATCGGAGCGTGAGCACGCAGGCGCCCGACCGCGGGCTGGCGGTGCCGCTGACCGACGAGCAGGAGGAGGCCGTCGAGCGGCGGCGGGGGGCGTTGCTGCTGGCGGCGAACGCGGGGAGCGGGAAGACGACGGTGCTCGTCGAGCGCTTCGTCCGGGCCGTCCACGAGGACGGTGTCGCGCCGGGGCGGATCCTCGCGATCACGTTCACCGAGCGGGCGGCCGGCGAGCTCCGCGAGCGGGTCCGCCGGAGGCTGCACGAGCTCGGCGACCGGCGGGCGGCCCGGGACACCGAGGCGGCCTTCGTCTCGACGATCCACGGCTTCTGCGCCCGCGTGCTCC
>Ga0208480_1000049_pt1 | contig 46610 bp, 37 predicted proteins | sample NGESurshal092012_4_FD_184485 | JGI IMG/M metagenome (GOLD analysis project Ga0208480, IMG submission 184485) | Arctic peat soil microbial communities from Barrow, Alaska - NGEE Surface sample F53-1 shallow-092012 (SPAdes) | ecosystem: Environmental > Terrestrial > Soil > Wetlands > Peat ... | reverse complement strand
AAATCGGAGAGGTGGCTGAGTGGTCGAAAGCAGCGGTTTGCTAAACCGTCGTAGGCCTTTAAAGTCTACCGGGGGTTCGAATCCCCCCCTCTCCGCCAGAACACACGCAAGTAATTTAGAACTCTTGTAACCATCCTCTTCGCAAAACCTCGGCTCAAATGACCCTCCACTATGGATATAATGATCCGTGAAGGGGAGATGTATGGTCCGGCCAGAGAGCATTGCCGATGTCATGGGTGGCACGGCCATCCTGGGCCGCCGCATCCGGTCGATTGGCGACCTGGAAAGAACCGTCTCCCACGGTCTGCCCAAACGGGCATTGCGGCTTACTGCGGAGCGGATCTCCACCTCCGCAGGCGCCGCGCGCCGGGTGATGTTCCGCGTTGTGCCGGAAGCGACTTTCAAGCGGCGCACGCGCCTCTCGGCGGCAGAGAGTGAACGCACGGAACGCCTGGCGCGGGTGATTGCCGCGGCGGAATACGCATGGAACGATCGGGAGGATGCGCGTGAATGGCTGACCAAACCGCACCCGGAGCTTGGTAAGCGGACTCCTTTCGAATCGGCAATGACCGAATTGGGTGCGCGCCGGGTTGAAGACCTACTTGACCGGCTCTTCTACGGCATCCCTGCCTGATGCGTGCGTTTCGCATCGCCGACCGGCGTTTTCCAGTTTTCGATGGCACGGGCGCCCAACTCGTCGGTGGCCGATGGAACTCCCCGGGCCGACCCATGATCTATGCCGCAGAGACCTTCGCAGGCGCCCTGCTCGAAGTCCTGATCCACAGCAACCTGGGCCGCGTACCCAAAACACACACCGTGGTTGAAATCACGATCCCCAATCGACTCTCCACAGAAACTGTCGCAGCGGCTGCTCTGCCGGGCTGGGAGGCCGAAGATCAGATTGTAAGCCGCTCGTACGGCGATCAATGGCTAGAAGAGAAGCGGACCGCCGTTCTGGTGGTTCCAAGTGCTGTCACCCGCGGCCGTGAACACAATCTTCTGCTGAATCCCGAGCATCCTGAATTTGAAAGCATAACGGCTTCCAGGCCGCAGGAAGTGGTTTGGGACGAGCGGTTGTTTCAACGCATGAAGTGAATCGCTCGATTATTGTGGTCTCTTTACGGTTCCGGTGAAGCAGAAGCAGCATGATGCGCGGGACGAGGCCGGGTCGCCTTAGCGAGTAGCGCGTCAAATTCAGCACGCGGCATTTTCAGCATCTCAGGATGAGCGTCGATCCATTTTGCAAAGGCGGCATATTTTGCCGGCGTCCAACCTCCTTCAAATTCAGCGCCGTTCTTTCCTTGACGATTCAATTCAAAATTGAAAGCATCCGTAAGGTTGGTGAATTCGGCCGAACTGATCGCTGCTTCGGCAAGGATGGCGGGAATAAAAAGGACCCCATCCGTTTTTGCCAGAACCAGATCTCCGGGTAGCACAACCGCGCGTCCGATTCGGATTGGAGTGTTGATCGACGTCAGCTCCATTTGAGCCCATGCCGAGGGATCGTAGCCGCGATAAAATCCATTGAAATTCGGGATCTCCCGGTTTTCCTCTTGATCTCTGATACCGGCATCGAATACAAAGCCCGTGTGTGTGTGTGCGGCGATGCCGTTCCCCAGATTGGAACCGATCAAAGTGCCTTCGATGATTTTTCCAAAGCCGTCGGCGACATAGACGTCTCCAATCTGCAGCTCATTGATAGGCCAACTGTTGTTTCCGCTAACGCGTCCTTCCGCTTTACCCTCAGCAGCGATGGCTTCAGCCATATCGGGCCGCAGCGGCATGTATTGCGCCGTAAGCGCACGGCCGGCGAAGGGCTTTTCGATGTGGAGAGCTTGCCAGCCACCCTCAAACTGATTTTTGTAGCCTTGCTCGCCGAGATACTCCCACACATCTTCGATCGACACATCAAGGACGCGTTTCAGCAGATCGTCGGGCACTTTCGGACGTCCCTCGGGGAAGCGCTCGCCCTTCCAGTCCGATGTGTAGAACATCATTTGGCTCTTGGTGATTTTTACTTGAGCGAAGGCGGGCGAGGCTTTAAAGATGACGCTGCCCATCAAGATTGTTAAAAGAACTTTTCGCATCCTACTCTCCTGTTTGACATCAGCCGGCGTTTACGGCTGTTCGCGGCGGCGCCATGCTCCAAAGGCGATCCCAAGAATGTTCCTTGTCCCACTGCGGAGTCGGCTCGAAGTAGCCGGCGCCAGGGACCAGATGCTGCTTGACAGCATCGTCGTTGAGGACTATACCGAGACCGGGCTTATCGGGGACAGCAATAAATCCCTTGTTGATGATAGGTTTCTCGACGCCTTCCACCAGGTCCTGCCACCAGGGAACATCCAGCGCGTGATTTTCGCAGGCGAGAAAATTTTCCGTGGCCGCCGCACAGTGAACGCTCGCGAAGGCCCCGATCGGGAGGCCGGCATAGTGCATTGCCATCGGGACGCCGTATTCCATGGCCATATCGCCGATCTTATGTGTTTCGAGAATTCCACCTGCCGTCGAAATGTCGGGATGAATTTTGCTGACGGCGTGATTCTTGCATAGTTTGGCGAAGTTCTCCTTCAAATAGATATCTTCGCCGGTGAGGAGAGGCGTCGGGCTTTCGTTGGTGATGTGTTGCAACAATTCCGTATATTGCCAGGGAATCACGTCCTCTATCCAGGAAAGGTTGTATGGCTCATATGCTTTTCCCAACCGGATGATCGAATTTACGCCGAGGTGGCCGAGGTGGTCCATCGAAAGCGGAATTTCCATTCCTACCGCTTCGCGCGCTGCGGCCACGTAGGCGACGAGCATCTCGATTCCCTTGTCTGTTACCTCATTCGCTAAAAACGGATGAGGAAGATCGGTGGTTTCCCATCTGCTCTGCCCGGAAGGCCCCGTCACGGTGCCTGGAGTATCTGAGACCATGTTGATTCCGAGATCCATTTTCAACCATGTCAATCCCATTTCCTCTTTGCGGGCCTTCAATCGCTGCGCGTAAACCTTGATGTCTTTGGATTCCTCGGTGTCGGCATAGATGCGAATTTTGTCGCGGAATTTGCCACCCAGCATCTGGTAGATCGGCACGCCATAAACTTTGCCTGCGATATCCCAGAGCGCTTCTTCAATGGAGGTTACTCCACCTGCCTGGCGCGCGTCACCGCCAAACTGCTTGATCTTCTCGAAAAGGTAAGTAATATTCAGTGGGTTTTCGCCGACAATACGGCTCTTCAGGAACAGAGCGTAAGTCGGGCTTGCGATGTCTCGAACCTCGCCGAGACCATAAACGCCCTGGTTGGTGTCAACGCGAATGATGGTACAAGGGCTCGGGCCGGGCTTACGGACGGTTGCAACCCGCAAGTCCGTGATCCTCAGCTTCGAAGGACTGGAATTCGTGTTTACATTCTGAATTCGCGGCTCCGGATCGGCTCCAAGCCTCCGACCCAGTAACGCTCCCCCAAACAGAGCGGCTGAGGTCTTGAGGAGCCCTCGTCTTCCGAGTGTCGTTGATCTCCGATTAGACATTTGTTTGTTCTCCTGTTGTTGACTGAATTTGCGGGGCTAATGGCGCGAACGCTGAAGTTTGCGACATGCTGGATCAAGGCTCAATGTCATCGACTCTGCCGCGAAGCACGGTCACAGACGCTTTGGGCAGAGTGTAACTCGTGCGCGGACCTCCGGACAAGGTGCGGCCGATAGGAGGACCATCCGGATCGGCGTGGCTGTTTTTGCCCTCATCGCGCCAGACATACTGCTCACTGCCGAAGGTCGTCAGCGTAACTGGACCTGAAAAATAGGCATTCCGCTTTTTCTTCGGATCTTCGAAAATCACCTTCACTGTGTGCGGATTCATCTCGTCTCTGTTGACCAGCATCACGGACCAGTTCCCATCGGGCCGAAGTACCGCGTAAGAGGTGACCAGCTCATTGCCTTCCGCGTCCTTGATCTCGATGGAGGAGCGATACATGCGATGAACGCCGGAGCGGTGCTGGACCCATTCGAGGTTGATCATATGGGCGGCAAAATAAGTCGAGTTATATCCGGTGATGTTGTAGTCGCGATCGGAGACGAAGTTCGACCAGGTGGCCCAGCCGAGGCAACTGGGTTCGACCGGTTGAGGCTGGATGGGCGAATGATAAAAGGCTGCGCCGCCACCTTCAAAGAAGGAGCCGACATTGTCGGCGAGCCATAGCGCCGCGAAGATTGTGCTCATCGGTCCGGTAAGCTGCGCCGCGAGGTGATTCTCTGTAACCATGAGCGGAACTCGCGGCGGCACTCCATCGGCTCTCCAGACATCCAAAATGTGTTTTATCAAACGCGGTTCGGTGTACAGAGTTTTCCAGGTGATGTCGCACGGCTCAAACGGATAATGCTCAAACGACACAAAAGCAAGATCGGCGCGACGACCGTGCGCCTTCAGGTAATCCACGAAGCGGCCCATCCAGGAGGTTCGTCCCTGGGCGTCGGGCCAGACGCGGATATCTTCGTTCACGCCTTCGAAAATCGGGCCGCCTAGCTTGACCGTAGGATCGATTTTGTGGATGGCGGTCGCCCACTGAATGTAGAGCGCAGCGTAATCCTCGGGCAGCGCATGCTTGCCGTCCGGTTCCTCGCCCATTTCAACGCCTCGGATGGGGTAGCCGCGTTTCTCCAGGTATGCAATCTGCGCGGCCGCATCGTCAGGCGTGCCATAGAGCAGCGTGACGGGGATCAATGCAGGCAGGTTGTTGGTGATCCCGCTCGTGAAGAAAAGATCGAATCCGGTGTGCTGGCCGCGACCGCTCGCGTTTACATCTGACGCGGAGTGCCATGGATCGATGGATGACGAGCTATAGGAGGGCTGCTGGTTTCCCGAAGCACCTTTAGCTGCGTCGAGAAAGGCTCCGGTCGTGTTGACCGTTCCGGCATGGATGTCCTGGATAGCATAACCGACACAATTGCGGATATCCGCCGATCCATGAAGGTCACAGGTGTTAGAAGATTCTGTCATCCAGATGCGGAGGAAACGGGTAGAAACCGGCTCGGCGGCAAGCTTGAGAGTGACTGCGCCGCCGGAAGTGTTTTGCAAGGCCCCAGAGGGAAACGCGATCCACTCGCCTTTTGGACCCGCGTCGAAATCGAGCGCTTCCGTTCCTCTCCAATACTGCACCTGATAGGTTCTGGCATAGGGATTAGCCCAGCCGATGCGGACCGCGTTTATCGGCTTCTCCGCTTTCAAATCGACGACAACCCACTGTGGATGAAGAGAGTCGCTCTCGCCGGTGAACTTGCTCGTGAGATAGGGATTGCTTTTCCAATAGGTGAGGTTGGGGCCCTGAACAGGGGTGTCGCCGCTGGTTGAGAAACCGCGGTGCGGGAGCGCGTACTCCAGGATGTAGCGGATCGGCTCGCCGAGTTGGGAGCTGCCGGTGAAGTAGCCGCTTTTATGTTCCGGGTCGCTCCAGGTTCCGTTCTCGTTCCAGTGCCAGGCAGCCATGCGGAGCTCTGAGTTGTTGCGGTAGGTGATTGGCCCCCAGCCCGCGGAGAGAGACTCCTCGACGATGTGGGGCGTGTACACCTCATCGATGTCTTTATGCGAGAGAACGTCGATAGAGCTTCCAAGCGCATCGTCCGGATCGAAGGAATTGATTTCATGCCCCGGAGCTGCGTCGATGCGGAGGGTGGCGACGTTTTCCCGCGCGTACGTGGCGATAGAAAGGGTGGCAAAAAAAGTAAACGCAAACCGGGAAGTGAGTCCTAGCATAACCGCTTTTGTAGAAAATATCGTTTGTGTCCAGGTGGGTAGTCCGATAGCTCTCCGAAGACGACGTATCCATTCCGTTCATAAAACGAGAGCGCCTGAAAGCTGAAAGTGTCGACCCATGCATTTCCGCAGCCACGCGCACAGGCTTCTTCTTCGGCGGCTTGCAACAACTCTCGGCCTTGTCCCTTTCGTCGTGCCTGCTCAGCAATCCAGAGAGTGTCGACGAACAGCCACTGGCGAGAAAGTTTTCCGAAGAGTCCGCCCGAGAACTCGTTTTTCGAATCAAGCAGGGTTATCAGTAGCGAGATGCGATCGCTATCCCCAACTTGCGAGGTATTGTAGTTGCGAAGATGTTGCTTCAGGCGGTTTACCTCGGCATCAGGCGGAGCTATCGTTACCTCCATCCTGTAATGCGCTTTCATGGAGTTCAGCTTGCTGAGGATAGAACTTCATGAAGGCGGCGGCCGACGATCGCGTCTTCGCCGGGCTCAAGCATCCAGACGCCCACCACGATTGTGTTTTCGTCAGAATGTATGCCGGCAGAGCCTTCTCTCCGTCCCGTGGATGGGTTAAGCTCGATCGCCGGAGTGCCTTGCCGTAGTTGCCGCGCCACCTCCAAGGGAGCGATCTTCACGCGCTGTTGATCATAGCGCAGCAACAGATGGGGGACGTGATTTGCGACGGGAGGAACAACGATTGTGGATTCGAGAGTGGGAATATTCTTGAGCTCCGCGCAGATGCGATCCGCCCTGGCGCGGAAATCGGCTTCCATTGCTTCGTCCGATTGGTTGAGAAACCAATCCACCGCGGCCACCATTCCGACGATCTGCTCTTTTGCGACTTTCATGCCGCGTCCCACGCCCTCGTCAAAGGGATTGTTGGTTGCCGCCGCTGCCGCGATCAGATCCTTGCGTCCGAGGAGCAAACCGGCATTCTGCGGCCCACGGATTCCTTTGCCTCCGGAAAAGGTCACCAGGTCGAAACCCATCCGGGTGTAGTTCCAAAGATTCGAAATGGGCGGAACATCCGCGGCGGCATCGTTGAAGCAGGGGACGCCTTGCTGGTGGGCTACTCGAATCCAATCCTCGCGTCCGATTTTGCCTTCTTCCGCAGCGTTGAAAAAATGCGTCATCACTGTGCGGCCTGTGAACGCTTTCCGATAATCGTCGATCGATTCGACCTCGACGAATTGAGCGCCGCAATTCTCGAGAGCGTGATCGTAGGAATACCGGTGCCCCTTTTGGATGATGACTTCGTTCTTGCGCAAACCAACGACTTTCGCGGGGACAGATTGGATGGGACTCTGGTTCATCACGTCGATGCAGGCCGCTGTCCCCAGCGTCAGTGCCGAAGACGCTCCGGCTGTCACCATCGCGGCATCGCAGCGCAAGCGCCGAGCCAGATATTCACCCGACTTTCTTTGCAGTTCGAGTAAACGAACCGGATGTTTCGCCGCTTTGGCAACCGCGGCCTGCACTTCCGGCGGCATGATAGAAGCCGTCAGAATGGTGTACGTTCCGGCGGCGTTGATGATTTTCGGAACACCGAGTTTGTCGTAGTAGTCTTCGCCTTCGATGCTAGTTTTCGCCGCTTGGGCCTGCGTCGTCATGCTAGCCGCCGCGGCAAGACCTCCGATGTGGGTGAGGAGCGCGCGGCGTGTGCTGAGCTTTCGCATGTTCAGGCCCTACCCGGACCGCCGAAACTGTACTTATGCTGAGTGGCGTTCCAATTGGCAGTTCGGTATTCACCCAGATTCAGATCGCCTGCCATCTTATCTCCATCTACAGTTCCCGTAAAAGTATAGGTGAGGGCTGCCCCATGCTCCTCGCCGATACTGCTGGTCATTTTGACAACGTTCCCATGCATTGAGCCTAAAAGATCCCGCGCGAGAAAATCGCCCTGGTGAGTTCCGGCGATGTCAGAACCATTCTGCCGCAAGTAGAAGTTGTGCATGGAGTGGCTCGCCGCAAATTCAATGTGAACGTCCCACTGGCCGCTGATATCCGAAGACGGAGGAGTTGTATCGGTGATTAGCTTAGCTCCAGCGGCTTTGGAGAGGATTGCTCGGAGCCTCTCGGCTACCACGTTTTCATCTCCAGGGCACATCATGTAGGCCGTTATTGATAAGCCCGTTTCGTTCTCGGCGGCCGAATGTCCGAAGCGCCTGTTGCCTGAGCTGGAAAGAGTTATGCGAGGCTCGGTGGTGAACAGCGTGTGCTCCACATCGGCGCCGGCGATTCCGACCTTGTCCGTATTCCAGCGAATCGAGAGCACCGGGCTGTGATTCGAGAGCTCTTCGGCTTGCTTAATCGAAGTCGTTACGCCGTCGACCGAAGCGACCTGTTGCGCGATGTGATTCAACCAGGACATCCAGGTGTTCCATTCGGCCTGATGGTCGCGCTTCATCCACATCTCAACCGCGGCAAGCATGCCCATCGCCTCCTCCTTACCTACTTTCATGGTGCGGCCGTGGCCGTGATGAGGAGCGCCTTCAATCCAGGCCGCCTGGACGAGATCTTTACGCCCGAGAAGCAGCCCGGCGGATTGGGGACCACGGATACACTTACCGCCGCTGTATCCTACCAGAGTCGCGCCGCGCTTCAAATGCACGTTAGGAACCGTCAAGACTTCCGCAGCCGCGTCGACTAAAACGGGAATCTGCCGCTCGCGCGCCAGCGGATAAATCATGTCATAGGTGAGTGGGCCGGATTCGGCGTTGGGGCCGGCAAGAACATAGATCATGGCGACGCGCGGCCCTAGCGCAGCCTGAAACTCCTGCGCATCCTTCACTTCGACGATCCGCACGCCGATGGATCGAATCGCGGCATCGTATTCGTTGCGCGAATGCGTCGGGATAACGACCTCATCCTTGGCAAAACCGTTTAGATCGGGGATTCTGGTGTGAAGATCGGGATTTCCTCCGGCAACACACGCTGCGGTCGCATGCGCCAGACCGGCGGCGCATCCCGACGAAACCATTCCCCATTCCGCACCGGTTAGCTCCGCGAGCCGCTGCCCGATGCCATCGGCAAGCTCATCAAGCTGCACATAATGCTGCGCCGCGGCTTGCTGAGCGCTTATCACTTCGGGCAGTTCCAGGGATCCGCCAATGACGGTATAGGTACCGCGGCAATTGATTACGGGATGAACGCCGATGGATTCGTAGATGTTTGCCGCGGCTTCCGCGGTTTTCGATGGCGAAGGAGCGCGGGAACTTGCCGCATTCGCGCTATAAAGTGCAGGCGCAAGTCCGAGCAAAGCGCCTCCGCGAAGTAATTGCCGTCGAGTGACGCGGTCCAAATATCGGCGAAATGGGGTCATATTCAATGGTCGCTTATAGGAGTGATCGAGGGATCGAGCCGGCGCGCCGTTTCGAACTGAGCCGTGGCCGACACACTATCGCCGGTCTTCTCGAGAGCGAGTCCCAGATTGTAATGCGCAGCGGCATATTCCGGCTTTTCACGAATCGCTTGTTCGAATTCGGCTCTTGCTTCCACCAGTTTTCCAGTTTCGAGCGAAAGCAATCCGAGATTGTTGTAGGCCTCGGCGAAGTGAGGCGCGCGGCGGACGACGTCCCGATATGCATCGGTGGCGCGCGCGACCTGATCCTGGCCTGCGAGTAGGTTTCCCATCAGCATTCTGAATTCTATGCTTTTGGGATTTAGCGAGATAGCTTCTGAGATTTCCTGTATCGCTTCATCGGCTTTACCCGTTGCGCCGAGCAGAAGAGCGAGATTGTAATGGGCTTCGGCGAGATCCGAATCGCTCAGCACGGCATCGTGCAACTGTTTCAGTGCTGCGGCATTGTTTTGCCGCTTCGCGTAAAGAATACCGAGGGCGATGTGCGCTTCCGCATAGTCAGACTTCAGTCCCAAAGCCTTTTCATAGGCTTCCATGGCCGTATCGGGCTTACCTAGTCTCTCCAGGGCTTGGCCGGCGTAGTAGTAGCTGGCGGGAAGATTGGGGCTGAGCTCGGCCGATTGACGGAATCGATCCATCGCGTCCTGCCAACGTTGCGCTTTCAAAAATTCTATACCATCTTGGATCAGCTTCTTGCTCTCCGCGAGTTGCGTACGCGATTGGTGCAGTTGGCGGATATCGCGCATTTCGGCGGAGGCTTCGGCCGATTGTCCGTGCAACTGAAGAGCGATACCCAACGCGTACTTGGCTCTTTCCAAATCCGGTTTCAACTCCAGGGCGCGCCGTAGAGTAACGATGGCGTCCCCGACGTCTCCGGTTTCTTTCTGCGCCAGACCCAGATCGCATAGAGCGATCGGGTTCTGAGGCATCAGGCTGACAGCCTTGCGGAACTCGCGCAAAGCTCCTGCGTTGTCGCCTTGGCGACGCAATGCCAAGCCGATGCTTTCGTAACTCGGGCCGAAATTGGGATCGTACGTCAAGGAGCGGCGGAACTCAGCCAGTGCTTCTTCGAGTTCGCCGTTCTGACCGAGAGCCGTGCCCAGATGGTAGCGAGCTTCGGCCTCCTCCGGATGGGCAAGCAGATATTTTTGGAACTGCGGAATCGCTTTGGCCGGGTTGCCGTATTCGAGGTAAGCGAGTCCTAGTTGCGCCCTTGCTTGTGCATCGTCGGGACGAAGCGTGCAGACAGTTTCGAGTTGTTCGATTGCTTCCGGAAGCCGATTCTCCTTGAGCAGCAGGTCCGCCAAATAGCGGCGCGGCGCGGCAGTCTTCGGGTCAAGCTCTATGGCGCGAAGCAATTCGATTTTTCCGGTCTTCGAGTCGCCACGGTCGCAATCGGCGGCGCCGAGCCCATAGTGAGCGGCGGACCAATCCGGCCTGAGGGCGACCGCTTGCGTGAATTCCTCCGCAGCCGTAGCAGAATCGCCCTTGTACTTCAAGGCGAGAGCTAAATTGTAATGGAGATCGGCGTCCCGAGGCTCGAGGGAAATGGCTTTGCGATAGAGGACGATGGCCTGATCCCATCGCTTCTGTTGAGCAAACCCGTAGGCCCGATTTCGATAAGTACTCGTGTTCTCGGCGCAGATTGCGAGCGTGGCCAGGCAGATAGCGCAACAAACTCGAAACTGCAGCATGCGCATCTGATGAGTGATCTTACCAGAGAAACTTTAAGCTGAGTTGGCCGATGCGAGGATCGCGAGCGCTGGTCACTACGCCGAATGTAGAGTTGCTGAAATCGCCGCTTGGGTTATTGAACTGCGTATGGTTGAAGATGTTGAAGAATTCGGCGCGGAATTCAATGCTGGTGGATTCCGTGATGGCCGTGGTTTTCTCGAGAGCGAAGTCCGTATTCAGGCTGCCGGGCCCATGAAAGAACCGGCGGTTCGCGGTGCCGAACCCGCCGTAGGTTTCCGGAGCGAAGGCGCCCGGCAGGAAATACGTGTTGGGGCCATTCGGTCCAGGATTGTGAGCATTCTGGATCTGAACCGGTCCCATCACATTCGGCGTGTCATTTGAGCTGTCGCCGGTAAGCGAGTCGTCTCCCGCGCTCTGGGCCATGGTGATCGGAAACCCGGTCGAAAAGCGGCTTATTCCAACAAAGTTCCAGCCGTTCGTGAGGCGCCTGGGAGCAGTGGAGAAGAAACGCGCGAACGGCAGCGACCAGTTATAGCTCGCTACAAAGTTGTGAGTAACGTCATAAGAGGAAAGAGCGCGGCTTAGACCATAGTTGCTGTAATTGACCCAATCGTTGAACGCCGATGAGTCGTCAATGGCCTTCGAGAACGTGTAGGCGAGGAGGAAGGTGATGTCAGAGGCTTTTCGTTCCGCGGATATTTGCAATGAGTTGTAGTTTGAATTGGCTATGTTGGCGGTAATCGTGTTGCTAGGCCCGAAATCCGGGCCGAGTGTCGTTCGGGTTCCGTTCACCTGGGTTCCATTGGGCAAGGTGTAAACTTGCGACTCGCCATACGGTCCGCAAGTGGGAGTAGCGCCGAGTTGATTCAATTGCATACAGAGCGCGGCGCTGCCTGGGTTCGCATCTGTCTGCGAAATCAGCTTGTGCCCTTGAGTTCCGACATACGCCAGCGTCAAAACGGTCGCCTTCGTTAGCTCACGCTGAAATGTAAAGTTGTAGTCTTCCGCGTAGGGTAGCCCATTGTGAATGGAGTAACCGGGTGAATCCGAGATGGGGAGAAATGTCGAGTAATTGAGGGTCTTATTGGCGGGGCTACCGGGGATGGGAAACGTGAAGGGAAATCTTTGACCCGCCGAGCTTCCGTCCGACCGGTTTTGGAAGGGTTCGTCGAACATCGGTTGTTGAGAGGTGTTACTTACGTAGTACAAACCGAAAGGCGCATCGCCTACTTCATAGAAGAGGTTCAGATCTTCAATCGAGGTGTAATAGATGCCATAACCCGCGCGGATGCTGCTCTTGCCGGGTCCGCCAAAGATCTTGCCCAGCAGGCCCTCGTGAAAACTCGGTGAATAGGCAATACCCGCGCGAGGACCGAAGTTCTTGTAGCGCGTTGGAGCGAGCGTGCTGGGAATGCCGGGATCGCCCGGAACTACCCAGCCGGTAGGAGCCGTTGGAAACTGCGTGGATTGCTCACCCGGCACGATGGTCTCAATCTTGCCCTCTGTGTCATACCAGGGCATGCTCACTTCCCAACGCAAGCCGAGATTGATAGTCAAATTCGGCTTGGCTTTATAAGAATCCTGGAAGTAGAGCCCGCCATAGCGCGTCCGGGAATCCAGGAACTGCTGGCTGCACTGGTTGTAGGATGTGGGGGCGCCGATAAGAAAGTCGGCAAAATCGATTCCGGTTTCGGTTCCGTTGAAGCTGAAATCGCCGTTGGGAGCGCAGGTATTTCGCTCATTGATCTGTAGATAGCGGAACTCACCGCCGAATTTCATGGAATGCGAGCCGACGATTTTCGAGAAGCCGTCCGAAGCAGCATACGTGTTATCGGGTTGGAATGTGGTGAGCGTGGGAACGCCGATGGAGAAACTGTTGAAGTAAATGGGCGGGACAGTTTGAGGGAAACCCGTCGGGCCGGACGGGATAATACCCAAGGTGCCGACACCCGTGACGAAGCCGAGGGTTGAAAGATCGGCGAAGCTGCCCTTCGGCTCGTCCGTTCGGGTAGCTGTGCGGAAAAAGCTCAGCCGAAACTCATTCACCTGCGAGGCTCCAAACGTCCTGGTGTTACTCAAGACAAATTCTTGAGCTCGAGTAGGAGTCGTCGAAGGGAATCCCGGAACACTGGCCGCGGGCAAAGCATTGTTTACGATCGAATCGTCCAGGTGGTAATAGAAATACCAATTGCCGGTCTTCTGGTTAACGAAGTCGACTCTCTGACCGATCTTGTCGTCTTGAACGGTGTTCTTCTGGCTCGAGTCGGCAAAAAAGCCATTGGCCTGATTCGGAACAGGAATGTAGGGCAAAATATTGACGGAGACCTTGTCGAAAGCTTTCTGCGGTATCACGCCGTTGGGAAAAACGCACTGGGTTGTGATAGCACAGCCGGGATAGCTATAGTCTTCGCCGTTTTGGACGGAATAGCCGAGGCGCTGCGAAAGAACCTGGGCCCAATACCCTCCGTCCACCGTTGTTGCGTTGCCATTAGAATCGACAAACGTGCTCGGATCGAAGATGCCACTGCGCTCAGCGGCGGAGGGCACCGGAACCAGCCCGGTGCTCGCGCCCTGAACCTGGCGGGTACCCTGATAGTCTGTGAACCAAAACAACTTGTTTTTCAGGAACGGACCGCCGACAGCGTACCCAAACTGATTGCGCTGAAGTTGGGCCTTAGTTGGGTCGAAAAAGTTGCGGGCATCGAAATCGTCATTGCGAAGAAACTCAAAAACATCGCCGTGGACGCCGTTGCTTCCGGACTTCGTGATGGCGTTCATGACGCTGCCGCTGTATTTGCCGTATTCGGCATCGAAGCCGTTGGTAATAAGCCGGAATTCCTGGATGGAATCGAGGTTGGGAATGAGACCCGCCCCCTCATTCCTCCCTTCGCTTACATCTCCGCCATTCACCAGGAAGGCATTCGCGGTTTCCCGCTGCCCGTTCACGGACAGATTCCCCGCCGACAGAATGCCCGACACAGGCCGGTCCTGTTGAATCGAGCCGGATGTGGCCGGGGCGACGCCTGCCTGCAACCCCAGAAGATCGATGAAGCTTCTGCCATTCAGCGGCAGCGCGAGTATCTGCTTGGTTCCGACCACTTGCCCTAACTGCGTACTCTCCGTCTCAACCTGAACGGCATTCGCCTCCACCGTAACGGATTCTTTGACGCCGCCGACCTTGAGAGTGACGTCTATGCGAAGCTCGTCGTTCACTTGAAGGTCGATACCGGTGGTTATGAATTGTTCGAAACCGGGCGCGGTTGCCGTCACTGTATAATGTCCGGCCGGCAATGCCAGCAGCCGATACTCTCCGGTCGAGGTAGAGACAGCTTCTCTTCTGAAATTGGTTGCGGTGTTCGTCGCGGTTATTGTCGAGCCGACCACTACGGCGCTGGAACTGTCACGGACGATACCGAGAATCGTGCCGGTTACGTCGGCAGAAAGATTGGCGGCAAAGGAAACGGCCAAGCACGCGAGAAGATAAAAGTTTCCTAGCTTCACATTCATCTCCTGAAACTGAGGTTTAGAGAACTATATACGATTTCAGGAGAATGTCAAGCGTGCGTCGCGCCGTTGTCAAAGATTAGTTACTTTCCGTCGCAAAATAGCCCGGCCAACCACTCCCTCGCGGTCGTGGCTCGGTAAGCCTCTGAAAATGCTGGCTGCCGATTCCGAGCCGCGCACGCTAGTAAGCGGTTTCTTGAATTAGTGCGCCATGCCGTGTTCCACCATGCCGGGGTACCAGGACCGCACAGCGAGAATTCGAGATTTCACGTTGGGAGCGCTATAGTAACCTACCGTGCAATTGAGGCGGAAAAAATAGGCATCGCCGGGTTGGGCGGGGTGCCGTCCTTCGACTCCATTCATGCCGCCGCCCGCGACCATTTCGCCGTGACCGTCGAGAACCAGATAGATCTCTTCTTCGCGCTCGTGATGGTGGGGAAAGTTTGTGCCTCCCGGAGCGATTTCCATGAGGAACAAGCTGGTCATCACCCGGCCCGCCGCGATGCGATCGCGCTTGCTATCGGCGTCTCCCATCAGCAGACGGTAAAGCGCGGAAGTGGGATGGCCGCTGACCGGTTGCGTGGAAACGTCCTCAATGTTCGCCTTGAGCGGCTTCGGCGGAAGCGTCGCTTTCTCGAAGCCCTTCGTTCGGAAACCCATGACGATCACGTCGAGAGGCGCGCCGGAATCATTCCTCAGCCCGTGCCGTACAGTGGCCGGAATATAGAGGTAATCTTCTGTCCGCAAGGAAACGTTGTCGGTTCCGTAGGCCGCCGATCCGGTCCCCTTGAGCACAACGTAAATCTGGTCTTCCTCGGGGTATTCGACCACAGCGCAAGCCCCATTCGGCTCGATAACGGCTTCGCCAAATCGAGCTACGCCGGCCAACGCCGAGGAGTCAGAATCTCCTTCACCGAAAATGGGCTTGTAATGGCAGGTCGCGGTCGTGAGATCGGATTTCCTCGCGGCGATCGTAGCGAGACTGCGCCGGAGGAATGTCGGGTCTACTTTCCGAGACTCCGCGCTGAACGCGGGCGCTAAGGATAGAAGGCAGAGTGTGGCGAGTGAAAAGTTCATACGTTGGCGCTTCATGAGACTATGGCTAATCGAAATACTATGTCACGAATCCACGAGCAGCGTCGCTTATTTTTGAAGTGGATGGCCGCCGCGCCCCTTTTCGGGGCGATCGCGTGGCAAGATCTTTCGCAAAAAGTATCTGCGGCCACAGTTGGCGTTGCGAACGTGTATCAGGGGCTCGGAGTCCGTCCGCTCATTAATGCACGCGGAACCTGGACATACCTGAGCGGCTCTCTGATTCTGCCGGAAGTTCGTGTAGCGATGGAAGCTGCATCGCGCCAATTCGTAGACATGTTCGAACTGCAGGAAGCAGCCGGCAGACGTCTGGCTGCGCTTTCAGGGGCGGAATCCGGGATGGTGACGTCGGGATCCGCCGGAGCGATGGCGGCGGCAACCGCGGCCTGTATTGCTGGAAGCGATCCGGAAAACATCTGGCACTTGCCGGATACCTCCGGGCTAAAGGACCAGGTCGTCATGCTAGGCGGTCGAAGCGCGTTCGATAGCGCAATTCGGTTGGCTGGCGCCCAGTTGACCGTGGTGCAGACTCTCGCTGAGTTGCCCTCTGCGATCAATAAGCAGACCGCTATGGTCTATACAACCTGGCGCGATGACAATCTGCAGAAGGCTCTCGATATCACGCGTCCAGCGCGGGTACCGCTGTTATTGGACGATGCGGCCGGAATCCCTCCGCTCGATAATCTGTCCCGCTACGCCAAAATGGGCGTCGATCTGTATTGCTTCAGTGGCGGAAAAGGACTTCGAGGACCGCAATGCGCGGGTGTATTGCTTGGCCGTAAGGATCTGATCGATGCTGCCATCAAAAACTACAATCCCTACGAAGGCGCCATCTGCCGTCCCATGAAAGTCGGCAAGGAAGAGATTGTTGGAATGCTTACCGCCATCGAGGCTTGGCAAAAAATCGATATGAACACGCTGAATCGCGAATGGAACGCCCGAGTGCAGCGCATTGCGAAGCTGGTGGCGACGGTTCCGGGCGTCTCGACCAAGATATATGTTCCCGAAGAAGGGAACAGTTATCCAACCTTGCGAGTCTCATGGGATGAGCAGAAGTTTGGGTTAACGGTAGCCCAATGCGATGAAAAGCTGCGGACGGGTGAGCCTCGTATTGAAGCCCTGACCAACAGAAATCCGAGCTTGGTCTCCGCGGTAGACGAAGGCGAGGATCCGAAGGGCGAGCCGCCCAAAGACCAGCTCGAAATTGTCTCAATGACTCTTCAGGACGGCGAAGATTTGATGGTCGGCAAGCGGCTGCGGGAAATTTTGAGCGCTGCGGGGAGCAGAGGCTGAATATTATCTGGTAGTGGGTCGTTTGCCAATCCCGCCATCGCGATCCGGTAGATCATCCTTAGGCAATACGATCACGGGAGTTACTCACTGGATATGAAGCTCGATCAGATCGTTACAGTCGTGGTATCCGCCCTGCTGTCTGGGTTGGGATGGTTCGTTGGATACTTGACGACAGTCCGACGAGACAGACTCTCCAAGAAGCGCGACCTAAGAACGCAATATTTACTCGACGCTTACCGCCGGTTGGAAGGTGCCGCTAATCGGCGAGAACCTAAGGAGGACGACGAGAAAGCGCTCGAATCTGCGGTAGCTGATATTCAACTGCTTGGTTCACCTGAGCAGGTGCATTTGGCGCGGCAATTCGCGTTGGAATTTGCCGGTGCAGGGCAGGCCTCCCTTGATCAGCTTCTGGAAGCGCTGCGGTTGGACTTGAGAAAGGAACTCGCTCTCGCGCCCTTAGTGGAAGGAATCACGTTCTTGAGAATTGTTCGAAACGCAAAAGATTCACGAACTGCTAAAAACAAGGAATAGCGCCGTCCAGACTTGGTGGCCCTACGTCCGGCCAAACCGGACTATCTACCGCGAGTCGCGGGCTCGCGCCGCTTTGCTTCGCGTCTAATTCCCTCCGCAATCCAGATGCGCAATTGGGTCTGATAGCCGACCGATTTAGCCGCGGCGATTCTTTTTGCCGCCGCAATCTGTTCGGGAACCAGCCGAATGGAGATGGGGGATTTTGCGCCTGCATGCCGCTCCCGAATCGACTTCGTTAGAGGCGTGGACGGCTTGACTTGTTTCCCGGCGGGTAATTGATCCCAGGCGTCGGCCATGGAGTGCGTCTCGAAATACTCGGCTGCCTCCTTGTCCGAGCGGAACTTCGGAAGAGGCGCCTTCGCGGAAGGGAGCTTTTTCTTCATTTGATCCACCTACTTGCGGCGGAATAGCCGCCGCTCCTTGTATTCCATATCGCGGGCCGTGACTACACGAATCGCGCCTCCACGCAAGCGTCGAAAAACTACAAAAGCCAACCGGCCGCCGAGAGTTTCACCCAAAGCGACATAGAGGCCCTGACGGGTTCGCCTGACTTTGTAACGACTGGTAAAGACCTCTTCGACCTCCTCGGGAGTGAACTCATGCCGCTCGATATGGGTGATGTTGCCATCGTCCCACTCGAACCGCGAAATGGACACATGGCGATAATAGCACGGTGTATATACAACGCGCTACAGAATCAGGCGTGCTTACTTTTCAAATACCAGAGTGCCGAAGTGTTCGGGAACATGGTTAGCATCGCGCTTCTGCACACAAGTAGGCTGCCAACATAGGAAATGCCGCTGCGGATCCGCGCCCTGCCCGTCGATCCGGTAGAGATTCACGCGCCACTTGGTCCCGGCCTCGACGGGTTTGCCGCTTACCGCGGAAAGAGGGATGCGAGCCGCCGCGTACCAGATCTTGCGTTCCTCATCGATGCGAGCCCTGGTTTGCCAGCCGGACCGCCAGCTATGGTCGTAGCTATTGTGATCCAGATCGATTGCCAGGTCGATCCAATCGCCCGTCGGCGCAATTTCAAATTCGCGATAGTGTCGGATGTTCGACCAATCGTCACCGAGGAACATTTCTACCACGTCCCGGTCCCATAGGCCCACTCGCTCCGTGCTGTTGTTGGCCGGAAGGAAAAGATTCAGTACCGTATACGGGCAGCGGAACAGGAGATAAAGATCCGTATCTGTCCAGAAGGCCCGTATTTCCGTCTTTATGTTCGGGTAGTCGATCTCGCGGGTACAGTCTTTCGACATCGATTGCGCCGCGGCATTCTGCCAGACGGCCAAATGCGGATCGAGGCTGAGGTCGGGGTGTCCGTCCACGTGCCGGATGGAAAAGCTCGCTCTGGGTTCCGTGACGACGCACGGTTGCTGCGCCCGCAGCGAAAACGCAAGTATGAAAGTTGCTGAGATCCATAAACCGTAGCGCATTTGGTTTCCTCGAAGTGATCCTTGTCATCTTATGGCAGAGCGAACGCAAATACATCGCTTCCGGATGCAATTGCGACGTATTGCTTTCCGTTAACGGCGAAGGTCATCGGCGAAGCGTGCATGGATTGACCCGTATTGAAATGCCAAAGCGGCTTTCCTGTGCGTGCGTCCACTGCTTCAAACGCCTCCGAATCGTCGCCGAAAAATACCAGGCCGCTCGCCGTAGTCATGGTGCCGCTCCACGACCCTCCCGATCCCGTTTGAGGATACTTCCACGCGAACCGGCCTGTTTCCGGGTTGTAAGCCATCAGAATCTTTTGCGCATGTTCGCCGGGTGCGCGCTTAGCGCCTGTTGCGTAAAACTCCTGTCCTTCCGAAAATTTCTCCGGCTTGACGAGGAACAACTGGCAACCTTCGCGGGCGATGAAGTACAAGAGGTGCGTGGTCGGATTGTAGGAGAGCGAAAACCAATTCGTGGCTCCAATCATATCGGGACAAATCAGCGCTCCCTCCGCGGTGGGCTCGATTCCGGTTCGGATAGGACGGCCAGCCGCATCGATCCCTTTAGCCCAATTCAACTTCTTTACAAACGGCACGGCGGACAGAAACGTGCCATCGGTTCGATCGAGAATGTAGAGGAAGCCATTGCGATTCGCCTCGACCAGCAACTTTCGGCGAACACCCCGATAGGGCGCATCGATGAGTACGGCCGTCTCAGTGGAATCGTAATCGAAAAGATCGTGCGGCGTGAATTGGAAATGCCACTTGAGCTTGCCCGTATCCGCATCCAAGGCCAACACGCACGCGGTGTAGAGATCGTCGCCGGGACGTACGGTTCCATCGAAATCCGGCGCGGCATTGCTGGTCCCCCAATACACCGTGTTCAGTTCGGGATCGTAAGTGCCAGGCATCCAGGTGGTTGCGCCGCCGCGCAAGTACATATCTCCAGGCCAGCTCGATGAACCGAACTCACCGGGACCGGGAATGGTCCAGAACCGCCAGGCTTCTTTGCCGGTGTTCGCATCGAAAGCGGCGATGAAGCCTCGGACACCGTCATCGCCTCCGGAAGTTCCAACCAGCACTCTATCTTTCACGACCAGAGGCGCGCTGGTCGCTCCATAGTTCTTGTTGCCTTGCGCGTAGGCCACTTCCCAGAGCAAATGCCCGGATCGCGCATCCAGACAAAGCAAATGGGCGTTATCCGTCTCCATATAGACGTGGGAATGCCATAGGGCCACACCGCGATTGTGGTGTGCAGACGCATCGTCCACCAGCCCTTCTGTTACTGGTCGCGAGGAGTGCCAGACAGCGCGCCCGGTTTGCGCGTCGAGCGCAAAAGCGTCATTCGCCGAGGTTATAAACATTAAGCCGTTTGCAACAAGGGGCGTGCCTTCCAGAAGATTGGAATTGTGCGAGTGAAAAACCCACTGCGCTCGTAGATTATGCACATTTGCGGGCGTTATCCCGATTAGGCTGGAGTAGCGGCGTCCGGTGTAGTCCCCGTGATAGGTGAGCCAGTTGGCCGCAATCGGTGAAGCAGCGAGGTCGGAAGCGCGTACATCGATGTGAACCGTCAACGAGCTGTCGCCGGAAATCCCCGCGGCTCCGGGAAGAAGCAAACAACAGATCGCAGTCAGCCGGCAAAAATTTCGCATCTTAGGTATAGTAAACGCATTCATCCGATGCACCGGAGTGTATTCAGGACCCGTCAGCTCTTTTGGACGCTTATAAGCTGCTTTATGTCATTCTGCCAGTTGAGCGGTCAAGGGCAGGCGCAATCTAAGCCGGCACTGAGCGAAGCGCCAGCGGGACAGCAACTGTTTAGCTCGACTTGCGCGGGCTGTCACGGGCTGGACGGACGCGGCGGCGAACATGCCGCCAATATCGCGACGAACAACAGTGTTCAGCGCCTCTCCGATCGGGATCTTGCGCGCATTGTGCGAAACGGGTTTCCGGCTTCGGGCATGCCAGGGTTCGCTTCGAGGCTTGACAATGGCCAGATCGACGCATTGATCAAATACCTTCGCTCGCTTCAGGGGCAACGCGAGACGGTTCCCGTGCCTGGCGATCCCACTCACGGGCGAACGCTGTTCTTCGGGAATGCTCGCTGCTCGGAATGTCACATGGTTGATGGGGAGGGCGGCTTTTTGGGCGCCGATCTCTCCGGCTACGGGAAAACTCATTCACCAGCAGGGATCCGCGACGCCATTCTCAATCCGAATAAGAACCTGGACCCCAGCCGCGGAACTGTTGTCGTTGTCACGCGAGCAGGCAAGAAGCTCACAGGCCTTGTTCGCAATGAGGACAACTTCTCGCTGCAGCTGCAGACGGAGGACGGAGACTTTCACTTGCTTAATAAATCAGAATTGGCTCAAATTGATCGTCAGGCGCGGTCGATCATGCCAACCGATTATGGAAGCCGGTTAGCTAAGACGGATCTGGACGATTTGATCAGCTTTCTCGTAAGAACTTTTGGAACGCAGGCGGCACGCACCGAGGAGGACGACGACCAATGATGAAACGTACGGTGAAATGCCTGACTACACTGCCTTTCCTTGCGCTGCTACTGAGCTTTCAAGAGGCGGGAAAGAAGCCGGGGCAATTTGAACTGGCCGCGCAATCTCCGAAATTCTGGGAGCTCTTCGACCGCGAAGCTAAGCTAACGCCGTTTGCCACGGGCTTCGGGTTTACGGAGGGTCCGGTGTGGGATCCCGCTGGATTTCTATACGTCAGCGATGAGGAGCAGAACAAGATCTACCGCGCCTATCCGGACGGGCGAAAGGAAGCGCTGGTTCCCTTGGGAGATCCGGATGGCAATACTTTCGATCGGCAGCAACGGCTGCTCGATTGCGCGAGCGTGTTGCGCGCCATCATCCGCGTAACTCCCGATGGTCAATACACAACGCTGGCTGACCGCTTTCAAGGACATCGATTCAACAGTCCGAACGATGTCGTGATTGGTCCCGATGGCGCTATCTACTTCACTGATCCGACGCTCGATTTACCCAAGGGAGAAAAACAGGAAATTCCGTTCCAGGGCGTGTATCGTCTGGGCGAGAACGGCGATGTGAGGCTTCTGGTAAAGGACATGTCGCAACCGAACGGGCTCGCCTTCTCGCCCGATGGGAAGCACATGTACGTGGACGACAGCGAGCGGAAGAATATCCTGGTTTTCGACTTTTCCGCCGATGCGGCCGTAAGCAATGAACGGCTATTCGGTGAAGAGAAGGAATCCGGCGGCGTGCCGGACGGAATGAGAGTGGACAAATCCGGAAATCTTTATGTGGTGGGGCCGAAGGGCATCTGGGTGTGGGATCCGCAGGGCAACCATCTCGGGACCATCGTCACGCCGGAACAGCCAGCCAATCTGGCTTGGGGCGATAAGGACTACAGCGCGCTTTACATCACCGCGACGACATCGGTGTACCGCATTCAAACTAAGGCTCGCGGCTTTATGCCGAACCTTCGCTAGGGTCGTTTGCGGGCGGGGTTTAGCGCGTCCCATCGCGGATCGCCCACCTCGGTATAGTTGGGCGGAAGCGTTTTCCAATCGGGCCGGCTGATTCCATTCAGGTCGTACACGATCTTCCCGCCTTTCACGGTCATCTCACATTCGAATTTCCGATTTCCGTTCATGCGAGCGCCATACATGTCCGTGAAACCGAAATCGCCCTGCGCCACCCGTAGCACGCTGACATCCGCCGGCGATCCGACCGAAAGATTTCCCAGCTCATCGTGGTGAATCTCTCGCGCGGGATTCCAGGTAGAACGCACAATCACGTCGTCAATAGAAAGTCCCAGGGTCAAGAACTTACTCATCACATTCAGCATGTCCTTCATGCCGGAATTCATACTGGCGATGTGCAGATCGGTTGAGATCGAATCGGGCAGGAAGCCCTGACGGATAGCCGGAACCGCGACTCGCCAGGTGAAGCTTCCACCACCGTGGCCGACGTCGAAGATGACCCCTCGTTTGCGGCCTTCCCACATGCCTGGATTCACCTTTCCATCCGCGCCGAGTTCGCCTCGCAGACCCGAATAGCAGTGCGTGTAGATGTCTCCCGGACGAAGTTTCTGGGTCAACAATATGTTGAGGGGCCGTTCGGGTCTGTTGGCGCCGAAATCCACCATCACCGGAATGTTCGCGATAGTCCCGGCCTCTACCGCATGCTCCACCGGCGTCCACTCCGGCCCGGAATAATGAGCCGTCTTTATCCCCACAATCAAGCCCGGATGGCGCTTTGCCATTTCGGCCGCGGGCTGGGGATCCATGTCAGCCAAGTTGTCTTCATACTTCGGGCCCCGCATGCCCGCGCCGACAATGTTGAGAAATGCGAGGACGCGTGTCTTTGATCGGTCAATGATGTGCTCTTTGAAGTCTTCAAAATTCCGGTATCCGGAACACCCGGCATCCGCCACAGTAGTCACTCCCACGCGGAACGTGAATCCATCCGGGAAGACGCTGTTGTCGCCTGCGTAAGAATTCCGCTCGCCGGTGCTGGCGTAAACATGTACGTGGATATCGACCAAGCCGGGTGTTACGTAAAGGCCGCTGACATCCACTGTCTTGAGAGCTGTCGACGGATCGATATGCTCCTCCACAGCGGCAATGAGTCCGTTCCGAATCGCGACATCGCGGACGGCGCTGATGCGGTTCTTCGCGTCCACGACGTGGCCCCCGCGTAGGAGCAAATCATATTTGGACTGTGCAAAAGAGGAGAGTGGAAGCAGAGGCAAGAGCAACATTGCTAGATGGGATTTGGACATTAATGCGCCGAAGCAAGATCATACTACCGTGAACTTGACGCTGCGTAGCCCGCTGAGCGATACACTGTTTGCAGTCCCTTAAATTTGAGACGCCGAAAATTGAGGAGGACACATGCTTACCGATCGAAGACAGTTCATTGAGACTGCATTTTTGGGCGCAGCAACCGCGCTTAGTCAAACCAACAGCCGTGCGGCGGAGACACGCAAACTCGGCATCCCGGGCCCTTATCCCGGACGCGTAATCGCGGTCGAGCATTCCGGGTGCATCGTATCCGGAATATATCGGCAAGAATCGATTCAGCAGATGATGCGGCGTGGCATGACGGAGCTGACAGGAGCGCCGGCATGGCAGGATGCATGGCGTTCCATGTTTGAGAAAGGAGATGTTGTCGGAATTAAGGTGAGCCCCGTCGGCGGCGCGAAGCTTTGTTCCGATGCTTCCGTTCTGCACGCGATCTTCGATGGCCTCAATCAGGCCGGTGTTTCGGACAGCAACATCATCGTCTTCAACAGGTATCGCGCGGAAGCGGTTGAGGCGGGGATCGACAAATGGCTTCGGCCGGGGGTTCGCTTCGAAGCTGCGTCTCCCAAATACGATGACGTGCAACTTGCCATGGATGGCTACGACGAAAACCACTTCATGGAATTGGCGATCGTCAAGCCGGGAGATAATCCGAACGACCCGCACTGCCGGCGTTCCTACGTGGCGAAAGTTGTTACGACACAAGTGAACAAGATCGTTAATCTGCCGGTTTTAAAGCACCACCAGTCGGCCGGCGTCACCATCAGTTTGAAAAATATGTCGCATGGCTTCTCCAACAATGTCAATCGCAGCCACTTCACGCCCACTGCAAACGTGTGCGGCATTTTTATTCCGTCCGTGGTGAGCTTGCCCATTATCCGGCAGAAGGTGGTGCTTCACGTGGTGGATGCGGTCAAGGCCTCCTACCACGGCGGCCCTTCCGGGAAACCCCAGTTCATGTGGGAGCCTAAGACCCTATATTTCGGAACGGATCCGGTCGCGCTCGATAAGACGGGCTGGAAAGTGATCGATGCGAAACGGGCCCAAATGGGTATGGCGTCCGTGGCTCTCTCGAAGCCCGATAAAGCCAGCCACTATTTGAATTGCCAGGTGGAACATATCGAAATAGCGGGAATGTTGGGCCTCGGCGAATTCAGCGATGACAAGATCGATGTGCGTCCAATTCGCCTCGCTTGATTCGCCGTGAGAAAAAGCGCGATTTGGCCGGTTGTGCCCTCTATCGCGGCTCAGATATACGCAATCACATCGATTTCGACAAGCGAATTACCTGGAACACCCGCTGCGGCGATGGTCGTCCTGACAGGCGGCTCTGAGCCGAACCGGCCCTGGAAAACTACGTTCATTTCCTTGTAGTCTTTGAGATCGGCTAAGTAGACCTGGCACTTCAAGACTTTGTCCATGGAAGAGCCCGCCGCCTCGAGCTGCTTCTGGATTTCATCGAGTACATGCTGGGTATGCGATTTGATGTCCCCCTCGAAATGTGCGCCAACGCCGGAAAGGAACAACAAATTGCCATAGGTAACGGCAGGGCTGAACAATGGTGTCTTTTCGGGCTTCTTGCCATCTCGCCATAGAACCTTCTTCGTCTGCGTCGATTGCGCCTCCGCCGGAGCGCTCGCCACACCGGCAGCAAGCGCTATTGCTGCGCCTTTCCCTAGGAAACTTCTTCGATTCGATTTGCTCAACGGATCCTCCCGCTTCATATCGAAACTATCAAATTGCGGAATGAAGCTGCGCCGCTAATTGGTAGTAGCATGGCTTGAATCTACTCGGTTTCGACCACCTCGATGGCATTTACTTCCGCGTAGTTCTTGACAGGTACGAACTCGAGGGATAGAACACCTTGGGCATTGGGCTGAAGATTGTTGAAGACCGCGGTCACTTCTCGATTCATGCCGGCTTGGCGGGCGATGTCGAAATCCCGAAGAAGCGCTACGCCATTTGAGAACACATTGAAGATGCGGGCGCCGATCGCCGGCTCGTGAGATTCGGGACTCCCGAACCAAGTCTCCGCAAAGTGGAGTGTCAGGCGGTATTTCCCGGGAGCCAGAGATATGTCATAAGTGAAGTGGCCGTATCGCTCGCCACGATACAGCGCCTTCTCTCGCGGATCGGCAACGGTGTTGCTCCGCAAAACGAGCGTGCCGCCGCAGAAGTATTCATCCGCGGCCCAGAAATGTCCATCGGCATCTGTCACCGAGCGATCTTGCGCAACAATTCGGACCGGCCGGATCATGCCGGGCGAACTGGGAAGGATTTCAACAGCGTTGAGAAACGCCGGTGCGGTACTTGGCGCAAAGCCGATATGCAGTTTGCCGTCCGCCGCGGGCGAGATGTCTTTGAATACGCGCTCCTTGAGACGATTGGGGGCGCCGGATTCGGCCAGAGGATCAAACAACTCTATCTTTGTGACGTTATTGACGGAGATCTGAAAGATTCGGCTCGACTCGCCTCCGCCGCGCGGATTGCCCGGTCCGTACTCTGTCTCGGCGAAATATAAGTGCAACTCATAGGTGCCTTTCCCGAGCGGAATATCGTAGTGGAAGGTACCCGAACGTTGGGTTTTGAGCAGGTTTGGATCTGGCGCGCCCTCGATCCTGCGCTCTGGCGGAATGGCCGAGGAATGGCCGCCCGTGAAGTAGGTATCCGCGGTCCAAAGTTGGCCTTGCCTATCGGTGAAAGGCGGCCCGTGATAACCCGCCAGCATCCGGAACTCAGCGGGAACAGGTTCCGTAAAGGATCCGATCCATCTCTCTTCGCCCTTCGGAAATTGGCGCCCGAGCCGGCTATGAACTATCCCCGGCGTGAGGATCATCGCCAGCCCGCATATGCCGAGTACCGTTGTCGGAATCGGCCAGCGCTTCCGCCTGGGCGCATCGCGAGGAACATCGTCTCGAATAAGGAACCGCGGTATGTACTGTCCGTTCGGAATGAGGATCCGAATGCGGTGCTCCGCTCCGGCGCCTGCGTAATACTCGCTGAGCCGTTTTCGGAGGCGGTGCGCCTCGACACGCACGATGGAATCTTTCTTAGGATCGAAGGCCGCTGTCCGTCCGAACGCTTCGACCCCGATTGTGTACTCCTTGATTTGCCCAGCTTGGCCTTCGAAATACCGCGCGCATATATAGGTCAAGAAACTGACCAAGTGAGGCGCACGGCTGAAAATGCCCGAGCGCAAGAGGGCCTCGATCTCCGCCCGCTCACCCTGAAACTCCACTGTCTCCACCACTGATCTGCCAGATTATCTCAAGGTTTAACATTGCGCAAGGTGGATTTAACAATCGCCAGGCGAACCCGCCGGTTTGGGCTCAGGTGCCGGAATCGTTAACAAGGCTTGAATCTATGGGGGTTAGCGTCGTTAACGATCCCTTTAACCCCGAATAACCGCTTACGTCTTGCTACAACTTTCGATCTACTCTTAAACTCTAGGAAACTTCTTCCGCTTCGACGAGGGTTCCATGTTGAAAATTATTAGATTCGTTGGCTTGGCCCTGTTCTGCGTGGCTGGCCTCATTTGGGCGCAGGGTATTTTCGCGACACTGACCGGCGTTGTGACCGATCCATCGGGAGCGTTGGTCGCGAATGCAAAGGTTACGTTACGCGATGCCGAATCAGGCTCTGTACGCGACACGGTTACCGATGGCCAGGGCTATTATACTTTCGCTTCCGTTCCGGTCGGAACATATGTACTGATGGTCGCGGCGCCCGGATTTCAGAGCTACAAGGCGGATGGTGTCACTTTGGGCGGCGGCGAGAAACGGAATGTAAACGTTGCATTGCAGGTCGGCAACACAAACCAGACCGTCGAAGTGGTGGGGGCGTCCGACATCATTACGCCGGTCGACTCCGGTGAAAAATCCGACACTCTAACCACGAAGGAGCTGCAAAACTACGTCCAAGTCGGGAGCAATGCCGCCGAATATATCAAGATCATGCCGGGTTTCGGCATTCAGAACGGCACATCGAATCATGCGAGCTATTCGGGGCAGACCATCGGAATCAATGCGAATGGCGACAGCGGCAGCCAGAGCCCGCTGAATAACAATTTTTCTTACAACGGCTTGCCGGGGAACACTCTGGACATTGTGGCGGACGGCGCCCACGTTTCCGACCCGGGTTGCAACTGCGATACACCCGTGAACCCGAATTCCGACTTCATTCAGGAGTTCAAGATACTGGCTTCGAATTTCAGCGCGGAAGAACAGAAAGGCCCCATGGTCATCACCTCAGTCACGAAGGCCGGTGGCACGCAGTTCCATGGGAATGCTTTCTTTTATGCCAGGAATTATGTTTTGAATTCGAATGACGCCCTGTTTAATGCGGAAGGAGAAAAGCAGCCCCAGAACAAGTATTATTATCCGGGCGGCAGCATCGGCGGCCCCGTACTGATTCCGTGGACACACTTCAACAAGGACCGCAACAAGCTATTCTTCTTCACTGGTTACGAATACTTTTACCAGGTGCTCGATACGGGCCTGTTGCGAGCTACCGTTCCGACATCGGGCGAGCTAAACGGGAATTTCTCACCCGCTGAGGTTGCGGAAGAGGGCGCTATCACGGCTTCCGGCAAGGCTCCTGGCCAGGTCAATCAGGCGCTGTTCCCCGGCGGACAAATCCCGGCCTCGATGATCAATCCCAGCATGCTGGCGCTCATGAAGCTGTATCCAGCCCCTAATGCGAATCCCAACGCGACGGGCGGGTACAACTACGTCCAAGCTGAGATTTTCAACCAGAACAATTTGCAATGGGTATCTCGGGTAGATTACAACATCAGTGACAACACCAAACTGTTTGTCCGTTATAACCTGCAGCGGGAGACGCAACAATTTCCGGTGGGTCTCTGGTGGCGGAACACGGATCAGGTTCCCTATCCCACCCCGATAGAGGGTCTGAACCGGTCCGACTCTGTGACTGGATCGCTGACACACGTATTCAGCCCAACCATGACCAATGAAGTGGTCATGGCTTACACCTTCGTCGGGTTTCCGAACGTATTTGAAAATCCGTCGAAAGTAAACCCGACCAGCGTCGGCTTTACCGATCCGCTGCTTTTCAAAAACAGCGTTCCGCAGATTCCATCTTTCGGCCAGTTTGGTCCGGCTGAAGCCGCGCTGGTCTTCAACCCCGGCGGGTTCGAAGCTGGCGGTCCGACATCCGGCCTGTATGCCAACAAGTACATGCCGAGCGTGAGCGACACACTCACCAAGGTTTGGGGCACGCACACGTTCAAGGCTGGATTTTTCTATGAGTGGATACGGAATGCCCAGCCGGCCAGTAACGATACGAACGGCGAAATGATTTTCGATCCGAACGGCAACCCCAACACCTACGGAAATGCTTTTGCCGACGAACTGACCGGCAACCTAAACAGTTTCACTCAGACCAACTTCAATCGAATCAATGATATTTCCTACAACACCGATGAGGGCTTCATCCAGGATTCCTGGAAGGTAACGCAGAGGCTCACCCTGGAACTCGGCCTGCGAATGACCCACTTCACACCCTGGTCCGATGACGAGGGCGACGGGTACTCAGCATTCGTTCCTTCGAATTACAGCGGCTCGGCATGCACGGCAGCGCCCACCTTCTGCGGATTCGAATGGCACGCGCGCGATTCGGCCGTCCCGCTCGGAGGATTTCCCACGAGGACGCTTTTCTGGCAGCCGCGTTTCGGCGTGGCTTATGATCTCACCGGCAACGGCAACACTGTCCTCCGTGGCGGCTGGGGCAGATTTTACTACCATTCGGGTCAGTTCACAAGCGGATTGGACACTTCCGCCGGCTCTGAGACAGTCACGTTGACTTCAACCAACTGGTGCGGCAGCGCATCCTCCTGCACATCGCCTTTGCTTGCGAGTAACCTCGGCTCGATACCTTTCACCGCCGCTCCGCCGACCCCTTCAGCGGTGGATAGCAAAGACAGCTCGCAGCCTTATACAGACAGCTACAGCTTTACTATTTCGCAGCGGATACCCTGGTCCAGTTTGCTTGAGGTTGCCTATGTCGGAAACCAGAGCTACGACTTGCAAAATGCGGCCGGCGCCGGAAGCAATATTAACCTGGTTCCAGTCGGAGCCCTGCTGGGTCAACCGAATCCGGCCAATGCAAACGCCAACAATTTCCGTCCCTATGCGGGTTACGGTGACATTAACCTGGCAACCAATAATCTTTATTCCAACTACAATTCCTTGCAGGTTAAGTTCCTCCGCGAGAGAAGCCGCTACACGATCAGCGCGAACTACACTTACGGAAAGTCGCTCGGAATTACGAGCCCGAACGGCACGAACTTAAGCAGTCTCGAGGCTACGCTCGATCCGTTCAATCTCCGACAGAACTACGGCATTTTGCCGGGCGATCGAAGGAACATTTTCAACGCTGCCTATTCGATTGAACTGGGCAGCCCAATACACGGCAATAAGTTCGCCGCTGGAGCCATTAACGGCTGGCAGCTTTCCGGCGTGACACAGTGGCAAAGCGGCTCGAATCTCACCTACAACAGCACCAACTTCAATTTCGATATGTCCCTGACTGGCTCAGGCGTTCCGTGCCCGACCGCGCCGCTGGCGGCAGGCGTTGCGTACCCCGTGGTGTGCGGCACCAATGCCGTCCTTCCAGGTTCGGTCAGCGCCGCCAATCTGACCGGAATTGCGATCAATAATCAATCGATCCTTGGCACGAGCTCGATGCAGCTCAATCCGCTCGTGACGTGCAATCCGACGTCGGGTCTAGCTACTCATCAATTCATTAATCAAAGCTGTTTCTCCGTCCCGACGACGGTGGGCCAGAATGGTCCCACGCTTCTTCCGGTAGCGTATGGCCCAGGCTTCTTCGACTCCGATCTGGGATTGTTTAAGAACTTCCAGATCAAGGAGTCTATGAAACTGCAATTCCGCGTTCAGGCATACAACTTCCTGAACCACCCCTTGTGGTCGTTCAACGGCAGCAATCTGGGCCTCTCTTTTACCCAGAACGCAAGTGGAACCTTCACGAATACCAGTCCAAACTTTGGAACCGTCACGACCAAGCAAGGCAATCGCGTTATCGAACTGGCCGTCAAGTTCTACTTCTAGGCGGTTCCGACAGAGTTGGTCAAGAATGGGGTGGCTTCGGCCATCCCATTTTGCTTTTCAGGTATTACAATTGATGTTCCTCTAGTGTTCCCGATGCTTCAATCGATAGTGGCCGGGTTTGTTTTGGCCGGTCTGCTTTGCGCACAGATTTTATCGCCGGAGGCTCTATTGCAGCACGCTGTGGAGCTGCAACAACAAGGAGATCTGGAAGCGGCCGTAAAGAGCTATCGTGACTTTCTGGCTGTGCGTCCGAATGAGATAGCGGCACGCTCGAACTTGGGCGTGTTACTTGCGCGGCTCGGGCGGTTCGATGAAGCCATCGCGGAATACAAAAAGGCGCTCGATCTGGAGCCGGGCAATGCCGGTGTCAGCCTCAACCTGGGATTGGCTTACTACAAATCGGGACGAATTCCCGAAGCCGCTGCCGATTTTTTTAAGGCGCGGGAGAGGGCCCCCGGCAATCTGCAGATTACGCTTTTGCTGGCGGATTGCCAGTTGAGAATGGGGCACAACGACGCCGTCATCGAACTGCTGCGCCCAATAGAGCAGCAGCATCCGGACGATCTGGCGATCGCTTACTTATTGGGCACGGCTCTGATTCGAGACAGCCAAGTACAGGAAGGGCAGAGAAGGGTGGACCGCATTCTCAGAAATGGCGATTCAGCGGAAGCGCGCTTTTTGCTAGGCAGCCAGATGTTCTTTGCGGGTGATTTCCCTTCCGCGGTCAAGCAGTTTGCGAGTGCGATCGATCTCAAGCCGAATCTGCCAGGTCTTCAATCGTTCTACGGTCAGGCTCTGCTGAATACCGGCGATCCCGATGCCGCAATTGGCGCATTTCAAAAAGAGCTGGCGTCCAACCCGAATGATTTCGCGGCGAATTTGTATTTGGCGGAAATCCTCATTGAGCGGCGGAAGTGGAGTGAAGCCGAGCCACCGCTGACGCGCGCGCTCCTCATACGGCCGGATTCAACCGCCGCGAGGCAAGATCTGGCAACGCTGAAGGCACGGGACGGGAACGGGCTTTCGGCGGAGCGGCCAAACGGCGAACGCGGACTGCGGCCCGGCGATCAAGCGCCCGAATTCACGGTCTCCAGGATGGGTTCCGGGGACCCCGTAACCCTGAGCCGGTTACGAAAGACCCGGCCGGTCGTGCTGGTTTTCGGAAGCTACACCTGTCCGAATTTTCGCACGGCAGCGGACAGTCTAAACAAGCTTTATGCCGAATACCGGAGCCGAATAGGTTTCGACCTTATCTATATTCGTGAGGCGCATTCGACGGCAGACTGGCAAAGTACCAGGAACGAGCGCGAGGGAGTTGTGTTGCGGCCCGCTGCAAACATGGGTGAACGGCAAGAACACGCAACGATGTGCGTGCGGAAGCTGCACCTGGCATTTCCGGCGCTTCTCGACGGCATGACAGGCGCGGTCGAGAAAGCTTACTCGGCGTGGCCCAGCCGAGCCTATGTGGTGGACAGAAGCGGACGAATTGTTTTTAGCACGGGATTAAGCGAGCTCGATTTCAAACCCGATCGGCTAGAGGCCGCAATTCGAACGGTAAGCGGCACTGTGAAAGAAAAATCTCCGCCGCGAGGAGTGCAGTGATCGGCATGTGGAGGCGCAGTTTCCTCCTGATTTTGACCTTCGGTGGCATTGTTTGGACACAAACGCCGGGCGCGTTAGTGCAGGATGCGATAGCGAAGCAGCGGGCTGGCGATCTCGAGGGCGCGGTTACTGAATATCGGGAGTTCCTGAAGATTCACCCCGAGGCTGCGGTCATCCACTCCAATCTAGGAGCCGCTCTGGCGGGATTAGGCCGCTTCGAAGAAGCCGTAGCGGAATATCAAGCCGCTCTCAAAGAGTCGCCCACGCTGGGCGGGGTCTCGCTCAACTTGGCATTGGCGTACTACAAAATGGGACGAATTGGCGATGCAGCGAAGGCGCTCATCAAGGTGCATGGGGAAAGCCCGGCCAACAGCCAGGCGACACTCCTGTTAGCGGACTGTTATCTGCGGATGGGCCAGAACAAGAACGTGATCGGACTTTTGGAACCGGTGGGGCGGGACCATCCGGACGATCTGGCAATCGCTTATCTGCTGGGCACGGCGCTCATCCGCGATAACCAAGTCGAGCAAGGCCAGGTGTTGGTTGATCGGATTCTGAGAAACGGCGAATCGGCGGAAGCGCGCTTAATGCTTGGCGGCGCCAAGATGCAGGTGAGAGACTTCGCCGGAGCGCGCGACGAATTCGCCAAAGCGGTCGCCCTGAATGCAAAACTCCCGGAGGGCCACGCGCTCTATGGGCAGGCACTGGAAGTGACTGGAGATCCGGATGGGGCGCTGAGAGAATTCAAAGCCGAATTGGCAATCGATCCGTTCAACTTCGATTCGAATCTACAGATGGGAGTGTTGTTGCGGGAGGACGGGAACTCCGATGAGGCGCTCGAATATCTGCATCGAGCCCTGAATGCGAGACCCGGCGACATGGGTGCGCGATATCAGATTGCGACGATCTCTCTGGCGCAAGGGAAGATGAATCAGGCGCTGCAGGAATTGGAATCGATTGTGAAGGAGGCGCCTCAATTTACCGAGGCGCACGTCTCCCTGACGACTGTCTATTACCGGTTGAAACGCCCTGCCGACGGCAACAGAGAACGAAGTATAGTCCAGAAGCTGACCGCGGAAGCGCAAGCAAAGCAGCCCGGGGTAAGACCACAGTGATGATTCCCGCTCGCTTGTGGAGCGGTGTGCTGCTGGGCTCTTTAGCGGTGATGAGCATTGCGGGGCAAGCAGTGGCAGCCGGAGAAGCACTGGCGGGATCGCATGCTTGCGCTAATTGCCACCATCGGGAGTACGCCTCGCAAATCTCGACTTCCATGGGGCATGCGATGGAGCCTGTTGCGAACTGCGGCATTCTCGAAGAGCATAAGCTGCTGACTTTTAGCGAAGAAATCTACTCCTATCGCATCGAGCGGCAGGGCGGTCGAAGCCTGTATACGGTAACAGATGGCAAGAATACGATTAGCCTCCCGCTCTTGTATGCATTCGGTTTGGGCAAAGCGGGGCAGACTTACGTTTTCGAGCGCGACGGCAAGATGTATGAGAGCCGGGTTAGTTTCTATAAATCGTTAAGCGGTCTCGATTTGACCATGGGAGCCGCAAATCTCAAGCCCCGCAATTTAGAAGAAGCAGCGGGACGGCTGATGAGCAGGCCTGAAGCGGAACAATGCTTTGGTTGTCACACTACCAGCGTTCTGCGCGAGGCCTTCCGCGCGCCGGAGGCTTTGACTCCGGGGATCGCCTGCGAGCACTGTCACGGATCGGCGCTGGAACACGTGAGGGGCTTTCAGAAAAGCAAGCCGGTGAAGATGAAAAGCTTATCGCAGTTAACTACGGAGGAACTATCGGACTTCTGCGGACAGTGTCATCGAACCTGGGCCACAATCGCGGCGGATGGACCCCACAACATCAATAACCTGCGTTTCCAGCCATACCGGTTGGCCAACAGCAAGTGCTACGATCCTTCGGACAAGCGCATCGGCTGCACGGCCTGCCACAACGTACATGAGGAAGTAGTCGAACAGGATTCATTCTACGATCGTAAGTGTTTGGCCTGCCATGCCGCGAGCGCTACGTCTGCCAAACTGGGCGCGAAAAGCTGCCCTATCGCCAAAGAAAATTGCGTAGCGTGTCACATGCCGAAGCTTGAACTTCCCGGGGCCCACTATAGATTTACCGATCATTGGATCCGGATCGTGAGGGCCGGCGCTCCCTACCCGCCATAGGAAAAGTCGATTCGAGTTAATGAGACTAACAAGACGAGAGTTGATCCGGCTTGCGGCGGCCTCGAGCCTGTCGCCTTTATGGGGCGGGCAAAGTGCGCCGTCTAGCGGTCCATTGTTCCTCGAGGCGCCGGCATCTTCAAGCGGCATCGAATGGGTGCATGAGAACGCGATGTCGTCGAACCGTTATCTACCGGAAACATTAGGGCCGGGATGCGCGTTTTTGGATTTTGATAACGACGGATGGATGGACATCTTTCTCGTCAATAGCGGACCATGCGACTTTTGGAAGCCTCCGAAACCGATTCGCAATGCACTGTACAAAAACAACCGCAACGGCACTTTCACCGATGTAACGGAAAGAGCGGGAGTATCGGGAGCTTATTTTGGTATGGGCGCGGCGGTGGGCGACTACGATAACGACGGCTGGCCGGATCTATTTGTGACGGCTTACGGCAACTGCATTCTGTATAAAAACAATCGCGATGGGACGTTCACCGACGTGACCAAGCGCGCCGGCTTGACCACGCCCGGGTGGACTACCAGCGCGGTGTGGTTCGATTATGACAACGACGGCCGCCTGGATTTGTTCGTCTGCAGTTTTGTCGATTACTCGGGAGAGCACAAGTTCGAGTGCGGCGATAACAAGCTGGGGAAGCACTACTACTGCATTCCGCGTGTCTTTCGGCCGACTGCGAGCTTTCTTTATCACAATAACGGCGATGGCTCCTTCACAGAATCGAGCAAAGGGACGGATATTGCCAAAGCTCTCGGCAAAGGTCTCGGCGTGATAGCGACGGACATAAACAACGACGGCCGCATGGATCTGTTTGTCGCCAACGATACGGTACAAAACTTTCTTTTTGTTAATCGCGGCGCAGGTTCGGGCGGCGCGTGGAAGTGGGAGGAGATCGCTCTGCAGGCCGGGGTCGGATTCAGTGAGAACGGCCAGCCACGTTCCGGAATGGGAGTCGACGCGGCGGACTTGAACGCCGACGGCTGGCAGGATTTGTTTGTCGCCAATGTCGATCAGGAGAAGTTTTCGGTATACGTGAACAACAAGGATGAGACCTTCCGCGATGTTGCCCAGAGGGAAGGAGTGGCGCAGGCGACGCGATTGTTGAGCGGCTGGGGACTGAAATATTTCGATTACGACAACGATGGCAGCGTCGATTTGATACTCGCGAATGGACATCCGGACGATATGATTGACCACTATTCCTTGCAGGTGACGTACAAGGAACCGCTGCTGCTGTTCCATCAAGGTGAGGATCACAAGCTCCACAACGTCACCAGTCAGGCGGGTCCTGCATTTCAGAGGCATTATGCCGCCCGTGGGTTAGCGGTGGGAGATTACGACAACGATGGGGCGCTCGACGTACTCATTGCCAATAATGGCGGTGCGCCGCTGCTTCTCAAAAACAATGCGGCGCAGGGGAATAATTGGCTAGGCGTGAAGTTGGAGGGCCATAAATGCAACCGGGATGCGATTGGCGCCAAGATTTATTGGACTGCCGGCGGAAAGACGCGGTATCGGTTGAAGAACAATGGCGGCAGCTACTTGTCCTCCCACGATCCGCGCGAGGTGCTGGGAATTGGCAGCGCGACAAAGATGGATGAAGTTGAGATTCACTGGCCTGAGCCGAGCAAACAAATCGACAAGCTCACGGATTTACCTATGAATCGCTATGTCCGTATCGTCCAAGGTAAGGGAATTGTCGAGTAATCCATGCCGCGCTGCCGAGGACGTTAGATTCTTTCTTCAGTCGCTATGCTCCCAATAGCAGCAGTACGTCGTCGCGATTCGTAAATTGAACACCGCGCATACCGTATAACTCAGCGCCCTGAACGTTCTCAATGCGGTCATCCAGAAAGAGCGTCTGCTCGGGCGGCGTGCCCAGCCCTTCCAGGCAATGCTCATAAATGGCCGGCTCCGGCTTCACTGCGTGAACTTCATAGGAGAGAGTCACATGATCGAAGCTATTCAGCCTCTGGGTGCGCGTTCTCAGCGCTTCTCCGAGGTCCCGGGGCATGTTGGAGAGCATGGCGACGCGCTTGCCTCGCGCGCGCAGCCGGTCGATCCAATCCCACATCGCCGAATCAAACCGCATCCAACTCTCGCTGTCTAACTCGGTTAGTTGCTCGATCAGGCCGGACGCCAGCGTGACTCCGGATCTTTCGGCGACGTCCCGCCAATACTCGGACGCCGAAAGCGCGCCCCTGTCATAATTGAGCCGGTTCCGCCAATACTGTTCGGTAAAGAGCTCGTTGGGAATACCCGCAAGCTTTGCCAGCCTTGTCTGGTCCGCGTCGCTCTGGTGATGAACCAGGACGCCGCCGAAATCGAAGATAAATCCTTGGCAGGTGCTAGCGAGAGCCATCGACCATCTGCTCGCGGCGGCAGCGGATTTCCCGAACGGCGTAAATGCGCCGTCCCTGGCTCTCAAAATAGGTGCGCATGAGAACTTCGCCCATCAGGCCCGTGCTGAACAGCATCAATCCGGCGAACCACAGCATCGCGCCTGCGACCAGCAGAGGGCCGTGTTCCGCGATAATATCTTGGCCGCCTATTTTTTTCACGAGCATGGATAGCAGCACAATGCTTCCCAGGCCAATTCCAGCCAATCCCCATTTTCCGAAGAAGTGCATCGGCCGGGTGAGATACCGCAGGAGGAAACCAATGGTCAAAATGTCAAAGAAGACACGGAATGTGCGCCCCAGCCCATAGTGCGAAGATCCGTTCGGGCGTTCGACATTCCGGATCGGCACTTCGACGACCCGAGCGCCGTAGAAACTGGCCAGGGCTGGAATGAAACGATGCAGCTCGCCATACAGATTGATGTCCTTTAGCACCTCTGACCGGTACGCTTTAAAAGTTGTGCCGAAATCGTGCAATTCCACCCCGGAGGCTCGTTTCATCATCCAATTGGCAATAAGAGAAGGGATTTTTCGAGTCACCGCGTTATCGACGCGATCTTTTCGCCATCCGCTGGCGATATCGTAGCCCTGCTCTATTTTTTCGAGCAGCAGAGGAATGTCTTCCGGATGGTGCTGAAGATCGCCGTCGAGCGACACGATGACGTCGCCTTGCGCTTCGTCAAAACCCGCCGCGAGCGCGGCCGTTTGGCCAAAATTGCGGCGGAGCTGCAACACCTTCAGGCGGCTATCCGTCTCAACCAGGTTGGCCAGCAGGTCGAAGCTGCGGTCTGTTGAGGCATCGTCAATGAAAATGATTTCGTAAGGCTTACGAAGTTTTTCGAGAACCAGGGTAAGCCGATCGTACAGCGGCAGAATAGCCGGTTCCTCGTTGTGAATCGGGATAACGATCGAAAGCATTTTCAGGATACCTCCAGTGTAGCGGAGGAATACTAAGAACACACGCCCTTAGGACGCACAAGCCCGCGGCATAGTAGAGTGGCATCACAGCGGAACTCGGTACGGCATCTGGCGCTGATCCGCCCGGATCATTTGCTTTCCACCGGAAATCCCTTCGACATTTTTCGCCTGGCCCACGGCAACTGCTCATCGATGACGTCCGCGATTTGGGGATGGCGGCGGCGCAACGCTTTTAGATAAGCGGCAGCCGTTTCAGAGGAGCATTTGGTTAATGGGCCTCCCCAAGTCACCCGCGCGCCCTTCAGGAAATCGCTGAACATCTCCTTTGCCATTTCGTCGAGCACCGCGTGAAGACGGTTTCCCGATATGCCGCTCGCGCGGAGGGCTTCCTGTGCGGTAATAAAAAGCGGCATGGGAAGCGCAGTGGCCAGCAATTCGGCTGCAAAATAAAGCTGCTTTGTACCCGGACGAATTTCGACCACGCGAGCTTCGTTGCGTTCGATAAAGCGGCGGATCTGCCGGACTGCGGAGATTTGCCCCTCCAGGACAAACCGGTCCCGACGGCTGCCTGAAACGCCGACTAGGGTTGCAATGGAAGCGCCGCGCGCCTTAAGAGGCTCCAGCGCATCCACGCTGAGCCAACTTTCGCAGAGCACAAACGACAGCTCTTTGAAAACCAGCTCGGACGCGCAAAGTTCATCGACAATGCGAGCCACGACGGAATCGGGAATACGCAGAAGAATAAGCCGCGCCGCAGCCAACTCTTCGTAATCGCTGACCGCATAGCCCGCGCGTAAGAAATTCGAGATTCGCCTCGCGACCCGGAGCGCCGCTGATTTGACTGGGCCAAGCTCTTCGGCGATGGTTCGAAACCGAAGAATCGCCGAGCCGGTCGAGTTACCCTCCACCACCGCGCCGAGTTGCAGCTGTTTCTTCATATAGGCCGCTCATCTTCAATGCTTTCATACGGTCGCGGAACTGTGCTGCTTTCTCGAAATCGAACGCCTTCGCCGCCTCGCGCATTCTCACCTCCAACTCGCCAATCAAAGCTTCCCGCTGCTCGGACGTTAAATCTATATCGGATTCTGGGTCCCCCTCTAACGGAACAGTGACATAGTCGGCTTCGGCGACGGCGACCAGGCTCATGTCGATCGGTTTTACGATCGTCTGCGGAGTAATGTTGTTCGCTTCGTTATACGCCTGCTGAACGGCGCGTCTTCGCTCTGTCTCGCGCATTGCCCGCTGCATGCTGACCGTCATGACGTCGGCATAGAGGATGGCTCGGCCGTAGACGTTTCGCGCGGCCCGCCCGATGGTCTGAATCAGCGAACCGCTGGATCGTAGAAAACCCTCCTTGTCGGCGTCGAGTATTGCGACCAGGGAAACTTCAGGAAGGTCGAGCCCTTCTCGAAGCAGGTTCACTCCGATAAGTACGTCAAATGTGCCCTTGCGCAAATCGCGAAGAATTCTGATGCGGTCGAGCGTGCTCACTTCGGAATGCAGGTAAGCGCACTTGACGCCCACCTCCGAATAGTATTCGGCAAGATCCTCAGCCATGCGTTTCGTGAGGGTGGTTACGAGAACGCGTTCATTCCGCTCCGCCCGCAATCGAATTTCGTTCAGCAAGTCGTCCACTTGGCCTTTGATGCCGCGAACTTCAATTTCGGGGTCGATCAGGCCCGTTGGCCGTATGACCTGTTCAATTACGATTCCCGCGGATTTTGTCAGCTCATAGGGGCCCGGTGTAGCGGAAACGTAAATGAGCTGATTGACCCGATTCTCGAATTCTTCAAAGGTCAGCGGCCGGTTATCGCGGGCGCTCGGAAGGCGGAAACCGTACTCCACTAAGACATTTTTCCGGGAGCGGTCGCCGTGAGACATACCCTGCAATTGCGGAATGGTTTGATGACTCTCGTCGATGAAGAGAAGAGCGTCATTGGGAAGATAATCCAGCAGCGTCGGAGGCGCTTCTCCGGGCAGGCGTCCGGAGAAATGGCGCGAATAATTTTCGATGCCGTGGCAATATCCGATCTGCTTGATCATCTCCAGGTCGAACATGGTGCGCTGATACAGCCGCTGCGCTTCAACCAACTTCCCATTTCCTTCGAGTTCCTTGTGCCACCACTGCAATTCGTTTTCAATGCTCTGCATGGCCTGCTGGCGTGTAGGCTCATCCATGACGTAATGGGTTTTGGGATAGATAGGCAGCCGCAAATAGGTCTGCTTCACCTGCCCTAGAAGAGGATCGATTTGGCTGAGCGATTCGATTTCGTCGCCCCAGAGCTCAATGCGATACGCATTGTCATCGTAAGTTGGGTAAAGCTCAATCACGTCTCCGCGAACCCGGAATGTGCCGCGCCGGAAATCGTGATCGTTGCGCTCATAGAGGATCTCCACCAGCCGTTGCAGCAGCTCCTTGCGGCCGATATGCTGCCCCTTTTCGAGCATGACCAGCATTCCGTAATAGGCCTCGGGCGAGCCAAGGCCGTAAATGCAACTGACGCTCGCCACGATAATGCAGTCGCGCCGCTCAAACAGCGAGCGGGTTGCCGACAGCCGCAATTTGTCCAGTTCGTCATTGATGGTCGCTTCTTTTTCAATGTAGATATCGCCGGAAGGAATGTATGCTTCCGGTTGATAGTAGTCGTAGTAGCTGACGAAATATTCCACCGAATTCTTTGGGAAGAAGAGTTTGAATTCGTGATAAAGCTGCGCGGCGAGCGTCTTGTTGTGCGCGAGAACCAGCGCCGGCCGGTCGGAAGCTTCGATGACCTTGGCCATCGTGAAAGTCTTGCCGGATCCCGTTACTCCCAATAGAACTTGATGCTTCTCGCCATCGAGGAGGCCGCGCATTAGCTGCTCGATTGCGCTCGCCTGATCGCCCCGCGGCTCATAGTCGATGCCCAGTTTAAACGGCACGAACTCAGTATAGAGAAGCCCCGCGTTAATGGAGGAACGGCGCCGAATCGATTCGCTCGCGCTCAGCGTTGAATTCGCAGCCGAGCAGGGCAATGCACGCGATCAGATATAGCCACACCAGCAGCACGATTACCGTGCCGATGCTGCCATAGAAAATGTTGTAATTCGCCATATGATGGATATACCAGGCGAAGCCGGCGGTCGCCAGCAGCCACAGGAAAGTCGCGAGAAACGCGCCGGGCCACACTCGCAGGAAGCGCGATTCGGCCATGCTCTTTGCGCGGCTTAGCTCAGGCCGGTAATTCGGCCCAAAATAGTACAGCAGCCCGGTCACAAAAGTAGTTGTGCAGAATGCCAGAACGTACCGCGCCGTCCGCCACGCCAATTCTACGGGCGCGGTGATATCCGAGACGCCGATCCAATGGATGAAGGCAGCCTCGCCGCGGTCGCCGAAGATGATCAGCAGGGATGCCCCGACCGACGGAAACGCGGCAATCAGGACCAGGAAGATCGCCATCGCGCGCTGCTTCAGAAAGGGCCGCCCGGACGGAATGCGGTATGCCGCTTGAAGACCCTCCATCAGGCTGATCATCGCGCCGGATCCCGCCCACAGCGATACGATGACCGCTACGACCGGCAGCGAAATGGGCCTCGCTCCACGCTCGCGAAGCCGGGACAAAATGATGTCCTCCGTGCCGGGAGGCACCACCTGCTGAGCAAACGTGGCAATGACGTGCACTACGGATTGGGCATTTGCCAGGATGAGGAGCGAGGTTAGTGTCGTCAGGACCGGGAAGAGCGAAAGCAGAAACGAGTAGGCCGCTCCCTTTGCAATGCCGAAGCAGTTGTCCTCATAGGCCGCAATGAAGGTCCGCCGCAGAAGCCGGAATATGCGCTCGGCCAGCCCCGGCTCGATCACCACAAACTGGGGTTGCATCCCCGAGTGCGTTGCGTCCGGAGGGGTTTGAACGCTGTCCGGCATGGCCACGGTCCTCTCGCTAGACGATGATAGCGGAAATCCGGCTACAAATTGAGAGACCGCGAATCCGCCATGGGGTGGTTAGTGAGTAGAAATTTGCCGCCGCTTGTTGCCACTACATGGAGATCCGCCCGGTTCACAACGTTTTCGATGCGGCGCACGCTCGCCTCGTCGGCGACAAAGTACCAGCGGTCCGGCTCCATCCACAGATTCTTGAATGTCGAATCGTCGATAAACACGGCTGGAGCGCCCGGAGCATACGAGCCATATACGAGATTCTGGATCCGCCCATTTAACAGCAACGCCTTGCGGTTTGTGTAGAAAAAGACCGAAGAGAACTCGTAATAGTGGTGATTGATAATCAATTTGCCTTGGGGAGATCGCAGTAGCGCATTCGCGAGGGGCCGCGAAGACAGGTACGGATCGAAGACGATGAGCGCCAGACGAGCCGCGTGAAAAAACAGCACCATCATCAGCGCCGCTGCCAGGAAGGCGCGCCGCCCGTTCTTCCAAAGCGTTCCCACGCAGCCGGCGAGAAATGCAATCGCCGCAACAGCGAGAGGCAAGCGCAGGTAGGCGAACGAACGCAGCGTGAGGTCCGCGATATGGCCGAGCGAAAGAGTGTACGTGCCAGGATGTCCCGAAAGCGCGCTGGCGATATCTCCCGGTGCGGGAACATTCCGCACGAGAAAAAGAATAATCAGCGCCACTGCCGCCGCGCAGCCGCTAACAATGGTGAGCGCGCGAGTGCCGCGACGGATCGCTGTGCCTCCCGTTGCCATCGCGGAGCCCAATAGCAGAGCCAGCGCCGGATAACAGGGCATGGAATAGTATTCCTGCGTCGTGGAAAACGTGAAGAACACTAACACCGCGGCTGTCCAGCAGAGCGCCAGCAAACGGGCGCGTCCCGCACGGTCAATCGGTTTAAAGGAAAGCTTCGCGACCGCCGGAAAGTAAACGCTCCACGGAAAAAGCCAGACCAGGTGCAGCAGCCAGAAGTAGAGGCGCGGAACTGTGTTGTAATCTCGCGGATAACGCAGGTTCAGAAACCGGAGCAACTGCTCGTTGATGAAATAAAACCAAAGAAATCCGTGGTATTCCCCGGGACCGCTGTGCAAAGTGAAGGCAAAATAGGGTGGGTTCTGCAGCGTCGCCAGAACGTGCCAGGGAGCCGCGATCAGCAGCACGATCCAAAAGCCGCTGAATGGACGAAGCCGCTTCCAAGTCCTCAAAGAGAGGAGTTGGTGCGTAAGAAGGAGATAGATTAAGCCCGCGCCAATCGGAAAAACGACTGCGATCAGGCTCTTCAGCAGCAGCCCCACTCCGAGACTTGCGGCTAGAGTAAACGCCCATAGCCGCGGATGCCGCTCCTCTTCATCCAGAGCCCGCAGGAAGGCCCACATCGCCAGCGCAATGGTGAATGTCAGCATCACGTCCGGAATCAGAATCCGAGTAAACAGAAACAGCCCTACGCAAGTGGACATGCACAAGCCCGCGTAGAATCCAGCGCGTCTTCCAAATGACCAGATGCCGAATGCGGCCGTCAACCAGCACAGCCCGATCGCTGAGAGAGCGACCGGAATACGCGCCGCCCAGTCGTGGACGCCGAAAATCTTGTATGACCCGGCCATTAGCCAGTAAATGAGCGGGGACTTTTCGAGGTACGTCACGCCATCGAGCCGCGCCGTGACCCAATCGCCGGATGCCAGCATCGTCCGGGCGATTTGCCCCTGTACGGCATCGACATCGTCCATCAGCGAAGGAGGGGAGGTGATACAGCCGAGATAAATGGCGGCGGCGAAAAGGACCACAGTCAGATAGAGATAGAAGCGCCGGCGGCCTGAGAACATCGTGCCTGACTCTTCCATGCCCGAAAGCTGCTGCTCCGGATCCTCAGCTTTTGTTGGCAATCTTACAATTCCTGGATTGGCTCACCGCCAAGACTTCACCATATCAAGTCGCTGGGCTACGCCGTCTGAACGGAAGTTCAACGATCTGTTATATTTCGGTTGCGGGTGCTTGTCGGCACCGGGGCGGAGCGATGACTTCGACGCGAGAGAGGCTTGATGTTCCTGACAGCAACCGCCTATGTCTTGATGGGGGTGGCGACCCTTCCGTTTGTCTATTATCTGTTGGTACTGCACAGTTCTTGGCGTTTCTTCCGCCTCCGATCCGATGGGAAAGCGCCGCCATCGGATTTTACCCCCGCTGTCAGCATCTTAAAGCCCGTCCGCGGCCTTGATCCCGAGGCTTATGAGAACTTCGCCAGCTTCTGCCGTCAGGACTATCCCGAGTACGAGCTGGTCTTCTGTGCCGGAAGCGCCGCCGACCCCGCCTTTTCAGTCATCGAACAGTTGCAGCGCGATTTTCCCAGCCATCGGATCCGCGTAGTTTTCCGCGCCGGCAGCAGCGCCTCGAACGATAAGGTGGCCAAACTAGACCAGCTCGTAAGCGAAGCTAAATACGAATACCTGGTGATTAACGACAGCGATGTTCGAGTCGCGCCCGATTACCTCCGGACCGTCATCGCTCCTCTCGCTCGTCCCGCAGTCGGAGCTGTAACTTGCCTTTACGTTTCGGCGGGGGAGAAAAGCGTTGTCGACGGTCTTCAAACAATCGGGATGATCTCCGATCTTTACGCCGGGATTCTGGTCGCCAGGGAGCTTGATGGGGTCAAATTCGCACTCGGAGAAACCATAGTGACCACGCGCGCCCGGCTAGCTGCGTTTGGCGGCTACCGTGTGCTTCAGAACCGTCCCGCCGATGACCTGCTGGTAGGCCGCCTCATTGCCGATCAAGGCTATGAGGTTGAGCTTCTTCCCTACGCGGTATCGACAGTTGCCGATTACGGATCCCTGCGCGAGCTTTTTCAGAAGCGTTTGCGATGGATTGTGGTCATGCGGCACATGCGCCCCTGGGGGCATCTTGGTTTACTCTTGACCCAAGGCCTGCCCTGGTCGATCGCCGCAATTGCCATTCATCCGTCCATCGGAGTGGCCTTCAGCTATCTCGGAGCGTATTTTGCGCTTCGAATCGCGATGACTTGGATGATCGGCGTTTGGGGTCTGAAGCGGCCATCCCTCTGGAAGAATATGCCGCTTCTGGTGGTGTGGGATGCCATGGCGTTCGTGATGTGGCTAACCAGTTTTCTAAGGAACAGCATTCGATGGCGCGGGGATGAATTTTACATCCGCAATGGAATGCTGGTTCCCGCATCGCCCTCGACAGGCGACTGATTGCGCTCTCGTTCCGTCAACAGGAGGCGGTGTTAATTTATAACCCCGCATGAGCAGTTTGCCGCGTGAAGATTTCCTTCGCGCGCCGGTAAAGGTCGAGATCGGCTGCCCGGTATTTTTCAACCGCCTTTCGCGCGTCGAGGTCGATCCGATAGTCGGCTCCCTGATGGTCCGGGTTGACGTTGAGAAAACTCTCGCCTCGAAGATGGCAGCCGAAGATAGAATTGAAGAGGTCCACGCTTTTGTAGAACTCCTCGGAAAGCCCCACCATCGCAAAGTCGTCGATGGAGACACTGCCGAGATATTGCGATTGGTGATCGCGAAACGCATCCCACCTCAAATAATCGTGCAGCGTCATCTTGGCTTCATGGAACATTTTCTCTTCCAAATGATCTCGCTGCGGATTGCGCAACAGAAAGCAGTAATGCGATACCGCCTGTTGATACGGATCTCGAAAGAATGCGACGAAATCCGCTACCGGAAATAGCCCCAAATACTTGTCCGCGATGAAATGACCGTGAATCGCGCGGTACTTCTCCAAAAGCTCGTCGCGGCGGCTGCGCATCTCTAGCGTGCGGATGTTACGGCGCTCGATGGCCTCGGGAACATCGAACCCCGCCCAATCCCCATAATCCAACATCAGCCGCTCTCCCAGCTCCGTCTGCAATAGCTCGCGAAACGAATTTCCGGCCGCTTTGGGGACGTGGAGCGAAAGGATCATTCGATGTCGAGATTACTACTCGCCAGGTAACAGCGAAGCGCCGGCGGCAATGGTCCTATGCGAAGTCGAACCGACGACCGCGATTCCAAGGAAGATCAGCAGTGTCCCCATCCATCGATCTAAGCTCACATGCTCCCTCAGAAAGAGCTTGCCAAGCAGTGTTGACAATATGTATCCCGTCGCCGTTAGCGGCAGCACAAAGCTGAGATCGGCCAGACTCAGCAGCGCCATTCGGGTCAGCAGCGACAGAATCAGCGCTAATATCCCGAGTGCCACATACGGATTTAACATCGCTTGAACGTAGGCGAACGGGTTGAGGGAAAGGACTTGCGGGAAATGCTTCATGCCAAACGCGAGCGACAGATTGCCGAACGGTCTGAGCACAAGCACTAACGCCAGGAGACGATAGGCGCGAATTAATTTGCCGCGATGGGCGCCTTCCGCCGCGGGCACGCTCCCAGCGGCTTCCTTTCCATTCACTGATCCGATTGTAAACAATCCAGTTGCGTTCCCCCCTCCAGGCGCCGCCGGAAGCAGGCAAAACGGTCCCTCCGCATGCTCCCATGCCAATCCGCCGAAAGCCCTCACGGGCCAAATAGCCGCGCAGCAGAACCTCATCTCCATCTTCAAGGAACACACGCCTTTCGCCGTTCGGCAGAGATAACGGCTCGCTGCCTCTCCAGCTTTGCTCGAGCAGGCAACCCCGATTCCGATGCTGGGGCCCGGATACCGTGCCGCTGCCGATGAGATCGCCGGCGCGCAGAGGGCATCCGTTCGAGGCATGATGCGCCACCATTTGCGCCAGAGTCCAATACATATCCTTAAAAAACGCGTGGCTGACCAGACTCGCCTCGCGCATAGAGGCGGAACGCAACCAGACTTCGAGCGTGATATCGAAGGCGCCGAAACTTGCCGCTTGCAAGTATGGAAGCACGGGAACATCGTGCTCCATCGGGGCTACGCGGAACGGTTCGAGTGCTTCGAGCGTGATCAGCCAGGGAGAAATAGAAGTTGCAAAATTTTTCCCTAGGAACGGCCCGAGCGGCTGATATTCCCAGCGTTGTATGTCACGGGCGGACCAATCGTTTAGTAAGCAGACGCCCGCCACGTGTTCTT
>Ga0208480_1000048_pt1 | contig 47852 bp, 48 predicted proteins | sample NGESurshal092012_4_FD_184485 | JGI IMG/M metagenome (GOLD analysis project Ga0208480, IMG submission 184485) | Arctic peat soil microbial communities from Barrow, Alaska - NGEE Surface sample F53-1 shallow-092012 (SPAdes) | ecosystem: Environmental > Terrestrial > Soil > Wetlands > Peat ... | reverse complement strand
ACCCCCCGCACCCGACCCGACCCGCACCCGCCCCCGCCTGGCCGCTCCGCTCCGCTCCGGCGTGCAGTCGGCCCAGCGAAAGTGCCAAACCCGAGCTGACTTAGGTTCTGCCTTCAGTTGAAGCTTGTGAAACCTGAAACCGGTTGATCAGCAGGGCTCTTGCCTGACGGGGGACCGAGGAATCGAACCTCGAGTGACGGTTTTGGAGACCGCCGTGTTACCGTTACACCAGTCCCCCGGGGGCCTTCAAGATACCCTGCCCGGTCGCCGCCGAGCCCGCCGGCCGCCGGTCGTCGTGGGTCAGCGAGGCTCGAAGACGACGACCGGGATGTGCCGGTCGGTCTTCGCGGCGTACTCGTCGTAGGCCGGCCAGACGGCGGTCATCGGACTCCAAAGGCGGTCACGATCGGGGCCGTCGGCGACCGACATGCGGACGGGAATCAGCTCGTCCTTGACCTGGATCGTCGCGTCCGCGTCGGCCTCGAGGTTCTCGTACCACCCGGGATGCTCGGGCGCCCCGCCCTTCGAGGCGATCACGACCCACCGGCGCTCGCCGTCGGTGACGTGGATCAAAGGCGTCGTCCGCGGCTCGCCGGACTTACGGCCGGTCGTCGTCAGCAGGAGGATGTGCGTCCCACGCCAGTCGTAGCCCCGCTCGCCGCCGGTCGCCTGGTAGGCCTCGACGTGGGCCTGCCCGAACAGGTTGTCGTCGTCGGCTGCCATGCCCGAGATCCTAGCGGGGCCGCTCGGGCCCGGCCTCGGCGTCCGGCGGCCGGCCCCTGCCCTGCCCTGGAGGCCGGCCCCGGCCCGGTCCGGGAGGTCGTCCGCGTGCGGCCCGCCGGGCGGCATGCTCGGCGACGTGCTGGGCGCGACGCGCGGCCTGGCGGTCGCGGCCGAACTCGCCGGCCGGCTCGGGCGAGTCGGGCGAGCCGGGCGGGCGGGAACGCCCGTCGGCGACCTGCTTGCGGAGCTCGGCCCACGTCAGGTGGGCCTGGCGCAGCGCGCCCAGGACCTGCCGGCGGGCCTCCTCGGCGGCCCTGGCGGCCCCGGTCAGCTGCTGTCGAGTGCGCAGGCCCTGGGCGAGCAGGTTCAGCGACCAGAGCCCGGTGTCGAGCAGGCGGGCCGCCCGCTCGATGTCGGCGAGCGCGGCGTCCCGCAGGGCGGCGCCACGGACGCCGGCGCGGGCGTGACGGACCAGCGAGGCATAGGAGACCTCCTGGAGGCCGACCAGCGCCCGCGCGGCGATCATCACCTCGGGCTCGTCGGGGTCGACCTCGGCTCGCGCGGCGAGCTCGCGCGTGGCGACGTCGATCAGACGGCCGTTCAGGTCCAGCCAGGCGGCCCGCAGGCTCGGCGTCGCCGAGACCATGTCGGCGAACATCGGCAGGAACACGGCCGCATCGTCGGGGACCGCGGCGAACCGGTCGATGTCCGACCTGAGAGCCCGGAGCATGACCTTCGTCGCCGGCTCGGTCGGCGGGCTCTCGCGCAGGTCCCTCGCCAGAGCCTCGATGCCGGCGTCGGCATCGTCGAAGACGAGGGACTCCTTGGTCGGGAAGTAGTTGTAGACGGTCTTCTCCGAGACGCCGACGATATCCGCGACCTGGGCGACCGTCACGTTCTCGAAGCCCTGGGCGACGAACAGTGTCGTCGCGACATCCGAGATCCGCTGGCGGGTGATCCGCTTCTTGCGCTCGCGGAGTCCCTCGTCGGGATGTCTCCGATCCTGCCACTCGTCCTGCGTGTGGCGCATCCGCCTGAACACGTCGGCCACGTCCGGCCCGAGCTCCCTGACGAGCACCCGGTGCATCCGGTCTCCGCCGATCAGGGGGTCGTCGTCGAACTCCCCGAGTCCGGCCGCCTCCCCCGCGCGGGGACCGTCGCCTGGAGCACCGTCGGTCGCCGGCTCGTTGGCCATCAAACAAGAATACTCCAGCCACCGTGAAACTTCACTTGCAGAAAAAGTTCAGAGACTGTAGACTTCTGGACATGGCTAACTCATTCAGACCGACCACGGCCGGCTCACCCCCGGCCATCGAGGCCCACGGGCTGACCAAGCGATTCGGCGACTTCACGGCGGTCGACCGGCTGGACCTACGCGTCGAGGCAGGGACGGTCGTCTCGCTGCTCGGGCCGAACGGCGCCGGCAAGACGACGACCGTGCGGATGCTGGCGACCCTCGCTCGCCCGGACTCCGGCCGGGCGGTGATCGCCGGCTACGACGTCGTGACCCAGGCCGACCAGGTCAGGCGGCTGATCTCGCTGACGGGGCAGTTCGCCGCCCTCGACAAGAACCTGACCGCCCGGGAGAACCTGATCCTGATGGCGCGGCTCCGCGGCCGGAAGCTCGCGGCGGCGAAGGCGGTGGCCGACGAGCTGATCGAGCGGTTCGCGATCACCGAGGTCCGCGACCGCCTCGTGAAGAACCTCTCCGGCGGCGAGCGCCGTCGGGTCGACTTGGCGGCAAGCCTGATCGACCGGCCGCGACTCGTCGTCCTCGACGAGCCGACGACCGGCCTCGACCCGCGCAGCCGGCAGGTCGTCTGGTCGACGATCCGCGAGCTCCGGGCCGAGGGCGTCACCGTGCTCCTGAGCACCCAGTACCTCGAGGAGGCCGACGCGCTCGCCGACCGGGTCGTCCTGATCGACCGGGGCCGGGAGATCGCCGCGGGCAGCCCGGCTCAGCTGCGGGCGCAGGTCGGCCAGCAGCGGGTCGACGTCGTGGCCGGCGACGCGGTCGCCTTCGACCGGCTCGCCGGACTCCTGGCCGAGTCCTTCGAGACGACGCTCCTCCCCGACCAGCGCACGATCTCGATCCCTGCTCCAAATGAAGCTGCTGATCTCGCACGGGTGGCAACCCTGGTCAGCGAGAGCGAGATCCCGGTCGACGAGGTCGCCCTGCGCCGACCCACGCTCGACGACGCGTTCCTCGCGCTCACCGGCCGACCCGCAACCGAACCGGAGCTTGCTCCCCAGGAGGCGATCGCATGATCTCCGTCACGCCACACCCCCACCTCGACGACCGACCGAGCCCGGCATGGCGCTACGCCCGTGACAGCATCCTCCTGACCGGCCGCAGCCTCCGATCGATTCCGCGGATCCCGGAGCGCCTGCTGGATGTGACGATCCAGCCGATCGTCTTCATCCTGCTCTTCCTCTACGTCTTCGGCTCGGCGATCCACGTCCCGGGAATCAGCTACAAGGACTACCTCTTCCCCGGGATCATCGGCCAGTCGCTGGCGTTCGGGATCATCGGTGCCGGGGTGGCGACGTCGAATGACATGACAGAGGGCGTCGTCGACAGGTTCCGTTCGCTGCCGATCAGCCGGGTGTCGATCATCACCGCACAGGTCCTCGCCCAGTTCTGCGAAGCCCTGCTCGGCATGGTGATCGTCGTCGGCTTCGGCCTGATCCTCGGCTGGCACCCCCACCTGACCGCGCCCCACGCGGTCGAGTTGGCCGCACTGATGATCCTCGGCGTGTTCGCGTTCACCTGGGCCGGCGTGTTCTTCGGGATGCTGGTCCGCTCGCCCGACGCGATGCAGGGTGTCGGGTTCATCGTGATCTTCCCGCTCGCCTTCATGGCCGGGACGTTCGTCCCGATCGCCGGGATGGGCGCCGTCCCACGGGCGATCGCCCACTGGGACCCGATCGCCGCGCTGGTCGCGTCGGTTCGACAGCTGACCGAGGGCATCCACTCGAGCGGGTCGCTCCAGCTTGACCACCCGATCGCGGCGATGGTCGTATGGTGTCTTATCATCGTCGGAATCTGCGTCCCACTCGCATTGCGCCGGTTCAATCACATGCTGACCAACTGATATGGGCGGCTGCCGCCGCTGGATTCTCGCATTGCTGGGCGCCGGCGCCGTGGTCTGGGGCGCGGTCGCCCCGGCCGGCGCGTCGGCGGCCGCACCGGTCACGCGGATCACCGTGACCCTTCCGGGGGTCGCGACGGCCGGCACGGCGCTCGTCGTCGCCGGCCGGGTCAGCCACGCGCCGGCCGGGTCGACGGCCGAGCTCGAGGGCCGGCCGCCCGTCGCCGGCAGCCGGTGGAGCGTGCTCGCGAAGGGACGGATCGCCGGTGGGCGGTTCACGGCCGGCTGGACGCCGGGGACCGCCGGCTTCCTGACGATCCGGGCGATCGTCGTCCGCCGGTCGACGACGATCGCCGCGACGCGGTCGGCCTCGCTGCTGGTCGGGGCCGCGCCGGTCTACTGCGCGCCGACGACGTCGCTCAGCCCGCTGCCGTACGGTGACGGGCTGATCGTCGGCGGGGTCTACAACGTCGGCGGCCCGGCGCCGGGGATCACCGTCTGTCAGGGCCAGGCGAACACCGTGACCGTGACCGACTCGTTCGGGTCGCCGGTGGCCAGCGTCCAGCTCGCCGCCGGTCAGAGCTACGCGATCGCCGTGGCGGCCGGGAGCTACACGCTGAGCGCCGGCTCGTGCCGGGGGTCGGCCGTCGTCACTGCGGGCGCCGCGACCCACGCGGACACCGTCTGCGACGTGCCCTGAGGACCGGGAGCTGTCGTCGACTGACCCGCTCGGGTCTCGGGTCCTGCCCGTCGCGGTTCACACGAACGGCGTTCGAAAACGAACAGCGTTCGTTGCCGCCGGAGGAAGGGTCTCGATCGAGTCGACTCAGTCGGGAACCCACGGCTCGTGCCAGCGGCCGATCCCGGCGACGATGCGGTCGGCCTCGGCCGGCCCCCAGGAGCCCTTCGCGTAGGGGTGGACGGGAGGCGGGTCGGCGAGCAGGGGCGCGAGCACGCGCCAGCTCTCCTCGACTGAGTCCTGCCGCGTGAAATACGAGCGATCGCCGGCCATCGCGGCGGCCAGCAGCACCTCGTAGGGGGTGGCGCCGGCTCCGCCCTCCTGCGCGAACTCCATGTCGAGCTCGATCTCGGCCGGGCCGCCGCGGTCGGCGCGGTGGGCGTCGAGGACGATCCGGACGCCGGGCTCGGGGTCGAGCTTGACGACCAGCTGGCTCGGGTCGGGGCGGTGCCTGGCGACTTCGAGGAAGCGAACGGGCGGGGCGTGCCTGAAGACGAGGCGCAGCTCGGTCTGCTTGACGGCGAGCTGCTTGCCCGTCCTGATCAGGAAGGGAACCCCGTGCCAGCGCCAGTTCTCGATCTCGAGGCGGACGGCGGCGAACGTCTCGGTGGTCGAGTCGGGCGCGACGCCGTCGATCTCCCGGTAGCCGTCGTACTGGCCGCGGACGTACCGGTCGGGCGTGGCGTCGGGCATCGATCGGAAGACGGCGAGCTTGGCGTCGCTCAGGGTGTCGGGATCCCCGCCGGCCGGCGGCTCCATCGCGGCGGCGGCGGCGAGCTGGAGGAGGTGGTTGACGACGACGTCGCGGAGTGCGCCGACCGGGTCGTAGAAGTGGCCGCGATCCTCGGCGCCGACCTGCTCGGCCATCGTGATCTGGACGCTGGCGATGTGGTTGCGATTCCAGACCGGCTCGAGCATGGTGTTGGCGAAGCGGAGGTAGAGGATCTCCTGGAGGCCGAGCTTCCCGAGGAAGTGGTCGATCCGGTAGAGCTGGGACTCGTCGAGGTGCTTGTGGAGGCTGGCGGCCAGCTCGCGGGCGGACGCGAGATCGTGGCCGAACGGCTTCTCGACGACGACGCGGGCCGGCTCGGCGACGAGGCCGGCGCGATGGAGGCCGGCGACGACGGTCTCGAAGAGGAACGGCGGGATCTCGAGGTAGAAGACGATGTCCCGGCGGCCGTCGACGGCGGTGGCGACACGGTCGAAGGTCGCCTCGTCTGAGAAGTCTCCGCTGACGTAGGAGAGGCGGTTGGCGAAGCGGGCGAAGACCTCCTCGTCGATCGTCTCGCCGGTCTCCGAGATCGACTTGCGGGCGTGGTCGCGGAGCTGGTCGACCGTCCAGTCGTCGACGGCGACGCCGAGCACCGGGCAGTCGAGCCGGTCGGCACGCTCGAGTCGGTAGAGCGAGCGGAACGTCATCTTCCTGGCAAGGTCCCCGGTGATCCCGAAGATCACGAGGAGCTCGGCGGTCGGGCTGGGCGGGGACGGCGTCATCGCGGCGACCCGGCGGGAGTCGTCCGATTTTCCGGGCCACGCTCGGCAGGTTCGGGCGGCGAGTGGATCGGCACGCCGGCGATCGTACCGCGGCCCGCCGGCCGGCCTGCGCGGTCAGGCGGCTCGCGTCCGATCGGTTTGGCCGGCGTGGGCGACGGGAAGACCCGGGTCCTGAGCCAGGACGACGAAATCGGCGACGCATTCGGGGAGGGCGAACCGTTCACGGTCGGCGTCGAGGAGGAGCTGTTCCTCGTCGACCCGGTGACCGGGCGTCAGGCGAACTCGTCGGCGGCGGTCGGCGACCGGCTCGGCGATCTCGACGGACGGGTCGAGCGGGAGCTCCACGCGTGCCAGATCGAGCTGATCACCAACGTCTGCGGAGGTGCCGGCGAGGCGGTCGCCGCGCTCGGCCGGCTGCGGCGGGCCGTGCTCGACACGGGGGCGGGACTGATCGGCTCGGGGACGCATCCGTCGGCGGTCGAGGGCGAGGCCGAGATCACCGACAAGACGCGCTACGAGCGGATCCGCGAGCTCCTCGGGGACGCGGTGGCAACCCCGGTCAGCGGGATGCACATCCACGTGGGGATGCCGGATCCGGAGACGGCGATCCGCACGTTCAACGGCCTGCGGTGTCACCTGCCGCTGCTCCAGGCGCTCGCGGCGAACTCGCCGTTTCGCCACGGGAGGGACACCGGCCTCGAGTCCGCGCGAGAGGTGACGATCCGGTCGTGGCCGCGGTCTGGCGTGCCGCGAGCGATGCGGGACTTCGAGGACTTCCGCCGGTCGACGCTGCTCCTGACGCGGGCGGCGGATGTCGAGGACTACACATGGTTCTGGTGGAAGCTCCGGCCCCACCCCCGCTTGGGGACGGTCGAGGTTCGCGGCCTCGACAGCCAGGCTTCGCTGGAGGACGCGGCCGGCCTGATCGCGCTGACACACTGCCTGGCACGGCACTGTGCGCACGCCGAACCCGGGCCGGATCCGCCGGGAGACGTGCTCGAGGAGGGTGCGTTCCGGGCGGCGCGCTACGGCGTGCGAGCAGAGCTGCCCGACGCCGACGGCCGTCTGCGACCGGTCGGCGAGCTGCTCGACGAGGCGCTGACGATCGCGCGTGAACACGCCGACGAGCTGGGCTGCGCCGCCGAGCTCGAGATCCTGCCGGGGCTGATCGAGCGAGGCGGTGGATCCGGGCGCCAGCGGGCGGCGTACGAGATCGCCGGGATGGACGCCGTCCTGCGGGAGCTGACGAGGCTGACCGTGGCCGCGAGTGGCGGGTCGGCCGGGCCCGGGCCGGGGCCGGGAACATCCTGATCGACTCAGCCGGGACTCGCCGGTAGGTTGATCTCGGACAGCCGACGACGACCTTGAAGGAGTGATGACGGATGGCGAGTGACTTCCAGCGGCGGAAGATCGCAGGCGTGTTCGGAGCGATGGACGCGAACGCGGACGGCTTCCTCGAGGCGGCCGACTTCGCGGCGGTGACGCAGCGATGGATCGGCCTCCGCGGGTGGGACCCGGAGTCTGCGCAATCGACACGGATGGACGCGATCATGATGGGCTGGTGGTCGGGCCTGGCGGCGATCGCCGACGAGAACCGCGACGAGAAGGTCAGCCTCGACGAGGTGCTCGTGATGGTCGATCGGCTGCCGTCGATGGACGCGGAGATCTACGGGACGGCGGACTCGATGTTCGAGGCGATCGACGAGAACGCCGACGGGGTGATCCAGCTCGACGAGCACAAGCAGGTCGTCGAGGCGTGGAAGGGCTCGGACGCCGGGATGGACGAGGTCTTCCCGAAGCTCGACCTCAACGGCGACGGCCATCTCTCGCGGGAGGAGTTCCGCGAGCTGTGGTCGGACTTCTGGCGGGGGGACGACCCGGCGGCGCCGGGGCAGTGGATCTTCGGGCCGTACTCGTAGGCCCGTCCGACCCGGCCCGGCCTACCCGCTGGAGAGGCGTCGTCCGGGGGCGGCTGCGAGCTCCGCGCCGGTCGGTGGGGAGCGCCGCTCGGGCCGGGAGACCGGCGGCGGGCTCGTCGGGAGCGCGACGGGGTGGCGGGCCGCCGCCGGTCGATCACCGATCGGAAGGCGGCCGGCCGCCCTCGAGCGCCGCGTCGTCAGGAGGGTCGGACGCTACGGGAAGATCGAGCGCCGGCGGGCGGCGTCGGCGACGCGCTCGAGGGCCAGGGCGAGGGCGGCGCTCCGCCAACCGACGCCGAGCCGGTCGGCCGTCTCGGCGACCCGGTCGAAGGCGAGATCGAGCTGTGTGCGGAGGCGGTCGGCGACCTCGCCGGCGTCCCAGAAGTACTGCTGCTGGTCCTGGACCCACTCGAAGTAGCTGGCCGTGACGCCGCCGGCGTTGGCGAGGATGTCGGGGACGACGGCGATCTCGCGCTCGGCGAGGACCGCGTCGGCCTCGGGGGTGGTCGGGCCGTTGGCGGCCTCGAGCACGACGTCGCATTCGAGTCGACGGGCACGGTCGACGTCGATCTGTCGCTCGAGTGCGGCGGGGACGAGGATGTCGCAGGGCACGTCGAGGATGTCCGCCCGGCCGACGTGGTCGCCCGCGGGCCAGTCGCGCAGGAACCGGGCGCCGCCGGCCGGGGCGCCTTCGGCGAGCCAGGCGAGCAGACCGGGGACGTCAAGCCCGAGCTGGTCTGCGACGCCGCCGCTGACGTCGCCGATCCCGACGACCCGCGCGCCGCGGGCGTGGAGCTCGCCGGCGATCACCGAGCCGACGTTGCCGGCACCCTGGACGACTACCCGCGCGCCTTCGAGCGGGCGGCCGAGCCGGCGCATCGCGGCCTCGAGGCAGTAGACGGCGCCGAGGCCGGTGGCCGTCCGACGGCCGGCGGTGCCGCCGAGGACGACCGGCTTGCCGGTGACGATCGCGGGTACGGAGTGGCCGACCTGCTGGGAGTAGGTGTCCATGAACCAGGCCATCTCGCGTTCGCCGGTTGCCATGTCGGGCGCCGGGATGTCGCGCTCGGGCCCGATCACCGGGATCAGCTCGGCGGCGTAGCGGCGGGTGATCCGCTCGAGCTCACCGGCCGACAGGCGATTGGGATCACAGCGGACGCCGCCCTTGGCGCCGCCGAACGGAAGCCTGACGAGGGCGCACTTGAGGGTCATCCACATCGCGAGGGCGGCGCATTCGCCGAGTGAGACGCCGGGCGCGTAGCGGATGCCTCCCTTGGTCGGCCCCATCGTCAGGGTGTGCTGGACCCGGTAGCCGGTGAACGTCCTCACCTCGCCGGTGTCCATGCGGACGGGAAAGTTGACGGTCAGGGCGCGGCGGGGCTCGACCAGGCGGGCCCGGAGGTCAGGCTCGAGGCCGATCAGGTCGGCCGCCTGCTCGAACTGGTCGACGGCGATCCGGTAGAGCTCGGAGCGCCATTCCGAGCCGGGTCCGACGGTGCCGTCGGCCACCGGCATCAGCTCGGCCCAGCCTCCGGTTCCGCGGCGTTCGACGGTCATCGACGCGGGAGCCTAGTGCCCCAGGGGGCGGGTCAGCCGGTCGGCGCTCGGCGCTCGGCTCGGCGCTCGGCTCGGCGCTCGGCGCTCGGCGCTCGGCGAGACGGTTCGTCCCCACTCCGCGAGGATCTGTGTGATCGGTTGGCTCGGGGGCGACCGCCGGTGCTTGGAGCGCGTAGCCTGGCGCAATGGTTCAGTGTGCGCTCAACGGGGACTACGGCCCTGAGGATCACCCGGATGTACCGGTGACGCTCGAGCAGCTCGTGGCCGACTCGGCGGCCTGTAGTGCGGCGGGGGCGACGTCGGTGCATCTGCATCCCCGGCGCGCGGCTGACGGCGTCGAGTCGCTCGCTCCCGAGACGCATGACGCGGTTGTCGCAGCGGTTCGCGCCGCCGTCCCGACGCTCGAGATCTCCTGCTCTACGCAGGAGGACATCGATCTCGGCGGTGCTGCCGACCGCAGCACGGCCATCCGGCTTTGGAAATGCCCGCCTGACGTGGTTTCGCTGAACCTTTGCGAGGCGGGTGTGATCGAGCTCGGCAGCGCTCTCGTGGACGCCGGGATCGGGATCGAGGCGGGTGTCTTCACCCTCGATGACGCGGATGCGCTGCTGGCGGCGCCCTGGGCACGGGGAATCCATCGAGTGTTGGTGGAGGTGATCTTCGAGCACGACGACGACGAGGCCGTGCGGCTGGCTCGGGCGATCGACGAGCGCGTCGCGGTCCTGGGCCGCCCTCGACTCTGGCACGGTGATGCCCGCGCGAACTGGGCGGTCGTCGACGCGGGGCTGGCGGCCGGCGTCGACGTCCGCGTCGGCCTGGAGGACACGCTGATCGGCCGCGACGGCGGGCCGGCGCCCGCGAACGCCGCCCAGGTGGCCAGGACGATCGCCGCGCACTCGTGACGACCTCGCCGGCAAGGCGGTCGCGAGTGGCCGTCTCGGACTCGCCTGCGCGCTGGCGGCCACTACGCCTGTCAAGTCGACGGCGGCGCGCTCCAGCACGGTGACCGCGTTTCGAGCAGCGGCGTCACGCTGACTGCGACGGCGGACCGCGAGCGAGGCACGGCCGGACCCGAGCGTCCCGGCGCGCCGGTTTTTCGTCTCCTTCGCCCGGGTATCTGCCGGCAGACCGGGCGCCGATCGCGCCGAAGCGAACTGGAAGGGACCGGTGGCATTGATGACGGCTCAAGGTGACCCCGAAGGCGAGGAGCAGCGCGATGGGCTCGTGAGCGAGCTCACCGACGATGAGACCCCGGTGGGCGACACGACCGAGGTCCACGACGAGATCACGCCCCGCGACCTCCCACCCGGGCATCCGTCGCGCGGCGAAACCGATCCGGAGGCCGATCGGGACCGCCCATGAGGATGCGGCAGTCCGGCGCGACATGGAGTCTTGGCGATCCAGTTGATCGCGGAGGCTTTCCAATCTGATCGCCCGCCCGGCGAGCGGTCCCCCACCGCTCCGCAGAACCCGCCCAACGGCCGGCGTTTGTTGCTCGCCGCGCTCGGGTAATCGGCCGCCGACGGTGTCTGGGTGACGAGGAGGAGGCGGCCGTGGGCGGGACGCGCCACGAGTTTCGGGCGCTGTGGGGCGTGTACCTGCCGATCGCTGTGACGGTCTTCGTCATCGTCGCGCTCGCGCTCGGATTCGTGGTCGTACGTTTTCGCGACCGGCCGGGACGAACGGCGTCGACGCGGACCGGCGCGCCTCGGGCCGAGCTGGTCTACGTGCTGGCCGTCGCGGCGATCGCGGCAACGCTGGTGATCGTCACGTTCAGGACCGAGTCACGGGTCGACGCCCTGGCGGCGTCTCCGGCGCTGAGAATCTCGGCGACCGGGTCCGATTGGCGTTGGAGCTTCTACTACCCCGCGCAGGGCATCGACGAGCCGGGCCGTGACCAGGCGCCGACAGATCTCTACGTACCGGCGGGCCAGACGATCGAGTTCGACCTCACCTCGCTGGATGTGATCCACGCGTTCTACGTCCCCTACGAGGACTACCAGCGCGCCGCGATTCCCAAGGTCATCAACCGGTTCGATCTCGTGTTCCCCAAGCCGGGCGTCGAGACGAGCGGCTACTGCAACGAGTTCTGCGGCATCGGCCACACCGAGATGCGCTTCGAGGTCCACGTCCTCACGCCCACGGCGTTCGCCGCCTGGGTCAGCCGGCAGCCGCGCAGCGGGGCGCCTCGGTGAGCACCGCCGCCGTCTCGATCCGCTCGCTCGGCCTGGTCGGCGTGATCGGCGCAACCGATCACAAGAGCATCGCGAGAAGAACCGTCGTCGTGGCCTTCGCGTTCTTCATCGCCGGCGGCATCCTGGCCCTGCTGATCCGAACGCAGCTCGCGACGCCGAGCACCGGCTTGGTCGGAGCCGATGCATTCGACGCGCTGTTCACGATGCATGGGTCGACGATGATCTACCTCTTCCTCGTCCCCACGGCGATCGCCCTCGGCGTCTACCTCGTCCCCCTGCAGGTCGGCGCCGCCGAGATCGCCGGGCCGAGACTCTGCCTCACGGGGTTCTGGCTGTACGTGTCGGGAGGTCTCGTGATGTGGTCCGGCTATCTGACCGTGGACGGGCCCGGGGCCGCAGGCTGGACCGCCTTCGATCCACTGTCGGACTCACCGCACTCCCCCGGCGTCGGAATGGACTTCTGGATCTTCGGGGTGATGCTCGCGACGCTCGGCTGCCTGGTGATGGCGTCCTGCGTGCTCGGCACGATCGTCGCCCGACGTGCGCCCGGGATGACACTGCTGCGGCTCGCGCCCTTCACCTGGACGATGCTCGTCACCTGCCTGATGGTCATCGTGTCCTTCCCGGTACTGGTGATCGCGATGGCCCTGCTCTGGATCCAGCGTGACTTCGGCGGGATCTTCGACAGCACCGGCGGCCCGATCGCCTACCAGAACCTGTTCTGGTTCTACGGCCACCCCGTCGTCTACGTGATGTTCTTCCCGTTCGTCGGGGCCGTCGCCGAGGTTGTCAGCGTCCATTCCGGCCGGCGCCTGTTCGGCTACCGGCCGTTCGCGATCTCGCTGCTGGCGTTCACGGCGCTCTCGACCAGCGTCTGGGCACACCACATGTTCACCACCGGGCAGGTCGCCAACCGCTACTTCGCGCTGACCTCGACGGCGCTCGCCGTGCCCGCCGGGATCGAGTACTTCGACCTGATCGCAACGCTCGCCGGCGGGCGCATCCGCCTGCGCACGCCGATGCTCTTCGCGCTCGCCTTCCTCGTCCAATTCCTGATCGGCGGGTTGACCGGGATCCTGCTCGGCTCGCCGCCGCTCGACTACGACGTCCACAACACCTACTTCGTGATCGCCCACTTCCACTACGCCCTGTTCGCCGGCAGCCTGTTCGGGTGCTTCGCCGGCGTCTACCACTGGTTCCCCAAGGTCACCGGGGTCATGCTGCGCGAGCGACTCGGCAGGCTGCATTTCTGGGTCATGACGCTCGGTGCGAACCTGACGTTCTTTCCGATGTTCATCGACGGCTGGGAGGGCATGCGCCGCAGGACCGATTCCTACCCTGCGTCAGCCGGCTGGCAGACGCTGAACGATCTCTCGACCGCCGGCGCCGGCGTGATCGCGATCTCGGTCGTGGTCTTCGTCGTCAATGTCGCCCGCTCGCTCCGCGACCCAGAGCCCGCCGGTCCCGATCCGTGGGACGGCCATACGCTCGAGTGGGCGACCAGCTCGCCCCCGCCGCGCCACAACTTCGCGGGACTCCCACCCGTCCGATCCCCCGCCCCGCTACTAGACCTCCGCGAGGCGGCGACAGCGCGCTCAGTAGGTGACAGCCCAACGCCGATCCACGCAGAGGCAGCCGGATGAGCGGCGACCGCCCCGGCGGATCGACGGCGGACGTCGAGGGAGCGATGACGCGACCGCCCGACGAGGATGCCCCGTGGCAGCCGTCGGCCGCGCCGTTCGTCTTCTGGGCGGTCCTACTCGGCGGCCTCTCCGCGCTGCAGGCCGGGTTCGGCGGCCGGTCGCTGCCGGTTCTCGTCCAGGCCGGAGCAGCGGCGGCGACTGGCCTGATCGGGATCGTGATCCTGATCTCCCCGCGGGTCATCCGCCGGCGCGCCGCCGGGCTGCGTACGGTTCCCGACCTGAGCCTGGCCAGCGCCCTCGTGGGCATCTCGCTCGCCGCGATGCTGGCCGGCGCGAGCGTCGGCAGCTGGCTGATCCTCGGCGGCTTCCTCGGCGTCGCCGCCGGGACCGGTGGACTCGTCCGCGAGCATCGCTTCGAGCGCCGGACCCGGGTCGCCTCGCTGGAAGGCCGATCCGAGAATGCGAGCGAGATCGAGCCATGAGAGCGCCGTCATGGATCCAGATCCTCGGGACCTGGCGGCTCGATCCGGGGTTGTCGCTGACGTTGCTCGCGAGTGCCGGGATCTATCTCCGCGCGGCGGGTCGGAGCGCCCGCGGCCGCCACCGGCGACGTCACTGGCCCCGACGTCGGACCGCGGCCTTCCTCGCCGGCCTGGCGACGATCGCGCTAGCCCTCGAGTCGGGGCTCGACGGTTACGCGGAGGATCTGCTGTCGATTCACATGGTGCAGCACCTTCTGCTGATCCTCGTGGCGCCTCCCCTGCTCCTGGCCGGCGCTCCGATCACGCTCGCCCTGCGCGCGTTGGCGCCGGCTCGCCGCCGCGCCCTCGCAACGCTGCTGCGTGGGCGCGTGATCGCCGCGATCTCGCACCCCGCGGCTGGCCTGCTGGCGATCGGCACCGTGATGCTCTGCACGCATCTGACGCCGCTCTTCGAACTGGCGCTGACCCACCCAGCGGTTCACGTCGCCGAGCACATCCTCTACCTGGGGAGCGGTCTCCTCTTCTGGGCCGTGCTGATCGCCCCGGGGCCGCGGGTCCGCCGGCTGGACGGCCTCGGGGAGGTCGTCTACATGCTCCTCGGCATGCCCCTGATGAGTGTCGTCGGCGTGATCCTCGAAACCGACGGCTCCCCGCGCTACGCCGAGTATCTGGAGTCGGCCAGCCGGCTCGGGGTCTCAGCCCTGGCCGACCAGCGGCTCGCCGGTGCGCTGATGTGGGTCGCAGGAACGATCGTCATGGGAGCGATCGCGCTGATCGTCGCCTGGCGCTCGATCGCCGCCGAAGAACGCCGCGCGGTCGCCCGTGAGTCATACGCCGCCGAGCCCGCCGTGAGCGTGGCCGGCGAGTGCGAGCACCCCGAACGGGCTTGGGCATGAGGCGGCGCCGCCGGAACCCGCCCCGAGCTCGACCCCGTCGCCGAGACCGGAGAGCGCTGCTCCTGATCGCGATCGCCGTCGCACTCGCAAGCCTCGGGCTGGACACGATCGCCGCCGGGCAGAGTCGCGTCCCGACCGGCGCACCCCCTTCGCCGGCGCCGGCTCAGCCTCCGGGCACGGTGCCCGGTTCGAGCCAGGCCGGCCAGGGGCGAAGCCTGTTCGTCGAGGGCTGCTCGTCGTGCCACGGCTTCGACGCAAAGGGCATCCCCGGGCGGGGGCCGTCGTTGGTCGGAGTCGGCGCCCAGGCGGCGGCCTTCTACCTCTCCACGGGGCGGATGCCACTTCCAGACTCTCACGCCTATCCAGAGCGATCGAAGCCGGCGTATCCGCAGCCGGAGATCGACGCGATCGTGGCTTACGTCGCGAGTCTTGGCGGCCCGCCGATCCCAAAGGTCGATCCGGCGGCCGGGAACCTCTCCCAGGGTGAGCAGGCGTTCGCCCTGAGCTGCTCGGGCTGTCACCAGATCATCGCCCGCGGCGGCATCGTCACCGGCAGCGAGGTGCCCGCGCTGGCGCAGGCGACGGCCACCCAGATCGCCGAGGCCGTACGCGTCGGCCCATACCTGATGCCCGGCTTCTCGACCGGCGAGATCAATCAGCAGACGCTGAACTCAATCGCGCGCTACATCATCTACACCCGCCATCCGGCCGACCGCGGCGGCTGGGGCATCGGCCACATCGGGCCGATCCCAGAAGGCATGGTCGCCTGGCTGCTGGCGCTCAGCGCGCTGCTGATCATCGCCCGTGTGATCGGAAAGCGCACGACGTGAACGACCGCCAACCCCCACTGCCCGTGCTCGTGCGGGCGGCGATCGCACTGCTGACGCTCCTGCGACTGCGCCGCCGCAGGGAACCGGGCGAGACCCGGGGCGACGCGGATCCGTCTTACGGGACCGACCCCACCCCGGCGACCGAGCGCGCCGCGGGTGCCGGTCGGACAACCGGCACGACGGCCGGCGCCGAGCTGGGCGTCGCGATCGCCCTGCTGCTGGCCGGGGCTCTCGGTGGCGCGTTCTGCCTCCTGTACGCATTCGACGCGAGCAACACGCAGCTCCTCGGGCTCTCGCTCGGCCTGGCGCTGCTGTCGATCGCCGCGGCGCTGATCCTCGCCGCCGACCGCGTGTTTCCCCGTGAGACGGCGGTCGAGCCCCGGCCGAGACTGGCCGAAGGACGTCGATCACTCGAGGTGGACGTCGTCCAGGAATTCGCCGCCGGTACCCAGGGCCTCTCGCGGCGGCGCCTGCTGCTCGGCGCCGCGAGCACGGCCGGCGTCGGCCTGGGAGCCGCTGCACTCGTCCCGCTCGACTCGCTCGGACCGAACGTCGGCCAGACGCTCGACACGACGCCCTGGAGGCGTGGCATCCCCCTCGTCGACGAAACCGGGCGGCCGATCAGCGCGGCCGAGGTGAGTCTCGGCTCGTTCATCACCGCGTTTCCGCAGGGCGCCGACATGCGCGAACTGGGCTCTCCTGTCGTCGTCGTGCGCGTCGACCCGGCGACCCTGCGCCTCCCGGCCGGTAGGGCGGGCTGGGCGCCGGCGGGTCTTGTGGCCTACTCGAAGATCTGCACGCACGCCGGCTGCGCCGTCTCGCTCTACCGGTCACCGCTCGATCAGCAGACCGCGCGGCAGGGTCCGGCGCTGGTCTGCCCGTGCCACTACTCGACCTTCGACGTGCTCCACGGCGCGAGCGTCGAGTTCGGCCCGGCCGGCCGACCGCTCCCGCAACTGCCGCTGTCGATCCGCGCCGACGGGATCTTGATCGCCGGCGGGGGATTCTCCGGACCGATCGGACCGTCGTGGTGGAGCGTGCGGCGCGAAGGCCCGACGAAATCGTGAGCGACGACGTGTCCGCCCGACCGGTGCGCGACGACGCCGACGGCGAGGCGGTTCGCTTCGTCGACGAGCGCCTCGGAGCGTCGCCGCTCCTACGCAAGGCGCTCCGCTACCTGTTCCCCGATCACTGGTCGTTCCTGATCGGCGAGATCGCGCTCTACTCGTTCGTCGTGTTGATCGTGACCGGCACGTACCTGGCCCTGTTCTTCAACGACAGCACGTCGGACACCGTCTACCACGGATCGTTCGCCCCGTTGGCCGGCCAGACCGTCTCGGAGGCCTACGCCTCGACCGTCTCGATCTCCTACGACGTGCCCGCCGGCCTCCTGATGCGCCAGACACACCACTGGGCGGCGCTCGTCTTCATCGCCGCGATCGTCGTCCACCTGATGCGGGTGTTCTTCACCGGCGCGTTTCGCAAGCCGCGCGACTTCAACTGGATGATCGGCCTGACGCTGCTGGTCGTCGCGATCCTCGAGGGCTTCGCCGGCTACTCGCTCCCCGACGACCTCCTGTCGGGAATGGGTCTTGCAATCGGCTACGGCGTAGCGCTCGCGATCCCGCTCGTCGGTGCGAACGTCGCGTTCCTGATCTGGGGCGGCCAGTTCCCCGGCGGCGCGAGCTTCGAGCCGCGCCTGTTCATCGCGCACGTGTTCCTTCTGCCGGCCCTCCTGGCAACGCTGATCGGGGCCCATCTCGCGATCATCATGCGCCAGAAGCACTCCCAGTTCGCCGGTCCGGGACACCGCGAGGACAACGTCGTCGGCACCCCGCTGTGGCCCGGCTACGCTCTGCGCGCGACCGGGCTGCTGTTCGCCGTCGCCGGCGTCCTCTTCCTGCTCGGCGGCCTCGTCCAGATCAACCCCGTCTGGCAGTACGGGCCGTTCGAGCCGTACCTGGGCACGAATGGCGCCCAACCCGACTGGTACCTCGGCTGGCTGATCGGCGCCCTGCGCCTGATGCCACCGCTCGAGATCCACCTCTTCGGCTACACGGCGATCCCCAACCCCTTCTTCGGCGGGATCCTCTTCCCCGGCATCGTCTTCACCGTCCTCTATGCATGGCCGGCACTCGAGCGGCGAATCACGAAGGACCATGCGCGCCACGACCTGCTCGACCGCCCACGCGACAACCCCTGGCGCACGGCGACCGGCGCGGCCTTCTTCAGCTGGGTGGCGATCATCTTCACCGCCGGGTCAGCCGATCGGATCCTCGTCAGCGTCGGAATTCCATACGTCAGCCAGGTGTGGTTCTTCCGCATCGCCGCATTCATCGCACCAATCTTCATCTACGTCGCCGTACGCGGCATCTGCCGCCGGCTGCGGGCGACCGAGGTGCATCCGCTGCGCGAGTGGACCGGCACGACGATCACGCGCAACGACGCCGGCGGATACGACGCGGTCGCCAAGTCCACGCCGGTCCCCCGGCAACAGTCGCCTCCCTAGCACCGATGCCGGCCGGCGGCGGCGCCGGCCGCTTTGGAGCCGGTCATCATGGACAGCGCGGCAGATGCCGTGATCTCGATCGCGCTCCGGGCACTCGCCATCGACGAGCGCCCACCGCTCTCGACGAGCATCGCGCCGTCCGCCCGCGGCAAGGCCGGCCGAGACACCGGTCAGCCGGCTCCGCGACTGGTCACGACCTCCCTGAGCTTGGCGACCGCAAAGCCCCACGCGTCGCCGGTCGTGATCTTCGGCGGCAGGGCGACCTCCTCGGGGTTGGTGAGGACGTCGACGAGGACCGGACCGGCCGTCCCCAGCGCGTCCCTGATCGCACCGTCGATCTCCTGGGGATCGGTCACCCGGATCCCGGTCAGTCCCATCGCTCGGGCCACGGCGGCCAGGTCGGGGTTGTGGAGCTTGGTACCGAACTCGGGCAGGCCGCCCTGCTCCTGCTCGAGCTTGACCATCCCGAGCCGGCCGTTGTCGAAGACGACGAACGTCACCGGCAGGTCGTAGGCCACAGCCGTGAGGAGGTCGCCGAGCAGCATCGTCAGGCCGCCATCGCCGCAGAAGGCAATGACCTGGCGACTGCGGTCGAGCGCCTGGGCGCCGAGCGCGTGCGGCATCGCGTTGGCCATCGACCCGAGGTTGTAGGACCCGACCAGGCGCCTGGTGGCGCGCATCGTCACGAATCGCGAGAGCCAGACCGTCGACATGCCGGTGTCGGATGTGAAGATCGCGTCGTCGGCCGCGTGTCTGTCGATCGCCGCGGCGAGCGCCTCCGGCCGGATCAGATGGTCGGGATTGTCGAGCACGGCGCGTGCCCGACCGGCGAGCCCGTCGTCGTGCCCTGGCTCGGCGAGCTTGCGCTGGCGCGAGCGCCAATCCTCATAGTCCGCACGATGCTCGTCGAGCCGCGAGCGGTCAGGCTTCGGCACCACCCGTTCGAGCAGGTCGGCGAGCACCAGACGGGAGTCGCCGATCACACCGACATCGACGCTCGTTCGTCGGCCGATGTGCTCGCCGCGCATGTCGATCTGGACGACGACCTTGCCCTTCGGATACCAGTCGACGTAGGGAAAGTCCGTTCCGACCATCAGCAGGAGCTCGGCTGCGTCGAGTGCCTTGCGGGCTGCCGGGTTGCCGATCATCCCGGTCTGTCCCAACTCGTAGGGGTTCTCCCGCTCGAGCCCGTCCTTGGCCTTCAAGGTGAGGACGATCGGCGCGGACAGGTGCTCGGCCAGTGCGAGCAGCTCGTCACGAGCGTGGCGCGCTCCCTGACCGGCGAGGATCGCAACCGATGCGGCGGCGTCGATTCGCCCGGCAGCGGCGGCAAGGCCAGCCGGATCGGCGCTCAGCGGGGGGTCGGCCTGCGTGAAGTGGGGCTCGGCCGTCCCGTCGGGAACGTCCATCGCGGCGACGTCGCCCGGGAGGGTGAGGACGGTGACGGTCTTCTGGGCGAGTGCGGTCTGGACCGCCTGCTCGAAGAGCAGCGGCATCTGCTGGGGGCTCATCACAGTCCGTGAGAACGCCGCGACGTCGGCGAACAGCTGGTCGTTGTCGACCTCCTGGAAGAAGTCGCTGCCGATCTCAGCGAGCGGCACCTGACCGCAGACGGCGAGCACCGGCACCCTGGACTTCTTGGCGTCATAGAGACCGTTGAGGAGATGGATCGACCCCGGCCCGACGGTCCCCATGCATACACCGAGCGTCCCCGACAGGTGGGCCTGGGCGCCCGCGGCGAAGGCGCCCGCCTCTTCGTGGCGGACGCCGATCCACTCGAGCCGCTCGTCTCGGCGGATCGCGTCGGTCACGGGGTTCAGCGCGTCTCCGACGACCCCCCAGATCGTCTTCACGCCGAGGTCCGCGAGTCCTTTGACAATCAGCTCAGCGACGGTCGGCATGGCGCTCCTTCGGTCTGCTCGCACGAGCTTTGAACGAGTCGGGGTCGGCCCGCGCCCAGTCGGCCGCCCACGTCGTCGGGGGGCCGACGAGCAGCTCGCCGGGCTCAAGCCATTCGTAGAGCTCGGCGAACGAGCTCGTCCGGGCCTCGTCGACGCGGCGGATCAGCATCCACGGCTCGATCTCGGACGGATCAGCCGCGCCCATCGAGCCGATGATCTGCTGGGCCTGCTTGACGGTCGCCTCCTGGAAGCGCTGGACCCGTCGCGTCTTGTCGGGCACGTCAAGCGCCCGAGCCCGACGGGCGTCCTGGGTCGTCACGCCGACCGGGCACTTGTTGGTGTGGCAGACCTGGGCCTGGATGCAGCCGACGGCCATCATCATCGCCCGGGCGGCATTCGTGTAGTCGGCGCCCTGGGCGAGGCGTTTCACGATGTCCGAGCCGGTCGCGACCTTGCCGCTCGCGCCAACACGGATCCGCGGGCGCAGGCCGGTGCCGACGAGGGCGTTGTGGACCATCATCAGGCCCTCGGTGAGCGGCGTCCCGACGTGATCCTCGTACTCCTGCGGAGCCGCACCCGTCCCGCCCTCGGAACCGTCGACGACGATGAAGTCGGGGGCGGTGCCCTCCTCGAGCATCGCCTTGCAGATCGCCAGGAACTCGTGGCGTGCGCCGACGCACAGCTTGAACCCGGTTGGCTTGCCGCCGGCCAGCTCTCGCATCCTCGCGAGAAAGCGAACAAGCTCACGCGGCGTGGTGAAGGCGTTGTGGTGCGACGGCGAGACGCATTTCTCACCCTTGGGAACGCCCCGGGCCTCAGCGATCTCGGCGGAGACCTTCGCGCCCGGGAGCACCCCGCCGATCCCAGGCTTGGCACCCTGCGAGAGCTTCAGCGAAACGCATTTGACCTGCTCGTGGGCGGCCTTCTCGCGGAACTGGTCCGGATCGAAGTGACCGTCCTTGGTCCGGGCGCCGAAGTAACCGCTGCCGATCTCCCAGATCAGGTCGCCGCCATTCTCGAGGTGGTACTTCGTCAGGCCGCCCTCCCCCGTGTCGTGGGCGAAGCCGCCAAGCCTGGCGCCGGCGTTCAGCGCGCGGATCGCGTTCGCCGAGAGGGCGCCGAAGCTCATTGCGGACACGTTGAGCAGGGCCATGTCGTACGGCTGCGTGCACTCGGGTCCGCCGATCCTGACTCGTGGCTGGTCCTTCGCCGGGTCGAGCGGCGCGTTCGTGTGGAGCAGCCACTCATACCCCGGGTCGGCGACGTCGCGCTCGGTGCCGAAGGCCTGCTCCTCGTGGATTCCCTTCGCCCGCTCGTAGATCACCGTCCGTGTATCCCGGTCATACGGACGACCGTCGTAGTTGCGCTCGATGAAGTACTGCTGCATCTCCGGGCGGATCGCCTCGAAGAGGAAGCGGAGATGCCCGGCCACCGGGTAGTTGCGGAGGATCGAATGCCTGCGCTGCACCAGGTCGTGGACGGCGAGGCAGACGATCCCAGCCAGAAGGACCGCGCCGATCACCCCGACGACGCCGCCCCCGGCGAGCGCGGCGAGCGCCGCCACGAGGAGGAGCGCGGTCGAGGCAACGATCACGAAGAACCTCATCGGGAGCCCGTTCCTGCGTTCATCGGCGTGTCGTCAACAAGGTCGCGACGGCCTACCCCGCGGCCGCCGGATTCAACCGAGTACAGCGGCGCGGATCGCTCTCGGCAGACAGATCCGCGTCGGGGCGTCAACCGGCCGCTGGCCGCAGCGCCGCGGTTAGTCGGGCGATCCACGCAGCGGCCGACGTGGAGATCTTCGTTGACCGCCGAGGCACGGAGCCCGGGGCGCGGAAGGACCCGTCGTTCTATTCGAGGCGTTGAATGAGGGACGCGAGCTCGCCGGGGCTGTAGCCGTGCTCGCGGGCGAAGCGGACAAGCTCGTGCGCTCGCGCGAGGACGGCACCGCGTTCAGGAGTGCCGCTGCCGCTGACGCGGGTGCCGTGGCGACGACGAAACTCGAGTAGGCCTTCGTCGCGGAGAAGCCGCAGTGCGCGAGGTACGGTGTTGGCGTTCACGCCGACTACCGCGGCAAGGTCTCGCCGGGTGCAGGCGTTCGCCCGGCTTCGCCGCGCCGTCGGCGATCGCGCGGCGGATCTGCGCGGCGACCTGGTCGGGCAGGAGGGCTGGGTCGGCGCGGTCTATGTCAAACGCGGCTATGATGCTATTCAGCGTAGCATGCATAACTTCTAAGCGGGGAGGGGCCGGCATGACCGAGATCGCGATCAGCATCGACTACGGAGTGATCGACGACGCCCGCGGGCGACAGCGACGCCGCCAACGCTGCCTCGCGCTGATCGGCGTGCTCGCCGTGACGGCCGCCGGCCTCGCGTTCACAACACGCGGCCCAGCCCAACCCGACGGCCGAGGCCCGAGCCAATCCGGGTCGCCGGCTCCCGTGGTCGCAGCGAATCCCACATTCGCGGCCTTCAACCGACCCTCGCCGATCGCAATGCCAGCTCAGCTTCGCGCGGAACTGTCGACGATCTCGATCGAAACGCAGAAGTTCGCTCCGAACTTCGCGCTCGCTCATCTCCTCAGCGACCCTGCACAGACGCCCCAGATCTGGCTCGTCCCCGGCACGAACTCGCTCTGCCTCTACACGATCTCCGTCGCGGCGAACCCTGTCAACGATGACGGCGGATCAACGTGCCAGTCGCTCCCCGCGGTCGGTGCCGGCGAGCTCGAGACCTACCGCGCCGCGTCCAACGGGGCATCAATCACCGGGATCGCACCCGACGGCGTCGACCACGTCACCGAACACGACCCCGACGGCACCACCGAGCAGTTCCCCGTGAGGAACAACCTGTTCGTCGTACCCGACCCGGCCACGACGACCGTCGCCCTCGACACCTGAAAGAGCGCGCTCGCCGCAAACCGCGCTCAGGCCATCGGCGATCAGCGGCGCTCGTCAGCTGGGGGACACATTTGTGGGACACGCCGTCGCGAGCGCCCCGGCGCCGGCTGGCGTGCCGCCGCAACGGAATCCCCGAATCCCGAATCCGCTGAACCAAGATGGGACCGACCGACCGATGCGCTTGGGAGGAGCATGTTCGAATATTGCAGCCTCGCCGAAGTTGGAGGCCGCTGCCCGTCGACATGCCGCCCTGCTCGCATCGGGACAACTGGCTGTGGGCGCCGGGTGAATACTGGGCCAGTCGCGCCGGTTGGAAAACCAGGCCATTGGGCGTGGCGGCCGGGGGTCTTGATGAGCTGATCCCGCGGTCGCCCGATCTCGGTGCGCTGCTGCGAGGGCTGGATCTGTCTCGGCCATTGATTGCGGACCGCGCCGTCGGTGAGCGCAGTACTGCAGGCGCGGGAACACCTTGTACGAAGTGGACGTGTGGACCCGCGCCACGCGCGGTCCGCAGGATGCGCTGCGAACGACGTATAGACAACCAAAGGAATGGCCCAACAATGTTCGAAGTGTGGGAAGTTCAGTACGCGGCGCTGCTCCGCATGTGACGGACGCGGGGCTTGGACAAGTCTGGGTAATGCGCGGAAGTGCCCACCTGCCATGGAAAGGGCCAAGTCTGCGCAGAGTGCGGGTCGCAGGTACGGTAAGACGTGCGGTGCTCGGGCCCTCCGTGCGCAATGCGGGTCTATTGGGGGTGACCGTGCAGACTCTGCGCTCGCAGACTCAGCGAACCAGCGCCCGTTCGTGATTCGCGGTCAACCTCGCCTCGGGTGTGGCCACCTTCGTCCCGTCCTCGCGGCCATCGGGTACGGGCGACCGAAGGAGTCGCAACGGCAGCGCCAGCTCACCAAGGACATCCTGCGGATCGCCGAGGCCACGCTCCTGGCTGCGGAACGGCCCGAACTGGTCGCCTATGAGGCGCTCGGCGGGCCTGACCGCGCGGTGCATCTCGCGACGTACGGGAGCATCCGCAAGCCAATCGGGGAGGTCGAGTTCCGCCAGCGGGCCTACCAGCCTCACCCGTGGTTCGTCGGAGCGCTGCTGCGATCAGAGCCGGCGCCCTTCGCGAACCTGCCGCCCGCCAATCCGCTCGTTCGGCCCGAGTAGAGCCGCCAATCGCCAATCGGGCGGGATGCTGGCGTCCATGACTACGAGCCGCGCAGGATGCTGGCGACCCGAATCTGGGGGGTACCACCGTATTGGCCGGCGCTCGACGTGACGCCAGGTCCGGTGACGGTCACGGTCGCCTGGGTGCCGGGACCGTCGCTGTCGGCGGTCTGGTCGGCGTAAGACAGCCCTATTTTCTCGGCGGCGTAGGACGCCGGACTCCCTTGGGGAGTATTCGGGGTGTAGTAGTTGGGGAAGATGATCCAGATCCCCTCGTGGATGGACTGGTCGAAGCTGAGCGGACCGGTAGCCCGGAAGTAGAGGTACTCGCTGCAGGCGGAGCCGGAGGAATCCGTCAGCGTCTCGCTGTCGTAGCTGAGCTCGATCCCTGGCGACAGCGGGAAGTTCGGCGTGAGGTTGGTCACGGTGAGCGTCCCCGGTACTTCAGCGTCAGACGCCGGATTGACGCTGCACCCGGGAACGTCGCCCGGGACAACGTGCTGGACATGACCGAACACCAGGGTGGCGCGGGCCGCGTAGCCGCCGGCGATGGCCATGTTGACGGCGTAGCTGGCCCCACTCGGCGCGGCAGGAGGGGCCGCCTTGGGCGAGCTCGCCACTGCGGTGGTCCTGGGCGTCCTGGCGACGGGAGCCTTCGCGACCGTCTCACGCCCGTGCGAGGCGCCGCACGCCGCGCAGACAAGCGGGACCGTCAGCAGTGCGACGTGCCGGCGTAGCGCCCAGGCGCTTCTGACAACGTCCGGCCGCTGCTGCGTCCGGTCGATGCCTCGCGGCTTGGCGTTGCACGGTGGGCTGCCTGCTCGGTCGGACGGCGAAGCCGGCCGGAGCCAAGACCCGACGCGCGCCAACCTGGCGGCGGGGCTGGTTCCAGCGGGCGCCTGCTGAAGCATGCACTTCCTCCTCTTGTCGTTCCGCCCCCTCTGACGGCCACCCGACGGCCGTCGTTCAGCGGACATCCCCCGTGCCGGCGGGCAATCTAGACGACTGGCCCGGCGCGTGCAGTAAGCGGTCTGTGAGACGAGTCGCGCCCCTGGTGTGGGGGCGCGGAAACGTCTCCGGACTTTGAGAAAACCGGCGACCGGCGAAGCAAGCACCCCCAACACACCACGCCCTCATCCCGGCTGGCGAGCCCCGAAGCCTCGCGGTGACGCGCCCGCCCACGCTCCCTACGGTCGCGTTCCCCCGGACGGGAGCCCAGAAGCCCTCCCGGGATGGTCCGGCGATTCACGTCGACCGGGCCGAGCGGCCCCGAACGAGTCAGCTCGCACAGCCGCAACTCGCCGGCGGGCTGTCCGCGGCAGTGACGCCGCAGCAGTCTCCCTTCGCCGCCGGGTCGCAGCACGTCGGGAGCGCGGCGGGTTCGCAGCATGTCCTCGACTCGGGCTTGCGGGCACGGATGATCGCCGCGCTCGCGTGCTCGTGTACGCGGTGCGTTTCGTGGATCTCGATTTGGTCCAGTCCGGCGCTCTGAAGCGCCTCGCGGAACTCCGTTTGGGTGAGCGCTCCGGCGATACAGCCAGTCCAGGCCACCATGTCGGCTCGGGTCGCCTCGTTCATGTCGGGGTCGGCGATCACGTCGGAGACGGCGAAGCGGCCGCCGAGACGCAGGACGCGCGCCGCTTCACGGATCACCTGCTCCTTGTCGCCGGAGAGGTTGATCACGCAGTTGGAGATCACGACGTCAACGCTTCCGTCGGCGATCGGCATCTGCTCGAGGTAACCCTTGATGAACTCGACGTTCTCGACTCCGGCTGCGGCGGCGTTGGCGCGGGCGAGCGCGAGCATCTCGTCGGTCATGTCGAGTCCGATCGCCCGGCCGGTCGGGGCGACGCGCCGCGCGGAGATCAGGACGTCGGCGCCGGCGCCGGATCCGAGGTCGAGGACGATCTCGCCGTCGCGCAGGTCGGCGACGGCGGTCGGGACGCCGCATCCGAGGGAGGCCTCGACCGCGGCAGTCGGGGCGTCGCCGGCCTCCTTGCCGTAGAGCACGCTGCCAAACGCCACGCCGTCCGCGGTCGGCGTGTCGCCGCACCCGTTGCCGGGCCCGCAGCAGCCGGCTTCGGCCTCGAGCGCGCGTGCCTGGTCGTACGCGCCGCCGGCGGCGCGGGCCGCAGCGCGGGCGTAGCGCTCGCGGACGGTTTCGCGGATGTCGGTCACGTCAGCCATGCGGAGAGCTCCTTCAGCGCGTCGGGGATCACGTAGTAGTAGGCCCACAGGCCCTCGCGTTCGGACCCCACGATGCCGGCCTGGCGCAGCACCTTGAGGTGGTGAGACACCGTCGGTTGCGCGAGGTCGAACAGCGGGACGAGCTCGCAGACGCAGACCTTGCCGGCGTGCTTGCGCAGCACGTCGACGAGCTGCAGCCGGACCGGGTCGCCGAGCGCTTTCGCGACCCTCGCGAGCTGCTCGGCCTGTTGACGCTCGACGTCCGGGTAGACGACGGGTTCGCAGCAAGGTTCGCCAGGGGCGCGTTTTGTCTTTGGTGTGAGTTCCAGATCGATGCTCATCAATACACATATATCGCTTGAACTCATCTTTGTCAATGGGTAGAGTTGGCTTTTCGGTGGTCGGGAGGCCTGTCATGAGCAGCATCGAGACGCCCCGCTGATGCGCCGCGCGCTAGATGTGACGATCGCCGAGCTCGCCGAGGAGTTCCACGGAATCTTCTCCCGAGAGACGCTCGCGCGCTGCGTCGACGAGTCCTTCATGCAACTCGGCGGACGGCCGACGATCGGCCCGAACTTCCTCCCGGCGATCGTCGACCGCTTCGCCCGCGAGCGGCTCTGGGCCGTGGCCCAGCACGAGCAACGGGTCGAGAAGGCGATGCCCGAAGTCCTCTCGACATGACGCTCGAGTTCCCCAGGCCCCTGACCGACGAGGTCGTCCAAGCAGCCGACGTCGTGATCACGATGGGCTGCGGCGACGCCTGCCCCGTCTACCCGGGGAAACGCTACGAGGACTGAAACGTCGCCGACCCCGCGGGCCAGCCGATCGAGGCGGTGCGCCGGATCCCCTACGACCTCTACCACCACGTCGCTGACCTGGTCGAATCGCTGAGCCCGGGAGGTTCGAGATGAAGTACGTGCTGTTGGTGTGCAACCACAACGCCGGTCGCTCGCAGATGGCGCAAGCCTTCCTCGAGCGAGACGCGCCCGATGACGTCCGTAGCGAGTCCGCCGGGTCCTCGCCCGCGAAGGAGCTCTGGCCGAACGTCATCGAGGCGATGCACGAGGTCGGCATCGACCTGTCCGGGCGCAAGCCGCGCAAGCTGCTGACCGAGATGCAGCTGCACGCCGACTGGGCGGTGACGATGGGCTGTGACGATGTCTGCCCGTATGTCCCGACGACCGTCGAGGCGTGGGACATCCCCGACCCGGCCGGCCTGCCGCTCGAGGAGATCCGTCCGATCCGCGACCTGATCGAGCAGGAGGTCCGCGAACTGATCGACACCAACCTCGAGGCGCTCCGCACCGACCCGACCGCTCACCGAGCCCGGCTGATTCGCCTGCTGCCGCAGCTCGAGCGCGAGTTCACCGGGGAGCGCACAGACGCCGAGATCCGCGCCTGCGCGGACGCCGTCCTTGGCCGCTACGACAACGTCAAGGTCCGCAGCCACGTGATGACGCTCGCGCACCGCCAAACCCGTGAATGCCTGCGCGCCGAGCACTGCTACGAACTCGACCCGACCACCCGGAAACTAACGCCCGTCCCCTTGAGAAGGAGCCACAGAGCGTGAACGTCCTCTTCGTCTGCCTGCACAACGCCGGGCGATCCCAGATCAGCCAAGCCCTCTTCGAGCACGCCGCCGACGGCCGCCACCAGGCGCGCTCCGCCGGCACCACCCCCGGCGACCGCGTCCACCCCGAGGTCCTCGCGGTGATGGCCGAGGAGAACATCGACCTATCAGGCCGCATGCCACAGCTGCTCACGACCGAGCTCGCCGAGTGGGCGGACGTCGTCGTGACGATGGGCTGCGGCGACTCCTGCCCCTACATCCCCGGGAAGCGCTACATCGACTGGGACCTTGCCGACCCCAAGGGCCGACCGATCGAAGAGGTCCGCGCCACCCGCGACGACATCAAGCAGCGCGTTCATCAACTCGTCGGCGAGCTCGACGCCGCCAACACAATCAAGGAGCCAGCATGAGCGCCGCCGACCAGACAACCGAACAGAGCACCGCTACCACGGTGGGAACACCGCAGCTTGAGCTGTACGAGACGGCGATGTGCTGCGAGACGGGCGTCTGCGGCCCGAGCGTCGACGAGCAGCTCCTAAACGTCCGCGAGGAGCTCCGCTGGGCGCAGGCGCAGGGCGCGAGCGTCGCGCGGCACAACCTGACCAGCGACCCGGACGCCTTCGTCGCGAACCCCAAGGTCACGGGGCTGATGCAAGCGTTTGGCGACCAGGCGCTGCCCGTCCTCGTGATCGACGGCGAGATCACCTCGTACGGCCACTACCCCAGCCGCGACGAGCTCGTCGCGGCCCTCACCGCAACGAGCGCGGCCGCAACCGAACCGATCCCCGAGGCGAAGTCGTCCGGCTGCTGCTCGCCGGACACGAGATGCTGAATGGGACTCCCCAAGGTCCGGGACTTGCCCGGCCTCGACTGGGTCGATTGGCCAACGCGCCATGTCTTCTTCACCGGCAAGGGCGGCGTCGGCAAGACGGCGACGGCGAGCACCGTCGCCGTCGCACTGGCCGAGACGGGGCTCCGCACGCTGCTGATCAGCACCGACCCGGCGTCGAACCTCGACGACGTGTTCGGAATGCACGCCGGCAGCGAGCCGGTCCAGGTCGTCGAGCTGCCGGGGCTGTGGGTCGCGAACATCGACCCCGAGCAGGCCGCTGCCGCGTACCGCGAACGCGCGCTCGCGCCGTACCGCGGCGTCCTCCCGGACAGCGCGCTGGCGAGCATGGAGGAGCAGCTCTCCGGCGCGTGCACCGTCGAGATCGCGGCGTTCAACGAGTTCACGAGCATCCTCACCAGCGACAACGGATCGGCCTACGACCGCGTGCTGTTCGACACCGCCCCGACCGGCCACACCCTGCGGCTGCTCACCCTGCCCAGCGCATGGAGCGGAGACGCAGCAGACAACCCTGCCGGCGCGAGCTGCCTCGGCCCGCTCGCCGGCCTTGAGAACCAACGCCGCCAATACCAGGATGCCGTCAGCACCCTCGCCGACCCCGAACGCACCCGCCTCGTGCTCGTCGCCCGCGCCGACCCCGGCGCGCTACGCGAAGCCGCGCGCGCCAGCGTCGAGCTCGGCGACGTCGGCGTCCAAAACCAGCAACTCGTCATCAACGGCGTCCTGCGCGACCCCGGCGACGACCCGACCGCGCTCGCCTTCGCCAGCCGCCAGGACGCAGCGCTCGACGGCGCCCCCGAGGCACTCGACGATCTCCCCGTCGCCGCGATCGACCTCGTCGCCGGCGAGCTGACCGGGATTCAAGCCCTTCGACAACTCGCAAACGGGCACCTGCCCGCACCGCGGACCACGAACAGCCCTAACAGTGAACAGCCCGAGTTCCATGACCTCGAGTCACTGATCGACGACCTCGACAACGCCGGCCACGGCGTCGTCATGACAATGGGCAAGGGCGGCGTCGGAAAGACGACGATCGCCGCCGCGCTCGCGGTCGCGCTCGCCGACCGCGGCCACCACGTCACGCTCTCGACAACGGACCCGGCCGCGCACCTCGCCGCAACACTCACAGGCGGCGCGCCCGAAGGACTGCGTGTCGAGCGGATCGACCCGGCCGCCGAGACCGCGCTTTACAGCGCCCAGGTCCTCGCGGCCGCCAAGGGCCTCGACGCCGAAGGGCTCGCGCTGCTCGCGGAGGACCTCCGCTCGCCATGCACCGAGGAGATCGCGGTCTTCCACGCCTTCGCGCGGACCGTCGCCGAGGCTGACGACCGGATCGTCGTGCTGGACACGGCACCGACCGGGCACACCCTGCTGCTGCTCGACGCGGCCGAGAGCTACCACCGCGAAGTCCAGCGCACCAACGCAACCGTCCCCCCAGCCGTCCGCGACCTAGCCGATCGGCTGCGTGACCCCGACTACGCCCGCATGATCATCGTCACCCTCGCCGAATCCACGCCGGTCCACGAAGCCGAGCGCCTCCAAGACGACCTGCGACGCGCCACCATCGAACCCTACGGCTGGCTCGTCAACGCGTCACTCGCCCAAACCCCGACCGCAAACCCGACGCTCGCGGCCCGTGCCGCCGGCGAGCTGCCGCACCTCGCGAAGATCGACCGGCTCTCCGCCGCCAGGACGTGGTCGGTGCCCTGGCAGCCAGCGCCACCGATCGGTGCCGCCGCCCTGCGCGAGCTCGCCCGGCCGACGCACGCGACGCGATGAGCAGATCCGGGGACCAACCGGTCGACCTGTCCCCCGCCCTGCTGTGGCGTTCGCTCCTGGCCGAGTGGATGGGCAGCGCCTTTCTCGCGGCGATCGTCGTCGGGTCGGGGATCGCCGCGCAGCAGCTCTCCCCAGGGAACATCGGCCTCGAGCTGCTCGAGAACGCCGCCGCGACCGCGGCCGGGCTGTACGCGATCATCCTCATCTTCGGGCCCGTCTCCGGCGCGCACTTCAACCCGGTCGTCTCGTTCGTCGACGCCGCGTTCGGGGGCCTGCGCTGGCGCACCGCGGCCGCGTATCTCCCGGCACAGGTCGCGGGGTGCGTGACCGGCGCGATCGCGGCGAACGTCATGTACGGCCACACCGCGATCAGCATCTCCACTCACCACCGCGTCACCGGCGGCCACCTGCTCTCCGAGGTGATCGCCACGCTCGGCCTGCTCCTCGTCATCTTCGCGCTGACCCGCACCCAGCGCGGCGCGTCCGCCGCAGCCGCGGTCGGCGCGTACATCGGCGCCGCCTACTTCTTCACCAGCTCCGCCAGCTTCGCCAACCCCGCGATCACGATCGGCCGCATGTTCTCCGACAGCTTCGCCGGCATCGCCCCCGCCTCGGCCCCGGCCTACATCGCCGCCCAGGCGATCGGCGGGCTCGTCGCGATCGCCGCCATCAAGGCGCTCTACCCCGCGCTCACCCCGGCCGACGCGGCGGGCATCGTCGTCGCCCACCCACGCGACTCAGCCGCGCGGCGCTGACCCAGCCCGGCCGACGGCGGGGGCCGGAGAGCAGACGGGGCGGTGATCGCGGCTAACGGCCCCGGTTCGTGCCCTCAGGCCGGCAACTTCGCGAAGCCCTGGCCGCGGCAGGAAATTTTCATTCGACCGGTTTTTGGGCTCGACTTCGATCAAAGAAGCATGCGGCTCAGATAAACCGGTCGAGGTCGAGGTCGAGTTGCAGCGCAAGCCGCGGGCCCCGGCTCCGCGGCATCCTCAGCATGTACGAGGCGCTCGCGACCTGCGAGCCACCGCGGTTCGGCGGAGTGTTCTACGGGACCGGCGCGTCCGACATCGCAAGCGGAGTGATGCGCGCAGCGAAGGACGTTGGCCTCGGCAAAGGGATGCTGACGATGCGTGCCTACGCGGAAGTCATCGAGCGCGCGCGGGCGGCCGCGGCGGCCCTCTGAAGCAGCCGTCCCGTTGCTACCGCGGCCACTCGAGCCGCGCTAGCGGTGGCATCATCCGCTGCTCCCGCCGGAGAACCTCCATGGCGTCGCTGCCAGTTCTGCGCGAGCGCTGGGTCGACCGGCGCAGGTCACGTGAGGAGCTTCTCGGCCAGGAGGACCGTGCCCAGTGCGGTCAGCGCCACCCCCGCAAGTCGCTCGGCTCCCTCCCGCACACGCTCGCTGAGACGGCCGCCGATGCACAGCCCGAGCTGGGCGACGATGAACGCCTGTAGGGCAATGAGGACGACGACAGGGACGGTGGGCAAGTGCAGCAGGCCGAGCGTGAAGCCGATCGCGAGCTCATCGAGGCTGACACTGACGCCGAGCACGATCGCGCCCAACCGCCGATCTGGCCGAAGAGGTCGAGCTTCTCGGCCTCGCCGGCGTCCGACGACAGCAGCATGAATAGACCCAAGCGAGCAGACACCGATCGCGGCGTAGTCCGCCGCTCCGCCGATGGCGTCTCCGAGTGGCGCGCCGAGAGCAAGCCCGACGAGTGGCATCCCGCCCTCGAACGCCGTGAACAGCACGCAAACGCGCAGCCGCTGCGAAGGCGAGCCGTCACGCAGGCCGAGCGCCGCGGCAACCGCGAAGGTGTCGAGACCGAGCGGGAGGACAGCGCTGCGAGCTTCGTGACCACGCGACGAGCCTACGCGCCACGACCTCGCGGCCAGGCCCTCCCGCGGGAGTCCTTGGGCTTGGCGATCCGTCAAGGGCTCTGCCGACAACGCGCCGGCAGAATTGAGAGGATGGCCGCGGTGACCGCTGAGGCGCTCCTGCGCCGCGGTCTGACGCTCGAATATCTGACGCTTGCCTGGAACGTCGTCGGGACCGTGGTGCTGGGCTACGCGGCCCTCGCGGCGGGTTCGGTTGCGCTCGCCGGCTTCGGACTTGACTTGCTCATCGAGATTGCGGCGTCGACCGTAGTTGTGTGGCAACTCAAAGACATCGGGGCGAGCCGCGAACGCCCGGCGCTGCGCCTGATCGGCGTCGCATTTGTGACGCTGGCGCTCTACATAGCCGCCGAGGCCGCGTTCACACTCATCGCCGGCCACCAGCCCGGCCATTCAACCCTCGGGATCGCGTGGACCGGGGTCACCTGCGCGCTCATGCTCGCGCTCGCGGCTGGCAAAGCCCGCATCGGCGAAGCGCTCGACAACCGCGTCCTCCAGACCGAGGGCCGCGTCACCCTGATCGACGCGTACCTCGCCGCCGCAGTCCTGATCGGCCTCGTCTTCAACGCTGCACTTGGCTGGTGGTGGGCCGACCCGCTCGCGGGCCTCGTCATCGTCTACTTCGGGCTACGCGAAGGAGTCGACGCTCTCCGCCCGACGCGCTGACCCTCCATCAACCCCCGCGCGACACGCTCGGAGACCGGTCAAGCAGTGGTCGACAAAGTGCATGGGTGGAGCAGAACGTCGCGAGCCATCTGAGCGCTCAGGCGTGCGCCTTGTCGGCAAACCGCTGTCTTGCTGCCTGACGGGATACGCCGAGGGCTACCGCGATCTGATTCCACGACCTACCCTGCGCCCTCGCCGCAGCGACGGACTCGCGAAGCCGAGCCTCATCTGCGCGCACCGCCTCCGAGACCGCGGCGATCTGACTCAAGTCGTCGGTTTGCTCGACTCTGACGTTCGGGGGATCGAGCTCGTCGGCCAGCTGCTCGAACCTCCGCCCGGCACGCTCGATCTCCTCATCCGTGTGCCCCATCGCGATCAACTCCTTCATCCGAGAAACCTCTGGAACTTCGGCCGCAGCGCCATCGCGTGGACGACGACCGGGTCGTCTCCGTCGAGATCGAGAACGCCGATCTCGAGCAGCGCGCCGTCGGAAGCGGGTCCGATCAGCATCGTGAGATCGTCGTCCATCGCGACCCGGCGCATTGCAGTTCGGACGGCATGCAAGATGTCCATGTCGGCCACGCCGTGCTTGCGCGCTGGCTCACCGATCCGCACGTAGACAACATAGCTTGTCTAGCGTAGCGCATCGCGATCGGCCGGTCGAACGCCGGCCACGCCGGCCAGCGTGGCCATTTTGTGGGTTCCTGGGGAACACGAGTTGGGAACACGGGCAATTTCGAGGGTCTCGCAGGGTGGGCCGATAGCCGCGTTTTTCCCTGCCAATCAACACAATGCGGGCGAAGGGACTCGAACCCCCAAGGGCTTTCGCCCACCGGCTCCTAAGGCCGGCGTGTCTACCAATTCCACCACGCCCGCTGGCCGGATCCGAACCTGATCGCGATCAGCCGCCCCGATTCTACGTCTATAGTCCGGGCCCCCCGCGGCGGTGGAGGAACGGCAGACTCGGAGCGCTCAAAACGCTTTGCCCGCAAGGGCGTGTGGGTTCGAATCCCACCCGCCGCACTTCGCTGGTCGTCCACTCCGGTCGGCGACGGGATCCGAGGGTCAGATCACCAGGTCGTGGAGCTCCCCGGCGAGTGCCGGCGGGGCCACGAGGATCCCGTAGGGCAGCGTCTGCGTCGCCGGCATGTCCCGCAGCTCGAGTCCCGCGCTGCGACAGAGAATCTCCCCGGCTGCGACATCCCACGGCTTGACGCCCCGCTCGTAGTACGCGTCGTACCGACCGGCCGCCGTCCACGCCATGTCGAGGGCCGCCGATCCGAACCGGCGGATGTCGCGGACCCGGTCGATCAGCCCGGCGACGACCCTGCCCTGGGCGACCCGGATCTCCGCGTCGTAGCCGAACCCGGTCGCGACCATCGCCATCCGCAGGTCGGTCGCCGACCGGGGGACCATGATCGACCCGTTGAGCCGTGGCCGGTCGCCCCTGACGCCGGCGAACGTCTCCCCTCGCATCGGGTCGAAGACGACCCCGGCCAGGCCGCCGTCGGAGTCGCAGACCGCGACACTCACGCACCACTGGGGAATTCCGAAGAGGAAGTTCACCGTCCCGTCAAGCGGGTCGACGATCCACCGCAAGCCGCTCTCGCCCTTCGCGTCGCCGCCCTCCTCCCCGAGGAATCCGTCACCCGGACGCCGCTCGTCCAGCAGCCCGCGGATCGCCCGCTGGGCCGTGAGATCAGCCTCGCTGACAAGGTCCGTCGGCGTCGACTTCGTCGCCAGTGTCCGCTCCCCGCCCGCCTCGAAGCGCTCCCGCAGGAGTCCGCCGGCCAGCTCGGCCGCAGCCACCGCGACCGCGAGCAGCTCGGTTGACAGCGCACTCGCCGATGCCGTCTGGTCGGGATTCATCCTGACCGAGAAACTACCGGTCCTCCGGCGGCCAGCCGGTCCTCGCAGACCCGACCGACCCGTCAGCCGGGGACTCGACCCGTCCGTGCCGGCAGGCGGACCACCGTCGAGACGCCGGCCGGCGTCTCGATCCGCGAAGCCTCCTGGACGCCGAGCTCGCCCATCCGCCGGGCGCTGACCAGGAGACGGCTCTCGAACGACCCGACCGCCAGGTTGTGGGCGGCCACGGCCTGCTCCAGAGCCGCTCCCTGCTTCGCCAGGTGGCCGGCCACCCCGCCGAGGCGGGAGACCAACTCGGACGCCAGGCCGCGAATCCGCTCGGCGTGCTCGGACATTGACGCCTCCCGCCAGCCGAGTCCGACGATCTGGAGAAGCGCGAGCATCGTCGACGGCGTCGCGATCACCACGCGCATCCGGGCCGCGTCCTCCAGGATCCCGCCGTCCTGCTGGAGCGCCGCGGCGAAGGCGGCCTCGCTCGGCATGAACAGGATCACCATCTCCGGAGACCGCTCGAACCGCTCCCAGTAGGCCTTCCCCGACAGCTCGCGCACCTTCGCCCGAAGGGCCTTCGCGTGGAGCACGAGATGCTGGGCCTGGTGCCGGGGATCGTCGACCTGGCAGGCATCGAGATACGCGTCGAGCGTGACCTTCGCATCCACCGGGACGTGACCCCCACCCGGCAGCCGGAGCACGAGATCCGGGCGGGCCGCCGCCTCCCCGACCCCGCCGGGGACGTGGACCTGGAGATCGAAGTCGACGTGCTCGGCCAGGCCGGCGGCCTCGACCACGTTGTGGAGCGTCAGCTCGCCCCACCGTCCCCGGACTCCCGGCCGCCGCAGGGCCTCGGCGAGCTGGCCGGTCTGGCGCAGGACGGTCGCCTGATGCTCGCCGAGTGACTGCATCCGCTCGCCGAGCGCCGCCGCGCTCGCCTTCTGGTCGCCCTCGAACCGGAACAGCTCGGCCCGGAACGCCTCGAGCATCCCGTCGTCCCCGGGCCCCGTCCGCCGGCGGGCCAACTCGAAGACGACCGCCACGGAGAACCCGCCGGCGACGAAGGCGATCAGCAATCCCATCGCCGCCGACCATACGGACGGCTTGGGACGCCTTGCAAGTCTCCTTGCGGACCGGTCCCGTTCGACTTCCGTGCGCCTCGTGCCGGCTCACGCAGTGCACGGTGACGGCGCTTCACGGATAGTAGCTGCCGGAGTCGATGACCCAGTCGGGTTTCGCGGTTTGCGGCCGTCGGCGGCCCGGGTGCGTTGGACGCCGGCGATTTCGGTGGTCTTCGGGTCAGGGCCCCGTTCCGGGTGATACTCCGCGGCGGCTGTGCTCACGCGGCGGGAGCTTGGCGAGCGTGCCGTCGAGGATCGTTCGGGCCTGGCGGGGGAGGCCAGAGGCCGGCGAGCGCTCTGCGGGGACCGAGTCGTGGAGCAGTGGACTCTCCAACGAAAGTAGTTGACTGACTCAGGCAGCGATTTTCGCGATGAAGGTCTCGCATCCACCTCCGCCGCCCCGGACGCGCCTGGTCGGTCACATGCCACACCGCCGCACCCGACCGCCCCCCGCCCCTGCCCTGCCCCGCCCCGCCCCGACGTGCAGTCCGCCGAGCGAAGGTGCGAAACCCGAGTGACTCAGGCAACTACTTCTCAGGGGTCGCTCCTCCACGGGTCAAACGGGTCAAGGGCCGGCCGGCCCCGCTCGAGCCCAGTCGGGCCAGACAAGAAGACTAGAGCTAGACGGGAGCCCGGTCGCGCTTGCGCTCGGCGACCGTGTCGCGGACGGCGTCCCAGTCGATGTCCTTGAAGTTGTGCATCGGGCAGTACTTCGGCCCGCACATCGAGCAGAACTCGGCCGTCTTGAAGTAGTCGTCGGCGAGCGTCTCGTCATGCATCGCCCGGGCCGTCTCCGGGTCGAGGGCGAGCTCGAACTGCTTGTTCCAGTCGAACGAGAATCGCGCCTCCGAGAGTGCCCGATCCCACTTGGCGGCCCGCCGGTTGCCGCGGGCGAGGTCGGCCGCGTGAGCGGCGATCCGGTAGGCGATCAGGCCCTGCTTGACGTCCTCGGCGTTCGGCAGGCCGAGGTGCTCCTTGGGCGTGACGTAGCAGAGCATCGACGTCCCGTGCCAGCCGACGATCGCCGCGCCGATCGCCGAGGTGATGTGGTCGTACCCGGGGGCGATGTCGGTGACGAGTGGCCCGAGCGTGTAGAACGGCGCCTCGTGGCAGAGCTCCTGCTGCTTGCGGACGTTCATCTCGAGCTGGTCGATCGGGATGTGGCCGGGACCCTCGACCATCACCTGGACGTCTCGCTCCCACGCCCGCTCGGTCAGCTCGCCGAGCGTCTTCAGCTCGGCGAACTGCGCGGCGTCCGACGCGTCGGCGATCGACCCGGGCCGCAACCCGTCGCCAAGCGAGATCGAGACGTCGTAGCGACGGAAGATCTCGAGAATCTCGTCGTAGCACTCATACAGCGGGTTCTCCCGCATGTGGGCGACCATCCACCGGGCGAGAACGCCGCCGCCGCGCGAGACGATCCCGGTGACCCGGTGCTGGCAGAGCGGGAGATGCTCGAGGCGCAGGCCGGCGTGGATCGTCATGTAGTCGACGCCCTGCCTCGCCTGGTGCTCGATGTTCGCGAGCAGTCCGTCGATCGAGAGGTCCTCGATCGACTTGACCGACTCGAGCGCCTGGTAGATCGGGACAGTCCCGATCGGGACGGTCGCCGCGGCGATGATCGCCTCGCGGGTCGCGTCGATCTTCTTGCCGGTCGACAGGTCCATCACCGTGTCGGCGCCCCACTTCTCGGAGACCGTCAGCTTGGCGACCTCTTCGGCGAGGCCCGACGACGTCGGCGAGTTGCCGATGTTCGAGTTGATCTTGACCCGGGCCTTCAGGCCGATCGCCATCGGGTCGAGGGCCGCGTGGTTGACGTTCGCCGGAATGATCATCCGCCCGCGGGCGACCTCGTCGCGGATCAGGTCCGCCGGGAGCTCCTCGCGCTCGGCGACCCGGGCCATCTCAGGCGAGATCGTGCCCAACCGGGCAAGGTGCATCTGCGTGCGGCACTCGCTGTCCTTGGCGAATGCGCTGCGGTGCTCAGGCGGCATCTTTCACTTCCTTCGCTGGCATGATCCAGATCAGGTCGGCGGGTCGGCGCGGGCGCGCCCTCTCAGCCCCGGATGGGACTCCCCGGATCGGTTTCCAGCGATGCTAGCGACTCCGGCAGGACTCGACTCGCCCCGACCGTCCGGTCCGGACCGGCGAGCGTTTCGAGGACCTCGGCGACATGCTCGCCAGGGTGCGCGGGGAGCGACTCCGGGGGAAACCAGCCGACCTCGGCGAGCTCGATGTCGTCGGGTGAGACCAGGCGATCGGCGAGCTCGGCCTCGAAGTAGTGGACCGTATCGTTGCGACGGCCGATCCGCAGGACGAGCGACCCGATCTCACGCAATGCCGGATCGACGCCGAGCTCCTCGCCGAGCTCGCGGCCGGCGGCCACGCCGGGCTCCTCCCGCCGGTGGACGAAGCCCCCGGGAAACTCCCAGGCCCGGCGATCGCCGTAGGTGTGGCGGACGAGAAGAACGTCTCCCTCGTTGAACAGAACGCACTTGACACCCCGGTTGCGGGAGCCGACGGTCGACCACCAGGCGTAGGCCGCGGTCGACGCGAACCGATAGCCGACGCGGAGGATCCGCCGGCCGAGCGGTCGACCGTCGAGGAGTCGACGGTGGATCGGTCGACCGGGGGCTCGCCGACTGCGCGGGGGTCGCCGGTTCACGCTTCCAGCCTGACAGCCTCCGGCCGCGACTGCCTGCCGGCTAGGCTTCGACGCGTGACGCAGACCGGCAACGGTGACGGCCCGGTAGAGATGATCCGCGTCGAGGGCCTCCGCAAACGCTATGCGCCGGACGGGCCGGACGCGGTCGGCGGCGTCGACTTCGCGGTCGCGCAGGGCGAGATCTTCGGCCTGCTCGGGCCGAACGGAGCGGGCAAGACGACGACGATCGGAACGATGACGACGCGGGTCAGGCCGACCGCCGGCCGGGTCCTCGTCGATGGGATCGACGTCGCCAGGGATCCGGTCGCCGTCAAGCAGCGGATCGCCGTGGTCCCGCAGATGAGCAACCTCGACCGGACGCTGACCGCCCTCGAGAACCTGACCTTCCACGCCGCGTACTTCGGGGCTCCCCGCCGGGAGCGGCGCAAGCGAGCCCTCGAGCTGCTCGACCGGTTCGGTCTCGGCGGTCGTGAGTCCGACAAGGTGAACAAGTACTCCGGCGGGATGGCCCAGCGGCTGATGATCGCCCGGGCCCTGATGCACCAGCCGAAGCTTCTCGTGCTCGACGAGCCGACGACCGGCCTGGATCCCCAGTCCCGTCTCTTCCTCTGGGAGCGGATCGTCGAGCTTCGCGAGCTGGGGACGACGCTCCTCCTGACGACCCACGACATGCTCGAGGCCGACCGCCTGTGCGACCGGATCGCGATCATGGACCACGGCCAGCTGATCGCCAATGACACGCCACGCGGCCTGCGGCGGCTGCTCCCGGCCGAGCGAGGTCTCGAGCTCCTGCTCGAGAGCCCGACCGACCCGCTCGACCGGTTCGAGCGGCGGCCGGAGGTCGAACGAGCCAGCTCGAACGATGCCGGCAGCGGTCGCTGGCAGGTCCGCCTCTACGGCGCCGACGAGCAGCTCCCCGACGCGGCGATCGCCGTGACCCGCGAGCCGGGCGGCCCGGTCCTGGCCGAGCTGCGGCGGATCGAGGGCACGCTCGAGGACGTCTTCGTCCACCTGACCGGACGCGACCTCCGATGACACTCGAACCACCGGGACGTCCGATGACGCTCGAAGCACGGGGCCTCCGATGAGGCTCGGCGTCCGCAGCCGGGCGTTCGTCGCCCTGTGTGAGCGCGACCTGTGGGTGACCGTCCGCCACGAGCCGGTCGGCTTCCTCGCCCAGGCGCTCCTCCAGCCGTTGTTCCTGCTGTTCGTCTTCGGCCGCGTCCTACCCGAGATCGGCCAGGCCCGCGGGGCCTACGGAACACAGCTGATGCCCGGTGTGCTTGCCCTGACCGTCGTGCTCACGGCCCTCCAGAACACGGCCCTCCCCCTGGTCATCGAGTTCTCGTTCACCAAGGAGATCGAGGACCGCCTGCTCGCGCCGCTGCCGACGTGGGCCGTCGCCCTCCAGAAGATGGTCATCGCGTCGTTCCGGGGAGTGATCTCCGGACTCCTGATCCTGCCGATGGCCGAGCTGATCCTCCCCGGCGGGATCGACCTCGGCGGGGCGTCGGTCGTCGCGTTCGCGGCGATCCTCGTGCTCGGGGCGCTGGCCGGCGCGGCGATGGGCATGGTGCTCGGAACGGCGGTCCCGCCCAACCGGATCAGCGTGGCGTTCGCGATCGTCCTGACGCCGCTGATCTACACCGGAGCGACGTTCTATCCGTGGCCGTCGCTCGCCAATCTCGAGTGGTTCCAGATCATCACCCTCGGCAACCCGCTGACCTACGTCAGCGAGGGCATGCGCGCGTCGCTGACCGATGTCCACCACCTCGCGTCTGGGTGGATCGGCGTCGGCATCGTCGTGGCTCTGTCAATCTTCACGATGCTCGGCGTGCGGGGCTTCGTCCGCCGGGCAGTCGACTGATGCGCACGTCCAACCACATTCTCGCGATCACAGCAGCCTCCACGGCTGCCGTCCTGCTGGCCGCGACCAGCCTGCCGGCGGCCGCCGGGGCAACGGCGGCGCCGATCCACAAGCTGACCAAGACGATCGCACAGGCCGCGGCGCTCAAGGATGCGAAGGCGGCGGCGACGATCAGCGGCGGCGACAAGGTGATCATCAGCAACTGCCGGACCTACGGCAAGGCGGATTTCAAGTGCTCGGTCCAACTGATCCCCGAGAGCAGCGCGTCCCGCTGTCACTGGACGGACACGATCAACCTGGTCAAGGGAAAGCCGAACGTCAGGTATTCCGGCGTCGTCTGCTCGGGATGAGCCGGCGCTGGGCCCTTGCGATCGGTGATGCCTCGTCTGTGACGGGCACCCGGATCGGGCCTGCGGTCGCCGTCGCCGGCTCGTAGCGGCCGGCGGCCGCCTGGTCACCGGCGGTGACCGTCGTCGACTCCGGCGGGTCGAGCACGCCGGGCGGAGGGGCGCGGACGTAGGCGCACAGGCACGCGACACCGCCGGTCCCGAAGATCAGCTCGGACGCGCCGGAGTCGTTGAAGATCGCGCACGACAGGGCCGCGGCGAAGCCACCGGCGAGGCAGGCCGGCCAGAGGGCGTCGGGGGCGACGGCGGCGAACACCCGGTGGCGGTGGCGGGCGGCGTACGTCGCGGCGAGCAGGGCGAGCACGGTCAGGAGTGGGATCTCGCCGACCCTGAGGATGCTCCAGGCGACGTCGTAGCGGCGCTGGACGATGTCCCAGACGTCGCCGCCGTTGGGTGCCTCGACGACGTTGCGCAGAAAATCGCTGTTGCCCTTCGTCGCAAGGTCGACGCCGGCCAATCCGACGAGCGCAACAAGCGGGGCGATGAGTGCCAGGAGGACGGCCCGCCACGTGACGCGAGGCAGCATCAGCAGCGCGGCGACGCCGAAGCCGGCGGCGATCGTGAAGATCCCCCCGACATCGGCGCCGAGCCGACCCGGACAGACGACGAGCGCCGAGGCGAGGCCGGCGCCGACGAGGATCAGCGCGCTGCGGGGGGACCGCTCCCGCCGGCGGAGGCCCGCGGCGACGAGGGCGAGGACGAGCAGGGTCGAGGCGATCTCGAGGTCGTTGTCGACGCCGTAGAAGCGGACTCCGGCGAGCGGACTCGGCCCGAACACCGACTCGTCGATCAGGCGCGAACCCCGGGCGAGGTCGATCGTGTAGGCCAGCACACCGACCACGGCCGGGAGGATCGGGGCCCGCGGCCAGCCGACCAGGCGGTCGGAGAGCACGCCGAGCGCCAACGACCCGCCGGCCAGCACGCCGAGCTCGACGACCCGGCCGGGCGCGAGCGTCGCCGTGAGCAGGGCGACGCTCGGAATCCAGAGGACGCCGAGTCCGCCGGCCCGCAGGCCGATCCGGAGTCCCCTACGGTCGAGGAAGATCCCGAGCAGGAGGATCACGCCGGCCCAGCTGAGGAGGAACGTCTCGAGCGACGGCCGCTGACGGGCGTTGACGACTCCGATCCGAGCACGGAAGGCCTTCAGGGACGCGGGATCGCGGGGCCCGCTCGTCGTGATCGGCTGGCCCTGGACCTGGTTTGGGATCGGGAGGCCGAGGTGGCCGAGCACGGTAGCCGTGATGTCGGTCGCCTCGACCATGCCGTTGACGTGGGTCGACCCCGAGGTCAGCGTGCCGCCGGATCCGTCACCCGCCAGGCCGAGCCAGAGCGTCTGGGCTCCGTGCAGCTCGGGCGGGCTCTCCAGAGCGACGACGAGTTGGCCGGGCTGGCGGTCGGCCAGCAGGTCACCGAGCTGGGCGTCGCCGGCGTCACCGCTGGAGAGCTCGACGACGACGAGGCGGCGGGAGTCGAGGGCCCGCTCGGTCCGGCTGACGAGCGACCCCGGCTCGCCGAGCGACACGGCGGCGACCGCGCCGGACCGGTCGGCCGCGATGATCGCACCCGGATGGCGCCACGGTCGGTTGCGGAAGTAGTTGGCCGCCTCTGTGATCCCGGCGTACGGCCCGCCGAGAATGCCGACGAAGGCGCCGCCGCCGGGAACCGTCCCGGCCAATAGACCGGGCAGCGCGTCAGCGGGGGCGGTGGCCGCCCGGGCGAGTGCCAATGGCCAGCCTCCAATGGAGGATGGCCCATGGCGGGAAACGTCCAGGTCGAGCTCGGGCGGCGTCTCCGGGCTGTAGCGATCCATCTGGATCCGTGCGCCCTGACTGACGTCGAGCAGCGCCTGGGCGGGGTCGTAGATGGCCTGGGTCGCGCTTGCCATGCCGAGCGCTAGGGACGGGTGTCCGGCCAGCCGGTCGAGGACGCTCTCGACGCTGGTGTGGGTCGGCGAGAGCTCGCTCGGGAAGAGCGCGACGATCACCGCGTCGGATGCCGCCGACGCCGCCGGCCCCGGCGGATGGACCCGGGTGGCCGGGAGCAGGGCGGCCGAGGCGACCGACCTGGGCACCGGCGACCTGGCCTTCGCGGCCGCGGCGGCGGCCTGCCGGCGGGCCTGGGCCGCGAGGTTCCGGCTGGCTTGGGCGAAGACGCTCTGGCCGGCTTGGGCCACAACCGGACGCTGGGAGGCCGCGGGCGCCGCGGGGGCCGCGCGGGCCGTGGGGGCCGCGGCGGCGGCCCGGCCGGCCGGGCCGAGAGCGACCACGACGAGGACGAGCCCTGCGAGGGCACCGGAGAGGACGGGCTTCGACCGCGACGGTGACCAGTGCCGCACCCCGCCAGCTTACGTGGGCGGACGACCGGAGGCAGCCGGACTGGTGCAAGTCCTCCTGCATGCAACCGGAACTGCGGGGGTTGCACCCGAGGCCGTGTTAGGTTGGCGGCCGGGCGCGACGTGGGCAACGGTCGATCGGTTGCCGGCCGGGCGCAACCTGGGCACCTGATGATCAGCCGGCACCGTCCTCAACCACGCACGCGCTGCCTCGCGGTGCTCGGTCTAGCCGGCCTGGCCGTCGGGACCGGCCCGGCCGGAGCGGCGTCGCCGGGCGCGATCAGCCAGAAGATCCAGGCGGCGCGGGTTCACGAGCAGGCCCTGCAGGCGGCGATCAACGCCGACAGCGGGAAGGTCAACAGCTTCAACGGTCAGATCAGCGACCTCCAGACGCGACTGAACGCGGTCCAGGCGACGGTCAACTACGAGACCGGTCAGCTGGCGACGACGCGGACTCAGCTCGGTGGAGCACGGTCGAAGCTGAACACCCTCCAGACGCGGTTGGCCCGGGACCGGAAGATCCTCGACAGCCAACTCGTCGCCGCGTACGAGACGCCGCCGCCGAACGTGATGACGGTCGTCCTCGAGGCCCACGGGTTCAGCGACCTGCTCGAGCGGATGGACGATCTCAAGCTGGTCAGCAACGAGAACGCCACCGTGACGGCGGAGGTCCACAGCGAGGCGGCGGCGGTCGCGACTCAGACGACGGCGCTCGGCCGCCTGGAGGCCCGCCAACAGCTGGCGGCCGATTCGGTGCTGGTCCAGCGGGACGAGATCGCCCAGCTGCGCCTGTCGGTCGTCAACCGGCAGCTGGTCTACGCGCGAGCCCGGTCAGAGAAGACGGCCGAGATCTCGTCGATCAGTCATCGGCGGTTGGCCCTGGTCAGCGAGCTGGCGTCGTTGACGCCGAGCGTCAACACCGCCGAGGCGGACGCCCCGTCGCTGACGGCCGCGGCCGGCGGCGGAGGAGGCGGCGCCGGGTCGGGCTTCTTCCAGGCGGCGGGAACCAACTACAGCGTCGGCGTCGAGCCGCAGATCGCCGCCCGGCTGAACACACTCGGCAAGGCGCTCGGCCTCCACCTGATCGGGATCTCCGGCTACCGGTCGCCGTCGCACTCGGTCGAGGTCGGCGGGTTCGCCGACGACCCCCACACCCGGGGGGACGCGTCGGACACGCCGGGCGTCGAAGGCGTCCCGGAGTCGACGCTCAACCAGTACGGGCTGACGAGGCCATTCCCCGGGGCGGCTGAGGCCGATCACATCCAGCTGCTCGGCGGACCCGGGTAAGCAGCCGGCCGGGTTGGCGATCGCGCGGCGGACCAACCGACCATTCCGTCATCCGAGCGCGCCGTCGCCGCTCGCGTGGGCGCTTCAGTCGCGGGTGCGGTTTTCACCGACCGCGCGGGCCCGGCGGACATCCAGCCCTCCCAGCGACCACGGCCTGGCTCGGCCGGTCTTCAGCTGGTCGACGGCACCGAGCTGGACGAGCGCGTGGCGCGCGCACTGGCGAACGCTGCGGTCCGGGTCGGCGAGGACCGCCGCGATCGGGGTCACGGCTGACCGGTCACCGATCCGACCGAGCGCATGGAGCGCGGCAGCGCGAAACGGCTCGCTTGGAAAGCCGATCAGCCCGACGAGCGTCGGCACGCCGTCGATCGCCCGAAGTCGCCCGAGCGAACGCGCGGCCGCTTCGCGGAGGGTCGAGTCCCGGTTGGCCGCAACGTCGATCAGCGCGGCGATCGAGGCCTGCGTGTCAAAGCTGCCGAGCGCGACGACGGCCTCCTCGCGAGCAACGCCGCCAAGGTCAGGGCGATCGCCGACGCGCAACGCGACGGATTGCTGAGCACGCGCTTCGAACCCGCCGTCCTGCTCGGGCTGATCCTGACGATCTCGGGCACGTGGTCGTCGATGACGCCGGAGTACACCCGGCTCGTCAGACGGCTCTCGGTGGCAAAGCGTCGTCAGGCGATCGTCGACGCCGTCGCAGCCCTGCTCGCGTGAGTGCGCGAGCCGCTCGGGCCGTGACAAGTCATGCGCCGCGATCCGGATCGTCCGACGCTCGCGACCGCCGAGGAACTCGGCCCCGTCGTGCGGAGAGTCGCTACATCAGCGTCCCGAGTGCCAGCGGGACGACCCGCTGCGCCCCGGCCCGCCGCAGTTGGCCGCCGACCATCGCCAGGGTCCAGCCCGAGTGGCGACGGTCGTCCACCAGGACCCCCGGACCCGGCGGCGGGCTGGCGATGACCCGGAACGCGCCACGCACGTTGGCGGCCTGCTGCACGGCGTTGGCCATCTCCCGCTGCGGCGGCCGATCCTCCGTGCGCCGCACCAGCCGGACATGCGGGACCCCCAACTCCCGACCGAGGCGATCGGCGAGCCGTTCGAGCGTGTCGCCCAGGCGGGCCGACGGGACGCTCGTCAACCAGGCGACCGGCGTGCCCGCCCGGCGCAGGACATCGGCGAGCCCGCTGACCACGTCGTCGTCGAAATCTCCCGAACGCAGGCCACGCTCGACGGCCGGCCACCACCCGCCGTCCCCGAAGCGCGCGAGCGCCCAGCCGGGCTCGGTCCGGGCGTCCTCGGGGATCCTCCGCATCGCCCCGGCGGCGTCCGGTGCCATCTTCCTCACCTCGAGCTCGACGGGCCTTGACCGCAGGTGACGTTGAGCCCGCTCGACCAGGGCGGGGTCCGGCGGTTCGGCGAAGCGTGGTGCCGTGCACACCGAGCAGCGGCCGCAGTCGCGTGCGTCCGGATCGTCGAGCTCCTCCTGGAGCACCCGCATCAGGCAGCGACCGTCGGTGCCGAACGCCGCCATCGCATCCTGCTCGGCCCGGCGCAGGGCCGTGACCTGTGTGTAGCGCTCGGCGTCGTAGGTCCAGCCGGCCCCCGGGATCGACACCCACCGGGTGCCGGTCCGGCGGACCGCACCCTCGACGTCGAGGATCTTCAGCATCGCCTCGATCCGGCCCATCCCGAGGTTCACGACCGCCATCAGCTCCCGCGTCGTCCGCCCGGTCTCACCGGCGCCATCGAGCTCGGCGAGGACCGCGGCGACCCGCTCGCGCCCGGGGAACGCCTGCTCGATGAAGAAGTCCTGGATCCGGCGGTCCTCGCCGCCCCGCAGCAGGACGATGTCCGCGTGGTCCACGCCGCGCCCGGCCCGCCCGACCTGCTGGTAGTAGGAGACGACCGAGCCGGGCGCCTGGTAGTGCACGACGAAGGTCAGGTCGGCCTTGTCGTAGCCCATCCCCAGCGCACTCGTGGCGACGACGGCCTTGATCTCGTTGCGCAGCAGCCCCTCCTCCGTGGCGATCCGATCCCCCGTCTCCTGCTCGCCCGTGTACGCAACCGCGGTGATCCCGCTGGCCGTCAGGAACGCCGCGACCTGCTCGGCGTCGCGTTTGGTCAGCGTGTAGACGATGCCCGACCCCCCGAGCGCCGGCAGGTGCTCCACCAGCCATGCCAACCGCTGGGCGGCCAGAGGCAGCGTGAGAACCTCCAGGCGGAGGCTCGTTCGCGCGAGCGGCCCGCGGTAGGAGCGCAGTGGATTCTCGGCGGACGCCGCCAGCTGCTCGAGCACGTCGCCGACGACGCGATCGTTGGCCGTCGCCGTCGTTCCCAGCACGGCGACCTCCGGCGCGAGCGCGTCGAGCATGTCCCTGACCCGTCGGTAGTCCGGGCGGAAGTCGTGTCCCCAATCAGAGATGCAGTGGGCCTCGTCGATCACCAGGAGGCCGACCGACGCCGCGAACAGGGGCAGCATTTCCTCGCGGAAGCGGGGATTGTTCAGCCGCTCCGGGCTGATCAGCAGAAGGTCGATCGTGTTTCCGGCCAGCCGTTCGCGGACGTCATCCCAGTCGTCGCGATTCGTGCTGTTGATCGTGTACGCCCGCAGCCCGAGCTGCCCCGCCGCGGCGATCTGGTTGCGCATCAGCGCCAGCAGCGGGCTGATGATCAACGTCGGCCCGGCTCCGTCCCTGCGCAGAAGCGCCGTCGCGACGAAGTACACGGCCGACTTCCCCCACCCGGTCCGCTGGACGCAGAGCACCCGCGCCCGATCGACGACCACGTCGCGGATAGCCTCGAGCTGGCCCGACCGGAACTCACAGGCCGGGTCGCCCGTCAGCGCCCGCAGGGAGTCGAGCGCCGATGTCGAGAACGTCTCCTGATCGGTCGCGGTCACCCGTTCATCGTCGCAGCATGTACCGTCGGAATCGTGACGTCCCGACCACTGGGCTGCCGTCCCATCAGTGGCTGCCTGACTCAGTCGGGTTTCACGCGGTTGCTGGCCGGCGGCGGACCGGGCATGTTGGACGTCGGCGATTTCGCTGGTCCTGGGGTCGGGCCGGTTGCGGCTGCGATGCTCACGCGGCGGGGGCTTGGCGACCATGCCGGCGAGGATCATTCCGGCCGGGCTCGCGACGTCAGAGGCCGGCGAGCTCTCCGCGGGGGACCGGGCCGTCGAGAAGCGGACTCCCTCCAACGAAAGTAGCTGACTGACTCAGGCAACTACTTTCGCGACGAAGGTCTCCCATCCACCTCCACCGACCGGGAGCAGCCCGGTCGATCACATCCGATGCTCCCGCACCCGCACCCGCCCCACCCC
>Ga0208480_1000047_pt1 | contig 48803 bp, 48 predicted proteins | sample NGESurshal092012_4_FD_184485 | JGI IMG/M metagenome (GOLD analysis project Ga0208480, IMG submission 184485) | Arctic peat soil microbial communities from Barrow, Alaska - NGEE Surface sample F53-1 shallow-092012 (SPAdes) | ecosystem: Environmental > Terrestrial > Soil > Wetlands > Peat ... | reverse complement strand
GAGCCGCGGCCGGCCTCGCGCTGGCGGACGGTTCGGGCCGGCGCCGACCCGTGGCGCGGCGGAGACGAGGTCGCCGACCAGGAGTGGCTGCGCAGCCCCGCGGCCTCACTGGCCCGGGAAGCCCTCCAGCAGACCCTGCTCTTCCCGGTCGCCAGGATGATCGCCCGGCCGGAGGTGTTCGGCGCGGAGGATCTGATGCAGGTCCCCCAGCCGGTCGTGATCGCCCCGAACCACGCGAGCGACATCGACACGCCCCTGATCCTCGCGGCGCTGCCCCGCTCGTGGCGCAACCGGACCGTCGTCGGGGCCGCCGCCGACCGCTTCTACCGGCGCCGGGCGTACGCCGTCCAGAGCGGCCTGTGGATCAACACGTTCCCGTTCGGCCGGGGCAGCGATCTCCGCGGCCTGGCCGACGCAGCCGAGCTCCTGCGGGACGGGCAGAACGTCCTGCTCTACCCGCAGGCGACCCGGTCGGCCGGGCAGGCTGAGGGGTTCCGGTCCGGCGTCGCCCGCCTCTGCCTGGCAACCGGGGCGCCGCTCCTGCCGGTCCACGTCGCGGGCACCGCCCTGATCATGCCGCCGAGTCGCGGTCTCACGCAGCGGGGCCGGGCCACCGTCCGCTTCGGCCGTCCGCTGTTCGCCGGGCCCGACGAGAGCGCCGACGAGCTGATGGTCCGCGCCCGGGCGGCGATCACCGAACTCGGGACCCGCCGGCCGCGACTCTGAGCGTCCGCCGGCGTTGGGAGAGGTGGATGGAGGCTTTCTCCATCCCGGTTCGTCTGACGAACCGTCGACGAGGGGACGGCGCGTATGAGGAACCAGATCAGGGTGATCGCCGGCAGCCTGGCCGTGATTGCGGCAGTCAGCGCGACGGCGACGCAGGCCGGCCCGGCGGATGGTGCCAAGCCGGTCGTCACCTCTCCATCCGGACTCCCCGCGCTCGCTCACGCCGGCCTCTTCTTCGTTGGTGGCCCCGACGATCCGACCGAGATCGTCTTCAAATCGACGGTCCCGCTCGGGATCGAAGCCAACGGGACGACGATCCGCGGGGGTGTGTCGGTCCTCGGCCGCACCGGGTCGCTCGGCCACCTCGACGGGCCTGGCAAGCCGTGCTACATCGAGCTGGCCCCTTCGCCCAAGCACATGCTGATCGGTCACAGGTATGCGCTGAGGATCACGCTCGGCGACGGCCCGACGGCGGCTACGTTCGTGAAGACGAAGACACTCGTCCGTGACGGTTCCGCCGCGTCGATTCGCCGCCAGATGGACTGCTAGCTGAAGAGCCACCCTCCTCTTGCCGCGTCGGGATCTCAGACCCGCCCGACGCGGCACTCACTGTTTCGCGCTGTCAGGAGACTTCCGTCAACCCGCCCGTGTGGACGTCGTAGACGAAGCCGCGGACGGAGTTCTTGTTGGGGATGAAGGGGCTGGCCTTGATCCGGGCGATCGACTGGCGGACGTCTTCGTCGAGGTCGGGGAAGGCCTCGGCTGCCCACTCGGGCTTGATGCCGACGTCGTCCTGGACGGAGCGCTTGAACTCGTCGTCGGTGAACGTGAGCATGCCGCAGTCGGTGTGGTGGATGAGGATGATCTCCTCGGTTCCGAGCAGGCGCTGTGAGATTGCGAGTGAGCGGATCTCGTCGTCGGTGACGACGCCGCCGGCGTTGCGGATCACGTGGGCGTCGCCTTCGTTGAGGCCGAGTACGCCGTACGGGTTCAGGCGGGCGTCCATACATGCGAGGACGGCGACCTTGCGGGCGGGGGGAAGCGGCAGGTGGCCCTTGTCAAAGCTCGCGGCGTAGGCCTCGGCGTTCTTCAGAAGCTCGTCTGTCGTGGACATGCGACTCCTCTCGTCTCCGGGATTATTCCCTAAAGCCTATCGGGATAGGGGAGTTTTGACAAATGGTGGGTGGGGCGGGTGCTCGCTCGTACAGACGTCCAGGCCTGGCAAGCCCGGGCGCCGAGCTGCCGATGAGGACGGGGAGGAGCCGAATGAAAGGCGCAACCCAAATGCAGATCGACACACTCAGCCGCCTCGTTCGCGAGTCGCGCTACCCGCTTGACGACAACGCGATCGCCGAGGCGATTCTCGCCCGAATCACGATGCCCGTTCTGACCCCACCGCTGCGACGGTCCCGGCGCCGGCGGTCGGTCCGTTCATTCCATCCCGCCAGGCACGTCAGCTCGTTTCACCTGGTCCGTCCGCCCCGCAGGGCGGTGGCCAGGCCGGCCGCCTGGCCAGCCTAGCGGTCTGTCTCAAAATTATCTTGGCGTCTGGCGGCGTCTGGACGTGCCTGGCGCCACCCGGCGCCCGCCAACGTGCCACCAGCACGCCCGCGGACACCCTGCGACGCCAGATCACGCCCAGCCACTCGCCAGCCACTCCAGCTAATTCCGAGACAGACCGCTAGTCCGCCGTCGCCGCTTTTTCGGCGACCAGGCTCGCGACGCCCCGGGGCTTGCCCGAGCGCTCGGCGACACCCTCGCGGTAATGGAGGACGCGGAGGCCTGGGAAGGCACGGAGCAGCTCGTTGTCGCCGAGCACGAACTCCGCTGGGAAGTCGTTGCCGAGCTCGTCGACGTGGGCTCGGCCGAAGGTCTCGAAGAGGAGCAGGCCGCCCGGGCGCAGGGCCCGGGCGAGCCGGTCGAAGAGGTTCCGCTGGAGATAGTTGAAGCTCACGATCACGTCGTAGTGGTCGGTCGGCAGGTCAGCGGCGTGCTCGAGGTCGGCGACCCGCGCGCTGACGGTCAGGTCGCGGGCGAGCGCCGCCGCAGCCAGCCGGTCGACAACGACATCAGAGATGTCGAGCGCATCGACCTGGAAGCCGAGCTCGGCGAGAAAGCGGGCGTTGCGCCCGTCCCCGCATGCGAGGTCGAGCGCCCGGCGACCGTCGGGCGATCGGTCGAGTAGACAGCGGTGCTCGACGAGCCACTCGGCCGGCGCGTCGGGGAACGCAGTCGACATCCGGGCATAGCGGTCGTTCCACTTCTCGCGCGCTTGGTCGGGGCCCGGCATGACGAGGGGACACGCTATACCCCTCGATCCCAGCGGTTCGGCCGCCGGCCCGGGACGTGGCGCCGGCGGCCCATAGAATCCGGGGATGGCCGCGACCGATGCGCTCCGCGATCAGCTCGGCGACCCGCTTCCGGACTGCCTGCGCAAGCTTGACGATCACGAATGCGGCGACCTCGCCGGCGCGGTGTCCGAGGCTCGCGTGCGACAGGCTCGGGACATGGACGTGGCGATCGAGGACGCCCTCCGGCGCCTCCCGCCGGGGCTTCGCGGGGCCGTGCGGGTGATCCTCCGTGGCTGACGGGATCACGCTCGCCGGGCACGCCGAGGTGCTCAAGCTGGCGCGTCTGCTCGGGACTTCGACCGACCGTCTGGCCTACCTCGAACGGCTCAGTCCCGAGGAGATCCGCGAGGTCCGCGAGCGGGCGAGCGATGTCCTGTTCGATGTCGACGGCCACCGTTTCCGTCTGATCGCCCTTGCCAGCAAGCTGCCGCCGGCGGCGGTGACCGCGGTGATCGCCGAGCACGCGTTCGGCCCGCTCCTGTGCGCGCGGATCACCGCTCTGCTCGAGGTCAAGCGGGCCGTCGACCTGGCCGAGCGCCTCCCGCGAAAGTTCGTCGCCGCTCTGGCGATCAATCTCGATCCCCGGCGGGCGAAGGACATCGTCGCGGCGATCCCGCCGTACCTGATCGCCGAGGTCGCGGCCGAGTTGACCCGGGATCGGGAGTACGTCGCGATGGGCCGCTTCGTCGGCTACCTGACCGACGACGCGATCAAGGCCGCCTTCCGGGTGATCGATGACGCCTCGCTCCTGCGGATCTCGTATTTCGTCGAGGTCGACGAGCATCTCGATCATGTCGTCGGCCTGCTCGAGGAGACGCGCATCCGCGGGGCGATTCGGGCTGCCACGGCCGAGGACCTCTGGCCTCAGGCGCTCGACCTGCTCAGCCGAGTCTCGCCGCAGCGGGCGGGCCGGCTCGCCGACCTCGCGGCCGAGGAGGACGACAGCGTGCTCGAGGGCATGGTCGCGACCGCTCAGCGCGACGGCCTCTGGGACGTCGTGCTCCCCGTGACCAACGAGATGAGCCAGGCTGGCCTCGCGCGTTTCACGAGCCTTCCGGCGCTCCACGACCCCGACGTCCTCCGGGCGATGGTGGGGGTCGCGATCGTCAGCCACGTCGAGGTGCTCCCGCTTGTCTCGCTGCTGCCGCTCCACGCGCGTGCCATCGTCTGGAAGGAGATCGTGCGGCTCGGCGGAATGGCGCCGCCTCCGCTCGTCGGCGCAGTTCTCGGCCAGGCCCTGGATCTCGGCATCGACGGGATCATCGAGGAGTTCGTCGGCGCGATCCTCGACGGCGACCTGCTGGCGCCGAGCCTGCAGATCTTCGCGGGACTCGACTCGAGCCTCCGGGCCCGGCTCGCCGCCGAGGCCGGGCGGATCTCCAGCGGGCAGCGGCTCCGCCTGGTCGCCCACGCTGAGCACCTCGGCCTGCTCGACAAGCTCGCGCCGCTCGGATTCGCCCCGTAGAAGGACTGGGCGGCGGCGAGAGTCGGACCCGGGTAGGCCCGAGAGCGTGCCGGCGCTTGATGTCGTCTTCCGGGCTGGGTGACGACGCAGACGCCGCGGCTTCCTTTCGCGAAGTAGCTGACTGAGTCAGGCAGCTACTTTTCTTGGAGAGTCCCCTCCTCGACCACTCACGCCGGCAGGCGCCGGTGGACCTGCCGAAGCCCCTCGGCCAGACCGAGCAGGACTTCGGGGCGATCCTGGTCTGGTGCTGCGTCGGGGCCTTGGTCGGTGACCGCTTCGCGTGGGACGCGCTCCCGCCTGACCTTCTCGAGAATCCAGCAGGTCAGTCCACCGGATCCTAGAAGAGGAGCCCGAGGACCTGGAGAACACCGAAGCCGAGGATCGCTGCGCCGCCGATCCGCGCCGCCCACCCCGCCTGGCTCTCTCCCTTGTCCGCGGCTTCGCCCTCGGCTTCGGCCGACTCCTCCTCGCCGCCGAAGTGGTGGAGGATCGCGAGGGCCGCGGCGGGGATCGAGAGCAGGACGAACGAGTCGGCGATCAGCGCGGCAGATTGGCTGGTGAGGAGGAGTGCGCCGAGGCCGGTCAGGAGGAAGAGCATGAAGACGACCTCGAGCAGGCCCTCGGGCAGCGCTCTGCCGAGGGTCGGCGACTTCGGGAAGCGCTCTTCGTAGACGTCCATCGCCTGCGGCACGAGGAAGAGCAAGCCGGCGACCCACAGCTGCCAGGTCGAGCCGACGACGACGGCGGCGATGAAGACGAAGATCCCGGTCCGAAGCAGCGCCGCCGCGAGCCGTTGGAGCGCTGCGGGCTCGCCGAGCCCGCGCGGCTGCACCGCGACGAGGCGCTTCGGGTAGAAATGCGTGGCCAGCTCCTCGCCGAGCATCCGCACGATCACTACGGCGAGGATCCACAGCGCCACCTCGTTGGCCTGCGAGCCGATCGGCAGCCGGTAACCCGAGAGCCCCGGGAGCGCGATGACGATCTTCTGCACCGCCCAGGCCCCGATCAGCGAGGCGATTGCGAAATCGGCCGCCCGGTCGTAGCGTTCCTTGCCGTTTCGCGGCGGGTCCCGGCGGAGAGGTCGGGCGGCCCCGGCGACGATCGGCACGACGAACCAGAGCGCGGCGAGCCCCATCATCGTGCGCACCGCGTCGTTCGAGTCGAGGCCGCCGGAGATGACGACACCGACCAGGAACGTGACCACGGCCGCCAGCCCGGCGGCCGCGTCGATCACGCCGAGTCCGGCGATCACGATCGTCAGCGTCGTGCTCGGAGGCAGGGCGCGGCCGCCGGACTGGTCGACCGCGATCACCCCGAGCAGTACGCCGATCAGCTGCCCGGCCAGCGATGCGGAACCAAGGATCGAGCGAAGGTAGGCGCCGTCGGCGACGACCCGCGCCAGCAGCGGCGAGCGGCGGACGAGGCGTGCCGGCAGGGTGACCGCCGCGGCATCGAGCGCGTCGGTGCCCGGCCAGCGCCAGGTGCGCGATCGATCTCCGACGGCTAGACCGCCGGCCGCGGCCAACTCGGCGATCTCGACGCCTTCGTAGTCGACATCGAAGTTCGCGCCGGCGCCGGCGCCGCTGCTGCCCCCCGCGCCCCGGCCGGACTCCCGGCTCGCCGCGTCCGCGCGTCCGTCCTGGCGGGCTGCGCCTCCGGCGAGCGCCAGACCGCCGCCCCCGGCGAGCGCCAGGATCGTAAAGGCCGCCACCTCGAGCCCGACGACCTTCTTCGGCTCTGACCTGGCGTCGTAGCGAGCCAGTTCCGGCCCTGTGCGCCGCGTCGTGCCCGGTTGCTGCGCCTGCACGGGCCCCAGGCCCCCCGGAGGGGTGGGCGCCGTCGTCTTTTGGGGCCCCGGTGGCGTCGAGGCGGTGGGAGGCGTGGCGGCGGAGCGCGGCGTGGTCGAGGTCGCCGGCTGCGGCGTCGTGGCGGTCGGCGGCTTGGTCGTGGCGGTTGGCTGCGGCGTCGTGGTGGTCGGCGGCTTGGTCGTGGCGGTTGGCTGCGCCGCCGGGACGGACGAGGTCCGGCTCGGCGTCGGCGTCGGCGTCGTGGCCGAGGTTATTGACGTAGACGGAGTCGAACCGGCGCCGGCGCCGGACGCGGTGAGCTCGACGGCCTGAGCGGGGCCGCCGCAGGCTGACGACGACGGGCCGTAGGTCGAGTCGCCGGCGTAGCTCGCGACCACGTTGTAGGCACCGTCCGCGGTTGGCGTGAACGGACTCGAGACGGCCGACGGCCCGGCCGAGGCGAGCGCCCCGGTCGAGCTGAAGACGGGCGCCGCCGAGCACTTCTGGTCAGACGGGCCGTAAACGTCGAACGTGACCGCCCCGGTCGGAGCCGGTGCACCGGCCGGGGCCGGACCGACCGTGGCGGTGTCCTTGAACGATCCGCCGAGGGCGAGCGTCGCCGGCGAGGCGGAGGTCGTGATCGGAAGCGTCGCCTTCGCGACTGTCACGGTCTCCGTCAGGTCGCTGCAGAGGGACGTCGACCCGAGATAGTCCGCGTCACCGCCGTAGGTCGCGATCACCCGGTAGGTGCCGGGCACGGCCGGCGTGAGCCTCCCCGACGCGACGGTCGGCCCGCCGGCGGTGAGCGGGTTGCTCGCGGTGAGGACGGGGGCCGAGGAGCAGTTCGTGTCAGTCGGCCCGTATACATCGAAGCCGACCCGACCCGTCGGCGCGGGCTGTCCGGTGGGTGGCGGGCCGAGCGTGGCGGTGTCCTCGAACGTACCTCCGAGCACCAGGGTCGACGGTGTGACGGCCGTGGCGATCGGGAGTGGCGCCCTGGTTACGGCCACGGTCTCCGCCGGGTCGTCGCACGACGACGACGCCGCGAGGTAGTCGGCGTCGCCCGAGAACGTCGCGGTCGTGCGGTAGCTGCCGGGGACGGTCGGCTTGAAGTCGTCGGACGTTGCGCTCGTACCGGCGGCGTCGACCGGGTTCGCCGAGCTGAACACGGGTCGGCCGGTGCAGGTCGAGTCGGTCGGCGGATAGACAGCGAACATGACGGTGCCGGTGGGCGCCGGCCCGCCGGCCGGCGGCGGGCCGATCGTCGCGGTGTCGGCGAACGTGCCGCCCAGCGTGATCGTGCCCGGGGCGTCCGCGGTGGTGAGCGGCAGCGGTGCTCGGCTGACGCTGACGGCCTCGGCCGGGTCAGCGCACGACGACGACGATCCGTCGTAGTCGGCGTCGCCCGGGTAGGTGGCGATCACCCGGTAGGTGCCGGGGGAGGTCGGCGTGAACGAATCGGAGCCGGCGGTTGTGCCGGCGGCGCTGATCGGGTCAGTCGAGGTGAACACGGGTCCGGCCGAGCAGGTTGCGTCGGTCGGCCCGTAGACGTCGAATGTGACCGGCCCGGTGGGGTCGGCCTCACCGGCCGGGGCAGGCCCGAGCGTCGCGGCGTCGGTGAACGACGCGCCCAGCGCGATCGACGACGGCGTGACCGCGGTCCGGATCGGGAGCGGCGCCCGGCCGACGGCAACCGCTTCGGCCGGGTCGCTGCACGACGAGGTCGCGGCGGTGTAGTCGGCGTCGCCGCTGTAGGTCGCAACGACGCGGTGAGTGCCGGTCGTCGTGGGCTGGAAGTCGGCCGACATGGCACCGGTGCCGGCGGCATCGACGGGATCCGTCGAGCTGAGCAGGGCCGGTCCGGCGCAGGTCGCATCGCCTGGTCGGTAGACGTCGAACGTTACGGTGCCCGACGGTTTCGCCGATCCGGCGGGACGGGGCCCGAGCGTCGCGGTATCCGCGAACGAGCCGCCCAGCGTGATCGACGGCGGGGCGACGGCGGTCGCGATCGGCAGCGGCGCCCGGCCGACATCGACCGCCTCGGCCGGGTCGGCGCACGACGAGGCTGCCCCGTCGTAGTCGCTGTCCCCGGTGTACGTCGCGACCACCCTGTAGGTGCCGGTGCCGGTCGGCGTGAAGTTGCCGGAGACCGCCGTCGTGCCAGTCGCGTCCAGGGCCTGCGTGGACTTGAGCACAGGCGCCGCCGAGCAGGTCGGGTCGCCGGGACCGTAGACGGCGAAGCTGACGCTGCCGGTCGGCAGCGTCGCGCCGGTCGGCGCCGACCCGAGCGTGGCGGTGTCGTCGAAGCTGGCGCCCAGCGTGATCGTCCGGGGGGCGACGTGTGTCGTGATCGGCAGCGACGCCCTACTGACGGCGACGGCCTCGGCCGGATCGGTGCACGACGACGAAACCGGCTCGTAGTTCGGATCGCCGCCGTACGTCGCGACGACTCGGTAGGCACCCGCGCCGGTCGGGGTGAGCGGGCTCGAGGCCGCGGTCGTTCCGTCCGGGTCCAGGGCGCCGGTGGACGTGAGCGCGGGGGGTGCGGTGCAGGTCGGGTCATTCGGCCCGTAGACGTCGAACCTGACGCTCCCGGTCGGCGTCGGCCCTCCCTGGGGCGGGGTGCCGAGTGAGGCGGTGTCGCGAAACGCCGAGCCGAGTGCGATCGCGGCCGGGGCGACCTGCGTCGCGATCGGCAGCGCCGCCCTGTCGACCGAGACGGCCTCGGTCGGATCGGTGCAGAGTGACGAGGACGCGGTGTAGTCCGCGTCGCCTCCGTAGGTCGCCACGACCCGGTAGGTCCCGGCGGCGGGCGGCGTGAAGGGTTCGGACACGGCTCTCGTGCCGGCGGCGTCCAACGATTCGACCGAGGAGAACTCCGGTGCTGCGCGGCACGTCGGGTCGCCGGGGCCGTAGACGTCGAACGTCACGGCGCCGGTCGGGACCGCCGCTCCGGTCGGCGGGGCGAGCGTCGCCGTGTCGGTGAAGGACGAGCCGAGCGAGGTCGACGCCGGCGTGACCTGGGTCGCGATCGGGGCGCTTCCCCGGTCGATCGTGATCTCGCCGGTTCCGATGGCACTCCCGCCGGCGAGATCGAGCGCAAGGCCGGATGCGAAGCCTGCCTGGTCGGTTTGGAGCCCCGGCGCGCTGGGGTCGGCGTCGTGCGTGGGAGATTTGAGGACGTTGACGGTGAAGTCGATCGTGCAGGAGGCGGCTGGGGTTCCCGTCGCGCCGAGCAGCAGTCCGCCGATCGCAATGATCCTGTACCTGTCCTGGCTGGGGTCGGTGTCGCCGATCGCGACTGGGACGCCCGCGCAGGCGGTGCCGGGCTCGCCGCGGCCGGTAGTGCTCAACCGCAGCACGCCGGGGTCTGACGCCTGGGACGGACAGTCGGGGCTCGTGAGTGTCATCGAGCCGCAGGCCGGGACGAGCGTCAGCATGGTGAGCCTGGACGGCAGCCAGGCCTCTGCGCCGGTCGACGTGTTGTCGATCTCCAACGCGGCCGCGACACCGCTCTGGCCGACCGTCAGGGTGCTAGGCAGTCGTGGTGTGACGGTGTACCGGACCGCCGCCGAGGCCGCGGCGGCACTCGCGAGGAGGACGACGCAGGCCGCGCACAGGCCGGCGAGCAGAGCGGCCGCGAGAGGCCCGGGCACCCCACGGGCAGCCGACGGTCGGCCGCGCGCTTCGGTCACCGCCGTCTGCCTCTGAGCCCGCGATTCTCGGGGGCTTCCACGCGCCGTCACCCTAGCCTGTACATACGCTGTCTCCGACGGGCCGGATGCCGGCCGCGGAGGTCAGGCGGCGGAGGCGTCACCGTCAGTGCTGTGCCGCGAGGCCAGCCGAAGCACGTGCGGTGCCCAGGGGGTTCCGTGAGCAGAGGCGACGAGGTCGAGCGCCTCACCGAGCGGCAGCCGGGCGAGATCGCCGATCTCGTCGGGGTCGGGAGCCGCGGTCGACGTATCGACGACCGCGACGAACACGTGGTCGCATTCGTGCTCGACCAGGCCGGAGGCGGGGTCGGGAGCCTGGTATGTGAATGTCCCGGCCGCCGCGAGTTCGGCGACGTCGAGCCCGAGCTCCTGGCTGACCCGCCGTCTGGCCGCGTCGGCGGGTTCCTCGCCGGGCGCGGGGTGGGTGCAGCAGGAGTTCGCCCAGCGGTCGGGAAACGCCGCCTTCGACGTGGCGCGGCGCTGCAGCAGCCACCGCCCGTCGGGATCGACCAGGGCGACCGAGACCGCGAGGTGAAGGATCCCCGGCGGCTGGTGGGCCAGGCGCCTGCCGACCGACGGTCCGAGGGACCCGTCCGGGGCGATCGTCACGACTTGGGCGTCTGACGCCGGATCCCCCGGGGCGCCCGTCATCGGCGGCCGAGCTCCACGTCCTCGAGCAGGCCGAGTGCGTCGGGCAGGAGGATCGCCGCCGCGCAGGACGTGCTGACGAGGTGCGTCGGAGGTCCGTTGTGGGTCGGGATGGGCTGCTCGAGGCCGGCGTTGTGCAGGAGTCCGAAGATGAGGTCGTTGATCTTCTCGAAGTCCCGCCGCTCGCGCAACGCCTGGACTGTCGAGCTCGGGGGTTTCGCACTGCTCTACGCGGCGGGTTGGACGTGCCGTGCGTGACTGAGTCAGTCGGCTTTCGCGGTTCATGGGCCGGCGGTGGCCCGGGCGTGTCGGACGCCGGCGATTTCGCTGGTCCTCGGGCGGTCGGGCGGTCGGGCCCCCGTTCCGGGTGACAGTCCGCGGCAGCGGCCATGCTCACGCGGCGGGCCGGCTTGGCGAGCATGCCGTCGAGGATCATTTCGGGCCGGGAACTGGAGGGTCAGAGGCGGGCGAGCGCTCTGCGGCGGACCGGGTCGTGGAGAAGTGGACTCTCCAACGAAAGTAGCTGCCTGACTCAGGCAACTACTTTCGCGACGAAGGTCTCGCATCCACCTCCACCGCCCGGGAGGTCCCCGGTCGATCACATCTCGCACCCCGCGCCCGACCCGCACCCCGCGCCCGACCCGCACCCGCGCCCGACCCGCACCCGCGCCCGCGCCCGACCCGCACCCACCCCACACCCGCCCGACATGCAGCCGGCCGAGCGAAAAGTGCGAAACCCGAGTGATTCGGATCGGTGAGTCCTGTCATCGGGCCGTTGGGCCTGTCATCGGACCGGTGGGTCCCGTCACGGGGGCGTGACGCCGGCGTTGACCCGGGTCACGGTCCATCGATCGTCGTGGCTGTGCAGCTCGGTGACCGAGAGCGGGGTCGCTTCGATCCGCCAGAAGGCGCCGACCGGTGCGCGCAGGGCGTGGACGACGGCGGCCTTGACGACGCCTCCGTGCGTGATCGCGAGGGCTGGCCCGTCGAGTTCGGCCTGGAGGTCGAGCCAGCCGCCGATCCGGGCCATGAAGGCGTCGAGGCACTCGCCGCCATGGGGACTGGCGAGGGGGTCGGCCATCCATGCGCGGGCGGCGGCGGCATCCTCGGCGCAGACTTCGGCAAGCGTGCGGCCGGCCCATGTGCCGAAGTCGCACTCGGCGAGCTCGGCTACTACGCGGACTCCGGCGAGGCCGGCGGCCTCGGCCGTCTGACGGCAGCGCAGCATCGGGCTGCAGAGCGTCTCGCCGTGTTCGGCGTGGGCGCTTCCGAAGGCGGCAGCCGCGGCCCGGCCGGGCTCGTCGAGCGGCTCGTCGGCTGGGAAGGTGAAGCTCCGGGTGGCTTCGGTCGGGGCGTGGCGGACGAGGATCAGCTGTCTCACGGCGCCATCCTGGGCCGTCGACTCCAGGTCGGCTAGCCGAGCAGACCGAGTCGCTGGGCTCGCTGGACCGCCTCGGCCCGGTTGCGGACCTTCAGCTTTCGGTAGAGGGCGCTGGTGTGCTCCTTGATCGTGTGCGGCGAGAGGTGGAGGGCGTCGGCGATCTCGCTGTTGGTCGAGCCGTTGGCGACGAGATCGAGGACCTCCCGCTCGCGGGCGGAGAGCGGCGTCGCGTTGCCGTCGGTGGCCGGCGGGAAGACGTCCATTCCGAGGGCGACCATCCTCACCGCGAGGGCGATGTCGCTGGCCGGCCAGTCCTTGGGGATGAAGCCGAGGGCGCCGGCGGCGCGGGCCGAGGGTGGTGAGATCCGGCCGGCGCCGGAGATCAGCAGGACGTTGGTGGCCGGCGCTCGCTCGCGGAGCTGTTCGCAGATCTCGGGCCCGGACTCGGCGCCGATGAAGAGGTCGACGAGGGCGACGTGGGGCTCATAGCGGGATGCCTGGGCGTAGGCCTCTTCGCTGTTGCGGGCGCTCAGGCAGCGTTCGACCCAGGGCTGGCTGCCGAGCATCAGGCGAAAGCCCCAGTGGACGACCGAGTGGTCGTCGATCACGAGGATCCGGAGCTTGCGGCTGTCTGCGGCGAGCCGTCGGGCGGCCGCCTCGGAGAGCACCAGGCGATGCTCGGCCTCGACGGGGGCCGGGTTGTTCTCGGGGCTGCTCACTGGTCGGCGTCCCGGGGGACGACGAGGCGGACCTGCCAGGTGTCGGTGCCGCGCTTGCCGAATTCGACCAGCCCACCGGCCGACAGCGCCTCGAAGCCGGCGAGACGGAGGCCCATCCCGGCTGGGGTCGAGGTCTTCTCGCCGACGCCGTCGTTCGTGATCTCGAGCACGAAGGCATTTTCATCGCTGGCCGTCCGGACGCCGATTCGGGTTGGCGTCGCGTGCTTGTGGGCGTTTCGGACGGCCTCGGCGAGGACCGACTGGGCGAGTGGCTCCAACGCGGTCGGAACCTCGATCTCGCCGTCGAGGGCGATCCCGACGTCGGCGTGCATCTGTGCGAGCCGGCGGATCTCCTCGGCCAGCGTGGTCCGGGTCTCGGCGGCGCTGCGACCGAGCGGGCGCTGGAGCGCGGTCCGGAGATCGGCCAGGGCGACCTGTACCTCCTCGGCGCAGCGCTGTCGGGACTCGTGGTCGAGCTCGTGGTCTCCGGAGAGGGCGAGCGAGACGCCGAACAGTCTCTGGACGACCCGCTCGTGGACCTCCCGGGCTAGATCGATCCGCTCCTCGAGCTGATGGGCGTTCTCCTGCTGGAGGGTGGCCATCCGGGCCATCGACGCGAGCGCGGCGACCTTGCCGAGAATCCAGAGCAGCTCGCGTTCGGCGTCATCCATCGGTTGGGCCGTGCCGCCGCGATCGGCGAGGATCACGCCGACCCAGTATCCGCGGGCGCTCATCGGCGAGCAGACGACGGTCGTTGTGCCGAGCAGCCGGACGTACTCGACCGGCAGCTGATTCTCGAGGTCGTCGGTGCACTCGATCACCTGGTCGAGCTCGAGGGCTCGACGGGCGAGGGGAGCCGACTCGACGGTGAAGAAGTCCTCGGCGAACATCGAGAGGTCGATCCCGTAGGTGCCGGCCGCGCGGACCCGCCGGCGGGCGGCGTCGTAGCGGAAGATCACGGCCCGGGTCAGGGAGGTCACCTCACAGGTGACCTCGCAGAGGCGCCCGTAGAACGTGTCGGCGTTCGGGTCGACCTCGCCCTTCGCGAGAACCTCGGCGACCAGCTCGATGGCGGCCACCTGGGGGTGTGAGAGGGATCGGTTCTCGTACTCGGCTGACATGCGCTTCGGGGTCCCTTCGACGATTGTCCTCGATTATCCGTCGTGGCAGGGTCGCGTGGCCCCACGGTCCGAGATCGGTGCCGTGCGAGACTCTGGATGGTGAGCCCCGACGATGAGGACAGCGGGCCGACGCGCGGGCGAAGCGCGCGGACTGCCAGGCTCGGGAAGGTGGTCGCGGGCGGGGCGGTGCGCTGGGCCGGCGACCGGCTCGACGGCCGTGGGACGGCGCCGGAGCAGGCGCGTCGCAGGGGCGACCGGATGGTCGCGACGGTCGACGCGCTCGTCGATCAGCTGGCGGTGATGCGGGGGGCGGCGATGAAGGCCGGGCAGGTCCTCTCGACGATCGAGTTTCCCGGCCTCGAGCCGGACCAGGCGGCGTACCTGCAGGGGCGCCTGGCGTCGCTGCGCGACGACGTCGCGCCGGTCGGTTGGAACCGGATGCGCCGGGTCATCGAAGCCGACTGGGGCGAGCCGGCCGAGCAGATGCTCGCGGCGATCGACACGGAGCCGGCCGCGGCGGCCAGCATCGGTCAGGTCTACCGGGGTCGGACGCACGCGGGGACCGAGGTCGCGATCAAGGTCCAATACCCGGGGATCGCCGAGGCGGTGGAGTCGGACATGCGCAACCTCCGGCTGCTCTCGCCGATGCTCCGGAGGCTGATCCCCGGCGTCGAGGTCAAGGCGCTGCTGGCGGAGCTCGGCGAGCGGATCGCGGAGGAGTGCGACTACGAGCTGGAAGCCGGCAATCACCGACGTCTCGCGCGGTACTGGCGCGGGCACCCGTTCGTCCTTGTTCCGAACGTCGAGCGCGACCTGTCGAGTCGACGGGTGCTGGTCACCGAGTGGGTCGACGGGATGAGCTTCGACGAGGTCGCAGGCCAGGCGGATGTCGTGCGGGATCGTTACGCGGAGATCCTCTACCGCTTCTTCTACGGGACGATCACCGGGCTCGACCTCGTGCTCGGAGACCCGCATCCCGGCAACTACCTGCTGTGCGCCGACGGGCGGGTCGCGTTCTTCGACTTCGGCATGCTCCGCCGCCTGCCGGCCGACTATCTGCGCCGGGAGGGCGATGTGGCGAGGGCTATCCGGGAGGGTGACGCCCGATCGATGGTCAGGACGCTCGGTGAGCTCGGCTATCTCCCCGGCCCGACCGACGACTGGGACGGGGAGCTGATGCTCGACTACATGCGCGGGGTCTCGTGGTGGCTGGACGCGGACGAGCGGCTCGAGCCGCGGGATCTCTGGAGGAGCGCGGAGCCGCTTCGGGGAGAGGACGGCGGCGAGCACATGAGTCAGCTGCGGCGAATGACGTTCCCGCCGGAGGCGCTCCTCCTGCGCCGGATGGAGGGGCTCCTCTTCCAGAGCGCCACGGCGATCAGGGCCCGGGCGCCGTGGGGTGAGCTGATGCGGGAGCTGGCCGAGGGCGACCGTCCGGTCGGGCCGCTCGGCGAGGAGCATGCACGCTGGCTGGCGGGCGGGCGCTGAGCTCGGCGAGGCGACCACCTTGACTTGGGCGCCGGGGTCGGCGAGGCTTCGCGGATGCGAATTCCTTATCTCGCTCTTCTGCTGAGCGTCGCCGCGATGCTCGCGGCCGGCTGCTCGGCGAGCGTCTGCGCCGGTTCGGGCTGCGGGGGAGGGATCGACACGGGGAAGGCGGAGCGGACGGTGAAGACCGACATCGCCTCGGCGACGGGGTCGGCCGTGAAGTCGGTCAGCTGCCCACGCTCGGTCGCGCTGAAGAAGGGGGCTACGTTCACGTGCATCGCGACCGGCGCTGACGGGACGACGGCCCCGGTGACGCTGACCCAGACCGACAACAAGGGCAACGTCCACATCAGCGCGCCGCTGCTCCACACGGGGAATGCCGCGAAGCTGATCGCGAGCGGGCTGTCGGGCAAGGCGAAGGTCTCGGTGACGGTCAAGTGCCCGGACCTGGTCAGCGCGCACAAGGGCACGACGCTGACGTGCGTGGCGACACACGCCGGCGAGACCCGGAAGGTGTCGGTCACGGTGACCGACACGCAGGGGAGCATCGACTACCACCTCGAGTAGACCGGATTCGCCCGGGCATCCGCCCCCGCCGAACGGGGGGTATGCCGGGGGGGAGGACGTATCGATTCGGCTGGAGGGCGTAGACCTTGTAGCCGATGATCTCGAGTCCCACCCACAGCGCGTACCTCTTCCCCGGCCAGGGGAGCTCGGTCGCGGGCACCGACGATCTCGTCGCGGAGTTCTGCGGCGAGCTTGTCGAGCAGTGCCGGGCGGCAGTCGGCGACGACCTGTTCGCCCGTGCGGGCGAGAGCACCCGCTTCGCGCAGCCGGCGATTTTCCTTGCCAGCCTGGCCGGCTGGCGGTCGTTGGACGCGCCCGAGCCGCTGGCCTTCGCCGGTCACTCGCTCGGCGAGCTCTCAGCTCTGGCTGCGGCTGGCGTGATGGACGCGGGGGATGCCCTCGAGCTCGTGATCCTGCGGGGTGCTCTGATGGCCGAGGCGGCCGACCGGGCGCGGGACGGTGGGATGCTCGCGGTGCTCAAGGGGACCGTCGAGCAGGCCGAGCAGCTGGCGGACGCCCATGGGGTGACCGTCGCGAACGACAACGCCCCGGGCCAGGTCGTCCTCTCGGGCCGTGGGAGCAGGCTGAAGGAGGCCGCGGTCGGCGCTCGGGAGCTCGGCGTGAGGGCGATCGTGCTCGACGTGGCCGGAGCCTTCCACTCGCCCGACATGGCCTCGGCCTGCCCGCTGTTCCGGCGGGCGCTCGGCCGGGTCGACCTCCACGAGCCGAGTGCGCCCGTGATCAGTGGGGTGACCGCCCAGCCGTTCGAGGATGTCCGCGGCCAGCTGGCCGCGGCGCTGACCAGGCCGGTGCGCTGGCGGGAGACGATGCAGACGATCTTCGGGTTGGGCGTGCGGCGCTACGTCGATGTCGGACCGGACGCGGTGCTCGCCAAGCTCGTCGGGCGCAACGTCGCCGGGTGCGAGTCGATCACGATCGACGAACTGAGCCATGTCCATGTCTAGCCGGTCCCCGGCCGTAGAGGTCTCGCATGTCTGAGCTGATCCCGACCGCCGAGGTGCCGATGCCTGAGCTGATCCCCACCGCCGAGGTTGCCGAGCCCGACGGGAGCCCGTCGACGATGACGGCACCCACCCCGCGGGGCACGGCCTGGCGAGCCGTCAGGACGGTCGGCGTGGCCGGCCTGGGAATGGCGCTGCCGCCGTATGTCGTCGACAACGCCGAGGTCTCGGCCGAGTTGGGGATCGATGACGCGTGGATCGTGCGCCGGATGGGAATCCACGCGCGGCGCCGGGCAGCCCCGGAGACGACGCTGGCCGAGCTGGCGGCGCAGGCCGGGCAGGCGGCGCTCGACGACTCGGGAGTGAACGCGGCGGAGCTCGACCTCGTGCTGGTGGCGACGCTCTCCCACGAGCTTGCGACTCCGAATGCCGCGCCGATCGTCGCCCACGCACTCGGGGCGACTGGGGCGGGAGCCTTCGACGTCGGTTGCGCGTGCACCGGCTGGGTCGCGGCGGTCGCGAGTGCGAGCGCGTGGATCGAGGCCGGCCGGGCGGAGACGGCGCTGGTGATCGGCGCGGAGCTGATGTCCCGTCACACGAACCCGGCGGACAAGCGGACGGCCCCGTTGTTCGGCGATGCGGCCGGGGCCGCGGTGATCAGCGCGGGCGCGCCGGGGATGCTGGGCCCGGTGATCCTCGGGGCGGATGGTTCGTGCGCGGAGATGATCACGACCGACCGGGAGAGCGGCTTCATCCTGATGGACGGCCACGAGACCTTCAAGCAGGCGGTCGGGCGGCTGGCCCAGGCCTCGCGGGAGGCGTGCGCGGCGTCGGGCGTCGGGCTCGGGGACATCGACCTCTTCATCTTTCACCAGGCGAATGCCCGGATCACGACGGCGCTTGGTGAGCGCCTCGGGCTGGATCCGGAGAAGGTCGTCGACTGCATCGGACAGCTGGGGAACACGTCGGCCGCGAGCATTCCGGTGGCGCTGGCCCATGCGCGGGCCGACGGTCGGCTGAACGCCGGGGCACGTGTGCTCCTGGCGGCGGTCGGAGCCGGCTTCACGTGGGGTGCGGTCGTCGTCGAGTGGGGACTCGCGTGAGCAAGCCGCGCCCGGACGGGGCATGCGCGCTGGTCACCGGTGCGTCGCGAGGGATCGGCGCTGCGAGCGCGATCGCGCTGGCGGCCGATGGGTGGCCGGTGGTCGTCAACTACCGCAGCGATCAGGCCGGCGCAGCCGAGACCGTGGCCAGGATCGAGGCCGACGGCGGCCGGGCGGTCGCGGTGCAGGGCGACGTCGCGGACCAGCCGGCCGAGCTGCTCGAGGCGGCCAAGCGGGAGCTGGGGGACGTCCTGGCGCTGGTCAACAACGCTGGAGTGCGGGCGGACAACCTGGCGATCTCGATCACCGACGAGGACTGGGATCTGGTCCTCCAGACGAACTTGACCGCGGCCTTCCGGATGACGCGGGGCGCCCTGCGGGGGATGATCCGGGCGCGCTTCGGGCGTGTGATCAGCATCGCGTCGATCGTCGGTCCGCGGGCGAACGCCGGTCAGGCGAACTACGCGGCTTCGAAGGCCGGCCTGATCGCGATGAGCAGGACCGTGGCCGTCGAGGTGGCCCGACGAGGGGTGACCGTCAACACGGTCGCGCCGGGCTTCATCGAGACGGACATGACGACCGACGTGCCGGATGCCGTGATCGAGGCGGTTCCCGCCCGCCGGGCAGGACGCCCGGAGGAGGTCGCCGCGTGCGTGCGCTTCCTGGCATCCGAGGCCGCGAGCTATGTGACTGCCAGCACCGTCTACGTCGACGGGGGGCTGGCGGCATGACCAATCAACAGAAGGGAGCGGACGTGTCCGCAGCGGTTACCGCAGAGCAGGTCGAACAGGTTGTCCGGACGTCGCTCGAGAGTTTCGGGGCCGAGCCGGAGGCGATCGACCGCGAGGCCAAGCTGGCCGACCTGGACATCGACTCGCTCGACCTGGCCGAGCTTTCGCAGATCGTCGAGGAGCAGTACGGAGTGAACCTGACAAGCAGCGACGTCAAGGCGATCGTGACGGTCGGCGACGCCGTGGACATGATCGTCGAGCGGGCCTGAGGATGACCTCGGCCCGGGCATGCGGATGCGGGAGCGGTCGGTGATCGACGTCGTGATCACCGGGATCGGCGCGGTGACGCCGTTGGGCGTCGGCGCACACCCTCTCCACGAGCGGTGGACGGCTGGGGTGTGCGGCGTGCGCGATGGAGAGGCGCCGTGCGCCGACTTCACGCCGACCGACCATCTGTCGGTGAAGGAGACCCGGCGGTCGGACCGGTGCACGCAACTGGCTGTCGTCGCCTCGGACGAGGCGATGGTCAGCGCGGGTTGGGACGGCGAGCTGCCGTACGACCCGCGGCGGATCGGCTGCATCATCGGGACGGGGATCGGCGGGATCGGGACGCTCGAGGCCAACCACACGGTGCTCGAGCGCGACGGGGCGAAGGCGGTCTCGCCGCTGGCGGTGCCGCTGATGATGAGCAATGCGCCGGCGGCTGCGCTGAGCATGCGCCACGACTTGCGGGGCCACGTCTACGGGATCGTCTCGGCCTGCGCGGCCGGCGCCCACGCGATCGGCGCGGCGACTCGGGCGATCCAGGCGGGCGACGCGATCGCGGTTGTGACGGGCGGGGCCGAGGCGGCCCTGACACCGCTGTCGCGGGCTGCCTTCGGGGCGCTGGCGGCGACCTCGGTGAGCGGTATCTCGCGGCCGTTCGACCTGCGGCGGGACGGCTTTGTGATGGGCGAGGGGGCGGGGGTTCTCGTGCTCGAGAACGGTGACAGCGCGCGGGCTCGCGGGGCCCGGATCCTCGGGACGATCCGCGGGTACGGGGCGACGTCGGACGCGTTCCACATCACGGCTCCGCACGAGCGGGGCGAGGGTGCGCAGGCGGCGATCGAGGCGGCGCTCCGGGACGCGGGGCTGACGCCTGGGGAGATCGACTACGTCAACGCCCACGGGACGTCGACGCCGCTCAACGACCGGGCGGAGACGCTGGCGATCAAGGCGGCGTTCGGCGACCTGGCGACGAAGGTCCCGGTCTCGTCGACGAAGTCGGCGATCGGCCACCTGCTGGGTGCGGCGGGGGCGGTCGAGGCGGTGGCGACGATCCTCGCGCTGCGCGACCGTGTAGCACCGCCGACGATCGGCTGGGAGGAGCGGGATCCTGAGCTGGACCTCGACTACGTGCCGGGAACGGCGCGTCCGTTCGTCGTGCCCGATGGGCGCAGGGCGACGGCGATCTCGAACTCGTTCGGTTTTGGCGGACACAATGCCGTGCTATGTCTGGAGGCAGCATGAACCTGAAACTCGCGCCGCGTCCTAATGAGCGGCTGACCGCACTGGAGCGCCTCGAGGTGCTGTGTGACCCGGGCTCGATCAACCTGATCCGGACGGACGTCCGGTCGCGACGGATGGGCGAGAAGGCCCGGGCGGGTGACGGCGTGCTGGGGGGGAGCGGCCGGGTCGACGGGCGACCGGTGTTCTGCTTCGCGCAGGACGCGTCGTTCGTCGGCGGGTCACTCGGCCTGGCGCACGCGGAGACGGTCGTCTCGGTCCTGCGCAACGCGGACCGGGCCAGCGTGCCGGTGATCGGCTTCATCGAGTCGGGCGGCGCGCGGATGCAGGAGGGGCTAGCGGCCCTCAGTGGGTATGGTCGGATTTTTCGGGAGCACGTCCGGTTGTCGGGACGTGTTCCGCAGATCTCAGTGATCTGCGGGCCGTCGGCCGGCGGTGGCTCGTATGCACCGGCGTTGACCGACTTCGTGATCATGACCCAGGAAGCGAGCATGTTCCTGACCGGCCCGGGCGTGGTCAAGCAGGTCATGGGCGAGGATGTCGACGGGGCGACGCTGGGCGGGCCGAAGGTGCACGAGCGCAACGGCGTCTGTCACCTGGTCGCGCCGACCGAGGTCGACGCGGCGCTGTTGGCGCGAGACCTGCTCGACCATCTGCCGCAGAGCTCGACCGAGCCGGTGCAGCGCTGGCCGGCCGTGATCGCGCCGAGCTACGCGCCGGACGCGTGCGTGCCGCGCGAGGAGCGCAAGGTCTACGACGTGCGCGAGGTCGCTCGGGCGCTGGTCGACGGAGGCCGGCTGCTGGAGATCTCGCCGAAATTCGCGCGCAACGTCGTCTGCGCACTCGCCCGCCTGGACGGCCGGTCGGTCGGCATCATCGCCAACCAGCCGCGCTACCTGGGCGGCGTGCTCGACAGTGACGCGGCGCAGAAGGCGGCGCGGTTCGTGCGGACGTGCAACGCGTTCGGCCTGCCGATGGTCGTGCTGGTCGACACGCCGGGCTTCATGCCGGGGACCAAGCAGGAGGCCAACGGGGTGATCCGCCATGGGGCGAAGCTCGTCCACGCGTTCGCGGAGGCGGAGGTCACGACGGTCACGGTGATCCTGCGGAAGGCGTTCGGCGGGGCGTTCATCGCGATGAACAGCAAGGATCTCGGCGCGGACTTCGTCTACGCGTGGCCGAGCGCGCAACTGGGGGTGATGGGCCCGAAGCAGGCGGTCGACATCATCCACCGGCGGGAGATCGGCGCGCATGCCGAGCCCGAGCGCCATCGTGACGCGCTGGCGATGGCCTACGGGGCCGAGCACATGCATCCGTCGGCGGCGACGGCGGACGGCTTCATCGACGAGGTGATCCCGCCGTCGGAGACGCGGGCGCGGATCATCTCGGCATTCGACAGCATGGAGAACACGGCCCGGACGCGGCGGCCGGCGGGGAACATCCCGCTTTGATTACGATTCCCGGCCTCGTGGCAAGTTCTTTCAGTTCGCCCGGCCCTCAGTGATCCTCGCCGACAAGCGACTCCTGATCACGGGCGTGATCACCCGCGGGTCGATCGCGTTCGAGGTTGCCCGGCAGGCGCAGTCCGAGGGTGCCGAGGTCCTGCTGACGGGCTTCGGCCGGGCGAAGCGGATGACCGAACGCGCGGCGAAGGGCCTGGAGACTCCGGTCGAGGTGCTCGAGCTCGACGTCAACGAGCCGGCCGACCTCGAGGCGCTGGGGGCGGCGGTCGGGGAGCGGTGGGACGCGGTCGACGGGATCCTCCATGCGATCGCCTTCGCTCCGGCGGACGCGCTCGGCGGGGGCTTCCTGACGGCTCCGGCCGAGAGTGCGGTGACGGCCTTCAAGACGAGCGCGTTCTCGCTCAAGGCGCTGACGGTCGCCCTCCAGCCACTGCTCGAGAAGGCAGCCGGCGGGGCGAGCGTGGTCGGCCTCGACTTCGACGCGAGCGTGGCCTGGCCGGTCTACGACTGGATGGGCGTGGCCAAGGCGGCGCTCGAGAGCGTTTCCCGCTACCTGGCGCGGGACCTCGGGCCGTCGGGAATCCGCGTCAATCTGGTCTCGGCCGGGCCGCTGGAGACCCTCGCGGCCGGGGGCATCCCCGGCTTTGACCAGCTCGCCGGGATCTGGGAGTCGCAGGCGCCGCTTGGCTGGGACGTCCGCGATCCGGCTCCGGTTGCCTCGACCGTCTGTTTCCTCCTCTCCGAGCTGTCAAGAGGCATGACCGGGGAGATCCTCCACGTCGACGGCGGTTTCCACGCCATGGGAGCTCCGCTGCGATGAGCGACAACACGGTCTTTCTGACGGGTGGTACCGGCTTCTTGGGGATGGAGGTTCTCGTCCGGCTGCTCGAGCAGCCGGATACGGAGATCATCGCGATGGTCCGGGCAGTCGACCAGGAGGCGGCCGACGCGCGGATCAAGACGGTTCTCGGCCAGCTCTACGACACGCCGCCGGCGGACGCGGCCCAGCGTGTGCGGGGAGTCGCGGGCGACGTGACGTCGGTGGACCTCGGCCTGAGCGGGGACGACCGGCGGTCGATCCTCGCCAACACGGGACGGATCGTCCACTGCGCGGCGTCGATCTCGTTCGAGCTGCCGCTCGACCAGCAGCGGGCGATCAACGTCGAGGGGACCAAGCGGGTGCTCCAGCTGGCGAGCGAGATGCCGAACCTGACGCGGCACGTCCACGTCTCGACGGCGTACGTCGGCGGGCGCCACCGGGGGACGTTCAACGAAGGGGACCTGGATGTGGGCCAGACGTTCCGCAACAGCTACGAGCAGTCGAAGTACGAGTCCGAGCTCCAGGTCAGGGCGGCCGACCTGCCGATCGTGACGGCGCGGCCGAGCATCGTCGTCGGCGATCGGTACAGCGGGTGGACGCCGGCCTTCAACGTGATCTACTGGCCGCTGCGGGCGTTCGCCCGCGGCATGCTGGAGGAGGTCCCGGCCGATCCGGACGGAATCATCGATGTGGTGCCGATCGACTATGTGTCGGACGCGCTGATCCACCTGCTCGACCACTCGGAGATCGGCGGGGCGATCAACCTGGTCGCCGGGCGGCATGCGATCACCAACGCCCAGCTGATCGAGCTGGCCTGCCGGGAGATGAATCGCCCGGCGCCGCGGATCATCGCGAATGCCGAGATGATCGAGCAGGCGTCTGCGTACCTCCCGTACTTCGACGTGGCGACCCGCTTCGACGATCGTCGGGCGGTGGAGATGCTGGAGCCGGCGGGGATCGTGATGGACGAGCTGCAGTCGTTCTTCCAGCCGATTCTCAACTACGCGCAGGTCGCGCGGTGGGGGAAGACCCCGCTGACGCGGCAGGGCGCGATGCTCGCCCGGGCGGCATAGCAGCGAGCCTCACGGGTCGGACGGGTCGATCGGGGTGCAACCCGGTGCGCTGGGTAACCCCGTCAGGCTCGACCCAGGTCGTCTGGCAGCAAGCTGAAGGTCACCGTGTCGCGGCGGCCGCGGGAGTCGGCCGTCAGCCAGTAGCCGACCGCGGCCCGGCCCTGCTCGCGGTCAATGCCGTAGACCGAGCCACCCCCGAGGACGACAGTCGGGTCGCTGGGCTTGGCGAAGGCGAAGTTGAGGTCCTTACCAGACAGGCGAGCACGCTCCTGGTCGACGAAGTACCGGCGGGCGTCGGCTTCGGTGTAGTCCCGCGCGTACGGCCATATGAACTCCTGCACGGACGGTTCGGCGAAGCCCATGACCTTTGCCGGGACGTCGTCAGCCGTCCACGGGCGAAGCAGCACGACCTCGTCAGCCAACTGGGGCCGTGGAAAGGGCAGCACGGGCATGCCGTGACCTTACGTCAGGGCGCCGAGACGGCGACCGGGGTGCCTACGGGCGCTTGACCCCGGGGTTCAACAGGCCCTTCGGGTCGAAGGCCGCCTTGATCGCATCGTGGAGGGCAACCAGCGGCTCCGGCCAGCCGTGGCGGAGCTGGCCGGCCTTGACGCGGCCGATTCCGTGCTCGCCGGAGATCGACCCGCCGAGTCGCGTGGCGAGGGCGAACAGCTCGAGCGCGGCCTGCTCGGCCCGGGCGAGCTGGTCGGGGTGGTCGGGGGCGATCATGAAGGTCGAGTGGAGGTTGCCGTCACCGGCGTGGCCCCAGCTGCACGTCTCGAGGTCGTGGCGGGCGCCGATCTCGAGCGTCTCCTCGATCGCCTCGGCGAGGCGGTCGACCGGGACGACGATGTCCTCACCGAGCTTTCCGCCGCGGCGGGCGGTCACCGCGTGGGAGACGCCGTCGCGCCATCGCCAGAGCTCGGCGACCGCGGCGGCCTCGGTTGGAACGTGGAGCCGGACGGCGCCGTCCATCAGGACCCCGACCAGCTCCCCGCGCAGGCGGGCCGCCTCGTCGGTGCTGCCGTCGGCCTCGGCGATCACCGCGAAGCCGGCGGCGTCCGCGATCCCCGGGGGCCGGCGTGCCGTGGCGGCGGCGAGCGCACCCTGGTCGAGGTACTCGAGCGTCGCCGGCTGGAGGCCGCTGCCGAGGACGGCGGCGACGGCCGCGCAGCCGGCGCGGACGTCGGGGTAGATCGCCACGATCGGGAGCTCGGCCTCCGGGGCGGGGATCATGCGGAGCGAGGCGGCCGTGATCACGCCGAGCGTGCCCTCCGAGCCGACGACGAGTCGCTTGAGGTCGTAGCTCGCGGCATCCTTGCGGACCGTCCCGCCGAGCGTGACGAGCTCGCCCGGGGGAAGCACGATCTCGAGGCCGGTCACCCAGGCGCCGGTCACGCCGTACTTGAAGGCGTGCGGACCGCCCGCGTTCGTCGCGATGTTCCCGCCGATCTGCGACTGCTCGGCCGCGCCGGGGTCGGGAGGGTAGAGGAGACCGTTCTCGCGGGCCCGACGCCGGAGGTCCGCGGTCGTCATCCCGGCATCGATCGTGATTCGCCAGAGGAGGGGGTCGAAGGACCGGACGGCGCGCAGTCGCTCGAGTCCGAGGACGACGCCGCCGTCGGGCACGGACCCGCCGGCCAGGCCGGTCCCGCCGCCGCGGGGGACGATCGCCACGCCGTGGTCATAGCACCAGGCCACCGTGCGAGCGACCTCGTCGGGGGTCTCGGGGAGGGCGACGGCGTCGAGCCGGCCGGAGAGCCCGCGGGCGAGTGTCGCATCGTGGCAGTAGGCACTCGCCGGAGGGTCGAGTACGCGGCCGTCGCCGAGGATCCTCGTCAGCTCGGCCCGCAGGAGCCGGCCGGTGTCAGCGCCGGTCATCGGACGACGGCCGTCTGAGGACTGCGGGTGGGGCGGGGCGGGGCGTTCGTCCCATCATCGAGCGGCTGGCGGCCGTCCGAGCTCAGCCGCGGCCGGGCGCGTCTCGGGGGACGAGCGGCTGGGTGATCGACCGGCGCAGCAGGCTGTAGGCGACGGTCCCCCAGAGGGCGGGGATCCAGAGGGCGATCGCGTGGTAGATGAGCACGACGGCGGTCGCCGTGGTCGCGGTGGTCCCGTAGAGCGCCAGCATGCCGACCAGGCCGCCGTCGAGCACGCCGAGGCCGCCGGGCACGGGAATGATGTTCGCGAGGTAGCCGATCTGGTAGGCGAGCACGATCCCGGCGAACGGCGGCGGGTGGCCGAGCGCCTTGAAGCAGGCCCACATCACGGTGATGTCGCACAGGAGGTAGGCGAACGCGCCGGACAGCCGCCAGTTCGGGTGGAGGAGGATCCGCTTGGTCGAGGTGATGCTGCTGGCCAGGCCGAGCAGCGTGCTCGCGAGCTTGCCGTCGTCATCGCGCCGGTGGGCGCCCCAGGCGGCCCAACGAGGGACGGCGAGGAAGAAGCAGAGCACGACGACGCCGACCCCGGCCGGAAGCACGCTCAGGAGGGGGTCGCCCGGACCGGGGAAGACGCCGATGGCAAGGCCGGTCGAGAAGACGATCAGGACGATCAGGTTGACGGCGCTCGTCAGCAGGAAGAGCGTCGCCGACCGCTCGACGGCCCGCTTGGCCGGGACGCCGCGGGTTCGCAGGACCCAGACGCCGAGCGCGGCGCCGCCGGCCCCGCCGACCGAGATCGCCGCGCCGAATCCGATCTCGGCGAGCGCGAGCCTGGCCGCGAAGCGGAGTGGAGCGCGGGCGAAGACCAGCTGGAAGGCGAGGATGAAGCCGACGCACGAGAGGATCTCGAAGGCGACCGCCGCGGCCACCCACGGGACCCGCGCGCGGCGGAGCTCGTCGGCGACGCCGTCGAGTCCGGGGACGGCGGCCAGCAGCGTGACGATCAGGACCCCGAGGATCGCAAGGCCGATCAGGCCCCGGCGCAGCTGACGGCCGCGATCGGCCGCGTCGGCCTCGAGCGTCGCAGGGTCACCGTGATCGCCGGAGTCGGCGGTTACGCCGGTCGAGATCGCCGGGCTCGGAAGGGGGGAGGCGGGGGTGCTCATGAAAGGCCTTCCGGCGGGTGTTCCGCGATCGGTCCACCATACAACGTCGCCCCGACCACGAGAGATCGCGGGCGGCCGTCTCGGGGCGGGCTTGACCGGCGGTTAATCGGAGGCGGGTACCGTGCAGGGCGAACATCCGGTGGCCGACGATCCCAGCGAAGGACGGATCGGCGGCGGACGGCCCGGAGTGGACGCGGGATCACCCGCCGAGTCGCACGACCCTCGAGCCGGAGACTGGTGGAGACCCGCGTGGTCGGCCGCGCCGGTGCAACTCAAGTCGAAAGAGGACCAGATGAGCAAGACAGCACGCGAAGTCATGACTCCCAGGGACGCCCGGATCGGCGAGGCCGATGCCGGCCGGGTGCTCGGCGGACGTCCGCCGGGTTCGGCGGGCGGCCCCGGCCAACCGCACGCGATCGGGGCCGACGACTGGGTGGATCACGCGTTGGTGACGATGTCAGAGCTCAAGGTCCGCCGCCTCCCGGTGATCGACCGCGGCCGTCTCGTCGGGATGGTCAGCCAGGGCGACCTGGCCAGCTCGATCGAGCATCCGGAGACGTGGAGCTTCTTGTGCAGCTGAGCTGAGTCCGCGATCCCACGGGCGTGGCGTGGAGCGCACCTGCGGCCGACCTGGACCGGCGATCGCGCGGGCGTGACCCGCAGGGCATGTCCGGCGGACCTGCGTCCGACGGCGGCCACGAGAGCCTCCGCCGTCCTGTTGGTCGCCACGCACCGTCGTCCTGCCAATCGACCGATCGGGCCGGCGTGGCCGTGTGAACATGTGCGGCGGACGTGGATGCGACGATCGCGTGAGCGTGACCTGGATCGCGCCGCGTCTGATCGGTCCAGCGCTCGAGCCGGCGTGGCCCGGTGTACACCTGCGCCGGCCGTGGATTCGACGATCGCGTGGGCGCTGCCTTGAGCTCATCTGCGGCGGATCTGCGTCTGATGGGTCCGGTGATCGAGCGGCGTGGCCTGGAGTGCGCGTGCGGCGGACCTGGATTCGGCGACCGCGGGCCGTGGCCTGGAGTGCGCGCCGGACCTGCGTGCGGCGAGCGCGTGGGGGCGGCCCGGAGAGCGTGTGCGGCGGAGCCTGCGTGCCGACGACCGGCCGGCCGTGAGCTTCGAGTGGGGCCACAGAAAGATAAGTCCATAAATCGGATCGAGAATCTGTAGAATGGGCGGACCGATGGAGATCGACGTCCACCAGCACATCTGGACCAGGCCGCTCGTCGACGCCCTCGAGGCCCGATCGGACCTGCCGTTCGTCAGGCGGTGCAACGGCGTCACGGTCCTCCACTCGGCCGGCGAGCACCCGTACGTGATCGATCTCGACTGCGAGCTTCCCCACCGGCGGGCCGGCCTCCTCCGGGAGGACCGGCTCGACCTCGCGCTGATCGCGATCTCGAGCCCGATCGGCATCGAGGCGCTTGAGCGGACCGCCGCCCTCGACCTGATCGACGCACACCTCACAGGGGTCGACGCCCTCCCCGGAGGATTCGCCGCCTGGGGCCCGCTCGCCGTACGTGGAGCCGAGCCGGACGATGTCGATCGGCTGATCGCCCGGGGATGCGTCGGCGTATCCCTCCCGGCCGGGGCGCTCGCCGGGGTCTGCGCGTTGGCAGGCGTCGCCGGCCTGCTCCGCCGGATCGAGGCGCTTGGCGTCCCGCTCTTCGTGCATCCCGGGCCCGGCCCGATGACCGACTCGGGCGAGCTCTCCTGGGACGAGCCGTTCTGGTGGCGCGCGCTGACCGACTACGTGGCCCAGATGCAGGCTGCCTGGCTGACGTTTGCGAGCGCCGGCAGGCGGGAGTTCCCCGGCCTGCGCGTCGTCTTCGCGATGCTCGCCGGCGGAGCCCCGCTGCTCAGCGAGCGGTTGGCTGCCCGTGGCGGGCCGTCCGTCGCCCTCGGCGACCGCTTGAGCTTCTACGACACGTCGAGCTACGGCCCGGTCGCAATCGAGGCGATGGCAGCTCGCGTCGGGGTCGATCAGCTGCTCTACGGGTCCGATCGGCCGGTCGTCGAGCCGGATGCCTGCGGCCCGGCGAGAGCCGCGGCGGCCAACGGAGACTGGCTTGCCGCGCCGGTCGGCATCGGGGCTTGAGCGTGCCCCCGCTCGACGGGCTCCTGACCCGACCGACGCTCCGAGGGCCGAGGCGTGACCTCGTCGGGGAGGAGCTCGCCGCCTTCGCCAGCCGCCTGGCCGGAGCGCGGGATCGCTGGGCTCACCTCGTACGGCACACCGACGACGCCCGCGTCTACGAGCTGATCTGGGCCGATCGGCACGTCAACGCCTGGGTGATCTGCTGGTCGGCCGGCCAGGACACCGGCTTCCACGACCACGGTCGGTCGGCCGGCGCGATCCACGTCGTCGACGGCAGCATCTCCGAGGAGCGTATGGGCCTCACACGACCGGCCGGCCGCCGGACCTTCGGGGCGGGCGCGAGCTTCCATGTCCCGTCGTGCGCCATCCACCGCGTGTTCCACGGCGGCCACGGCCCGGCTGTATCCGTCCACGCGTACTCGCCGCCGCTGACCCAGATGGGTGACTACCGCTCTGGTCCTGACGGCGCACTCGAACGGGACGCGCGCGACTGCGCCGTGCCGCTCGAGGCCGGCGCGTAGCCCTCCGGGACGAGTCTCTCGTTCCCGGAGGGAGCGCCGCAGTCAGCCTCGGCTGACTTCGTTGTCGGGTCACTTCCTCTATGTCCGTCGGCCTCGGGGTTGCCGGCCGACGGCGAGCCTCCGTGTGTTGGGAGGCGGCGTTCAACCTACGGCTGGATGATGCTCATCGCGCGTCACCTCCCACGTCTCCCGCCCTCCGGGCAAAGTAGACAAGCTTGATCTGCTCCGTCTCGTCGACTGTGTCATCCAGGCGGGAACCCGACCACTGGCCGGCGACCGCCGCACACTCAAGGCCGGCACTCTCCAACGCGGCACGGATCGCGGCCGGCTCGTGGTGGCGCTGGAGATGGCGGCTGGTGACACGCTGCCAGAGATCGTCGTCGTCCTCGATGAACATCTCGATCGTCGCGCTGCTCACATCGCCCGGCTCCACTCTTGGTCCCGCCTCGCCCCGCCAGCAGAAGACGGCGCCGGGCACCTCCCTGACGAAGGTCTGGGCGAAAGCCGTGCGATACGTTCTCAGCGAGTTGACGTCGAACGCGTAGACACCGCCGGGTGCAAGCACGTCGGCCACGGCCTGGAACGCCGCCACGAGGTCCCCATCCGATAGGAGGTAGTTGATCCCGTCGTCGATGCATGTGATGAGATCGAACGGCCCGCTCGCAGGCAGCTCGCGCATGTCGGCGACAAAGATCTCGTCTGTCTCCTGAGCGAACTTCGTCCGAGCCTGGTCGACCATCTCCGGCGATATGTCGCACGCGCTGACCTGGTACCCACGGGCGAGCAATGGTGCAAAGCTCTTACCTGTGCCACACCCGACGTCGAGTGCCCGACAACCGAACACACCCAGTGCCCGGGCGCGCTCGTCGATCTGAGTTAGCCATACATCGTATTCGTAATCCGCTGTGAAGCGGTCGTAGTACGCAGCGAATGGAGCGTACGCGTCTTGAGCTGAATCGACCGTCGTCTGTGATGTCATGACAGGTAGGACCCGGTCGAGCCCCAAACCGTTTCATCAAATTCGAAATATTCATCCGTAATCGTGCGACCGTGTGATGCAAGAGTCCGGATCCTGGGATTGGTTGGCCATCCGCCGGCGCTGCGCGACCGAGGCGCGGCGGCTCGTGCGAAGCCCGGACGAGGTCGAGGACGTCCTCCAGGAGGCGATGATGCGGGCCTGGAAGGGCCGGGCCACGTGCAACTCGCCGCACGCCCCGATCCCCTGGTGCCTGCAGATCACCCGCAACGAGGCGTTTCGCCGGATGACCCGGACGCCGTTCGAGTCCGCGCTCGACGCGGCCGCCGAGCTGCGCGACTCCTACGCCTCGGACGCGATCGATCGGATCGCCTCACGGGTCGACGTCGACCGAGCGCTCGACAAACTTTCGTCCGATGAGCGAACGCTGGTTGCTCTACGCTACTCGCACGACTATTCTCAGCCGGAGATCGCGCGGCGCCTCGACATCCCGGAAGGGACCGCCAAGGTCCGCCTGCACCGGGTTCGCAAGCGCCTCGAAACGCTCATGGAGACCATATGAAAGCCTACGCCGACGTGACCGATTCGAGGGTCGTCAAGGCACTCGCCCACCCGCTCCGCGTGCAGATCCTCGCCGCGCTCGAGGACCGCGTGGCGAGTCCCAACGAGCTCGCCCAAGAGCTGCAGGTCGACCTCGGCTCCGTCAGCTACCACGTCCGTCGACTCGTCCACCTCGGCTTCCTCAAGCAGGTCGACCAGGTGCCGAGGCGCGGTGCGATCGAGCACTACTACACCGCGATCGCCGGACCCAGAATCACCGACGCCGCCTGGTCGAGTGTCCCCACGATCGTCAAGCGGGCGATGGTCGGAGCCACGGTCGAGACGGTCGGGCGGCAGGTCACCGCGGCGGCCGGTGCCGGCGGATTCGACGTCGCCGACGCCCACCTCACGCGGACCCCGATCGTCGTCGACGACCAGGGCTGGCGAGACCTCGCGGTCGAGCTGCGATCGTTGATGGACAGGGTTGACGAGATCCACCGCGACAGCGCAGCCCGCCTGGCCGAGTCGCCCGGCCGTGAGACTCAGGCTACCGTGGTGCTGATGCTGTTCGATTCGACCGATGTCGCCGCCCCGCCGCCGGCCCGCAGGGGCCGTCCGGACGCCGGGCGGCGCAAGCAGTCGTCCAACGGGGCGGATGCCGTCCCCGTGCAACAGGTCGCGAGCGTCTGAGCCCGGTGATGCGGCGTGTCGGTCTCCTTCTCGGTTTCGCCTCACTCACGGCGATCGCCGGCTGCGGCGGAGGCAGCAAGGCGTCCAACTCGTCGTCGGGGGCGGCCGCGACCACCACGACGAAGGCCGCGTTCATCGCCAAGGCCGACGCCCTCTGCAAGAAGGGGAAGTCAGTCGAGCCGACCGAGGCGCAGATCGTCTCACTGCTGACCGAGGTTCCGCTCCCCCGCGCCCATGTCGCCGCCGTGCTCCACGGCGCAGCCGCCGAGGTCGCCAAGATCGATGCGGACATCGCCACCCTTCCGCGGCCGGCCGGTGACGGCGCGGCGATCGGAAAATGGCTCTCCGAGGCCTCCAACGTCGCCAGCCTCGTCGGCCAGCTCGGCGACGCCGTGGCCAGCGCCGACGACGCCGGGACGGGAAGCACCGAGACGAAGATCATCGAGGCGACCGGCGACCCGATCAACTTCGCGCAGACCTACGGCCTGACGTCCTGCGACAGCTTCTAGCCGGTACACGCGCGCGACCTACTGACCGAGCAGCCGCGCGCCGCACCACAGGCCGACAGTCGAAGCCACGAGTGCCGCCGGGACGGTCAGGGCGCCGAGGCGTGTGAACTCGCCCAGCTCGACGGCGACCCCCTCACCGCGCAGGACCCGCCGCCAGAGGAGAGTCGCCAGCGACCCGACGTAGGTCAGGTTCGGGCCGATGTTCGTTCCGATCAGAGCCGCCAGCACCGCGACCGGGCCGGCCGGCGCGAGGATCGGAACGACGATCAGGGTTGCCGGGAGATTGTTGAGGACGTTCGACAGCACGCCGCTGATCCCGGCGATCGCCAGCAGGTCCCCGAGCGAGCTTCCGCCGGGCAGCAGGTCTCCGACCGCGCTGCCCAAGCCGTCGGCGCTCGCCGCGCTGACGATCACCCCGAGGCCGAGCACGAAGATCAGGAAGCCTGGTTCGGCCGCTCTGACCAGCGCCGCAACCGAAGTGCTCCGGCGGCCGAGCCCCCGGGCGCTGATCGCCGCAGCTGCGCCCGCGGCGACCCAGACGGGCTCCAGACGAAGAACAGAGCTCAGCGCAAACCCGGCGAGCGCCAGCCCGACGATCGCTAGCGCAAAGACAGGCGCCCGCGCTCCCTCGCCCGCCGGGTCGACCCCGCCGGCCGGGTTCGGTCGACGGTCGAGGCTCGCCCGGAAGACCCGTCGCAGGACTGCCCATTCGACGCCGAGCGCCGCCGCCCACGGCAGCGCCATCAGCCCCGTGAAACGCGAGAACGACAGGCCGGTCGCGCTGAACGCAAGCAGGTTCGTCAGGTTCGAGATCGGCAGGATCAACGACGCCGAGTTGGCCAGGTGGGCGCACGCGTACGACGCCGGCTTTGCGCTCGTGCCAAGCCGCCGCGCGCTCAGCAGGACGACCGGCGTCAGGAGGACCACCGTCGCGTCGAGGCTGAGCACCGCGGTCACCCCGGCCGCGACGACGAAGACCAGCCCGAGCAGGCGGCGTGGGTCGCCCCCGGCCCGGGCCCCGAGGACCCCGCCGATCGCGTCGAAGACCCCCTCCCGCCGGCAGCCCTCCCCGAGGAGGAGGAGGGCCGCGAGGAAGCCGACCGTCGGCCCGAGGCCGCTGAGCTCGTGGCGCGCGCCGGTGAGGCTCGACGCTCCCACGCAGACGACGACCCCGGCGCCGACCGCCGCGACCACCGCTTCGCGTGCCCGCCGGTTCGGCGAGATCGCCGCGCCGAGCGTTGCCCCGAGCGCGATCAGGGCGAGGATCAGCCCGGGAGGCCCCGTCATCCGCTGCCCGCGGGTCCCGCCGCCGAGCCGGCCGGACTCCGGCGCAGGTGAGGGTGGCGGGGCCGGGCCGCGTCGACCGGTTGGCCGGCCAGCTGCCCGCCCGGACAGTCGGCGCAGCTCACGGTCCGCCGGGGATTGCGGATGCCCAGGAGACCGAGCAGTCCGCCCAGCCCGACGAGGACTGCCGCGATTGCGACGCCGACGCGGAATGCGTGAACAGAGGCCGACTGGACCGCGTCGGCGACGACTCGACCGACCCGCGCCGGATCGACCCGGGCGAGCGTCTGGCTGCGCGCCTGGGCGGTCGCCGTCCGGGCGGCCGGCGTGAGCGCCCGGCCCGCGAGCCGGTGGTCGAGCGTCGCGCCGAACTGCGCCGAGATCACCGCGCCGACGGCCGCGATCGCCAGCAGACCGGCAACCCGGGCGATCGCGTTGTTGACCCCCGAAGCGATCCCCGCGTTCCCCTCGTCCGCATCCGAGAGGACCGTCGCCGTCAGTGGCGCGACCGTGCACGCCAGGCCGACCGAGAAGACGACAAGCGCCGGGAGCAGCTCGGTGAAGTAGTCGAACCGCGCACCCAGGCGGAGCATCAGCCCGAGCCCGACCGCCGCCGTCAGCGGTCCGAGGCCCATGAACAGGCGGGGGCCGAACCGGTCTGCCAGTCGGCCCGCCCGCTTCGAGAGCAGAAACATCACGATCGTCGACGGCATCGTCGCCAGGCCGGCCTCGAGCGCCCCGTACCCGGCGACCTCCTGGAGGAAGAGGACCAGGATGAAGAAGACCACGCCGAGGCCTCCGTACATCGCGAACGTCTGGATGTTGCCGACCGCGAAGTTCCGCCTGGCGAACAGCCCCACCGGGAGCATCGGCGCCGGGGACCGCCGTTCGTGGACGACGAACAGCCCGAGCAGCACGATCCCCCCGAGCCCGCTTGCCCAGACCTGCGGGCTGCTCCAGCCGACCACCGGCTGGCGGATCAGCGCGAGGACCGGCCCGGTCAGGCCGACGAAGGTCAGGCCGGCTCCGACCCAGTCGACGCGCGCGCGGACCCTCCCGGGCTCGCGCGACGGAACGGCGAGCGACACGAGCACGAGCGTGACCGCGACGAACGGGACGTTGATCGCGAAGATCAGTCGCCACGACACCGCGTCGACCAGATAGCCGCCGGCCAGCGGCCCGATCACCGTCGCGATCCCCGCCCACGCCGTCCACGACCCGATCGCCCCGCCCCGCTCGGATGCCGGGAAGGCCGCCACGATCACGGCCAGCGCGCTCGGTGTCAGCAGCGCTCCGAACGCCCCCTGCAGGGCCCGGCCGGCGATCAGCACGTCGATGCTCGGGGACGCGGCGCAGATCACCGAGCACACCCCGAAGCCGGCCACGCCGGCCGAGAAGATCCGCCGCTCGCCGAAGAGATCGCCGAGCGACCCGCCGACGAGGATCAGCGACCCCAGCGAAAGGAGATATGCATTCGAGATCCACTGCTGACTCGACAGCCCGCCCCCGAGGTCCCCGCGGATCGCCGGGAGGGCTACATTGACCGCCGTCGCATCCACGCCGGCGACAACCGAACCCATGATCGCCGCCACGAGGGCAAGGCGCTTGCGCCGGTCTCCTGCGGTCGGCTCGGCCGGGCGAGAACCGGCGACGTCTCGCTGACGAGGTCCCCTTCCGGCCACTCGTGGAGTGTGACCGATCACCGGATCAGTGTCTTCGACGACAACGAGGATCTCTCGACTCCGACGGGCAGGATGAGGCGGCCCGATCCCACGAGGATGGGGTGACGACGGATGCGCGTTCGCGCGAACGGCGACGGTTCGGTAGCGTGCCCGGGGATGGCGTCGGATCTCCAGACGCGGATCTCCCTGGGCCTTCCACTGCTCGACGCGCGCGCGCGCCAGCGCGCAACCGCCGACGGATTGGAGCTCAGCCTGTTCGACCCGATCGACCCGGAGGATCGGTCGGTTCTGATCCTCCTGGCCCATCCCGAGCTGGCTGAAGCGATCGATCGCGGGGACGGCGAGGTCGTGCTCGATGGGCAGCCGACGAACCCGCGTCTGCATCTGGCGATCCACGAGATCGTCGCCACCCAGATCATCGACGGCGACCCGCCGGAGGTGCTCGAGGCCGCGCTGCGCCTGACCGAGGCTGGTCGCGACCCGCACGAGGTGCAGCACATGCTCGGATCGACCGTCACCGAGCAGATCTGGGCCGTCACGCGCCACGGGCGGGAATACGATCCCGCCTCCCACGTGGCGGCCCTCGCGGCGCTTCCGGGCAGCTGGGATGCGCCGGCGGCGCGTCCGCCCGGGTCGTCGGGACGGACCCGCGACACGCGCCCCGACGGCCGGCGCCGCCCGCGACGTCGCTGAAGCCGGTCGGCTCGCCGGGGCCGGGGCCGGGGCCGGGTCCAGCGGTCGGAGTCCGGTGTCGACGATCCGTGGTTCACAGGTGGTTCAGGGCGTCCGGCGGCTCGGTAGGCTGCCTCGCTCACGTGTTGGCAACCGACGAGGATCATCGTCCTCGAAGGAAAGGATCGGGCGGATGAGCGGATCGATGTGCGCGGAGACGGTGCGAATCGCCGGCCATGGAGGGGACGAGATCGAGGCGTATCTCGCCCGCCCGTCCGGTGGGGATCCGCGCGGCGGCGTGGTCGTGATCCATCACATGCCGGGCTACGACTGGGCCACGAAGGAGATCACGCGGCGCTTCGCCGCGCTCGGCTACGACGCGATCTGCCCGAACCTCTACTGGCGGGAGGCGCCCGGCGCGGCGCCGGACGACGCGGCCGCGACGGCCCGAGCGAACGGTGGCGTGCCCGACGAGCGCCTGATCGGCGACGTGGTCGGCGCCGCCGGTCATCTGCGGGGGCTCGAGACCTCGAACGGGAAGGTCGGCGTGATCGGCTACTGCTCCGGCGGGCGGCAGTCCGTGCTCGCGGCGTGCAACGTCGATCTCGACGCTGCGGTCGACTGCTACGGCGCGTTCGTCGTCGGCACCCCGCCGGCGGCGTTCCCCCTCAAGGTGACGAATCTCGTCGACCAGCTCCCGCAGCTCCGGGCGCCGCTGCTCGGGCTGTTCGGCACGGAGGACTCGTATCCGAGTCCCGAGCAGGTCGTCGAGCTCGACGAGATCCTCACGGCCAACGGCAAGCCACACGAGTTCCACTCCTACGACGACGCCGGCCATGCGTTCTTCGCGGTCGATCGTCCGTCCTACCGGGTCGCCGCGGCCAACGACGGCTGGGAGCGGATCACGGCGTTCTACGCGGCCCACCTCGGAGCCTGACGGCATGTGCACCTACGCGACGGTCAAGACCCCGCTCGACGGCAGCGCGAAGGGACCGGCGGGGAGTTGGTTCCACGTCACCGACGGAACGGTCTACTTCGACCACCCGGTCCACGCGATGGCCGAGCACACGCTCAACATCGACTTCGCCGACCCGGCGAATGGGCCGTCCGCCCGGGTCGCGGTCGAGCTGACCGCAGGCTCGGCCCGGAGTCTCGTCGCGGCGATCCAGGCCGCGCTCGAGTCCGCGCCGGCCGGCCTCGCCGCCTGACGCCGGCCCTGGAGCGTCGTCCGTGACTCCCGGCATGCGACCCGGCCCGCCGCGGCGACCGCCGGGTCGGCCTGTGCGCGCAGCTGCCGCAGCCACGAATCCACGCCGCGATGCTCGCGGCTCGATAGGGTCCGCCGCATCTCTCTGTGGCCGCGTATCGCTGACCTCGAGCTCGCCATCGAGCGGGTCGAGCACGATGTCCTCGAGCCCGGCCCCGGCTTCGGCGAGGCGCACGCCACCCGGCTCGTGCGGCTGACCGGCGCCGGTGCCGAGGGCCTCGGGGAGGACATCACTCTGGTCATGGGCGGCGGCGCGCCGGACCTCGACCTGGTCGGCGAGTGGACGTTGGCGGGCTTCTGCGACCGCCTGCACGGGCTCGACCAGTGGCCGGACGGCCCGCCCGAATCACATCGGGAGACGGCGGCGCGCTTTCGCAACTGGGCGTTCGAGTCGGCCGCGCTCGACCTCGCCCTCCAGCAGGCGGGGCAGCCGCTGCACGCGCTGCTGGGGCGGACGCCGCGGCCGGTCACATATGTCAACTCGCTCGGCCTAGGCGACCCGCCTGACGCCGGCACGATCCTGCGGCGCCTCGAGCGCTATCCGGGCCTGCGCTTCAAGCTCGACGTCGCGGCGACGTGGACGCCGGAGATCGTCGAGGCGCTCGTGGGCACCGGCGCCGTCCACACGGTCGACTTCAAGGGCCAGTACGGGCTCGAGGTCGACGACGTCGAGGCCCTCGCGCGCGTCTACTCGTGGCTGCTCGAGGCGTTCCCCGAGGCGCTGCTCGAGGACCCGCACGACCTCCCCGAGATCACCCCGCTGGTGCGCGAGCACGCCGCGCGCGTTGCCTACGACGCGCCGATCGTCAGCGTCGCCGACCTCGACGCGACCGCGATCGCGGCGAACGTCTTCAACATCAAGCCGAGCCGCGTCGGGCGGTTGGAAACGCTGTTCGAGCTCTACGCCGAGTGCGAGCGGCGCGGGGCGCTCCTGTACGGCGGCGGCATGGCCGAGCTCGGCGTCGCGCGCGGCCAGGTCCAGCTGCTCGCTTCCCTGTTCTCCCCCGGCGGCCCCAACGACATCGCCCCGCCGGGCTTCAACGCGCTCGAACCGGCCGCGGGACTGCCGCTCAGCCCGCTCGACCCCGCGCCCGCGCCGGCCGGCTTCCGCCGTGCCGCCTGACGAGGACGAAGCGTCCGCACCCCGGCGTACCACGCTCCAAGTCGCGCAGATCGGAGCGAGCGTCCGGGCGCCGCGGACCGGCAGACCTGCGTCTCGTCGTGAGCGCGCGTCTCATTCGCGGGCATTCGAGATTGCCCGGATGCGGCCGACTCAGAAGATGCCGATGCGGTCGGGGGGCCAGTAGGTGACAACGGCCTGCCCGACGATCCAGCCGGTGGGGACAGGTCCCCAGTAGCGACTGTCGTCGGAGTCGCCGCGATTGTCGCCCATCATGAACCAGTGACCGGCCGGAATCGTGATTGGCGTGGGAAAGTTGCACTCCGGGTTGACGCCGCAGGCTCTGATGTAGGAGTCCTTCTCCGCAACGAACCGGCTCGTGCCAGCGGCCTTGCGAAAGACGTGCCCCCCGGTGACGTAGATTTCGTCTCCCGGGCCCGCGACAGCGCGCTTGATGAAGTTCTGGCTCGTGTCCTCGGGCTCAGGAGAGTCGCACGCGGCCGTCGCCACGTGCGCCGCCCCGCACACCTCGCTGTCGGCGTCCTTGGGCGGGTGGAAGACGACGATCTCGCCGACGTGCGGCGAGCTGAAGTCCATGGAGATGCGGTTGACCAGCACGCGCTGCCCTTCGATCAGCGTAGGCTCCATCGACGCGGTCGGGATCTTGTACGGCTTGACGACGATTGCTTGGATGCCGAGCGCGAGTCCGAGCGCCACGATGACGAGCACGACCAGCTCGACGATCGAGCCCGTGACCGATTTCGATCGCTTCGCGCTGGGCTTGGTGGCCGCGTCCTTATCGGCCATGCGCTCGTCCCCGATCACTGTGGTGGCACGACGCACCGAGCCGCTTCTGTTCGGGCCGACGACGGGCGGCTGTGTGGCTCATCTGGTGTTGGCTGCCGCCGTGCCACCCGCTGCTCGCTTCCGTGACGCCGTCGGTATCGATGATCCGGGGGCGTCACGCGGTGCACGTGCCTGCGAGCGCGCGAGGGTGGGTGCTGCGTGGCGGTGGCGCTGCGCGAGATGATCGGGGGCCTGCCGCGACTGTGACGCGGCTGGGCGCGGACCGAATGCCCACACTGTCGCCGCCGTTGAGGTCACTGCAAAGGCTACGATCGAGGGCACCAGCGCGCGCCGCAGCACCGCGTTGCGCCGGCTCGCGCGACGGTTGAACTGGCCCGCGGCCTTGGCGGCAAGGCCAAAGCGAAGAACCGCGCGCTCCGCAGCGCAGCTCGCCTCAGTGGCCCATGGCTGCTCGGCTTCGGCAGCGTCGAGCAGGTGCGCGCGAACCTCGATCAGGATCCGCCGGCGTGCCCGACGCGGCACACGAAGCTGGCGCTCCAGCTCCTCGAGATACGCCTCGATTGGATCGGCCGCGTCCATCAGCCGGCCTCGAGCGCATCGCTGCCGAACACCGCGTCCACGGCATGTCTGAACGCCCGCCAGCTGGCCCGGCGGTCCACAGCCGCGCGCCGGCCTGAGCTCGAGAGCGCGTACACCCGCCGGCGGCGACCGCCGACCACCTCCCAGCGGCTGACCAACAGGCCCGAGGCTTCCAGGCGATGCAACGCCGGGTAGATCGTGCCCTCCGCCAGATCGAATTCGCCTCCGCTACGACGCCGCAGCTCTTCAGTCACCCCATAGCCGTGGAGTGGCCCGCCGCTCAAGACCGCCAGCAGCATCCCATCGACGTGCCCTTGAACCTCACCGAGCGCCATACAACGGCAGTCTATGCATAAGCCGTCGAGGCGTCAACCCGGGTCGGCTCGCCGTCGCGCTCTTGTCGCACAGTCGGACCAAACGTTGGCCGTCCCGCCCCCGCGGTGCTGCGGCCCTCGACCGGGCCCAGATCCTGATCACGTGCAACCGACACGCCACACGGCACAGCCCGGCCCGACCGGACGCGAGCGCAATATGCGCCGAGCTCGACCACCTTCCAGCGTCCGTCCGGCCGGGGCGCCGATCGCACTGTTCGGTCCGCACGGCGTGCTGCAATGAACGCATGGTCAACCATCCACGTGGGTTTGGGGTCGGCGGCCGTGACGCCAGCCGCGGGCTCGGCTTCCCGAAGCGCAAAGCGGCAGGTCTCTTTCACGGAAATAGCTGCCTGAGTCAACTCGGGTTTCGCACTTTCGCTCGGCCGATTGGACGTCGGGGTGGGGCGGCGCCGGGGTGGGGGCGGGTCGGGTGCGAGAGGTGTGGGACGGGATCGACCGGGGTCCTCCCGGGCGGTGGAGGTGGATGCGAGACCTTCTTCGCGAAAGTAGCTGACTGAGTCAGGCAGCTACTTTCGTTGGAGAGAGTCCGCTTCTCCACGACCCGGTCCCCCACGGAGGGCTCGCCCGCGTCTGACCTCCCGAGCCGGACCGAATGATCCTCGACAGCCCACTCGCCAAGCGGCTCCGCCGCATGAGCCCGGCCGCCGCCGCGGAATGTCACGCGCGGAACGGGGACCTGACCCCAGGACCAGCGAAATCGCCGGCGTCCAACACGCCCGGGCCGCCGCCGGCCCGCAAACCGCGAAAGCCGAGTGAGTCAGGCAACTTGCTTTTCCGGGGAACGCAACAGGGCAACCGCGCGCCTCCGCCAGGGCGCCCGCGCGACGAAAGGCCTGGACGAACCAACGGGGCTTGAGAACGGACTCGTCGATCGAGGCTCCGTAAACGCAGAAACCCCCGCGTTGCGGGGGTTTCCTCGATGCGCCCGAGAGGACTCGAACCTCCACGGGCTATTAGCCCACAAGGCCCTCAACCTTGCGCGTCTACCAATTCCGCCACAGGCGCCCGGCGGCCGGAGTATAGGCGCTTGATTCCAACGCCGGGAGGCGGTAGCCTGGACGAACACATGTTCGTCGTGCGGGATCGGCCCGTGCACCCAGGAGGCACGCCGGATGGATTTGACCAAGCGCCAGCAGGAGATCTTCGACTTCATCAAGCGATATTCCGCCCGGTACGGCTACCCGCCGACGGTCCGGGACATCGGCAAGGCGGTCGGCCTCGCGTCGTCGTCGACCGTCCATCAACATCTCGCGAACCTCGAGAAGATCGGGATTCTCCGGCGGGATCCGTCGAAGCCGCGGGCGATCGAGTTGCTCGACCGAGCCGTGCAGGAGGTCCGCAACATCGTCAGCCCGTCGGACGGCCTGCCGGTCGTCGGCTCGGTTGCCGCCGGCCAGCCGGTGCTGGCCGAGGAGAACATCGAGGAGTACGTCCACGTCCCTGACATCGCCGGCGGTGACCAGGGCGAGTACCTCCTCCGTGTGCGCGGCGAATCGATGAAGGACGCCGGCATCCTCGAAGGCGATCTCGTCGTCGTCCGTCCGCAGGAGACCGCCGACGACGGGGACATCGTCGTCGCGATGGTCGGCGAGGAGGCGACGGTCAAGCGGTACTTCCTGGAGTCCGACCACGTCCGCCTCCAGCCGGAGAACGACGCGATGGAGCCGATCCGCAGTCGCGAGGTCCGCGTGCTCGGCCGGGTCGTCGGGTTGATGCGGACGATTCGGTAGCGGCGCCAGCCGGCCAAGACGGGTCCCACCCGCTACGGTTGGGGCGCAGGCTGAGCAGCCGCGGAGGCACGTCCTTCGAGGAAAGTCCGGACATCACAGGGCAGGGTGGTCGCTAACGGCGACCCGGGGAAACCCGCGGGAAAGTGCCACAGAAACAAACCGCCTAAGCGCCCGGCCACGGCCGTGCGCCGGTAAGGGTGAAATGGTGCGGTAAGAGCGCACCGGCGTCGCGGTGACGCGGCGGCCGGGCAAACCCCACTCGATGCAAGGCCAAGCAGGACCGCTCGCAGGCTGCCCGCCGAGGTCCAGGTCGGCCGCTCAGATGGATGGTTGTTCACGACAGAATCCGGCTTACAGGCCTGCTAAGGAGAGGCCCCGCCAGACGGCGGGGTCTTTCTACTTACGGGGATCCCACGCGCGCCACTCCTCCCGACCCGGCCGGACCGAACACCGCAGAGCCGCGAGCACAAGCACGCCCCAGACCAGGAACCACGGATCCCAGAGGAACGCGTGGTAGGCCAACGCCCGACGGTCGGCACCCCGCCCGGGATCAACGATCCCGGATTCGACCAGCAGCCCGGTCAGGGTCAGCACGAAGCCGTAGGCGCTCAGCAACCAGCCGGCGACCCAGCCGAGGCGGCGTGCCCATACGTAGGACCGTCCGTCGACAGACCGGCCGTCGCCCGGTCGATCGATCGCGACCAGCGGCAGCTCCGCGGCCGCGAGCTTCAGGACGACGACCAGCCAGAGCAGGCCGACGATCCAGGCTCCGCGAGAGCGCCCGGCCACCTCGAGGCTTCCGCCGACCGTGCCCAGAAGCCGCGTTCCCCCGGCCGCCCAGTAGGCGCTGACGAGCGCGTACGCGGCTCCCACAGCCAGCGCGAGCCTCGCCGCAAGCCGGCCGGAGCTGCCGAGGCCTGCTTGCGGCTCCACTTCCGAGTCGCGGCTCAGTTTCGGCGGCGCGGCTCGTCCGGCCAGACGCCGGTCCGCTCGTACTGATCTCGCGCGGCCTGCTCCTTGTCGCGGTCCCGGTCGCCCGAGACGCCGAGTCGGACGAGACTGTTGAAGAGCGCGACGCACAGGCAGATGCCGAACATCGTCACGACCCCCTCCACGCCGGCGCTGCCAGGAACGACGATCAGGATGACGAGCCCGGCCAGGAGGATCGCGGCCGGCAGGCCGTAGCGGACGAGGCGGAGCCCGACGGATGCCCTCGCCCGGGGGATCGGTACGGTTTCACGCGAGACGTTCTTGGCCGGACCGGACCCGTTCTGTGACGGGATGGGTAAACCACCGCCGCCTCGCTGGTGATGTTCGTCTCGGATGCGTGGCATTGACGTCGTGCTGCCGGAGGCCTCGTCTCTGATGCTACCTCCAGCCGATCTCCGGCGGGTCGGGCCGTCGCCGCCCGGCACAGCGGGTGGCCGGCCTCATCGGATATCTTGGCGCCCGATGATCTACGCCGCAGCCGCGTTCTGGATCGTGACCGCGATTACCGTCTTTCTCGTCGCGTTGCGAGGCGGTCCGTCGGCGGTACGCGCGTCCCTCCACGAGGACACCGCATTCGGGAGCAGCGTCCGCGCGTCGGGCGTCGCCCTGATCTTCGCCGTCTGCATCGCCGTCCCGATCCTGATCGTCGCCCTCGACCAGAAGCACAAGGCCCGGGCCGGGCCGGCGGGGATCACTCTGACCGCCGCGGAGACGACCGGCCGGACGCTGTTCGCCGCGAAGTGCGCGACCTGCCACACGCTGAGCGACGCGCGTGCGGTCGGCCGGGTCGGTCCGAATCTCGACGTGCTTCGCCCCCCGTCCGCCCTCGTGCTCGACGCGATCGCCAACGGCCGGGCCCGCGGGCAGGGCCAGATGCCCGCGGGGCTCTATTCCGGGAGCGACGCGACCGACGTCGCGAACTTCATCGCCGCAGTCGCCGGCCACTAGCCCGGGGCCCGGTCAGCGGTCTGATCGCGGCCTCGGCCCAGTGCCTGGACGATCGCCCGGTCGTTGGCGTTCAGGCTTATGGATAGCCCGGCCCGCGCTTATGGAAAGCGATGCCGCAACGACCGGCAATCCGTCCACAGATCCAGGCATTTTCCTTCTTGAGCAGGTAAGATTTCGCATCTGCTGAGTTCCTGCCGTGGGGGCGGGACCGGTGGATCCAGAAGGAGACTGCATGGCCCAGGTCGAGGTCGACGGTGGTGGATGGTGGGCCGAAGTCGAGCATCTGCGCGAGCCGCTCGAGCGGCGTCGAGCCGAGCGCGCCGACGAGGATCCACGCCGCACCGTCAGGATCCGCGGCCAGGCGATCACCGGCACTTCAGCCCGTCAGCTCCACCAGGCGACCGACGTTCCGACGCCGCGCGTGCCGGATGCCATCGTCCGGCGGGATCGGCCGCGCCGGACCGCACCGGATCGCCTCGGCTCGAACCCAGACCGGATCGCCGCGTGGGCTGTCGTCTTCGGCCTTCTGATGGCCCTCATCGCGGCCGGCACAGCCCACGGCGCGGTACCAGTCCGCCCGGCCGCATCGGTCACCCACGTCGCCCTCACCGCAGCACCCGCACCACCCCCGCTCGCCCCCTGACCGGGCGGGCTCCGACGCTCCGGCAGCGGCCCGCGCCGGGGACCCGGCCGAAAGTCTGGTCCGGCGGCGGTAGCCGGCCGGGCGGCTCACGGCTGCTTGTCGCCGGCCATCCCCGGCGGATGCCCACCACCCGGATGGCTGCATGCCAAGCGACGATGCCGGTTGGAAGCCGCCCGATCCGGGTAGGACGCCGTCAACCAAAACCGATGCTCGTGCGTTTGAGGCTTCTGAGGAACACCAAGCCGGGGCTTGCGGATCGACGGTGATCCGAGTACCCTTATCAATCGTAAGTAGTAAGCAGAAGGTAAAGCGGCAACCGAAAGCAAGCGGTGGTCTAGATGAAGACAACGATGAGCAGGTTCCAGATTCACGACGAGCTGACTGCCCCGGAAGGATCGGTGGCCGTACTCCGCGGAGCGCTTGCGACCGGCGGACAGCTGCCCAACTTCCTCGGCGTGCTCGCCGGCGCCCCGTCGGCCCTTCGCGGCTACGCGCGGTTCCGGTCGGAGCTCCGCAGGGGAACGCTACGTCTGCCGACGCTCGAGCGGATCTCCCTCGCCGTCTCGGAGCACTATGGGTCCGAGCCGGGAGTCGCCCTCCACAGTCGAACCGCCCGCTCGGCCGGGCTGGGTCTCGACGAGGTGGCCGCTGCTCGTGAGTTCAACTCCGGCGACCGTACCGAGGCGGCCCTGCTGCGCTACCTCAAGGCCATCATGGAGGGCCACGGCGGACCGCCGATGCACCTTCACGAGGAGGCCCGGGAGGCCGGCTGGAGCGACGAGCAGCTGATCGAGGCGATCGCCTACGTCTCGCTGGAGAGCTTCACGGCGATGGTCAACGTCGCAGGCGAGGTGCCGGTCGACGGCTCGGCGGAGGAGTCAAGGACACTCCGGGCCGCGTAGCATCCCCGCCTGCGATGACGTATCACGGTGCGGGAGAAGGCCGATCGATGTCTCCGGGCTGCTGCCCCCACTACCACGAGGCCGTGGAGCTGATCGGGCGCCGGTGGACCGGGGCAATTCTCGCGATCCTGCTCGACGCCGGAGCGCTCCGCTTCTCCGAGCTGGCCGGCGCGGTCCCCGAGCTCTCGGACCGCATGCTCTCCGACCGGCTGAAGGAGCTCGAGGCGCGCGGTCTGGTCGAGCGGACGGTCTACGCTGGCCGGCCGCTGCGGGTCGAGTACGCCCTGACGCGGATGGGTTTCGCGCTCGGGCCGGCGGTCGGGGAACTCCACGTCTGGGCTCAACGCTGGCTGGCGGTCTTCGAGCCGGCACCGGTGCCCCGCACCGACCAAAGCCCCACGAACGCGTCCGGGGTACCAACGGCCCGACGGTGATCGGGCCACGGTAGGGCTCGCGCAGAAACGCAGCCACCGGCCGAGAAGGACAGCCGGGCCTCTGCGGGCCGACCGGATGGACGAGATCACCGCGCCGACGCGGCTCATGTTCTAGGGTGGGCGCGGATGGCTGACACCTCGAAAGGCGTGGCACCCGGCACGGCGAAGACGATCGCTGACGTCAAGGCGCTGGTCGAAGAGCGGAAGATCCGCTTCATACGATTCTGGTTCACCGACATTCTCGGTCAGCTGAAGTCGTTCTCGATCAACGCCGAGGAGCTCGACGGGACATTCGAGGGCGGCGTTGGCTTCGACGGGTCCTCGATCACGGGTTTCAACGCGATCGAGGAGTCCGACATGATCGCTCTGCCGGACCCCACGACGTTCGCCGTGCTCCCCTGGCGACCCGAGGAGCAGGGGGTCGGCCGGATGTTCTGCGACGTCCTGACGCCCGAGCGGACCGCCTACGAGGGCGATCCCCGCCACATCCTCCGCCGGGCCCTCCAGCGGGCCGGTTCGATGGGCTTCGACGTCTTCAACGTCGGCCCCGAGCTCGAGTACTTCCTCTTCCGCGACAGCAAGACCACCGAGCCGCTCGACCAGGGCGGATACTTCGACCTGACGACGCTCGACGCCGGCTCCGACGTTCGACGGGAGACCGTCCTCGCGCTCGAACAGCTCGGCATCCACGTCGAGTACAGCCACCACGAGGTCGGCCCGTCCCAGCACGAGATCGACATCCGGTACTCGGACGCCCTGAAGATGGCCGACGACTGCATGAGCTACCGGATCACCGTCAAGGAGTACGCGATGAAGTACGGCTGGCACGCGACGTTCATGCCGAAGCCGCTCTACGGACAGAACGGGTCGGGCATGCACACCCACCAGTCGCTCTTCACAGACGGCCGCAACGCCTTCTACGATCCCGACGACCAGTACTTCCTCTCCGACGTCGGCAAGGCCTTCATTGCCGGCCAGCTCCGTCACGCCAGGGAGATCTGCTCGATCTTCGCCCAGTGGGTCAACTCCTACAAGCGCCTGGTCCCGGGCTTCGAAGCCCCGGTCTATGTCGCCTGGTCGCGGCGCAACCGCTCGGCCCTCGTCCGTGTCCCGCTCTACCACCCCGGCAAGGAGCAGGCGACCCGGATGGAGCTGCGTTGCCCCGACCCGGCCTGCAACCCGTACCTGACGTTCGCCGCACTCCTCCAGGCCGGCCTCGAAGGTGTCGAGAAGGGCTACGAGCTGCCGGAGCCGATGGAGAAGAACCTCTACCACCTCTCACCCGACGACCGCCGCCGCCTGGGGATCGAGCAGCTCCCGGAGACGCTCGGCGAGGCGATCGAGCTGACCGCCGAGTCGGAGCTCGCCCTCCGGACGCTTGGCGAGCACACGTTCAACCGCTACGTCGAGATCAAGCGCCAAGAGTGGGACGACTACCGCGTCCAGGTGACCCGCTGGGAACTCGACCGGTACCTGCCGATCCTCTGAGGACTGCCGTCGGCCGGATCCCTCCCTGCGGGTGCCGGCCCGGCGACGGGGCGGGGGCGCGGGCGGGGCCGGGTGCGGGGGGTGTGCGATGTGATCGACCGGGCTCCTCCCGGGCGGCGGCGGCGGAGGTGGATGCGAGACCTTCATCGCGAAAGTAGCTGACTGAGTCAGTCAACTACTTTCGTTGGAGAGTCCACTTCTCCACGACCCGGTCCACCGCAGAGAGCTCGCCCGGCCTCTGACCGCGTTGAGCCCGACCAACACTCGTCACCACGACGCGGCTACCGTCGCTCGTAGAGCCCCAGGCCGGGCCACGACCCGCCGGACGTAAGCCGCGAGACGGCGAGCTGCCCGTCAACCGGCTGCCCGCCCCGGAGCACGTCCTCCCAGCTGCCGGTGGGCAGCGCGATCTGTCCCGCGGCGGAGGCTCCCGAGCCGACCGCGACCACCACCACGACGAGGACATCATCGCCGCGCACGAACGCGCAGACGTCCGGCCCGGCGTCGACCGGAACATACGACCCGAGGAACGCGTCCGCCCGCCGCCCGCGCAGCTCGAGCGTCCGGATGATCAACGCGAGCTTGGCCGTCTCCCGGGTCACGCCCGCAGCCCCGGACCCCAGCCCGTCGACCAGCTCCCGGCGCAGCTCCCAGTCGACCGGCCGCCGGTTGTCGGGGTCGACCATCGACAGCCGCCAGAGCTCGTCGCCCTGGTAGATGTCCGGAACTCCCGGTGACGTCAGCTTGAGCAGTAGCTGCCCCAGCGCCGCTCGCTCGCCCCCGACCGCGACCTGCTCACAGAACGGCTCGAAGTCCTCGAGGAACGCCGCATGCCCGAGCAGGCCGACGGCGAACCGCTTGACCGCGGCCTCCCACTCGAGGGCCGGCGAGGCCCAGTTCGTATTGCGCTTGGCCTCGCGCAGCGCCTTCTCCAGGTAGGCCTCCAGCCGATCCGCCGTGACCGGCCAGACGCCGATCAGGGTCTGGTAGATCAGGTACTCCTCGGCCCGGTCGGGCGCCCCGAGCGACGCGTCGCGCAGCCCGTCGTTGATCTCCCGCCACCGCAGCACCCCAGCCCGCCATTCCCCGGCCATCCCCGCCAGCGCGCCGATCCGCGCCCGCGAGTCGCCAGACCGCTTGGTGTCGTGGGTCTGGGTGACCAGCAGACCCTCCGGGAAGCGGCGGGCCCGCTCGGCGTTGGCCGCGTGGAACTCGTCGACCGACAGGCCGAATCGATCCGGGTCCCCGCCGACCTCGTTGAGCGCCAGCAGGCGGAGGTAGCGGTAGAACGCCGTGTCCTCGACGCCCTTCGCGTTGATCGCCGGCGACGTCTGCTGAAAGCGCGTCACGAACTCCGCCGGCCGGGTCGCCGCCTCGAGCAGCAGGGCGCTCGCCAGCTTGGGGTCCATCGACGCCGCCAGGATCGCCTCACGGTCGGCCTGCTCGACCAGTCCGCTCCACGGCTCGACGTAGGTTCGGTAGATCCCCAGCCGGGCGAGTCCGTCGGCGATCGTCTCGATCGGCAGATCCGGCGCCAGCCGCCCCAGCCGGGCGACCTCGCGGGAGAACGACCCGGCCGCCTGCTCTAACTGGGCGGTGCGGGCCACCGACGCGAAGCCCTCGGCCGCGCCGGTGAACTCGGCCAGCACCGCCGAGAGCGGCTCGCGCCCGGCGGGGTCGACGAACAGGGCGCAGACCTCGTCGAGGAACTCGTACCCGACGGTCCCGCTCACCGGCCAGTCGCGAAGCGCCTCGCCCGGGTGGAGGATCTTCTCGACCCAGACTCGCTCGACGCCTTCGGCCCGGAGCCGCCGCAGGTAGCCGGCCGGGTCGGCCAACCCGTCGGGGT
>Ga0208480_1000045_pt1 | contig 49464 bp, 49 predicted proteins | sample NGESurshal092012_4_FD_184485 | JGI IMG/M metagenome (GOLD analysis project Ga0208480, IMG submission 184485) | Arctic peat soil microbial communities from Barrow, Alaska - NGEE Surface sample F53-1 shallow-092012 (SPAdes) | ecosystem: Environmental > Terrestrial > Soil > Wetlands > Peat ... | reverse complement strand
CGTCGAATGACATCGAGAAGGTCACGGCGACGGCGAAGCAGATGGTGATGCGCTTTGGGATGAGCGAGAAGCTCGGGCCGCGCGTCTTCGGCCACGACCACAGCCAGCCGTTCCTCGGCCGGGAGTTCTCGACCGAGCCCGACTATTCCGATCAGATCGCCCGTGAGATCGACGACGAGGTCCGCCGGATCATCGAGAGCGCCCACCAGCGGGCGACGAGCATCCTCACCGAGCATCGTGGCAGCCTCGACTCGATCTCGCAGATCCTCGTCCGCCACGAGACGATCGAGAAGGAGCAGTTCGAGGGCCTCCTCGCCGGCAGGACCGAGACCGAGGTCTTCGGACCCGGTGAGCCGGCCACGCCCGAGCTTCCGGTCGGTCCGAGCTCGTCGCCGGCTCCCGACCGTCAGCGCGACGCGCCCCGGCCGCTCCCGCGCCCCGGACTTGCCGGCGGCGCGGCAGAGCTGCGCGGAACCGAGCCCCGCCAGCCCGACCTGATCTAGCACCAGCCGGGTCCGAGGCGCACTTGCGGGCTCGCCTGATCGCCGCGCTCATCCTCGTCCCCGGCCTGGCGCTCGGCTGCGGGGACGCCCACCGCTCTGCAGGTGGTCCTCACGCCGGCCGGCCGGCCCCGGCCTTGTTGGGCGCGGTCGACCCCGCCGCGGTCCCGGTCCCGGCCGCCGTCGCCCCGGCCCACCCGATCCCGGCGAGCTTCCGCCGCTCGGGGATCTCTCCGGGAGCGCCATCCGACGCAGAGGTCCGCACCGAGCTCCAGCAGATGTACGCCGCCCAGCGCCAGGCGCGGACGGCGGCGGCGGCGAACCTTGCCGGACTGCTCCCGTGGGTCGACGAGCCGAAGACCGGCGAGCACGTCAGCGTCGCCTCGGTCTTCGTCGACTACGGGCTCGGTCTGGCCTGCGGAGGCCTGCTCGGCGTCAACCAGATCGGTGTCGCCCACAAGACGGCGCCGTGCGGCACGCTGATCGACTTCACCTACAACGGGCGGACCCTCCAGGTGCCCGTGGTCGACCGGGGGCCGTACATCGCCGGGCGGGAGTGGGACCTCACCGGAGCCACCGCCCGCGCCCTCGGCTTCCCCGGGCTCGGTTCGATCGAGTGGAGCTGCGCCAGCTGTTGACCAGCGATCGGCGCGTGCCCGACCCGGTGATCATGGGCGTGCTGAACGTCACGCCCGACTCCTTCTCAGAGCACGGCCTGTTCCTCGAGACGCCGGCCGCCGTCGCCCACGGGCTGGCCCTCGAGCGCGACGGGGCGGCGATCATCGACGTCGGCGGCGAGTCGACCCGCCCGGGCGCCCAACCCGTCCCCGGTCTGCTCGAGCGTGAGCGCGTCGTCCCGGTGATCGAAGGGCTCGTCCGCGCCGGGACGGCATCGACGATCTCGATCGACACGACCAAGCTCGAGGTCGCAGAGGCCGCGCTCGAGGCCGGGGCGACCTACGTCAACGACGTCAGCGCCTTTCGGGTCGACCCCGAGATGGCCGGGCTCGTCGCCGACCGGGGCGTCGGCTGCTGCCTCATGCACATGCGGGGAGAGCCGCTCACCATGCAGCGCGACCCCCGCTACGACGACGTCGTCGACGACGTCCGCGCCTTCCTCGAGGAGCGGCTCGACTGGGCCGTCCGGGAGGGGGTCAGCGAGCAGCGGATCATGCTCGACCCGGGAATCGGCTTCGGCAAGACGGTCGCCCACAACCTCGAGCTTCTCCGTCGCCTTGACGAGCTCTGCACGCTCGGCCGGCCGATCGTCGTCGGAACCTCGCGGAAGTCCTTCCTCGCCAAGTTGACTGGTCGACCGGACGGCGACCGCCTGGCCGGGACGATCGCCACGAACGTCCTCGCCCTGGAGCGCGGCGCCAGTGTCTTCCGGGTCCACGACCCGGCCCCGCTTCGCGACGCGCTCGCCGTGGCGGCTGCTACGGTCAGCGGTCAATGGACCCCGACGAGGCCGACGACCTAGACCGCGACGGGTGGAGCAGGGACGGCGACGACGAGGACCCCGACGAAGACGAGGGGATGCGAACCGGCGTAACGGTCGAGATCTCCGGCCTTTCGCTCTACACCCACATCGGCGTCGGCGAGGCCGAGCGCGAGGTCGGCCAGCGGCTGATCTTCGACATCACGATCGACATCGGCGAATCCGCGGCGACCGAGACGGATCGCATCGAGGACACCGTCGATTATGGGGAGGTCTGCCAACTCGTCGCGCTGGTCTCCCAGCAGCGGACCTACCGGACGCTCGAGCGGCTATGCACGGTGATCGCCGACCGCCTGATCGAGGACTTCGCCGCCCAGTCGGTCTGGGTCAAGGCCGCCAAGCCCGAGCCGCCGATCCCGCTGCCGGTCGAGCAGGTCTCGGTCGAGGTCTGGCGCGAGCCACCCGAATAATGGGGTCCTCATCCTCATCCTCATCCTCGACCGCATCCGCGAGGCCCGCCACGCCGGTCTGGCGAGCCGGCCGGGCGTCGCCGTCGGGCTCGAGCGGACCGGCCGCCTGATCACGGCCACGGCGCTGCTCTTCTGCGTCGCGATCGGATCGTTCGCGATGTCGGAGACCTGCTTTGACGAGCGACTCGACCTCGGTCCGGTGATCCCCGTCGCGCTCGACGCCACGGCTCGTCGCGGGCCGCTGGTTCCAGGCGTGCTCGGCGAGGGCGCCTGGTGGTCGCCGAGCATCCTCCGGCGGCTCCATGCCGCGCTCGGGCTCGTCGTTGGAGCGGCCCGGGCGGTCGCGTCCGACGGCCTGCGTCGATGATCGGCCACCTCGGCCTGGGCTCGAACGTCGGCGAGCGCCGGGCAAACCTCGCGGCCGCCGTCCTGCGGCTCGCCGCCGGCGGCGTCACGCCGCTCGCGTCGTCGTCGACCTACGACACCGACCCGGTCGGCGACCTGCTCGACCAGCCCTCGTTCCTGAACGCCTGCCTGAGAATCGAGACACGGCTCGGCCCGGCCGACCTGCTCGGTCTGTGCAAGGCGGTCGAATCCGACCTCGGCCGCCTCGCCGGCGGACCGCGCCACGGACCCCGGCCGATCGACATCGATATCCTCCTGCTCGGCGAACTCGAGCACTCGGCCCCGCGACTCACGCTTCCCCACCCGCAGGTGCTCTCCCGTCGCTTCGTCCTGATTCCCCTGCTCGAGCTCGATTTCGGGCTGCGGACGCCCGACGGCCGGCGCCTGTCCGACGCCCTCGCCCTGCTCCCGGTCACCGAGGGCGTCCGGCTGGCCGGAGCGCCGCTCCCGCTCCGCTGAGCGCCGGGGCTCGCCCGACCATGCCGAACACTGGCCCATAATGACCCGGTGCTACTCGTGGTCGACGTCGGGAACACCCAGACCCATTTCGGGGCCTACGAAGGCACCGACCTGCTCGAGCACTGGCGCTTCGCCACCGTCCGCCAGTCGACGGCCGACGAGCTCGGCGCGGCGCTTGCCAACCTGCTCGAGCTCCGCGGGATGGACCTCGGCGGGCTGGACGATTCGATCGTCTCCTCGACGGTTCCCGAGCTCGCGCCCGAATGGACGGAAATGGCCCGGCGCTACCTCGGCCACGAGATGCCCGTCGTCGGCCCCGGCCTGCGGACCGGGATGCCGATCCGCATGGACAACCCCCGCGAGCTCGGCGCCGATCGCCTTGTCAACGCGGTCGCCGCCTACGAGATCTTCCGGAGCTCGTGCGTCGTGGTCGACTTCGGCACCGCGATCACCTACGACGTCGTATCCGGCGACGGCGACTACCTCGGCGGGATCATCTCGCCCGGCGTCCAGATCTCCCTCGAGGCCCTCTCCTCGAGGGCGGCCAAGCTCCCGACGATCGATCTCGGCGAGCCGCGAACCCTGATCGGCAAGTCGACGGTCGACGCGATCCGCTCGGGCGTCGTCTACGGTTTCGCGGCCGCCGTCGACGGGATCGTCGCCCGGCTGCGGGCCGAGCTCGGACCGGATGTCGCGACGATCGCGACGGGCGGCCTCGCCCGGGTGATCGTTCCCTTCACCGAGTCGATCGACCGGGTCGACGACCTCCTGACGCTCGAGGGCCTCAGGTTGATTCGCGAACGCAACCGTTGACCTGACCTGACCTGACCGCCCGTCCGGCCCGGCTACTCTGGGGTGATGCCCGCCCTGACCGACTCGTGGACGCTCGGCGGCATCGAGATTCCCAATCGGGTCGCGCTCGCCCCGCTCGCCGGGATCGGCAACTGGTTCGTCCGCCTGCAGGCTCGCCGCCACGGCGCCGGGCTCGTCGTCTCGGAGATGGTCTCGAGCTTCGCGGTCCACTACCGCAACGAGCGGACCTGTACCGAGCTGCTGCGGATCCACCCCGACGAGCGCTCGGGTGGCCCCGTATCGATTCAGCTGTTCGGCTCAGACCCCGACGTGATGCGCTCGGCCGCGGCGACCGTCGCCGCCGCCGGCGCCGACCTGATCGACCTCAACATGGGCTGCCCGGTCCCAAAGGTCTGCAAGACCGGCGCCGGCGCCGCCCTGATCTCCGATCCCGACCTCGCGGTCGCCCTGGCCCGCGCCGCCGGTGAGGGGAGCGGCCTTCCCGTCACCGTCAAGATTCGCTCGGGCCAGCGGCCCGGCGACCGCGACGGACTCTCGGTCGCCCGCCGGTTGGTCGACGAGGCCGGCGTCGCCGCAATCGCCTTCCACCCGCGGTCGGCCGCCGTCGCCCACGCCGGGCGCCCCGACCACGAGCTGAGCGCCGAGCTGGTCCGCACGCTCGACGCGCCGGTGATCCTCACCGGTGGCATGCGCAGCGCCGAGGCCGTCCGGAGTGCCTTCGAGCAGACTGGAGCGGCCGCCGTGATGCTGGCCCGCGGGGCGCTCGGGAATCCCTGGCTCTTCGAGCAGGTGCTCGGTCTCCGGGAGCTCGACCCGACCGCCGACGAGGTGCTCGCCGAGCTCGACTGGGTGATCGACTCAGCGATCGACCACCTCGGCGAGGATCGCGCGGCCCGTTATCTGCGGAAGTTCTACCCGTGGTACCTCGCTCGGCTCGAGGCGACCCCGGCAACCGCCGATGCGCTCGCCCGAACCGCGTCGATCGGCGAGGCTCGCGGACTGCTCCTGGCCGCTGGACCTGCCGGGCCCGAGGCCGCGCGCGGGATGGCCGCGGCCGCCTGAGCAGCGCCCGGAGGCGTCGTTATACTGCTGCGTCCGCTCGGTCGCCCGGCGGTCAGGATTGCCGCTGGAATGCCTCAGAACCTCGGCGGCGCTGACACGTGGCGCCGGCCATCTTCGAAACGCCAACAGGGGCTCACATGGCAAAGGACGTAATCCTCACACCCGAAGGACTCGAGAAGCTGAAGACCGAGCTCGACACGCTGTCGACCGACCGGCGCCGGGAGGTTGCCGAGCGGATCAAGGAAGCCCGGGAGTTCGGTGACATCTCCGAGAACTCGGAGTACGACGACGCCAAGAACGAGCAGGCCATGCTCGAGGCCCGGATCGCCAGCGTCCAGGAGAAGATCCGGATGGCGACGGTGATCGAGCCGGACGATCTCTCGACCGAGGTCGTCACCGTCGGCTCGGTCGTCCACGTCAAGGACGAGGACACCGGCAAGCTCGTCCAGTACACGATCGTCGGCTCGGCCGAGGCCAAGCCTGCCGAGAACCGCCTCTCCAACGAGTCGCCGGTCGGCCGGGCCCTGCTCGGTCGCAGGCGCGGGGACCTCGTCTCGGTCCAGGTCCCCAAGGGGCCGGCACGGAAGCTCACGATCACCAAGATCGAGGTCGGGCTCAGGTAAGTGACCCCGGCCGCGAGATCCCCGCGATGAGTGGGGATGACAATGGGCCGAGCGATCTGCTTGCCGCCCGCCGGGCCAAGCTCGACCGGCTGCGGGCCGACGGGATCGATCCGTTTCCCCACGACTTCCCCGGCGTCGAGCCGATCGCCGGCGTCGTCGCCGCGCACGCCGACCTCGCCGCCGGCGAGGAGACGACCGTCTCCCACCGGGTCGCCGGACGTCTGGCCGCGAGGCGCGGCCAGGGCCGGGCCGCCTTTCTCGACCTGGTCGACCGGTCCGGCCGGATCCAGCTCCACGCGCAGGTCGACCTGCTCGGCGACGGACGCTTCGACCGGCTCGTCTCGCTCGATCTCGGCGACCTGATCGGCGTCGACGGACTGGCCGTCCGGACCCGCCGGGGCGAGCTTTCACTCAGGGTCGACGACTTCACCGTGCTCGCCAAGTCACTCCGCCCGCCGCCCGACAAGCACCACGGCCTGACCGACACCGAGACCCGCTATCGCCGTCGGGAGCTCGACCTGATCGCCAACGCGGATGTCCGCCAGGTCTTCATGACCCGCGCCCGGATCATCGCGACCGTCCGCGCCGAGCTCGACCGGGCCGGCTTCATCGAGGTCGAGACCCCCGTCCTCCAGCCGCTCTACGGCGGGGCCCAGGCCCGGCCGTTCACGACCCACCACAACGCCCTCGACCGCGAGCTCTATCTGCGGATCGCCACCGAGCTCTATCTCAAGCGGTGCATCGTCGGCGGTCTCGAGCGGGTCTACGAGCTCGGCAAGGACTTTCGCAACGAGGGCCTCTCGGTCAAGCACAACCCCGAGTTCACGATGGTCGAGTGGTACGAGGCCTACGCCGACTACGAGGTCGAGGCCGACCGGCTCGAGCGGATCGGCGAGGCGGTCGCCGCCGTGCTCGACGAGCCGCCGGCGATCGATTTCACGGCGCCCTGGCGCCGCGTCACGCTCCGGGCGGCGATCCTCGAGCAGGCCGGGGTCGACGTGATCGCCAACCACGACGCGGAATCGCTCGCCACGGCGATCGCCGCCGCCGGACTCGAGCCGCTCCCGGCCGGGCGGACCTGGCCGATGATGGTCGACGACCTCCTCTCCAAGTACGTCGAGCCGACCCTGATCGAGCCGACCTTCGTGATGGACTACCCGGTCGAGCTCTCGCCCTTTGCCAAGGCCCACCGGACCGAGCCCGGCCTCGTCGAGCGGTGGGAGGCCTATGCCGGAGGCTTCGAGATCGCCAACGCCTTCAGCGAGCTGAACGACCCCGACGAGCAGCGCCGCCGCTTCGAGGCCCAGCGGGCCCAGGCCCGGGCCGGCGACGAGGAGGCCCAGCCGTTCGACGAGGCCTTTCTCGCCGCGCTCGAGCAGGGCATGCCGCCGACCGGGGGCGTCGGCGTCGGCATCGACCGGCTCGTGATGGCGATGACCGGCCGCCGCTCGATCCGCGAGGTCGTGCTGTTCCCGGCGATGCGCGACTGACCCCCGCCGGCAGTGTGCAGGCCGGCCGGCGGAGGTCCTCGACGGGGACCCGTCGGCGATTGGTAGACTGGAGGACCAGCGCGGCTATCCGGTCCCCGATCCCTCATCTCTTCGGTCGCCGCAGCCGATTGGGTGAGTACGACGGGCGCTTGCGCGTCCCACCATCCACCTCGACGCCATGACCATCACGCAAGACACTAGGCTCAGCCGGTAGGAAGGACGCCACAAGCATGTTCGAGCGATTCACAGAGCGCGCCAGGCAGGTGGTCGTCCTGGCCCAAGAGGAAGCGCGGACGCTCAAGCACAACTACATCGGCACCGAGCACATCCTGCTCGGGCTGCTGCGTGAGGAGGAGGGCCTCGCGGCACGCGTGCTCGAGAGCCTGGACATCACCGTCGAGCGTGTGCGCGCCCAGGTCGTCCGCATCGTCGGCTCCGGCGAGGAGGTCACCTCCGGGCAGATCCCGTTCACCCCGCGGGCCAAGAAGGTCCTCGAGCTGGCGCTTCGCGAGGCCCTCTCGCTCGGCCACAACTACATCGGCACCGAGCACATCCTGCTCGGCCTGGTCCGTGAGAACGAGGGGGTGGCCGCGCGCATCCTGCTCGACTTCGACGCCGACTCGGAGAAGATCCGCAACGAGGTCATCCGCATGCTCTCCGGTCCGGGCGGGCGCCGCCAGGGTCAGAGCGCCGGCGCGGCGGCCGGGACGGCGAGCCCCGAGGGCAAGAAGTCCTCGAAGCTGCTCGACCAGTTCGGCCGCAACCTCACGAAGCTGGCCTCCGAGGGCAAGCTCGACCCGTGCGTCGGTCGGGAGACCGAGATCGAGCGGATCATGCAGATCCTCTCCCGCCGGACGAAGAACAACCCCGTGCTGATCGGCGAGCCCGGCGTCGGCAAGACCGCCGTCGTCGAGGGCCTGGCCCAGCGGATCACGAACGCCGACGTGCCGGAGCTGCTCAAGAACAAGCAGATCTACACGCTCGACCTCGCGGCCCTGGTCGCCGGCTCGAAGTACCGGGGAGAGTTCGAGGAGCGCCTCAAGAAGGTGATGAAGGAGATCACCCAGCGGGGCGACATCATCCTCTTCATCGACGAGCTCCACAACCTCGTCGGTGCCGGTGCCGCCGAGGGCGCGATCGACGCCGCGTCGATCCTCAAGCCGGCGCTCGCCCGCGGCGAGCTCCAGACGATCGGCGCGACTACGCTCGACGAGTACCGCAAGTACCTCGAGCGGGACTCGGCCCTCGAGCGCCGCTTCCAGCAGATCCGCGTCGACGAGCCGTCGGTCGAGCAGACCGTCGAGATCCTCAAGGGTCTGCGGGACCGCTACGAGCAGCACCACAAGGTCACGATCACCGACGAGGCTCTCGCAGCCGCCGGTGAGCTCGCCGACCGCTACATATCCGACCGCTTCCTCCCCGACAAGGCGATCGACCTGATCGACGAGGCGGCGTCCCGGATGCGCATCAAGTCGATGACCGCTCCGCCGGCCAACCGCGAGCTCGAGCACGAGATCGAGACGACCCGGCGCGAGAAGGAAGCCGCGATCGAGGCTCAGGAGTTCGAGAAGGCCGCCAACCTCCGCGACAAGGAGCGGCGCCTGACCAACCAGAAGCGGGAGCTCGAGGAGCGGTGGGAGGCCGGCGAGACCGGCGCCGAGCGTCCGTCGATCGGCGAGGAGGAGATCGCCGACATCGTCTCGATGTGGACCGGCATCCCCGTCTTCAAGCTGACCGAGGCCGAGACGGCCAAGCTGATGCGGATGGAGGAGGAACTCCACAAGCGCGTGATCGGCCAGCACCCGGCGATCGAGGTCGTCTCCAAGGCGATCCGCCGGTCGCGAGCAGGGCTCAAGGATCCCAAGCGGCCGACCGGGTCGTTCGTCTTCCTCGGGCCGTCCGGAGTCGGCAAGACCGAGCTCGCCAGGACCCTGGCCGAGTTCCTCTTCGGCGACGAGGACTCGATGACCCGGATCGACATGTCCGAGTACATGGAGAAGCATGCCGTCTCCCGTCTGGTCGGCTCGCCTCCCGGCTACATCGGCTACGACGAGGGCGGTCAGCTGACCGAGGCGGTCCGGCGCAAGCCGTACTGCGTGCTCCTGCTCGACGAGATCGAGAAGGCCCACCCCGACGTCTTCAACATCCTCCTGCAGATCCTCGAGGACGGTCGCCTGACCGACTCGCAGGGTCGGACGGTCGACTTCCGTCATGCGATCGTGATCATGACCTCGAACATCGGGGCCGCCGAGATCGCCCGGAACACGCCGCTCGGCTTCGCGGTGTCCGACGACGAGACCGGCATCACCTACGAGGACATGAAGAACCGGATCATGGGCGAGTTGAAGAAGGTCTTCCGCCCGGAGTTCCTCAACCGGATCGACGACGTGATCGTCTTCCACAAGCTCCAGAAGGAAGAGATCAAGCAGATCATCGAGCTCCTGTTGCTGCGGATCCGCAAGTCGATGGCCGACCGCGAGCTTCAGCTCGATCTCTCCGACGAGGCGAAGGACCTGCTCGTCGAGAAGGGCTGGGATCCCGCGATGGGCGCCCGGCCGCTGCGCAGGGCGATCCAGCGCTTCATCGAGGACCCGCTCGCCGACTTCGTTCTCCGCGCCGAGGTTCCCCCCGGCTCGACCGTTGTCGTCGATCCGGCTCCCGCCGATCGCGATCCCGCCGATCCCGAGGTGCGCCTGACGGTCGTCAAGCCGAAGAAGGCAAAGACACCAGTCGGTGTCGGAGCAGACGGCGGTGACGCCGACGCCGACGAGATGGCCGGATCCGACGATTCGGCGGCTGACGGCGACGCCGCGAAATAGCCGACCCGACCCCCGAGCCTGCTCTGCCGGCGACTGGCGCGACAGCCACGGTCGCTGACGCGGCCGGGTGCGTCGGCGCGCCGGTGATCGCCGAGTCGCCGGCGGTGGTCGAGATCAAGGTCCGCGACGACGGTCCGTACAAGGTGACCGGCCTGGTCCGACTGATCGACGCCGACGGGAACGAGTTCGAGCTGACCGAGGGCAAGGCGATCGCCCTCTGCCGGTGCGGCGCCTCGCAGACCAAGCCGTTCTGTGACCGTGCTCATCGCGAGTGCGGATTCGCCTCGCGCGAGCGCGCCACCTAGACAGGCGACGGCGCCGGGGGGCGGGTGCCGGGTCGGGCGGGGGGGCGCGGGGGTGTGGGATGTGATCGACCGGGGCTCCTCCCGGGCGGTGGAGGTGGATGGGAGACCTTCGTCGCGAAAGTAGCTGACTGAGTCAGTCAACTACTTTTCGTTGGAGAGAGTTCCCTTCTCCACGACCCGGTCCCCGCGGAGAGCTCGCCCGCCTCTGAGCGCCCGAGCCCGGCCCGAATGATCCGCGACGGGCGCCGCTCGCCAAGCCCCGCCGCGTGAGCGTCACCGCCGCGAATGTCACCCGGGACGGGGACCCGGCCCCAGGACCAGCGAATGCATCCTCGGTGGGGTGGGGATCTTCAAGAAGGTCCTCGTTGGTGGCGAGGGGACCCTTCACCTCGGCTACGGCCTCCTCGTGCTCGCCGTCTTCAGCCTGGTGATCTACTTCTCGGCGATCGCCAAACGCCTGCCGAGCGCCCAGGTCGACGCCTACGTGAGGGAGGTCTACCCGCCACCGGTCGCCGAGTAGCCGGCCGGGCCCAGCAGGGCGAGTCGGCCTCGTTGCCGTCGGGAGCGCCACGTAGTCTGGGCGACCGATGGCCCGCCCAACTTCGATCCACGTCTGCTCGCAGTGCGCCCACCAGGAGCCCCGCTGGCACGGGCGCTGCCCGGGTTGTGGCGAGTGGAACACCCTGGTGGAGGCGCCGCCGACGGCCGCGGGTGGACGCGGCGGCGGCCCAGCCGGTGGGCGCCGGCCGGCGCGGGCGCTCGCGCCGACGCGCCTGGCGGATGTCGTCGCGCCCGCGGTCGCCCGCCTGGAAACGGGGATCGGCGAGCTCGATCGGGTGCTCGGCGGAGGCATCGTTCCCGGCTCGGTCGTCCTGCTCGGGGGCGCCCCGGGAATCGGGAAGTCGACGCTGACGAACATGGCGCTCGGCAACCTCGCCGGCGCCGGTCACCGCACGCTGTATGTGTCGGGCGAGGAGTCAACCCAGCAGGTGCGCCTGCGGGCCGAGCGGTTGGCCGGCGCTGCCCTGTCGGTGCCGGTGATCGCCGAAACCGACCTCGAGACGGTCCTGGCGACGCTCGAGGCCGAGCGTCCGGAGGTCTGCGTGATCGACTCGGTCCAGACGGTCGCAGCGGCCGAGCTGACCGGGGTCGCCGGATCGGTCGGGCAGGTCCGTGAGGTCGCCGGGCGGATCGTCGCCGTCGCCAAGCGGCGGGGGATCGCGGTGATCCTGGTCGGACACGTGACCAAGGACGGCGGCCTTGCCGGCCCGCGTGTCCTCGAGCACCTCGTCGATTGCGTGCTCCAATTCGAGGGCGAGCGGGAGCGGTCCTACCGGACGCTGAGGGCGATCAAGAACCGGTTCGGCTCGACCAACGAGGCCGGCGTCTTCGAGATGCATCAGGGCGGCCTGATCGAGGTCCTCGACGCCTCGGCCCGTTTCGTCGGTGGGGCGACCGGCGCGCCGGGGAGCGTCGTGCTGGCAGCCATGGAGGGGGCGAGGCCGCTTCTGGTCGAGGTCCAGGCCCTCGTCTCCCAGTCGGAGCTGATCCCGCCCCGCCGTGTGGTCAACGGCCTCGACCGCAATCGGCTGGCCCTCGTCCTCGCAGTGCTCGCCCGCCATGCGGGCGTGCCGCTCGGCAACAAGGACGTCTTCGTCAACGTCGTCGGCGGCGTCCGGATCGACGAGCCGGGCGCCGACCTCGCGGTCGCGCTCGCGGTCGCCGGCGCAGCCCGCGGCGTGGCGCTCGGGCCGGCCGGCGCGACCAGGCCGGTCGCGGCGTTCGGCGAGCTCGGGCTGACCGGCGAGGTCCGGTGGGTCGGGCATCCGGAGCGGCGGATCGCCGAAGCCCGGAAGTTCGGCCTCGACCCGATCCTCGGACCACCGGGATCGGGTGCCCGGGACTCGCCGACACTGCGCTCGGCGCTGGGGTCAGTGCTCGGCGCCCGCCGCGTGGCGAGCGCGGCGTAGGCGTCGCGGGTGGCCCGGCAGACCACGCTCGAGGCTGCTCGCGGCCGGCCGCCCGAGCCGCCGCCGGCGGCCGATACAGGCCCACCTCCAGGGGATTTGAAGTCTGCGTTAAATAGCCGCTAAATCACGCTAAAATGTATGGCTGGATGGCGACTCGATCCGTTGAAGAGCTTCACGACATCGACTCTCGCCAGGAGCCGAGACTCGTCCGCGCGCTGGAGATGGTCGCCCCCGGGACGGCGCTGCGGGAGGGTATCGACAACATCCTCCACGCCAGGACCGGCGGCCTCCTGGTGATCGGCGAGCCCGACGAGATGGCCTTCCTCTATTCGGGCGGGATCCGCCTCGAGTGCGACTACACGCCGGCGCTCGTCTACCAGCTGGCGAAGATGGACGGGGCGATCACGCTGAACGCGAACGTCACGAAGATCGCGATGGCCAACGTCCAGCTGATGCCCGATCCGACGATCCTCTCGCTGGAGACGGGGATGCGCCACCGGACGGCCGAGCGGGTCTCCAAGCAGACCGACGCCCTGGTGATCGCGATCTCCCAGCGGCGGGAGGTGATCTCCCTGTATGTCGAGGGGGCGAAGTACATCCTCGAGGACATCCCGATCGTCCTCGCCAAGGCCAACCAGGCGCTGGCGACGCTCGACAAGTACCGGGCCCGCCTCGACCAGGTGTCGACCCGCCTGACGGCTCTCGAGTTCGAGGGCGGGGGAACCCTCCACGACGTGCTGACCGTGCTCCAGCGGGCCGAGCTGGTCACGCGGATGGCGGTCGAGATCGAGCGGTACATCGTCGAGCTGGGAAGCGAGGGTCGTCTGATCGAGATGCACCTCGAGGAGACGATGGTCGGAACCGCGGCCGAGAAGGCCGCCCTCGTCCACGACTACATCGCCCAGCACACCGACGAGGCGTTTGCCGGCGTCCTCGACTGGATCGGTCGGCTCGCACATCAGGACTTGCTGGACTTCGGTCGCCTGGCGGAGCTGCTCGGCTACGACCGGAAGCTGAACACGTTGGACTACCCCGTGGCGCCGCGCGGCTACCGGATCCTCGGACGGATCCCGCGGCTGCCGAAGCTGATCGTCACGAGCATCGTTCGAGAGTTCGGCGGGCTGGATGAGCTGCTCGCCGCGACTGACGCCGAGCTCGAGATCGTCGACGGAGTCGGGGACATCCGGGCGAAGGACATCCGCGAGGGCCTTCGCCGCCTGCAGGAGATCAATCTGGTCGATCGATACCTGCAGAGCTGAATAGGCAGTCACAGGAGCAGGCAGTCAGAGGAGCAGCGCAGGACGCAGGAGCAGCACGCAGTCAGGAGCGCAGGAGCAGAACTTTTGTAAGGACACACGAGTGGCGAGAACACCGTCGGTCGCAACCCAAGGAGGACATCATTCCGCAAGCAATCGAAGACACTCTGCTGGAGGACGATCTCGAGCCGGAGCCGCTTGAGTTCATCGATTTCGAGCTCGGCGACAACGTCGTCTACCCGCACCATGGGGCTGGCAAGGTGCAGGGCAAGGAGCTGAAGGAGATCTTCGGCACGACGCGTGAGTACCTGACGATCAAGATCCTTCACAACGACATGACGGTGATGGTGCCGACCGAGAACGCGGCCCTTGCGGGCCTGCGCCGGGTGATCGACGAGGAGACCGTCAAGAAGGTCCTGTTCGTCCTGCGGGACGACGTATCGGAGATGCCGAAGAACTGGAACCGCCGGTTCAAGCACAACCGGGACAAGATCAAGACCGGCGACATCTACGAGTTGGCCGAGGTCGTCCGGAACCTGGCCCTCCGGGAGAACGAGAAGGGTCTGTCGACCGGCGAGAAGCAGATGTTCATGCGGGCGAAGAAGATCCTTGCGTCAGAGCTGATGTATGCGCTCGACAAGGACGAGGAAGAGGCCGAGGCGTACCTCGACGAGCTGCTGTCCCGCTCGGCCGAGACGAAGATCGTCGCGAGCGCGAAGTAGGAATCGGGGACACCGATGGCGGTCGCGCTGGTCGTGGCCGCTGGTCGTGGTGAACGCCTTGGGTCCGATCGACCCAAGGCGTTCGTCATCGTGGCCGGCCGGCCGATGCTCGACTGGTGCGTGGACGCTCTCCGTGAGGTCCCGGCGATCGACCAGATCGTCGTCGCCCTGCCGGCCGGCGAGCAGGCCCCGGCCGGATGCATCGGCGTGCCCGGCGGTGAGGTCCGGGCTGCGTCGGTCGCCGCCGCGCTCGCCGCGAGCGCCGGCGATCCCGTGCTGATCCACGACGCCGCCCGCCCGCTCGTGCGCCGGGAGCTCGTCGAGCGGGTGCTCGGTGGGATCGACGGCGTCGACGGGGCGATCGCCGCGACCAGGGTGACCGACACGACAAAGCAGGCCGACGCCGACGGGATCGTCACGCGCACGCTCGAGCGCTCGAGTCTCTGGGCGGTGCAGACGCCGCAGGTCTTTCACCGGGCGGCGCTCGAGCAGGCGCTCGACGTCTCACCCGACGTACTCGCCCAGGCGACCGACGAGTCGTGGCTGGTCGAGCGGGCCGGCGGCCGGATCCGGATCGTCGAGTCCTCGCCCGAGAACCTCAAGGTCACGACCCCGCGGGATTTGCGCATTTCCTCGGAGCTGCTCCTGGAGCGTACGACTCGGCTGCAGAGCACCGGTCAACCGGCGGTCGGCCGGCTGGGCGAGCGGTGCTGACCGACTACCACCTCCACCTCCGGCCCGACGACCTCGGCTGCCGGGCGGTCGACTACTTCACGCCGGCCAACGCCGAGCGCTACCGGGAGGTCGCCGAGCAGGCGGGCATCGCCGAGCTCGGCGTGTCAGAGCACATTCACCGCTTCAGCCAGTCGCTCGAGATCTGGCAGCACCCATTCTGGTCCGAGCAGGCGGTCGACGACATCTACGCATACTGCGAGTTCGTCCGCGAGCAGACCGACCTCCGGCTGGGCATAGAGATGGACTTCGTCCCGGGTCGCGAGGACAGGACTCGGAACCTGCTGGAGCGCCTCGACCTCGACTACGTCGTCGGGTCGGTCCACTTCGTCGGTGACTTCGCGGTCGACCACGGCGGGTATGACATCTGGCAGAGCGGGCGCAGCGCCGACGAGATCTGGCGGCGGTACTTCGACATGCTCGGCGAGGCCGCGCGGAGTGGGTTGTTCGACATCGTCGCGCACCCCGATCTCGTCAAGATGTGGGGGGCCGGTCGTCCGCATCCGGACGGCGACCTGCGCCGCTTCTACGAGCGGGCGATCGACGGGATCGCCGAATCGGGGGTCGCGATCGAGGTCTCGACCGCCGGTCTGCGCAAGCCGACGGCCGAGATCTATCCGGCGATCGGGCTGCTCGAGATGTGCCTGGAGGTCGGCGCGCCGGTCGCCCTCTCGAGCGACGCTCACGTCCCGGCCGATGTCGGCCACGGGTACGAGGCCGCCCTCGAGCTGCTCGAGAGCCTCGGCGTCGGTCAGCTGTGCGTCTTCGACCACCGGACGAGGACGCTGGAGTCGATCGGATGACGCGGACCGGCATCGGCTACGACAGCCACCGACTGTTGGCCGGCCGACGGCTGATCCTCGGCGGCGTCGAGATCGAAAGTGACGTCGGCCTCGACGGGCACAGCGACGCCGACGTCCTGACCCACGCGGTGATCGACGCAGTGCTCGGGGCGGCCGGGCTCGGAGACATCGGCCAGCACTTTCCCGACACCGACCCCGAGTTCGCCGGAGCCGACTCGATCGGTCTGCTCGAGACGGTCTTCAGACGGGTCGGCGAAGCCGGCTTTCGGGTCGGCAACGTCGACGCGACGGTCGTCATCGAGCGGCCGAAGCTCGCTCCCCACCGTCGAGCGATGGAGGCCCGCCTGGCAGCGGCGCTCGGCCTGGCCGACGGCGAGGTCAACGTCAAGGCGACGACGGGTGAGCTGGTCGGCTTCGTCGGTCGGGGCGAGGGCGCGGCCGCCCTGGCGATCGCGACGATCGAGACCGGCTGAGCTCCGGGCCCGGGGAGTCGCTGCCCGGCCGACTATCTTTGGCCGTGGTGGAGATCAGCCTCTACGACACGCTCACCGGCGCCAAGCAGGTGCTTCGCCCGCGGGACGGCCGGTACGTCGGAATCTACGTGTGCGGGCCGACCGTCTATTCGCGCGTCCACGTCGGCAACGCCCGGCCGTTCGTCGTCTTCGCGCAGCTGGCCAGGTTTCTCGACCGGACGGGCCTCGACGTCACCCTGGTCTGCAACATCACCGACGTCAACGACAAGATCTACGCGGCGGCCGCCGGCGGCGATAGCGCGGCGCTGGCGCGGGAGATGGCCGGCCACTACACCGCCGACACCGACCGGCTCGGCCTCGGCCGGCCCGACCACGAACCGCTGGCGAGCGAGTCGATCGCGGCGATCATCGAGGAGACCCAGGCGCTGATCGACCGCGGACACGCCTACGAGGCCGGCGGCGACGTCTATTTCAGGGTTCGCTCGGATCCGGCCTACGGCGGCCTTTCGGGTCGGGACATCGACCAGATGGATCAGGGCGAGGAGCTCGAGGGCGCCGACCGGAAGACCGACGCGCTCGACTTCGCCCTGTGGAAGGCCCAGAAGGCCGGCGAAGACGTCGCCTGGGACTCGCCGTGGGGCCGGGGCCGGCCCGGCTGGCACATCGAGTGCTCGGCGATGGCCGAGTCCCTGCTGGGCGTCGGGTTCGAGATCCACGGTGGCGGTCTGGACCTGGCGTTCCCCCACCACGAGAACGAAGCCGCCCAGACGCGCTGCGCCCGTGGGGCGGAGCTCGCCCGGATCTGGATGCACAACGGGATGCTCGAGACCGGCACCGAGAAGATGGGCAAGTCGCTCGGCAATGTCACCGCGCTCCACGAGGTGCTCGACGAGCACGGCCGCGACGCCCTGGTGATGTACTTCTGCGGCGGCCACTACCGCCAGCCGATCGCCTTCGGGTCGCCCGAGCTCGCCCAGGCGGCGGCAAGCGTCACCCGGATTCGGGAGGTCGCCCGGCGCGTCGGTCCGGGGCCGTCGCCGGCCGACATGCGCCCGCTGCGCGAGCGATTCTTCACGGCGTTGGCCGACGACTTCAACACGCCCCAGGCGCTGGCGGCGATCTTCGACTGGATCCGCGAGGCCAACCGCCGGGCCGGCGCGGCCGACCCGGCGCCCGTCGGGTCTGACGATCTCCGGGAGATGCTCGACGTGCTCGGGCTCGCGAATCTGCTCGACGCGCCGGCGGCGAGCGCGCCCCGGGATGTCGTAGAGCTCGCCGGCGAGCGCCAGGCGGCCCGCGCGGCGAGGGACTTCGGGCTTGCCGACCGGTTGCGGGATACGATCGAGGAGCGCGGGTGGTCCGTGCGCGACGCGGGCGACGGCTTCGAGCTGGTGGCCCACGAGACGTGATCGTCTACGGAAGAAATCCGGTCCGCGAGCTCCTGCGGGGGAGGCGGCGCCACGCGGTGACCCACGTCGTCGCCACCGAGTCGGTCTCGCGGGAGCCCTGGCTGCGGGCCGTGCCGATCGAGCTGGCGGCGGCCGATGCGATCGAGCGGGCCTGCGGGTCGAGTGACCACCAGGGCGTCTGCGCCGACGCCGGCCCGTATCCCTACGCCGGCGCCGAGGAGATCCTCGCCGGACCGGACTCCGTGATCGTCGCGCTCGACGAGCTCCAGGATCCCCACAACCTCGGAGCAGTCGCGCGAACGGCGGAATGCGCCGGGGCGAGCGGCGTGGTGATCTGCGAGCGGCGGGCCGCCGAGGTCTCGCCTGCCGTCTGCAAGGCGTCCGCAGGCGCGGTCGAGCATCTGCGGATCGCCCGCGTGCGCAACATGGTCGCCTTCCTCGAGCGGGCCCAGCAGGTCGGTTTCTGGTGCCACGGAGCCGCGTCGGGCGGGGGAGTCGCCTACGACGCGCCCGACTACTCCGGCGGCGTGGTGCTCGTCCTCGGCGGCGAGGGCCGGGGTCTTCGCCGGCTCGTCGCCGAGCGCTGCGACGACCTCGTCAGTCTGCCCCTGATGGGCCAGGTCGGCTCGCTGAACGTGAGCGCGGCGGCGGCGGTCCTGATGTACGAGGTGTTGCAGCAGAGGGCTCGGCTTGACATGGAAACCTGAAAGCCCGTAGTCTCCCCCTCGCATCAGTGCAACCCTCGAGTTGACCCTGATGTTGTCATCTGCAGCTGGCGCCAGGGGAGGAGTGCGCCACTGAGCAAATCCTGCCTGAGCACTTTCGGGCAAGAAAGGAACCGCTCGTGGCCCCACAGACCTCCCGCTCTCAGCCTCAAGTCAGGGTTGACGATGGCTACCTGATCGCGTTGGCCAAGCAGGGCGACCCGGTTGCCTACAACCAGATCGTCAAGCGCTACCACGGCTTCGTGCGCCTCAAGGCGTCGTCCTACTTTCTCGCCGGCGGCGACAGCGACGACCTCCTCCAGGAGGGCCTGGTCGGCCTCTACAAGGCGGTCCGGGACTTTCGCAACGACCGGGAGTCGAGCTTCCGGAACTTCGCCGAGCTCTGCATCACCCGGCAGATCATCACGGCCGTGAAGACGGCCACTCGCAACAAGCACAGCCCGCTCAACCACTACGTCTCGTTCTCGGCCCCGGCCGGCGGTTTCGACGACGAGGCGCCGACCTTCGACGAGCTGATCGCCGGTCCGGCCGTCCAGGATCCGGCGAGCCAGGCGGTCTCCTCGGAGGAGCTGCGGTCGCTCGTGACGTGCCTGTCGACGGCACTCTCCGAGCTCGAGTCGAACGTCCTGTCGCTGTACCTCGACGGCTACTCGTACGAGCAGATCGGCGAGCGGCTCGACTGCGACACGAAGACCGTGGACAACGCCCTCCAGCGCGTCAAGCGGAAGGTCGGCGCCCACCTCGACGAGCGGATGATCCTCAGCTGACTGGCCGCGTCCCCGCCGGCCCTCAAGCCGAGGAGCAATTCTAACTCTCGACTTGAAGGTGAGGTCAGGTCGCCTTGAGCCCGAGGGCGGTGAGTGCCCCGGCTTCGGCTGCGTGATCGAGCGTGGTCGCCGGAACGCCGAGCGTGATCGGCTCGCTGCCCTGCCAGTTGGTCAGGGCGAGATCGAGCGCCTCGACGCGGACGCCGGCCTCCCCGACGAGGGCGTCGGCCCGTCGCTCGAGGGTCAGGCGGTCGCCGATCGCGAAGACCCGCTTGGCGGTTCGGGACGTCGTGTCGTCGTCGGTCAAAAGAAGCCCCGGCGCCCGCAGCTCGTAGAGGCCGATCCCGCCGAGTGTGACCAGCAGGTCGTAGCGTCCCTGCCGGCCGAGTCCGGGAAGCGACAGGCGTTCGAAGACGCGCTCGAAACGCCGCTCCGGGCTCCATCCGGAATCACCGGTGAATGCGGCACGCTGGGATCCTGCCGCCGCCGCCCACCGCCGATATGCGACCAGCGTGGCCTGCCCGCGAACAGGATCCAACGGGCTCCGCGGGCCCCGCTGCACCGATCCGAGCTGCGGCTCGTCACCGCTCGCCCACGTCGTGCGGGCCGCGTCGATCGACGCAAACGGATCGTCTGCCTCGAGCGGCGAGAGCATCACGATCTGGAAGGCAAGCCAGGTCGCCTGTTCGATGTCAGGCTCGCTCGAGACCTCCCCGTAGAGCCCCGGCGGGTCGCTCCCGAGCAGGGCGATCCGGCCGCTCGCGAAGCCGAGCTCCCGAGCCAGCTGGCGAGCCTCGACCTCGGCGCGGAGGCCGGGGACCAGCTGGCAGCGGTAGCCGTCGTCGACCGCACGGGCTTCCTGGCGGATCCGTAGACCGCCGCGGGCGGGCGCTCGCCTGGCGGGACCCGCGGCCTTTGGCGAGCGCTTTGCCGGGGTGCGGGCGCCACGCGTCGATTTGGTGGGAGTCGCGATGATCGTCGAGCGACAGATCGGACATTGTTCGATCAGGCCGCCGTGGCGGCAGAAGGTCGGCACAGTGAGGTCAGTGTAGATTCTGGGCGCGACCGAGGGCTTCTTGGTTTTCGTCCATCCGAGCTGGAGGTTCCATGAAGCGCATCCTCGTCGCGGCCGTCGGCAACGACTGGCTCCAGGACGACGGGTTCGGGCCGGCCGTGGCCAAGCGGCTGCTCGAGCGAGAGCTGGCCGACGGCGTCACGGTGACCGATTTCGGGACCGGCGGCCTGAATCTGGCCTACGAGGTGATGGCCGGTTACGACGCCCTGATCCTGATCGACATCAGCCGCCAGGGCCACCCCCCGGGAACGCTCTATGTGATCGAGCCCGACGAGGACGAGATCGACGCGGCGATCGCCGCGGGCGGGTCGTTCGACGTCCACGCGATGGACCCGACGTCGGTCCTGCGCTTCGTCAAGCAGGTCAGCGGAGAGCTTCCGTCGCGCGTCCTCGTGCTCGCCTGCGAGCCCGAGTTGGTCGTCGAGCACGTCAACGACATGGCGATCGGCCTGAGCGACACCGTCCGCGGCGCCGTCGGCCGGGCGGTCGACCTGGCGCTCGAGACGATCGCCGAGATCCAGGCCGCGTAGCGACGCCACCCCGGTTCCCGGGCCGCTCACAGGGGCGGGACGGTCGCCTCGTACTGGACCGCGCAGCTCGGCGCGACCAGACCCGTCTGCGGGGGTGTCCGCCCGTGGATCGTCCGGAACGACCGAAACGGCGCGAAGGCCGCGGCGGTCAACGTCGAATCCGAGATCACCAGATTGACGGCCGGCCCGGCGGCGACGGTCGGGGTCGCGGCGGCCTGGAAGGTCACCGTGCTCGTCCCCGGCGGGACGAGCAGCCGACGCTGGAGCGTCGTGGTCCTGCTCGAGGAGACCGTCCGCCGCTCGGTCGCCCCGCCGGGGAAGGTGATCAGCACCGGCAGGCGGCCGGGCAACCCGTTCTGCAGCGTTGCCGAGAACGACGCTCGGGCCGGCGCGCGGCCGGGGTTCGTCAGCTCGAGCTCGGCGGCGCCGGGACCGCAGGTCGCCTCGAGCGGGTCGAGCGTGGCCCGCCGGAGCGCCGCGATCGCGCCGGGCGAGGCGCTCTTGTCGAGTGCGGCGGCGTACGGCCGGAGGTCGACGAACCAGGCGTTGTCGAGGCTCGAGACGAGCGGAGCGACCCCGAGCAGCTGCCGCAGCCACTGCGCCACCCGCGGTGCGTCGGTCCCGTAGCCGCGCGGATCGACGTAGATCCCGCTGAAGCCCGCAGCCGCCGCTCCGGCGACGGCGAGGTTCAGGGGCTTGGCCGAGAGCGCCGACTCCCAGTCGGCCGGCCGGCCCTTGACCGCCGCGAAGCTGAAGTCGAGGCCTGTGGTGCTCAGGTAGGGCCGTAGCAGCTCGTAGCTCGTGCCGAAGCTCGTGGTGGATGTCGTCGGCACTCCGGCGACGTGGTAGCCCTCGGGGAACGGGACGTACGGCAGCTCGAGGACGCTCGAGCCCCGGGGTAGCCGGGCCTCGATCAGCCTGCCGAAGGCCTGGTCTGAGTCGTACTCGCGCGCAGCCGCCGAATAGCTGACGAGATAGAAGTTCGACGTCTCCTCGGTCGCGCCGATCCCGAGCACGACGATCAGCACCGCAGCCCATCCGATCGCCAGTCGGCGGCTGGCCGAGTCGGTCGGTCGACCTGCTCTGACCTCGTCGGCCGCCCTCCCCCGCAGGCGGCGGCGGGCGCCGTCGAGGAGGGTGCCGACGGCGAGGAAGGAGAAGAAGGCGATGAACAGGGACAGCCGGTTCCAGCCACGGAGATCCGGCGTGACGAAGTACGCGATCAGGGCCGAGACCCCCCCGGTCGTCCCGATCCCGAATGCCACGGCCGCCCCGAGTGCGGCCGGGCGCAGACGGGCCTGCCAGGTCAGCCGGCCGGCGCCGGCGACGCCGGCGACGCCGACGAGGGCGGTGAGGCCGACGACGCAGAGCACGAGGAAGCCGCCGGCCCCGACCACCCCGAGCGCCTCGTTGCACGACTCGCAGTACCCGGGCGACGTGGTCGCCGCGTAGTCGACGCTGACCTTCGTGAGCCCCGGAATCCGGTCGCCCTGGACGGGGAGGAGGAGGTTCGACAGCCGCAGGCCGAGCTGCTCGCTCTCGATCGGAGTCCGGGCGATCGCCGTGTTCGCGCCGTGCTCGGCTCCGTAGACGATGCTCGGGGCGAGGTTGAACGCGAGCGTCGCGCCGACCGCCAGGCAGACGACCGCGCCGCTCGCGAGCGCTGTGCGCCCGCGCCCGCCGACCACCGCGACGATCGTCGCCGCCGGGAGGAGGACCAGCGCGAAGCCGGCGTAGTAGAGGCCGGCCGAGCCGATCACGACGCAGGTCGCGAGGGTCGCCACCGACCGGCCACTGAGGTGGGCGAGCCAGCGCCGGCCGGCCTTCGTCCGACCGGCGAAGACCGGCTTGCCGGTGACCAGGGCGACAAACAGGTAACACGTCAGCGGGACCGAGTAGTACGCCGAGAGGAGGAGCTGGGACTCATGGCGGTAGAAGTGGTAGGGCAGCAGCGAGAACAGCACCGAGCAGACACTCGCCGGAGCCGGTGACACGTCGAGCCGGCGTAGCGCGTAGTACGCGGCCAGCCCGGTCAGGGGGAAGGTCAGCAGGAAGAAGAGGTTTGTTACGACCGCCCAGTTGGAGGTGAACAGCCCGAAGACCTTGATCATCAGGAAGTTGAGGTTGTCGGCCCCCTGGGGGAAGTCGTAGAGCTGTGCTCCGAACGGGGCCCCGAGGTTCGGGTTGGTCTGATACCAGCCGTGATCGAGGATTCCCTTGACGAGCATGAAGTAGAACTTCGAATCGTCGATCTGCGTGTAGCGGAGGGGAACGCCGAGGTCGGCCTTCCACAGCTCCATCGCGAGAAACGCCCCGAGCAGGGTCAGCCCCGCGGTCGCGAACGCACCGGCGGCAGTCGATCGACGCCGGCGCTGGCCTGCACCCGGCGGCGAGTCGCTCATCCGCGCCGGGCCCGGGGCGTAGGGTCTCGGCGCCACGGCACGGCCGCAGGATATCCCGGCGCCGGGCCTGCGCGGCCCGGGGGAGGGGGGCTCGGGCAACTCATCGGGTGTTATGCTCGCCCTCCCTGCGGCGGCCGCTCGCCCGGCCGCGAACGCCGTGCTTCGAACAGGCATCCTCCACGAAGATCGCCGCCGCCCGCCGATCGACGTGTCTCGACCGACGGTGGTCATCGCCGCCGGCGCGGTCTCCCTGGCCGGACTCCTCGTAACCGGGCTGCTGGTCGTCGGGGCGAGCGCCGGCCGGCCGAGCATGCTCTCCCCGCCGACCCACTCCCGGATCTTTCCGGCCTGGCTGGCCGGTCCACTCCACGGCATCTGGTCGCTCCCGTTGACCAACACCGGCCTGGGCGTGGCGTTCACGGCGGCGATCGGCGCGATGTACGCCTTCTACCTGGTCGCCTTCCTCTGCGCCCCGTACCTGCGCCGACGGTGGACGATCGCGGCGATCGTCGCGGCTCACGTGATCTTCTTCGTCTCGCCGCCGCTCGTCCTCACAGACGTCTTCAACTACCTCAACTACGGGCGCATGGAGATCGCCCACGGCCTCAACCCGTACGCGACGATCCCGGCGCTCGAGCCCCACAGCGACCCGGCGTTCGCGATCAGCAACTGGCATCACCTGCTCAGCCCGTACGGGCCGCTCTTCACGTTCTTCACGTTCGCCCTCGTCCCACTCGGCGTGGCGACGTCGTTCTGGGTCTTCAAGGCCTCCCTGATGCTCGTCAGCCTGGCCAGCATCTGGCTCGTCTGGCGCTGCGCCGAGCTCCTCCACCGCGACCCGCTGAAGGCGATCCTCCTGGTCGGGCTGAACCCGCTCGTTCTGGTCTGGGGTCTCGGTGGGGACCACAACGACTTCTTCATGATGCTCTTCGTCATGGTCGCCGTCTACCTCCTCCTGCGCTCGAGATCGCAGGGCTTCGCGAGCGCCCTGACAGTTCGCGGCGACCTCTTTGCCGGGCACCGGCCGAGCCGGCGGGCGCGTCCGGCTCGAGGCCGGCGCGGGCGCCCCGGCGCCTGGCTGGGCGGAGCGGGAGCCCGGCGGGTGGTACCCGGACGGTCGGGCGCCCTCGGCGAGGTCCTCGCACGGGCTCGCTGGCCGGTGCCCGCCGGGCGGCTCGCGCTCGCCCGCGGCTGGCTGGGAGCCGAGGCGGCCGCGGTCCCCCTGCCGTCGGGATCGGGGTCCGGATCGCCGGCGTCCGCGGTCGAGGGAGCAAGCCTGGGTCTGAGGACCCGCCTGCGTGACGCGCTCCCGGCGCAGCTGGTAATCGCGCGCGAGGAGGCACTCCAGTTCGGTTGTGGCCTGGCCCTGGTCTGCGCGATCGCGATCAAGCTGCCGGCCGCGATCCTCCTGCCGATCGTCTTCGTCGTCTCGGGCCACCGCCGGTGGCTGCTCGCCGGAATGGCCGGGGCCGGCGTCGTCATGGTGCTCGCGAGCCTGGTCGCCTTCGGCCCCCATCTCCCGGATCTGGGCACCCAGAGCAGCCTCGTGACCGATGTCGGTCTGCCCAGCCTGTTCGGATACGGGCTCGGCCTCGGTGGGGAGACGGTCGGCCTCCGGGCAGTGCTCGTGATCACCCTCGTGATCGCCGTCGCCGTCTGCGCCCAGTGGGCCCGCCGGCGCAGCGGTGACTGGATTGCGCCGGCCGGCGTGGCCGTCTTCGTGCTGCTCGCCACGCTGAGCTGGCAGGCACCGTGGTACGTGCTCTGGCTGCTGCCGTTCGCCGCCCTGACCCGGCGGGCGCACCTCCGGGTGGCCGCACTGGTGTTCGGCGTCTACCTGATCGTCGCGTTCGTCCCGGCGATCGACATCACGCCCCCGGGCTCGCCGCTCCAGCACGCTCAGGCCCGCGAGACGGCACGCCTGGTCCACTGAGGACGGAGCGCCGGGTCTGACGGGCAATCTGGCCGGCCGGCGGCGGGCGCGGTATCGTCGACCTGATGACGAGCGTCGGGCGCTACGCGAAGATCACGGCCAGGGCGGGTCGGGGAGACGCCCTCGCGGACATCTTGCTCGAGGTCGCGCGGGGTCTACAGGAGGCCGCCGGATGCCGGCTCTACGTGATCAACAGGGCACCGGGCGAGCCCGACGTCGTCTGGGTCACCGAGCTCTGGCGCAGCCAGGAGGACCTCGACGCGGCGCTCGCGACCGACGAGGCGAAAGCCGGCATGCCGGCCGTGCTCGAGCTGGTCGAGCCGGGCGGCTTCGAGCGGATCGACGTCGAGCCGATCGGCGGCGCCGGCTACCCGCTGGGTGCGACCGGGCACGCGATCGTCAACCTCGATGACGTCGAGGACATGGCGCCGAGGTTCGGCTACGGCGAGACCGGCGAGGCGCGTTTCGCGCGGACGGCGCTCGGCGCCGTGACGACCGGCCTCAGCCTCCAGCGGTTGGCCCCCGGCGCCCGCCAGGCGTTCGGCCACGACCATGGCGTCGACGAGGAGATCTACGTCGTGCTCGAGGGAGCCGGCCGGGTGGCGATCGACGACGAGGTCCGGTCGATTCGCAAGCTCGACGCGATCCGCGTCGCCCCGGGGTCGACCCGGGCATTCGAGGCCGGGCCGGGCGGACTCGAGATCCTTGCGACCGGGTCGCATCGCCCGGGCGATGCGAACCTGCGGATGGGCTACTGGCCTGACGAGTGAGGCGGGCCTGGTCCGAGCAGCTCGGCGGTGAACGCCGGCCAGACCTGCGGGTCATGTCCCGGGAGCCGTCGCAGGCTCTCACGCGCGGCGATCTCCTTGAGGCGCAGGAGCGAGGCGAGTGGGACGTCGGGCGTGCAGTGCACGAAGCCCCCGGGGCCGGGCCTCCTCGTCGATGTTGCGCTGGAGGTCTGGTCGAGCGCACCCCGCTGGACGTGTACCGGGACGTGACGCGGAAGCAGCCGCAGGCCGCCGGCGTGGTCGTTGTGGAGATGTGAGAGATAGACCTCGACGAGCTCGCCAGGCCCGACGCCGTGCCTGGCCAGGGCGGCGATCATCGGCTCGTCGACGCCGGGCGGGAGCAGCGGGACGATGTCGTGGTTGCGGCCGTGGAGCCGCTCGTAGAGCCAGATCCCGGATCAGCGCGGTGTTGACGGCGGTGCGGCGCCGCTCGAGACCTCCTCGCCCGGACTCATCGCGCCACGAGCAGGTCGACCTCGACGAGGGCGCCGACCGCCAGTCCGTCCACCGCCACGCACGTTCGGGCGGGCAGGCCGGCGGGGAACCACCGCTCGTAGGCGGCGTTGAACGCGTCGAAGAGTTCCATCGAGACGAGATACGCGCGGGCATGGAGGACCCGGCCGAGGTCGGAGTCGCAGAGCTCGAGGACGCGGGCGAGGTTGCGCATCACCTGATCGGTCTGCTCGGCCACGCCGCCTAGGGCCAGGGCTCCGCTGGCCGGGTCGATCGGCATCTGGCCGGTCACGCAGAGCAGGCCGTTCGCCTCGGTCGCGTGGGCGTAGGGGGCGACCGGGTCGGGGACGCCGTCGGCCGCCGTGAACGTCCAGCGCTTCACGCGAATCGCGGAAACATCGCCTTCGCGACGCTCGCGTGCACGCCCTGGCGGCCGTCGACGACCTGGGTCACCGTGAAGTCGCAGGCGACGCTGAGCAGCGAATAGGCATCGTCGCGACTGAGGTCGTAGCGGTCGCCGAGGACCTTGAGGGTCCGCCGGCTGGCCGCGAGCATCGCCTCGTCGAGGTCGTCGCCGAAGCCGTGGACGAGGAGGTGGGTGGCGTCTTCGAGCACCGGCACCGTATACGGCAGGTCGCGGCGGATGACCAGCTGGATCAGGCCGGTAAGCGAGGACTCGAGCGCCGTGCCACTGACCTCGCCGTCGCCCTGGGAGACGTGCGGGTCACCGATCGAGAGCATCGCCCCCGGGACTGCCACCGGGTAGTGCATCCGCCCGCCGGCGCCGATCCGCCAGTTGTCGATGTTGCCGCCGTGGTCGCCCGGCGGGATCGAGCTCGTCCGCCCGGGCGTGGCCGGGGCGACGCCCATCGTGCCGAAGTGCGGACGCAGCGGCACCTGCACGCCCGCGAGCGCCGGCTGCCTCGACTCCGGGTCCGGGGCGACCACGGTGCCGGGCGCGTCATACAACGGGCTGGCCGTCCAGTCGTAGGCGAACAATGCCCGGGCGAGCCGGGCCTGCGGGTCGAACCTGTAGATCGTCACCCGCTCCTTGCCGAGGTCCCGGTAGAGGTGTCCCCAGTGTGCGGCGAGGTTCGACCCGTACGGAAGACGCGGCTCGGCCGACAGGATGCGAACCTCGAGGACGTCGCCCGGCCGAGCCCCGTCGACCGCGATCGGCCCGGTCAGCAGGTGTGGTCCCGGGCCGCGGTCGTCGACGCCGGCGAAGATCGCATCGATCGCCTCGTCCATCATCAGGTCGGGCGCGTCACCGGCATGGTGGGTGATCGCCTCGACCCGGACGATGTCGCCTGAGCGGACGGTCAGGACCGGCGGGAGCGCCGGGTCGAAATAGCCCCAGTGGACGGTCTCCGGCAGGGCCGGCAGGTTGTGGATGCACGGGGCGATTGGATCCAATTTTGCGGGAACTATATCCGTGGGTCGGTAGCCCCGGCCTGGGCCGCGAGCTCGTCGAAGCGGCGGCCGACGAGGTCCCCGGCCCGGCGCACGTGGGCGACCATCGCTGCCCGAGCGCCGGATCCGTCGCGGGCCTGGATCGCACGCAGCACCCGCCGATGCTGGTCAACATTCTCGATCAGCAGCGCCGAGTGGCCTGCGAGCGCCGACCATGTCAGGTTCCGCGGGAAGCTCGTGTGGAGATCCTCGATCGTCGTCGCCAATCGGCGGTTGCCGGCGGCGTCGAGGATCGCCACGTGGAATAGGTCGTTGGCCTCCTGCCAGTCTGGGCGCTCGTGTCCGGCCGGCTGCGTCGGCCGGGCGACCTCGGACTCGATCAGGCGCTCGAACAGGCCTGCCGCCTGCGTCAGCCGGTCGAGCTCGGCATCCCGGGCCCACTCGGCGGCGAGCTCGGCCGCGAAGCCCTCCAGCTCGGCCCGGACGTCGTACGCCTCGCGGATGTCGCGTGCCGTCGGTCCGCAGACGAGGGCCCCGCGGTGGGGATGGAACTCGATCAGCCCACGCGCCTGGAGCGCGCGGAGGGCTTCGCGGACCGGCGTTCGGCTGACACCGAACTCGGCGGCCAGGCGCTCCTGACGCAGCCACGAGCCGGTCGGGAGAGCGCCCGAGAGGATCAGGCTCCGGAGCTCGTCGGCGAGGGCCTCGACGCCGGCCATCGTCAGGCTCCCGCGAGCAGGGCGACGGCGACGCCGACGCCGATGCAGACGACGCTCGCCCGGAGCATCGCCGGCGGGATGCGCCGCGCGGCCGACGCCCCGACGTGCCCGCCGAGCAGGCTGCTCGGAGCCATGATCAGGACGCCGGGCCAGGAGACGGGGAGGATGACGATGAAGAGGGCCGCCGCGAGCGCGTTGACGACCAGCGCGAGGTAGGCCTTCAGGGCGTTGAGGCGAGGAAGCGTCTCGGCGACCAGGACGCCGAGCACGGCAAGCAGGATCACGCCGAGGCCGGCGCCGAAATACGCCCCGTAGGCACCGGCGCCGAGCACCGCCAGTCGGACCGGGACCTCGCTGGGTGGGCGCATTCCCCGTCGCCGGCCGACCCACCCGGCGAGCGGCGGCTGGAACGCGAGCAGGATGCACCCGAGCAGGAGCAGGAAGGGGACGACCGCGCGGAACGTCGCGACCGGGCTGACCTCGAGCAGGACGACCCCGACCCCGGCGCCGATCGCCGCCGTCGCGCCGAGCGTCCGCATCGCCGGGCGCTGACCGTGGAGATCAGAGCCGAAGCCGCGGACACCGCCGAGGTAGCCGGGACAGAGGGCGACGGTGTTGGTCACGTTGGCGCTCAGTGCCGGCAGCCCGGCCACGAGGAGCGCGGGAAACGAGATGAGCGATCCGCCCCCGGCGGCGGCGTTGATCGCCCCGGCGAGTCCGCCGGCCCCGATCAGGAGGAGCACATGACCAAGGGTGAGCGACACGGATCGTATCCAATCACAGAACGATAATATCCAATCAGTGGGTGGGGCGGGAGGATGCCTGCTCGGTTGAGCTGACCAGGACCCTCGCACTAGACCGGGATTCGAAATCATGGCTCGATGACCGGCTCAACGAGAAGTAGCCTCTCCCTGGCGCTCGCTTCTCAGCATCGCGTCCCCCGGGCGGGAGCCGAGCAGGCATCTGTCCCGGGCCGCAGCGGCCGCGACGAGAACCCAAGAATCCGCCGGCTCGCGACAAAGGCCGCCGGCGGCGCCTGCCTGTCGCGCCGAGGAGCAGCGATCGGCGGGTCAGACCGCGAAGCCACGCGAGGACACCGGCAGGCCCGGGCTTGGCGCTGCACGAACGGCGAGCACGCTACCCGCGTGGCGGACGTGCCTACCGCGGTCAGGGTACGCGAGCGACAGCGTGGCGCTCTGTCGCCGACTCTGGTCTGCGGGCCTTCAGCGATGCGTAGAGCCCGCCCATCGGCTTTTTTGCCGCCGGCCGGTGGATGCCGGTGTGCTTGACATCGATGAATCCCGCGGCCCACGGCCAAGCCTTGAGGCAACTGAGGTTCGCATGCCACCAGTTGAACTGAGTTATCAGCGGCTCGCAATGCGCGACCGGGCGCCGCGGCGAGAGGATCGTGTCCCGGACTGAGAATGTCTCGAGCATCAACAGCTCGCCGCCCGGCTTCAGGGCCCCCAACGCTCGCTCGAGCGCCCGGACGGGATCACGAAGGTGTAGGAGGATTGCGCCGAGGAAGATCACATCGACTGGGCCGCCGATGATCTCCGGCGTCAGGTCGTACACGTCGCACTCGACCCGCCGAACCTTCGAGCCGAGCACTTCAGAGGCCAAGCGGAAACCCCGGCCGAGCCGGATGTCCCACTCATGCATGCGCCGCGTCAGCTCTGGCCGGTTGATTGGCGGCCACTCGGCGGCGTCGAGGCGCGCCACGTCGATCGCGAGGCTCTCGGCTCCGCGACGCTCCATCTCGAAGGCCCAGAACCCGTCGAACGTCCCGACATCGAGCGTCCGCCGCCCGGCCAGGTTCTCCGGGAGGACTCTCTTCGCCGTGGACCGAAGATCCACGTTGCCCGGGGTGAGCACGCCAGGAGCCAGCTCGAGCGTGTGGTACCAGTGCGGGTTCGCGGCGACTGCCTCGCGAGCGCGGGCGACCCTCTCGGTTTCGGCGGTCGGGCCCATCGGCTGGAGCCTAGCTGGCGAGTACGAGCCCCCGGGACTCCGCCGTCGCGTCCCGGTCCGAACCAGCTCGTGGGGTCGGCCGCGCCGGGCCGCATCTGGCCAGCCTCGATCGATAGGCTCGCGGCGTGACGGTGGCAGGCAACCGCGATCCGGCGGCCGAGCGAGGGTTGCGCGACGAGGTCGCGGCAGTCAAGTGGTTCCACACGATTGAGCTCGCCCCTGGCCTGACAACCCCTGGGCTCGACCCCACGCATGAGCGCCTCGACATTCTCAAGATGCCGGAGAGCCTCGCCGGCAAGAGCGTCCTCGACGTTGGAGCGTGGGACGGGTTCTTCTCGTTCGAGGCGGAGCGCCGCGGCGCCAAGCGAGTCGTCGCCGCCGACAGCTTCGCGTGGAACGCGGACAACTGGAGCAACAAGAACGGATTTGAGTTGGCCCGCCGAACGCTGGGCTCTTCAGTGGAGGACGTCGAAGTCGACGTAATGGACCTCTCGCCCGAACACGTTGGGCAGTTCGACCTCGTGCTGTTTCTGGGCGTCCTCTACCACCTTCGTCACCCGTTGCTTGCCTTGGAGCGCCTCGCCAGCGTGACGACAGATCAACTCATCTTGGAGACCCACATCGACCTGACCTGGACCCGGCGGCCGGCCATGGCCTTCTACCCGGGGCTCGAGGTGGGCTGGGATCCCACCAACTGGTGGGGTCCGAATCCCGAGGCAGTGGTCGCCATGCTCAAGAGCGTCGGCTTCACCGACGTTCGGGTCGTCACACCTGACACCTGGCCGTACCGACTGGGCCGCATGGCACGCCGCACGCCGCAGGCTCTCCGCTTCATGGCGGAGCACCACGTCTTCCCGATCGGGCGCCTCGCGCAAGGCCGGGCCGTGTTCCACGCTCGCAAGTAGCCACCAGGCCACTTGCCGGGCGAACGTGTCGCGGATCCCGGATGCGACCAACCGGTTCGGACGCTCAGTCCTCGATGGAGGTCACTGACGCGGCCCACGGCACGGGGCCCGGCGGTTGGTTGGCGGGCCTCGTCGTGTACAGGCCAAACCGCGATCCCGGGTGGACCCGGTGCAGCCGAGTCCGGACGAGGTCGAAGCGGTCGCGCGGCGGACGGTCGACCTGGCCGGCGAGCTCGGTGTTTCCAGAGATAGGGCAGGACCGTTGGTTACTCGACCGGACCCCTACTTCGGCCGGTAGATGAGCCCCTGGGTTCCGGTCGAGAAAGTCGTCGCGTCGGTGAGGGTGAGGTCGAATGGCGCCGTGCCGTCGAACAGCGCGCGACCTGAGCCGAGCACGACGGGATGCACGACCAGGCGGTATTCGTCAACGAGTCCGAGTCGGACCAGGGCTTGGGCGAAGGACGCGCCCCCGTGAGCGAGCAGGTCTTTGCCGGACTCGGCCTTGAGAGCAGCGATGTCGGCCGCGAGGTCGCTGCCGAGGAAGCGTGTCTTGTCCCAGCCGGGCGCCGGCGCGGTCGTGGGTTCGTGCGCCAGGCTGCCGGACCTGGAGAAGACGATCTTCGGGATGGCATTCATCGGCGCAGCGAGCGGGTCGGTGGAAGTGGGCCAGTATTCGACCATGCTGGCGTAGGTGCGCCGACCCATGAGGTGCGCACCCGCCTGCCAAAGGGCCTGCTCTACCCAATCGATGCCCTCGGGACTCCGGGTGCGCATCATCCAGTCGAGCTCGCCTTCGGGTCCTGCGACGTATCCGTCGAGGCTCATCGACATCCTCAACACCAGTCGTCTCACTGGACATCTCCTCCGTGTTTGATCTGGGCGAACCTCTCGGGGCTGTCGGACCAGCCGTCCCGCATGCAGACATCCGTCATTCCCTGGTTCCTTCCCGGTCGCGTGGTCTGGACGACGAGACCGGAGCTGACGCCGAAACTCATCGGCGCGGTCGCAGCCCAACGCCTGTAAGGCAGCGGGCGCACCAAGCGCCGGTCGGCCCGCCAGTTGGGTTGGGTCGCGCGCCGCCGCCGATGACGCGTCCGTCCTTGATGCTCAGGAAGGTGCTCCGGATCCCTCTCAGCAGTCGATCGCCAGCAGTACCCGGCCCGAACAACGGCGACGACGACGAAGCGCCCCACCTGTCCCACGACGCCGGCGATGTCGTCGTGGAGTAGTACGCCTACCAGCGTCTCCTGACCCGGTTGAAGACGACGATCCGCTCGTACGCCGAGCGACCGGTCTGGGTCGCGGCCAGCCCGACTCGCAGCTCGTCCCGGCGTTCCAGCAGGCGCCTCCCGGCCCGGTTCAAGGCCAACCGCACGGTCTTCCGGTGCCCGGCCGGGACGGTGACCGTTCGGGTGCCGAGCGCGATCCGTTGCCTGCGGGTCGATCCACGCTTGGCGGCGGCGGCGAGAGCAATCGGCTTGCCGTCCGTGATCGTCTCGACCTCACTGAGGCTCAGCGTGACCCCGCATGATCCGGGGGACGGGCCGACGCACGAGACGACGACGACGGCGTCCGTCCCGCTCGTGCCAGGGTCGGCGACTGACGCCCGCCGCGCCGTGGGACCCGGCGACGGGGAGCCCGGCGTTGAGCCCGAGCCGGGGCCCGAGCCCGAGCCCGAGCCCGAGCCCGAGCCAGAGCTCGGCGAACTGCTCGCTCCGGGCGCCGTTCCGGGCGTCGAGCCTCCCGACGAGCCTGCGCCTGCGGCGGATGGCGACCCGACCGCGGCGCTCGCCGCGGACGTGGCCGGCAGGCTCGGTCCCGACCCGTCGCTCGCGACCTCCTCGACGCGGATCGCGAAGCCGGCGTCCTCGGCCACGGTGAGCGTGTAGCTGCTGGTCGTGTCCGCCGTGGGGGTGCAGTAGTTCCCGGCCGCGTCGCATCGCAGCCAGAGGTACGAGTATCCCGTCGGCTGGCGTGACCACGCTCCGTGCTGCTCGGTCAGGGTGACCCCGGCTGTAGGGCTTCCGGAGATCGTCGGTGGCGAGACGTTCGCGAGCGTCGGCACGTTGTTCTCGATTCCGGTGACCTCGTAGCCGTCGTCGTCCACGGCGGTGCACTGGCTTCTCGACGGACAATCCACCGCGAAGAGGGCATAGGAATCGGCCTGCTTGACGATCGGAGGGGCCGATGACGACGGATCGAAGGTGATCGCCTGACCGTTGTCGTCGACCGCTGTGCACCGATCGACCGACGGACACGCGACGGCGTTCAGGGCATCGAAGACGCTGGTGTCGATCGTCTGGGTCGTGATCGCCGCGGTGTCGGTCGGCGCAACCGGGTCGAAGGTCGTCTCCCTGCCGGCATCGGAGACCGCCGTGCACTGGCTGGTCGACGGGCACGAGACGCCGGTGAAGTCAGTGAGCCCGTACGGGAAATACACCTCGTAGGCCGGCGACGCCGGATCGAAGGTGACCTCGCCGCCGCTGCCGTCGACTGCGGTGCATTGCGCGGTCGACGGACACGCGATCCCCGACAACGCGGATCCGTCGATCTGCGTGGGCGTGACACCCGTCGCGGGGGCGGACGGATCGATCGTGTACGCCTGACCCTGGTCGTCGACGATCGTGCACTGGACGGTCAACGGACACGCCACGCCGGTCAGGACCTGGGTAGCCGAGAACCCGGACGGCCCGGCCGCGCCCGGGTCTTGCGGATCGAACGTCGTCTCGTAGTCGTACTCGGCGATCGCCGTGCACTGGTCCGCGGAGGCGCAGGCCATCGCCTCGAGCGGGTCGTTGTAGTTCATCGGGTCGATCAAGGCGGGCACCGGAGTGCCCGGCGCGAGCGGATCGAACGAGACCTCCTGGCCGGCGTCGTCGATCGCCGTGCACTGGCCAGCCGTCGGACACGCGAGACCGAACACGGCCCCGCCGGCCGTGTGATCGACCGTCGCCGGCGTCGCGCCGCCCGCAGACGTCGGGTCGAACGTGATCTCGTGACCGATCCCGTCGACCGTCGAGCATTGGGTGGTCGACGGGCACGAGACGGACGCGAGCCGGTCGTGGAGGACGTCGCCCGCATCGACGGCGACCATCGTCGGAGTGTCGGGCCCAGCCGGATCGAAGGTGACCTCGCTGCCGTCCTGATCGACTGCCGTGCATTGGCCGGTCGACGGGCAGGCCAGCGCCTCCAGCGTGAAGCCATTGGAGTCGACGCTCGTCTCGGTCGGTGACCCCGGCGAGCGCGGGTCGAACGTCACGACGCCGCCGGACGAGTTGGTCGTCGTGCATTGACCGATCGTCGGGCAGGCGATCGCGGTCACCCCGCCGTCACCCGACCGCGGGTCGGGCTGGACGTCGCCGACAGTGCGGGCCTGCGGCGTCGACGGATCGAACGTGACGACGACTCCCGAGCCTTCGACCGCCGTGCACTGGCTGACCGACGGGCACGCGACGCCCGTGATCTCGATCGCGGAAGCCAGCGAGACCGGCGCCGGCGTGCCGGGCGATTGCGGGTCAAACGTGACCTCGCTACCCTCGTTGCCGACGGCCGTGCACTGCGAGACCGAGGGACAGGCGACCGCCGTCAGTTCGTCGACCTGATCGACAGCGACCGGAGTCGGCGTTCCCGGAGCCGACGGATCGAAGGTCACCTCTTCGCCGATGTAGTCGACCGCCGTGCACTGGCTGGTCGACGCGCAGTCGACGCCGCTGATCTGCCTACCGCCGGCGACTATCGTCGGGACGGCCCCACCGGGTGATGACGGAGCGAAGCTGACCTGCTGCCCGTCGTCGTCGACGGCCGTGCACTGAGCGGTCGACGGACACGCGACGCCAGCCAGCGGCGGCGCGAGGGTGCGGTCGACGGGAGCCGGCGCAGTCCACACGAGCACGGCGTGCGCCCCGGCCGGGAAGCCGAGCAGCAACACCCAGGCGAGCATCGCCAACGACAGGAAGCACAACACGCCGACTCGGCGCGAACCGCCGACACTGCTCCTCATCGCGTCGCTCTCATCGTGCTCCTGGTCGTGTGACTCTCAGGGTGGTCTGATCGTGCGAGTGTCGTCGACGTATTCCGAACGCTCGACGTCACAATCGTCGTCTTTGAGTTCATACCCCCTACTGGGTCGAGTGGCGAAACCTAACGTGCATCGGCAAATCCTGGCGGCGGCATGAGCCGCTCGGGCCCTCGCCCGGCAGGGCGGACGGTACTCGCGGAATGTCCGCAACACCAAGGCAGACCCCACGATCACGCTGACCAGCCTGCGGTCGGGCAGTCGAGAGTCCCGGCCGGGCTGGAGGACGCGGCAAGACGGGGTGCGCGAGAGCCCCGATCCGCTCTGAGACGCTCGATACTCATCCGGTCTGCTCCCTGGCGGCGTGGTCGGCGTGGTCGGTGGCGCCGCTCGCCGGGCCGAGCAGGTTCGCCGGGTTTTCGGGAGAGCCGGAGAGGGGACTCGAACCCCTGACCTATCGCTTACAAGTCGACGGCTCTCTTTTGCTCGCTATTCGGAACTACCTGCAAATCGCCACGTTCTGACCTTCTGGCGACTCGCACGCTCCTCGATTTCGGTCGATTTAGGCCGAAATAGGGTGGGTTAAGGCCGACGAGGGCATCCGTCGGCCTTGACGAATCGGCGAGGAGGGGCGGCCCGGCGCGGTCGGGACGGCGGAGGCTTGATCCGCCGGACGGCACCTCGAGCTGCTCCATCTGCGTGGCGAGTCGCCGCCGGTGCCTTGAGCGACAGGAGGGGATCGGCGTCGCCGACGAAAGGGTCGGGGTCGCGCCGTTCGAGGCCCCCTTGCGGGATTTCCAGCCGGACGGGTCTCATGCCGAGTGGCTGGTTATGCCGACATCGGCATAACGGGTCTATCGGGACGACCACGGGTCCGGCGGCGCCGGAGTCGCGATCCGACGGCGCGTCGAACCGGCCAGGGTTTGCGCTTACGACACGCGACCGCCGGCGCCGCTGGCGCTTTGACATTGGCCCTGCACGTGGCTTGCCGTTTGACCGTGCGCCCGATGCCGCCCGAGCTATCGCAGGGTCTCGTCGAGCAGGTTGAGCACGGCCCGCCAGGCGCGAGCCGCGTGGGCGGCGTGGTAGCCGACGCCCGGAAGTTTCGGGATTCGGTGGGCGTCGCCCTCGGCGAGGGACCCGTCCGGGTTCATCGGCGGGTGGTGGAACGCGTGCTCGGCGCCCCCGTAGATGACGAGTTGCCAGTCGGCGCGCGCTGTCTGCATCGCCGCGGCGAAGGCGGCGCGGTCGGCCGGCCCGACGAGCGGGTCCTCGGACCCGACGCAGATCAGGACGGGGCACCCGATGTTGCGGGCGCTCGCCGGTTCCGGGTTGGCGAGCACGGGGTTGACGGCGGCGATCGCCCGCAGGTCGGCGCCTTGCAGGCCGAGTTCGAGCACGATCGTGCCGCCGGTGCCGTAGCCGACGGCGGCCACTCGCTCCGGGTCAACCCGCGGCTGGTCGAGGAGCACGGCGAGCGCGTCCCGGCCGATCGCTCGCATCCGCTGCCGGTCGGCCAGCAGCGGCCCCAGGAACGCCATCGTCTGCGCAGGGTCGGAGAACCAACGACCGTGGTAGTCCATTGCGAAGGCGGCGTAGCCGTGCTCGGCGAGTCGGTCGGCCCGGTCACGCTGGAAGTCGTTGAGCCCGATCCCCTCATGGCCGAGCAGCACGCCGGGGCAGCGCCCTTCCCCATCGGGGAGCGCCAGCCGGCCCGTCAACGTCAGGCCGTCGAGCTCGCACTCGACACTGACCGATCGCGTCCCGCTCACGCGGACAGACCGTACAGCTTCCGCCGGGACGCCGCGCACGCCGAACCCGCGCTCTCGGCGTTCGTCGGCGCCGACCGCGGCGGCGAGCCGATCACGGTCGACGACGCTCAGGACCTCCTGCTCGTCCAGCCTGCGTGCGCTGGGTTCCTCGGCCAGGAACGCACGCGAGTGCCGGCTGGTCCAGGCTCGTCCACCACCAGGTATAACGTCGGTAGCGTCCTGGCTTCAGCACCAGCGGGTCCGCGACGAGGAAGGGCTCGCGCGCCAGCAGAACCTCCCCGCGGCTGGTCGGCCGTCTGGCCGTCGCCGACCAGCCTTTCGCGCGATGCAGCAGCGTGGAGGACGGCTGTTTCCTCGCGCGCCGCGGGCTTACAATGTGCCGTGCGATGTTCTTGCTCGTGACAGGCGCGAGCGGCGCCGGAAAGTCAACGGTGCGTCGGCTTGTCGCTCCGGCCTTGGCCTCCACAATCGAGTGCGTCGAACTCCACGACATCGTCAGTGTGCCGGCCCGTCCGGATATCGCGTGGCGCCAGCAGGCGGCAGAGGCCGTCGTTCGGCGCGCGTTGGAGCTTCAAGCCGATCGCCGTCACCTGTTGCTGTCCGGTGACCCGGTCGCCCCGGGGAGGTCCTCGCCGCGCCGTCGGCCGTCGCGCTGAGCGCCGTCGCGGTCTGCCTGCTCGACGTCAGCCCGGACGCGCAAGCGGCACGATTGGCTCGCCGCGGCGACGACCCGGCGGTGCTGCAACCATCACCACGCATTCGCTGCCTGGATGCGCGGCCACGCTCGCGATCCTCGCCACATGCCGCACGTCCTGAGCGCCAACGGGTGGGCAGCGACGCGCTGGGAGCGATGGACCGGGCTCGATCCCGCCACCAGCAACTGGGGCATGGAGGTGCTCGACACGTCCGAGCGTTCTCAGCGCAGGTCGCGGCCGAGGTCGCGACCTGGTGCCGCCGCGCAATCAATGGCCAGGCGCCTCTACTGCATGCGGGGGGCGGTCTGGATCGTGCGTCACAAACCCATCGTCTGCGGGACAGACTCGCGCCGGTCGGGGGCCTGCGGCGCCCGGCTGGGGTTCGGGCTACGGGACGCCCGCCGCTGCCCAGTTCACGCGAAAGCGACAGTCAGGGCGCGTGGGCGCGCAGCCAGTCTCCGAGCGGAAACTCTGGACCGTCGAGCCCGCGCCAGTAGTCGGTCTCCATGGGTTGTCCGCTGCGATCCGGGGCAGAAGCCCCGCGAACTCCTCGAGATTGGCTCGGGCGTCGACATCAAGCCGCTCGCTCGCGGACGCGAGCACCAGTCCGGCCATAGCAGACTGTTGTGCTGGCGTCAGATGGTCGTCGCGGTAGATCCGCATGAACTCCTCGAACCGGTCGCGGCTGCCGTTGACGATGCCCCAATCTTGGGACTCGTCCATGAGACCGAGGCGAGCCGACAGCAGGCTAATCGCGTCTCGCGCCGTCATCCACCGCTAGCGTCGCAGACTGTTGCTTCGAGGTCAGCGCGGCCGTGCTGCAGCGAATCGCGCACCGCCCCCGGCGCAACCTATTGGTAAAGGCGGCTGCTCCGCGCGATGATCGACAGCTGGACGGCCTACGAGTCGGCGGCCTGTACCTCGTCGACATGGAAGTACGCGACCGTCCTGGCGCCCTCAGTGATCACGACCACACTGCCCGGCCCAATCTCCTGGGGCCAACATTTTCGGCGAACGGCCACCAACCGGTTGCGCCGGAGCCAGTCGCCAGCTTTGAAGCCCGCACGCCAGAAGGACGCCAAGTCATTGTCGATGGTGGACGGTGGGACGAACCCCGTGACGGGGTACTCGCTCGCCGTCGGCGGTCCCGACAGGCGACCGCCCTGCTCCGGGGTGAGCCTGACAACTTCGCCTTCGAACGTCACGCCGTTCACACCCGGAGCATCTCACGAGCCCGAGTCGTCGTTGCTGCTTCGCGCGAGCAGCAGCCGTGTGTCCGAGGGTGTGCTCAGCCCCAGAAGATGGCGGTCGGGTCTCGATCGACCTCGTCGAGCAACGTAATGATGCTCGACGACGGGGCGGTGAAGTCGTACCGGTGCCAGCGCTGGTTGCGGTCGCGCCAATACAGCGTCCATAGCCCGGTCTTGGCGGTGTATCGGAACCGCGCCACGCCGTTGCTGGTCCACTCGGGGCCGTAGTCCTCGTGCCAGGGGGCGCGGCGTTCGACGATCGTCACCGTCCGGGGGTCGACGACCGCCTCGAGGCGGACCTGGTGCAGGGCGTGAGGGGGCACGCGCTGCTCGCAGAAGTGGCGGATCGCTGCGATGTCGAGACTTGGCAGCACGGCGGACATGCTAAGCGGATTCTCCGCGGTGGCGGCCAGGCGGAGAGTTCCGGTCGAATGGTGGCGCACAGGCTGGCTGGCTCCGAGCAGAGGTCCAAGCGGCGCAGGGCGTCGGCTACGACCGTTTCGAGTTCAACGTATTTGACGCAGGACTCGTCTGCGGCGCGAACCGGGTGACCATCGCCGAAGCAGCCGCCCTACGGCGGCCTGTGCGAGAGTGCGGCGGACATGCGACAACGCCTTGTCTCCCGATCGGCGCGGACCGGACCACGGTGCCGCGGGGAGCGAGTAGTTGCGGTGCTCGCTCGCCTGGCGGTCGCAGTTATCTGCGGGCTTGGCGTCAGTGCCTGCGGTAGCGGCGCGTCCGTCGAGGTGATCAAAGTGGGCCAAGCGCCAGTGGCGATCGCGGGAGGTTGGGGAGATGTCTGGGTGGCGGATCGCAACAGCAACACGGTTACCCGCATCGACGCGCGCACTGGCAAGGTCATCGGCCGCATCGTGGTGGGGCAAACGCCGCTGGCAGTCGCGGTCGGAGGGCCGTATGTATGGGTTGCGAACAGCGCCGACGACACCGTTACGCGGATCGATGGCCATAGCGGCCGGGTCGTCGGCCGGCCGATCAACGACCACCTGAAGTCTGATGGGATTCGGGTCGGCGAAGGGCCGGTCGGAATCGCGACAGCCGGCTGGGAGGTCTGGGTCATCAATCACGACGACGCGACCCTATCCCTGATCAGCGCCCTATCCGGGAAGCTACGCGCAAAACCGCACCAGGTAGGTTTCATTCCTGCGGCGATCACGATCGGCAACGGCGTGATGTGGGTTCTCGATGCGAGCGGAAGCATCCTCCGGTTCGACGGATGCACCGGTAGAGCTTCTTTGGACACACTCGGCATCAACCCACAGGCGGTTGCGGCTCACGACCGCCTTCTGTGGGTCGCGAACGGCGACGAGGACACCGTAACCAGACTTGCCGTGAGCACCGGTAGGGCAGTGGGCAAGCCAATCAAAGTCGGCGCGCTGCCGTCCGCCCTCACCGTTGATCAAAGCTCGGTATGGGTTGTAAATCAAGGCGACGGCACCGTGACACAAATAGATGCTCGCACTGGAACGACGGTCGGCACGGCGATCCGGGTCGGCTCCCAGCCTTCGGCCATCGCGGTCGACGCAGGGTCTGTGTGGGTCGCGAACCAGGGCGATGACACCGTCACCCGACTCGAGGGACGAGGAGGCCTCGCTATCCCCGAAGGAGAGCCAGAACCGCTCGAGGACTCCTGCGGTGCGGCGCTGACGACGATTAGCCTCATTGGGCAGCGCAAAGGCCGAGGCCACGAGTAGCCGAGCGCGTTGTGCTACGTCGTGGGTCTTGCGCGGGGCAAGATGTCCAGACATTCGCCTAGACGGCCTGGCGCAGCTCCGTGACGTCGGCTAGTTGCCCGCCCACGAGCGCCCCCAGCCGAGCTGCCGCCTCGGGCTGCGGTGCGTAGTGGATGTACTTGCGCGTAGTTGCGATGTCGGCGGTCTTCGCCAACGTGGTCGGCGACGTCCTCGACTACGACGCCATGTACCGGCGCTACAAGCGCGCCCAGGATCGCGCGGGCGACCGCCACTTCGATTCCACAATCTGCGCCACAGCTTCGGAACGATGGCCGTGCGCGCCTTTCCGATCACCGACGTCCAAACCTGAATGGGGCACCGAGCGGCAGGGGTTCGTCAGATCGGACCCGTTCGAGCTTCGTGGATGGAGAGGCCAGGTCTTAACCCGCCAGGTCGGGGTCGACGCGTAGCCCGGCCAGCGCCATGACGTGGGACGCAGCTCGGCGGGCACGCTGTCGCATGGTGCGAAAGGAGCGGCCAGTTTTCGCGCTGCTTGCCCCAGCCGAGGATCGCACTGCGGGACGACAGGCGAGCCCGTGAGCCCGCCCCAGCCGCAGGCCATGCCGGGCTAGGCGCCGTCGGGAGGGATCTGCTGGTAGTGCGCGGACGCGAGCTCTACCCATAGGCCAGCTAGAGCTTCGGCGATCTCAGCCTGGATCTCGACATCCCGCGCCAACACCGGCTCGCCCGCCGTGTCCCTGAGGAAGAAGAAGCGCTTGTACGCCTCGACTCCCACAGCTTCGCCGCTCGCGCGACTCGCTCGGCCGTCGCACGGAGCGCTCCCCGCTCGGCGTCGCCACGGACGGCCGTTAGGTAGTCCCGCTCCGCGGCCTCATAGGACTCGGCCGCCTGCCTGTCGGTATGGTCGGTGGACATCGGCTGGAGTATCTCGGACCTCCGGGCCCCGAAGACCGGCAACGGTCCATCGCGATCGGGTCCGCTCACCCCTGACGCTTCAGTGGAGGATCCTCATCCGGAATGACTGGTCCGTGGCGTAGCCGCGCCGCGGACGGTGCTCTCTAGTCGTTCCAGCTCGCTGTCGCCGCGTTCGTCGCTAGTACGGTTATCGCTCGGGTCGCGACATCGGCGGCAAGGATTTGGTTGTTCTGCTCGAGGAGGATCCGTGTCGCGTTGCGGGAGATGCCGTCGACGGCGGCACCGAGCGCGCCGGGCGCGGAGGTCCAGGTCGTCGTGGTCGCGTCGTTTCGCGGGTCGATCACCACGGCGTGTAATCCGCCGGGGTCCGCGGTGGCGGCGAGCAGCTCGCCGCTGGCCGACCATCCCGCGAGCGACGGGTCCGACGTGGGGCCGAGGCGATCGAGGGTTCGCGCGGCGCCCATGAGTCCCGGTCGAAGCAGGATGTTGTTGTAGCTCGTCGGGTCGTCCCTGGTGGAGTCGGTCGTGGTGTACGCCAGTCCGTAGCGGCTCCATGTGGCCCAGCAGTCGTCGACCGCGCCATAGCTGCGGGCGCCTCCTGCGGCGGTTTTCGCGAGCGAGAGCTCGAGGACTCCCATGTAGTTGTCGCAGGTCAGGACTTGCGCGTCGTCTGGGGAGAACGTGATCGACACGATGTCGCTTGGCGACGATCCGGCGACAGGGACGATTCGTCGACGCCGGTTGCGGAGCCTGATGACTTGTGTGTGGGCGTTGTTCTGGTTGGTGTCTTGGCTGGCGAGGTAGCGTGAATCAGTCGACCACGCGATCGGCGGCTGCGCGAAAGGCGCGACCTGCGTTGTGGCGTCGCTGTCGAGGTCAGCGACGAGCAGCCGGCTGCATCCCTGTCCGGCAAACAGAGCGCGTGGGCACGACGCGCGCGGCTGGATGAACGCGACGCGCCGCCCGTTGGGCGAGACGACGGGATCCGCGCCACGCCCGATCACTCGCGCGGCGCCACCGTCGCTGCTGCGGGCCGCGACGATCGCCGAGTCGCCCACCGCGGGCCGCTGGAAGACGAGCACACCAGCCGACGCCGGCACGCACCAAACGGCAGCGAGAACGACGAGTACGAGCCAGAGCCGCGCCATACGAGCTAGAACGCTCCCCGCCGCCGAACGTTGCGGCTCGGGCCCGGAATCGCCGAAACGCAGGACCGCCTTTGAAGCGGTCCGAGTTGCAACGCGTCGGGGCCAATCGCCTGCGTGCGTCGATACGCGATCGGCTACCGGACGGCCGGCCGATCCCCGACTGTCGGAATTCGCGCTACGCGGTAGCGTTGCTTCGGCCTCAAACGCCGTCCGTGCGAACGGACACCACGCAGACCGTGGGGCCGTAGTCGTCGTCAAGAGAGACCTGGAATTCTCGGCCGGGGAAGTCGCGGGCGATAGTGGTCTGCCAGGCTCGAACCATTACCTCCCCAAGGTCCCATAGCTCGCCGTAGTCGTGCTCATCGGTCACAGGCAGCATGTCCCAGAGGTGCAGGTGGTTCAGACCGGCTTCGACGCTGCCGTGCTTGCCCTCGGCGGCTGCCCACCACCGGCTGAAGTTCCCTGGCTCGTATGTGTCCGCGCGGATCACGCAACCGCGTTCCTCACGCCACGCTGGACAGATCAGGCGGGCCAGGTCCAGCGCCTGTTGCGCGGTGAGGGCCTCCATCGGATAGATGATGGCGGAAGCTGGCAGACGTCCGCTTCCGCGTGATCAGAGAAGCGCTCGATAGTCCCGCAGCGGGATCCCCCCTGCGGCACGCGATACTTGGCGACGCCCCAGCGCACCCGCATCGGCGAACAGCCGTGCAGAGCACCGCGATCGCGGGTCGCTTGATCTCGGGCGCGACGCGGAGCATGATGGGCGGGTGACTGCATCGCGCATTCTTGGGTCGCTGAGCGTCCGTGCGGCGTTCGTCGCTGCTTGCGTGGCCGCCCCAGTGTTCGCTTTGCTTCACGACGTACAAATCGGCGCGGCTTGTGGACTCGCTGGCTCTGCGGGGCTCATCGCCGGGTTGGCTCGGGAGTCGCCGGACGCTCTGCGGCAGCCCGTGTCGGCACTCGTGTTCTGGCTTGCCGTCGGAGTGATGGCATTCCTGGCCGTGTGCGTCGTCGCGGCCCGCGTGTAGAACAAGCCGCCCGTCTTGCCGCCGAGTCGGGCGCCGACGGCCCGGTCACTCCGACTCGCTCACGTGCCGTTCGCCGCTCCCCACCGGGACCGACCCGCGTCGACCGCCGCGTAACCTGCAGCCATGGGGCACGCGTGATCATGGCAGCCGACGCCTGCGGGCCGTTCGGCAAGGACTGCTACCCGACGGTCGTCGGAACCCTCGTCGGGATCGTGGCTGCGATCGTCGGCTATCTGTATTTCTGGGTCAAGTTCAGGCGGAAGTGACTACTCGGCGCGTGCTCCCGCTGGGGGATCCCGATACGGCCCGCGGGGTGGCACCGCCTGATCGCTCCAGGCCCAACGTTTACGCGAGCGGTGTACGGACGGCCCAGCTCGCCGGGCTGCCGGCGTTGCGCCAGGTCGCGAGCACGCCGCCGGTGGCCGTGTCGATCGAGACGGTCGCTCCGTCGACGTAGGCTGGTCCTGGGAGAATCTGCTCGTGCGGGCTGAAGGTCTGCGTGCCGGGCGGGTGGGTGACTGCGATCAGGCCGTCGGGCTGGGTTCCGATGACTGGGTCGGCGCCGGCTCGCCCGGGCAGTAGGAGGATGACTGCTTGGCCGTGGGCGCCTTCGGCGGCGTCGGCGAGCACCGTGTCGGTACCGGGCGTCGAGACGGTTTGCGGCGGGCTGATCGTTGTTGCGTTGATCGACGCCGCCTGCACTGTGTAGTGAGCGCCGTCGTATCCGGTCCAGGCCGCCAGGCCGGGTTGGCCGGCGGGGAGCCTGATGACGAGACCCTGGTAGGGGATGTAGCGACCGGTGCCTAACACCGAGACCGTGTCCACGGTGCGGGCTGTGTGGAAGTGGCTGCTTGACCCGGCAAGCGCGATCTGCGCCGTGAAGTCCGACGCCGCCTCACCTTCTGAAACCGATTGCGACGTCCAGCCGACGGCCGCGCGCCCGTCTCCTGAGAGGACGACGTCGAGGCCGCTCGGGCCGGTGTCGTAGCCGAGTCGCTGGATCGCTGACAGCTTCCCGGCTACCGAGATGAACCGCGCGTAGATCACGCCGGCGCGATCCCACGCGGCAAGCACCCTGCCGTGAGCGTCGATCGTCAGCGACCCGCCGAACGAGTGTCCCTTGCGATCGAGCGTGATCGGCTTGCTGAACCCGCGTCCCGGGCGTTCGATGACGACGGCCGGCGCCGACGGGCGGCAGCCGGAGACGTTCGTCGCGCAATGCTCGATCAGCACGGCGAGATCGCCGGCTGCGTTGCCGGCGATCGACTGGACCTCAGCGGGAAGGGCATGAAGTTTCATCGGGCCGCCCAATGGGCCCGTCGCGACGCCGGTCACTGACCCAGGACTGGTCGATGACGCGCTGCCAAATGTCGCCAGCGCAACGCGCCTGCCGTAGATCGTTGCCTGCGAGATATTCAGCGACGGTGACAGCCTGACGGCCGCTCCTGGCGCGGGACCTGGCCCGAGGACGCTGACAAACGACGCTATCGGTGCTTGGAGGTTGGGCAGGTCGAACGCCCCCCAGTAGAGCGCCTGCGGCCCGCCGGCCGAATCGGCCACAATCGGGAAGGCGTCGGGCGCCCCAGGGATCTGCGTCGGCTGCGACCACGGCGCAGCCGCGGCCGGAGCGACGGCCAAAGCGAACGTCGCGATCAACAACCCAAGCGCCCTCATGCCCTTCAGAACGCGCGTCCGACAAGGAAGTCGCGATTGTTACAAGACCCGCGGGTCCCGGCAGAGCTTTCCCGAACACTGACCGCTCCGGATTCCCGTTGAGCGATCGGTCTGCGGAACAGCGTCCAACCGCTCGCGGCGGCACGATGCTGCTCACGTCACGCGTGGTCAGTCGTGCGTCGAGCCCGAGGAGGGGGTGCTTTGTTCTGCTCGAGCAGTTTCCCGGGCGGGCCGGGGTAGGGAGGCATGCGGCGAGCCGGTCTGATCGTGCGCCAAGGAGTAGCGTTCGTTGGGTGAGTCAGTCGCTCCGTCTGACGATCGTGTTCGAGCCCGCTGGGGAGGGCTGGATCGTCGCCTCGGTCCCCGAAGTCCCGGGCGCGCTGAGCCAGGGGCGGACGCGTGAAGAGCCGCGGGAGAGCGTTATCGATGCCCTGCACGGGATCCTCGAGCTGCGCTTCGGCGAGCACGCGCTCGCCGAGCCGGTGCCCGACAGCGAATCGCTCGAGTTGCATATCGCGGCGTGAAGCGTCGCGACTTGGAGCGCCACCTGGCCGAGCCCGGCGCTCATCTCCTCGGGGAGGCCGCCAACCACAGCTTCTTGGGACTCGACGCCGACCCCTCGACGGCGGTCCCGCGGCACCTCGAGATCGCCTTCGGATTGGCGCGCAAGATCTGGAAGGACCTCGCCATCCCGCCGCCAGCCGGCCCGAGATAGACAAACCGGCTGCTGTTCTCCCGGCCGTGGGGTCGCCGGAGCTCCCGCCCGGGGGGACGCGACCGCAGGGAGCGTGGGCGGGCGCGTGACCGCGAGGCTTTCGAGCCTCAATAGGGTGCCCGGGATGAGGGCGCGGTGCGTTGGGGCGGAGCGATCTTGATTCGTCCCCGTGGGCGGGCGCCGCCCTCGACACCTGTCGGGCAGGATCGTCGAGTCGAGTCGCTTGGGCAGTCAGTTGGCCGGGTCGGTGTCGGGCTGCTGCACGGTCACGGCGTTTCCCCAGTCGGCGGTGGAGGTCTGTTGGATGATCTCGCTGAGCGACCGGATCTTCATGTGGGGTGGGCTGAGCATTGCCTTTCGGGCGGCTCGCTGGATCTGGTCGGCGATCACGTTGTCCTTGGTGACGAAGAGCACGCCGGTGATCGGCGACTCGCTGTTGTCTGTGAGCGCGTCGTACATGTTCATCGTGCCGAGGAGCCTGGCCGGGACTCTTTGATGGGTCTCGACCTCGATCGCGCCGTAGCCTTCGACGAGCTTCAAGCCGAGCGCGGGGCGGTGCTTGACGCGGTTGGTGCCGCGGCGGTCCTTGTAGGTCGCTCGCCAGTGCCAGAACTTGTCCTCGGCGATATCGCGCTCGCTCCACCAGGTGCTGCGGCGTTTCGTCAGCCAGGCGCTGACCCATGCGCACGCCTCGGCGTAGGCCCACGTGGTCGGCCCGATCGCGCGGGGCGCTCTCGTCGCCAGGTACCCGGCTTTCACGGCGCCGTTGGATGTGACGAGGATCAGCGACCCGGCGCCTCGGGTTCTGGCGACTCGCCTGACGAGACCGGCGTCGGTCAGGCGGCGGACGTGGTCGTGGGCGACTCGCTCGCTCCAGCCCATCACGGCCGCGAGCGGCTCGATCGGGGAGCAGCCGACTCTTGCCAGCCACGCGAGACCAGCCAAAGATCGGCTTCCCGGTCCAGTCGCTGTGAACGCCATCAGTTGACTTCCACGGCTACCAGGCACAAGCGCTGCCCGCGCACCACCACGCGTCCTCCCCGATCCTGAGCAGCCGCCGTATCCGTCGCTGCTCCTCCTTGCCTTCCTTTGTTTCCTGTTCCCATCATCCTCTGTGGTCTTGAATTACACAGGACTCACCGGTCACCACTCGGCTCCGGATTCCCCCTGCCCTCCGAGTCGAAACCCAAGGACTGCATGACCACCATCAATCGACGTTGAGGGAGGGTGGTCATGCAGAGCGCCGGGTGCAAAGACGCGCGTTTGCTGGGGGAACCCGGAGCCGAGGCCTCATCGTAAAGGAGGGGTTTGATGAGGCCTTTGCTGAGGCCCCGCGGAGTCGGGAAGGACGGCAAGGAGCCCGCGCACTCCGGCGGTTGACACGCCCACCTGAAAGCGCCACAATTGTGGCCATGGCTACTGAGTCGTTGCGAGTTGTCCGCGATCACCTGTCCGAGGTCGTCGACCGCGTCGAGCACCAGCACGAGCGTGTCGTCATCACGCGCAACGGCCGCGACGCGGCCGTCCTGATCAGCACCGAAGATCTCGCGGAGCTCGAGGAGACGCTGTCGGTCCTGAGCGACCCGGCGGCGCTGGCAGACATCCGTGAGGCCGACGCCGCGTACGCGCGTGGCGATGTCCTGCGCGGGGTCGACGCCGTGCGCCGCCTCGGCCGGTGAGCGATGCGGAGGGTGAGTACGAACTCGTCCTCACGCCACCGGCTCGTCGGGCGCTGACCGAGCATCTTCCCGAGGCGGTCGCCGGGGCCGTGATCGACTTCATAACGACCGCCCTGGTCCGCCAGCCGACGCGGGTCGGCAAGCCGCTGCGCGGCGAGTTGGCCGGGCTCTGGTCTGCGCGGCGCGGCACCTACAGGGTCCTTTATCGCCTGCGATCAGAGCCCCGCGAGGTCATCGTCGTACGCATCGAGCACCGTCGGGACGCTTACCGCCCGCTCTGAAGAGCGGGCGCGGCGGTTGGCTGCGCGGGCCTTGCCGAGACGGGCTCGCCACCTTTAGGCGGCTTGTCTCGATTAAGGGACATGAGGCGAAATCTGGGCGAGTTGCCGAGTTGTCTGGTTTGACGCGGGTTTCTCGATCAACGTATATGGGCCGACACGCGATCCGGGGAGGGCTCCGGTGCAGCTGAGTCCGGACGACGTCGAAGCCGTCGCCCGGCGGACGGTCGAGCTGCTTCGCGAGCAGCGTCCAGCGACGTTCGCGCTCGTCGATGCTCGCGAGCTGGCCGCCCAGCTCGGCGTGTCGATCGACTACGTGTATGCCCACGCGACGCAGCTCGGAGCGATCCGGCTCGGCAACGGTCGGCGTGCGCGGATCCGGTTCGACCTCGCCGCTGCGCGAGACGCCCTTGAAGCCACGCGGCGGCGCCCTCCTGGTCGCCGCGTGGACGCGGTCGGTCGCGGCCGCCAGCGGCAGTAGAATCGTGCGCTCCGACGAGGCGCCCAGGGGCGCCCGGACCATCCAGGATGAGCGCACAGAGCACGACTCACAAGGTTCCTGCCTGATGCCTCGGCCGGCCGACGGCGAGGTGTTGGAGTACCTGTGGACCGACGGGAAGACGACGAGCTTCAACGCGCGGGTCCACGCCTATGGAGTGCGGACCCGCGTCACCTTTGGCAGTAGCCAGCAGGGTTGGAACCGCAGGCGGGCGGAGATCGAGCTCGAGAAGATCGTCCAGCAGGTCGCGCGCGGGACCTGGGTGCCGCCGGCCGTTCTCTCCAAGGAGGAGCGGCGGACGTCCGCCATGGCGGAGCTCGGCGTCCGGCTGGACGAGCGGTTCTCGGTTTTCGCGACGCGCTGGTGGAAGTCGAAGCGCCTACGGATCGCCGACCGGACGACTTCGGACTACGAGTGGAGGCTGTCCTACCTCCAGCGGTTCTTCGGTCGCTACGAGCTCAACGAGATCGACGCCGCGCTGGTCGATCGCTTCCGCGACGAGCTACACGAGCAGGCCGCGACGATTCGGGCCGCCGCCGACCGGGGCCGGCCCCTGAGCGAGACCGTCGCCGACCGGCGCGTCGGCAGCTACCAGCGCCATCGGCGGCCGCTGTCGAACACCTCGATCAACGCGATGCTGAAGCTGCTCGGGCA
>Ga0208480_1000044_pt1 | contig 50300 bp, 45 predicted proteins | sample NGESurshal092012_4_FD_184485 | JGI IMG/M metagenome (GOLD analysis project Ga0208480, IMG submission 184485) | Arctic peat soil microbial communities from Barrow, Alaska - NGEE Surface sample F53-1 shallow-092012 (SPAdes) | ecosystem: Environmental > Terrestrial > Soil > Wetlands > Peat ... | reverse complement strand
CTCCGCAGCGCCCTATCCTCCGCTCAGGTCCGTTCAGTCTACCAGGGATGAAATGTCAGAAAATGCGGGGCCGTTTACACAAAACGCTTGACACACCCGTGAAACGATCATGCTCGACAGCCGTAACATCCTGACCTGGCGGTGCAACAATCTCCGTTTCTTCTTTACGGCGGAAAAAAGGAAGGTAGGTTCCCGGCAGCAACTCAACCTGCACGGCATGGTACTTACCTTCAGATTCGTAGTACTGCTTCAGTTTCTTACGAAGACGGTGTGCCTCCACACGTGCAATAGAATCCTGACTGCGGTCGAAAGCCGCGCTCCGGCCGAACACCTCCCTAGCGATTTTTATTTCACTGATTTGTTCTCCATCGCCTTCAAAATACTTGTCGCAGACGTAAGAGAAGAGCCGGGCCATCAACGGCGAGCGGGTCAAGGTTGCGAGAACGGCGCGTACTTCCGCCTGTTCTTTTTCCCGCCAAGCGATCTCTGTTGCAGACTGCGGCATGTAAATGCTACCGGCTGTCATTGTACGTTAATGGGACTGGGCCGAGTACATTTTGCATTCTTAACACGATGTAACACAAGATTTAACCTAGCGCCGCCGCAGGATCACCCTTATAATTTCAAAAGCTTAGTTCAAGTGGGCCTCTCTCCCGAGGGGCTGCAGTTTTGGTGAGTCGAGTTTTATCCAGTTGAGGGTTCAAGGGGGTCTACATGTTGAAATCTTGGTCTCAGGATTCTGCCGGCAAAAAAGATGTCCGCCGCGGCGCGAGAGTCTCCAATATCTTTGCGGGGGTTGTTCTAGGGGCCATGGCGCTTCTAGGAACCGTTTGTTATGGCCAGCAGCTCACGGCAACATTAAATGGCACGACCTACGATCAGAGCGGCGCCGTAATTCCCAACTCGCAAGTGGTGGTGAAAAATGAGGCGAGCGGCGATGTGCGCCAGACGGTTTCCAACAACAATGGCTTTTTCACGGTAACGGCGCTTCCGCCCGGCAGCTATAGCGTGACTGTATCGGCTGCGGGCTTCCGAAGCTGGCAGCAAAATGGGATCGTTCTGGATCAAGGGGACAACCGCACGCTACCGAATGTGGCTCTCCAGGTCGGAAAGTCGAGCCAGCAGGTAGAAGTGGTGGCGGGAGCGGAGGCGGTTGCGCCGGTGGATACCGGTGAAGTCTCGACTACCCTCAATAGCCACATGGTCAACGATTTGACTATGCAAGGCCGGGACGCGGGCGAGCTACTCAAGATCATGCCGGGCATGGCGCTATCGAGCGGGCTAAGCAACGGCAACAATAATTCGGGTTTCAGCGATCGGGTGGTCGGCACGAATTCCGGCCCGATCGGCAGTTTCTCGGCGAACGGCACTCAGCCCAACGGCGCCATGTCCTACATGCTGGACGGCGCAAACCTGCTGGATCCGGGCAATCAGGGGACTCAGATTGCAAATATCAACCAGGACATGACTGCCGAGGTCAAAGTGCTGATGTCGGGCTACGATGCGGCCTACGCCAAAGGGCCGGTGGTTTTCGAGGCATTCAGCAAGAGCGGCGGCTCGCAGTTCCACGGGGAAGGGTACCTTTATGCCCGCAACAATATTTTCAATTCGGTGGACTCGTTTCAGAAGAGCCAGGGCATAAAAAACGTAAACGCTTACGAGTACTATCCGGGGGGCAACATCGGCGGCCCCGTGATACTGCCCTTCACGCACTTTAACCATAATCGGGACAAGTTGTTTTTCTGGGTCGGTTATGAGTACATGAGGCAACAGCCCTCCGGCACGCTCTGGGAGACTTTCGTTCCGACCGACGACATGCGCGCGGGGAACTTTTCGCCGGCCGCCATGGCCAAGCTTCCGGCCTCGGTTGCAAGCCACTACGGGGCGATCACCGCGGCGCCGTGCGCTCCGGCCGATAACAGATCAACCTGCGATGGGCTCTCTTTCCCCGACGGTATGATTCCCTCCTCGCTATTCGATCCGAATGCGCTGGCGCTGTTGAAAACCTATCCTGCGCCCAACGTGGATCCAGCGACGCACAATGGCAACAACTTTCAGTATCTGGACCAGAGTCCGCAGAATCGCTGGGAGCTTACCGGCAAGATCGACTACGCGGTCAGCGACAGCACAAAAGTGACGGTGTCCTATTCCTATCAGAATGAAACGGATCTGCATCCGGTTCAGATGTGGTGGGCGCCGGCTTTCTCGCTTCCCTATCCCTCGCCGCTCACTGCTCCTACCACGGCGAATGTGGTCATGGCCAACGTAACGCACGTGTTTAGCCCCACGCTTACTAACGAGACCGTGTTCACATACGCGCGGTACATCAATCCGGCGAGTCCGACCGACCCCAAGGCTATCGATCCTGCAACTTACGGATTCAACGTTCCGGGTCTGTTCGGGGCAAAGCGGGTGCAGATTCCGAATATCATCAGTTGGAGCGGCAATGGGGGCTTCGCGGGCTACGACCAGCAGGCCGTTTTCGGCGGCAGCTTCGGCGGAGGGGGATCTTTTGGCGCTACGAAATCGGACCCCGCCCTGTATGACAACTTAAGCAAGGTTGCCGGGACTCATACTATGAAGTTCGGCTTCTATTGGGACACCAACGGAAACATACAATCGAGCGGCAATGCGTATAACGGCACATATGATTTCGAGAACTACGGGAGCACCACCACGGGTAACGTTTATGCCGATCTCCTTCTGGGCCGCGCCCAAAGTTATGCGCAAGCCAGCGCGATTCCGGTGGACGATCTCAAGTACCATCAATATTCGTTTTACGCACAGGATTCCTGGAAGGCCAGCAAGCGCCTGACCCTTAACTACGGCATCCGTTTCGATCACCAGGGCCAGTGGTACCCGGGGACGAGTTCAGGCGCCGCAGTGTGGGATCCGGCGGCATATGAAGCCGCGCCCACGGCCGTCGACGCCGGCTTATCGTGGCATTCGATCAACTCGAACGTTCCACTTTCCGGATTTAAATCTCCACTGTTCTACTACGAACCGCGCCTTGGCGTCGCGTTCGACGTCTTCGGAAACGGCAAGACGGTTCTCCGCGGCGGTTTCGCAGTCTTCCGGTATCAGATCGCCTATAACCTCACGAGCGGTCCCTCTGAACTGCCCGAAGGCGTGATTAACTATACGACTCCCACCGGCCTAACGTCGCTTGCTCAGATTGGGTCGTTCACGCTTCCATCCGGAGCGCCGAACGCCGCGTGCGGGACGGGCTGCAGCGTAAGCCCGCTTCAGATGGGCGATGGAAGGACGCCCTATACGGAGGATTACACCGTGACGATTTCGCAGGCGCTGCCTTCGCGCATGCTTGCGGAGGTTTCCTACGTTGGGAACCGCAGCCGCGACGAACTGACGGCCGGTGGACCGTTGAGCAACATTAACGCTCCGCCGATCGGGTCCTTCTTTGGAACCGATCCTCTGACGGGAGTGGTAAATCCGATTTACAACATTCCCAACACGAACGATTACCGGCCGATACAGACTTACGGCGATATCGATGTCGCCAGCCATGGAAGCTATGCGAATTACAATTCGCTGCAGGCTTCCTTGCAGAAGCAATCAGGCCCGGTCACTTTCCTGGCGAACTACACCTTCAGCAAGGTTATGGGCATCCGAGACAACTACAGCGGTAATGGGCCGAGCGACGGCAACACGGTGGATCCGTTTGTCATTGGCAATAATTACGGCGTTCTGGCGTACGATCACACGCAGATCTTTAATGCGGGGTATGTGTGGAACTTGCCCAGTCCGATGCATGGCAATTTCCTCGCGAAAGGCGTAATCAACGGCTGGACGCTCTCAGGGACTACACAGTTCCAGACGGGCGCGCCGATCCAGCCCAATACGAATGGAAACCTGAATGCAAGTTATGGCAATGTCACGATCGACGGACATACGGTGGGCGTCAGTCCGCAAACCTGGCTGGGTTCTAACGCGACACAACTAGTGCTGGTACCGCTGCTCCCGTGCAACCCAGGTTCTAATTTGAAGTCGGGCCAGTATTTTAACCCGGGTTGCTTTGCGCCGCCGGCGCAAGGCAGCAACGGTACTCTGGTTTGGCCGGATATTCATGGGCCGGCATTCTTCAACAGCGATCTCGCGCTGTTCAAGAGCTTCCATATTACCGAGCGCCAAAGGGTGGAATTCCGTTTCTCGGCATTTAACTTCCTGAACCGTCCGAACCAGCAGTTCGGGTTGGGCGGAAATAATGACCTGACGGTGAACTTCAACAGCGGCGGCCCGTTGTCGCAGACGAATACCAACGGCTTCCTGACTGGCTATCCGGCGCACACAGTCGGCGACCGGTTGGTTGAGTTCGCGGTGAAGTACTACTTCTAAGCAGGGCATTCCAAGGAGCCGTCCACGAAGGGGGTGGCACAGGCCATCCCCTCTTTCCGTCTGCTAAGGTTTGTTTTAAAGCGAATGTCTTTCGGCAAGCGCTGCAGCGCGGCTTCAGGCGTGTTTATCGCGCTGGGTATAGGTTTGGCGCTGTACGGATCGCAGACGTCTCCGAGCCCCATCCGGTTCGCGTTGAAGACCATACCGTTCCGGCTGGAGAATGACCAAACGCCATCACGCAACGCTCCGGAGACTATGGCCGGCGGCGTGGCGATCCTCGATTACAACAAAGACGGCCATCCCGATATTTTCTTCACGAATGGCGCCGACATAGCGACGCTCCAGAAGGATTCTCCCAAATACCGCAATCGGCTTTTCCGAAATGACGGCAACGGCGTGTTCACCGATGTTACCGAAGCGGCCGGTTTGACCGGCACGGGTTACGATATCGGCGTCGCCGTCGGCGATTACGATAACGACGGATATCCCGATATTTTTGTTGCCGGCGTACATCGCAATACGCTCTATCACAACAACGGCAACGGCACTTTTACAGACGTCACGGAGAAAGCCGGGCTCGACCGTTGGAACGATCCGCAATATGGCCCGCTCTGGGCTGAGACGGCAATCTGGGCGGACGTGAACAACGATGGGCTCTTAGATCTCTTCGTCGTGAACTACCTGCAATGGAAATATGACGAGAAGCCGCTCTGTTCCTACAAGGGCGTGGCCGATTATTGTAATCCGAAGCTCTACAAGGGTTCACCCGATCAGCTTTTTTTAAACAAGGGGGATGGGACCTTTCAGGATGTCTCCGCTCAGTGGGGCATTCGAGACAAAGTCGGGAAAGGTATGGGCGTGGGCGTTGCCGATTACGATTTGGATGGAAAGCCCGATTTGTTCGTCACCAACGATGCCTACTATAACTTTCTATTTCACAACTTAGGCGGAAAATTTGAGGAGGACGCGTTTCCAGCCGGCGTCGCTCTTCCGGAAGACGGACAATTCGTTTCGGGCATGGGCCTGGATTTCCGAGACTTCAATAACGACGGATACCCTGACATTTTCTTCGTCGCGCTTAACAAGCAGACCTTCCCTCTTTTTCAGAACACAGGCAAGGGCGACTTTCGAGAGGTGACGGCATCCAGCGGAATGCGCCAGATGACGCTTCCGATGGCGGGCTTCGGCGCGGGCTTTTACGACTTCGACAACGATGGCTGGAAGGACCTGTTCGTCACTCGCGGACATGTCGCTTCCTTGCCTCAGCCCGGACAGGAAGTCGACCAATACAACACGATATTCCGCAATTTGGGGGCGAGCGGCAAGTGGCAAGCGCTGACTGAAGAAGCGGGGCTGACCGCCAGCCCTCCGGCCCGGCATCGCGGCTGCGCTTTCGGAGACCTGGATGGCGATGGCCGAATCGATGTGGTTGCGACAGCGCTTTCAAAAGACGCTGAAATCTGGATGAACCGCAGCGAGCACACGGGACACTGGCTAGATATCGCGCTCGAAGGGACCAAGAGCAACCGGGATGGAATCGGCGCGCGAATCAAAGTGGTGACGAAGAGTGGAGCGCAATACAACCACATGACCACCAGCGTGGGCTACGCCTCTTCGAGTGACGGGCCGGTTCATTTCGGCCTCGGCGCCGATAGCACAGCCGAATCCATTGAGATTCACTGGCCGTCGGGCACGGTCCAGAAGCTCGAAAACGTCCAGGGAGACCGCGTGCTGCACGTGAAGGAAGAAGCGCGGTGAAGGGGTGTAGGCGATGCCCCGCGTCACGCGCAATGGTATGCGGAACCTTTGGACATTAAGCGGGCTGTCCTGGCGCGAGCTCGCGCTGCGGACATGGCGCAAGAGCTGGGAAGACGCAGTCTTCGGACAGGCGGCTCGCCTCGCGTTCTATCACTTCCTGGCGGCTTTTCCCGCGCTGCTATTATTCCTTGTTCTGATCGACAGAGCGCGTCTGGAAGGCCTTGCGGTGTTTTCCACGCTGTTCGACACTCTGAGGCAGATCCTTCCCGTCCAGGCGTTTCAACTGGTGCAGGCGGTGGCTGGCCAGATGAAGGGAGTTGCGGGCACTGGAATCGGGATAATTTCCGCCGTCTTGAGTGCAGGCTGGGCGTCAGTTAATGCGAGCTGGGCGCTGATGACGGCTCTGAACACGGCTTATGAGGTAAGCGAGCACCGGCCGTTGAGAAAAGTGATTCCGATTGCATTCGTCCTAACGCTTTCGATCGGCATAATGTTGCTGCTGGCTCTCGCGGCAGTGCTTTTCGGCGGACACTTGGTTCGGCTTGCGGGGGCCGGGCCGGGCGTCCAAGTGATTTTGTTGCGAGGCATTCAGTGGGCCGTGATCGAAGCGTTGTTGCTTAGCTCGTTCGCTTTGATGTACCGATTCGCACCGGATTTAAATGACCGCGAATGGCAGTGGAGCACGCCGGGAGCGATTCTGGCTTCGGGATTATGGATTCTGACAACGGTCTTAACGCGCCTCTATTTTGAGCACTTCCACTCATACGACGTGATGTACCAGCAATTGCGGGGAGTGGCTATGCTGCTGATCTGGCTCTATCTCACTTCTTCTGCGATTCTCATCGGTGGTGAAATGAACTCGGAGATCGAAAAAGCTGCCAAGAGAAGGTGAAAGAGCGTTCTCCCAGTTATCGTTGCCGATCCTTTTCCACTTATGCCGCGCTCTCGTCAATTGCTTTGGCAACCCGATTTGCGGAGCGCGTGGCTGCTTCCTGCCCCCAGTTGAGGTTGTCGCAATAGGCTCCGGCAAAATGAATCCTGCCCTGCGGCTCGATCAACGCCCGCCAGAATTTCTTCAATTCACCCGGTTTATAACTGGTCGTTTCACAGGCCATGCACCACGGGTCGCGCGACCAGTCGATGATCATCGCGTGCTCGATCGTGTCGTTGCTCCCCGGGTAGAATTCACGAAAGGCGGCCAATGCCTTATCCGCCTTCACTCCGGGTTGTGCCGTTCCCACCACCAGCCCACGCCGTGTCTGGACATCGTCCGCCATAGACCACACGTGTTCCAGATCCGGCTTAGAGAATTCGATGTTGATGCTGGCTCCCTGATCTCGCCAGAACTTCGTTCGCGATTGGAAAACCGGGCGAGTTGCCGAATAGTAGGGAACACTCTCCACAGCCCAACGCTTGTTATCCGGCAACGCGGGCGTAATCGGAATTTGTCTGAGCATGACTGCCGACATGCAACACACTAAGTAGTCGGCGGAAATCTGCTTGGATTCGCGAAACTCGCGATATTGCACCGTAACGCCGCTTTCGCTGTACCGAATGCTTGTGACTGGACAGCCGAGCTTTACGCGATCCCCGAGCTTCGCTGCAAAAGTCTCCGGAAGGCGGCTGTTACCGCCTATTAACCGAAAGACTTGCGTGGGCCAGAGCGGCACGCCCCGACGCTTCAGAATCGCTGTATGCCAGACCTCGTGTAGCGCAGACGATTCCCCCCCTGCGAACCGAATTCCCGCGCTTGATGCGCCGTCCTTTTCCAGAAGCTTGGTAAGCGTCATATTGTCAAGATTGTCCAAGCCCACGCCAAAGGGCTTGTACTCATCCTGAAACGCGTCGGTGTACCTGTCGAGGTACAGACTGGGGAGCTGCCACCAGGCGTGCCGGCTCAGGTAATTAATTTCCCGCTGATTGAAACCGAAGCCGGCAAGCACCTTCTTGTCGGCCAGTTGCTCCTCTGAGTAAAGCCGGTCGCCGATGCGCCTCATCATATGTTCGCGCCGGTGATCCTGCATGTACGGCAGATTGAACTCCCGCACATATCCCCAGTACAGCTCGTATCCGGGCTTGGTAAATTGCTCCGCGCCTGCATCCACATACAAGCCATCGGGCAATTCGTCCCGTACCGTCTTGACGTGCCCACCGATCCGTCCGGATGCTTCGAGCACCGTCACCTCATGGCCGCGGCGGGATAACTCGTACGCGCAGCAAAGACCAGCAATGCCCCCACCGCCGATCACAACTTTCTTCTTCTTGCCCGCTGCTTCGCTCCTTTGAGGAGTCAACACGAAGCCGGCGCCGGCTGTAATCTGCAATATTTCTCTACGGGTCATGGGATTCACTCCGATTGCAAAAGTCTATAACAGCGGGATCGCCCGAGCGGACGTCTTCTTGAATACGAGATCTACAAAGCGGTCAGAACGGCTTTGGCTCGCAGATGCGCTAATATAAACTACCCAAAATGGCTCCCCGCCTCCGGAATGGCCGACAGTCGATGGCAACTACGTCATCCCGAACTTCCGCTTGGACGCCTCTCGCAACTACGATCCCTCGCAGCACCTGGACCACATCAGTGTGCCGGTGATGTGGATTAACTCCGCGGACGACTTCATCAATCCGCCGGAGCTGGGCATCGCCGAGCGCATGGTCCTTCAATTAAAGCGCGGGCGCTTCGTGCTTATTCCCATTTCCGATAGAACGCGCGGGCACGGCACCCATACACAGGCCGCTGTCTGGGAAGAGTACATGGCTGAACTGCTCGCCGAGTCCAAGTAGGCGCTGGAATTGAGGCCGGATTTACTGGCCGCTTGTTTTTTCCGATTTATTCAGACCTTTCACCATTTCTAAATGCGCCTGTAAGGTGGGCAGGGTAGTAGAGGCGAACTGCCTTATATTGGGGTCGGTCCCTGCTTGCGCTTCGGACTGGAATTCGTGGACGTCCTCCTCGTGGTCCTTCAATTGATCCTTAACGTAGGCCTTGTCAAAGGCTGCGCCGGACAACTTAGAAAGCTTGTCGATCCGCTTTTGATGCTTAGAGTCGAGCGCGTCGGGGATGCTGAGGTTCTCCTTGCTTGCAAGCTGCTTCAGGTCATCGTTAGCCTTGGTATGATCGTCTACCATCTTCTGTCCGAACTGCTTAACGGCATCGCTGGAAGCCTTTTGAGCGGCCAGTTTGCCGAGTTCCACCTCAGTCATTCCGCCTAGCGCAGCATCTTTGACAAACTTTTTGTCGTCTACCTTCGCCGGCGCTGTGCCGGGATTCATTTCCGGATTATTCACTCCCGGAGTATTGGGGTTTGCTCTCGGCGGGTTGGGATTTGATGGGAGGCTCTGTCCAGCGCCTCCCGAATGTTGTCCGAACGCCCTGTTAGACGGTTGGATACACAAAACTGCCCCAGCCAATATGAGGCTCAGTAAGTTTAGTCGCATGTTTATCTCCCAAAAGCCTGGTCCGCAAACAGCCGCGGGGTAAAGTCGGGGGGCTTTCTAAAGTCCGCCTAACTTATTTGACATGGCCCACCGTAGAAGGTTTCAAGCATGCGGCCCGAAGGCCTGGCGGCCGATGGGGCGGCTCTCGGATGACCTGTCAAAGAGTTCGCTCACGTGTCTTGCGTTAACTTGGAACACACAGGCTATGGCATTCACCAGCGAACCAAAATGTTGCGCCCCCACCGGGGATAGATGCGGCGAGGGCGTCCTTTGGCATTCGGAGGAACAAGCGGTCTACTGGACTGACATCAATCGGTTCTTGATTCATCGTTACGATTCAGTGAACGGTTCCGTGAAATCCTGGCAGTTCGAAGAGCCAGTCACAACGATATTGCCGACGAACAGAGCCGATACCCTGGCGGTCTGCCTTGGCTCTCGAATTCTTTTGTGGGAGCCCGCTTCGGACGCGCGGCGCCCTCAAGGATTTACGCTTCCGAATTGGCCAGCGGTTCGGCTGAACGATGCCGGCGTGGACCCCAGGGGATCGCTCTGGGTTGGCTCCATGCGCAACAACGTGAACCCGGACGGCTCTGAGGGCGAGGCTGGCGGAAACGATGGAATCTTGTACCGGATCGATCCGGACGGAAGCGTTGCTGTATGCGAGGAGCGGATCGGCATCTCAAATACGTTTGCCTGGAGCCCAGACCGCAAGAAATTCTACTTTGGGGATACTCTTGCCAATGTAATTTGGGTATATGCCTACGATGCGCAGACCGGTGCGATCGTAAAAGAAGGTCCCCACTTTGCTGGATTTTCCAGAGGGCTGCCGGATGGTTCGGCCATTGATGAGGACGGCTTCCTCTGGAACTGCCGATGGAATGGTTCGTGCATTGTGCGAGTCTCGCCCAAGGGCAGTATCGATTGCGTGATCGAAATGCCTACGAGGAATATCACGAACTGCACTTTCGGCGGTAAAGAACGGAATATTTTGTATGTCACAACCGCGGCGTCCCCGCGCGATCCCGGCGATCGACTGGCCGGGGGGCTTTTCACGTTAGAGACCCAAGTTCGAGGACTGGCAGAGAACCGGTTTCGAGTTTTTAGCTGAAACAGACGAAGTGCTTCCAACTCGTAACGTAGTATTTTCGATCAATGACCACTGAATCCGCGATTGAATACATGGAAGCACGTCGCGCCCTCGACGCTATCTGTACCGAAGTGCTCAGGCGCGGCAAACAGGGCGTGATTGCGGTCTGCGATGCACACGGCGACCTGATTGCGTTTGCTCGTATGGACGGATCTCCGCTTTCCTCCATCACGATCGCGATGAATAAGGCGTACAGCGCCGCTCGCGAGCGCAAGCCCACCAAGGAGATCGGCAACGCTGCGCGAAACCCCGAGAAGGGCTTTGACATCGGCTACTTCGGTGATGCGAGGTTCACCGGCTGGGGCGGCGGCGTGCCGATCTGGAAGAACGGTAGCGTCGTTGGCGCGGTTGCAGTAAGCGGCCTGCCTCAAGCGGAAGACATCGAGTTGGCGGAAATGGGAGCGGCGATCATTGCGGGCTGATTTCGCCTTGATCGCCTACCGCTCGCGTATTCGCGCCTACATTCCGTTCATTCATTAATTCAGTTATGTTGACAGTCAACATGAGCTGAGGTATACTTGTTGACAGTCAACAGGAGCGGCAAGCGTGAAAGAAGTGAAATCCGAAGTGCCCTATGGAACGTTGGATCTGATGATCCTCAAGACGCTTGACAGCATGGGTTCTCTACATGGCTATGGCATCGCGCGCAGGATCGAGCAAGTGGCCGAGGGATCTCTCGCGCTGAACCAGGGTACGATCTATCCGGCGTTGCTGCGGCTGGAGCAGAAGGGCTGGATCCGTTCGGATTGGGGCATCAGCGAAAACAACCGGCGGGCACGGTACTACTCGGTTACCAAGCTGGGCAAACGGCAATTGCTCGCGGAAGAGGCGAATTGGCATAGGACCGTCGCAACGGTTGCGCGGCTACTGGCGAGTGAGCAATGAGTAGCGCGCGCGCCCTGCTCGCGCGAGCTCGGGCGATTTTCCGCACAGACCGCACCGCTCATTTTGACGAAGAAGTAAAACAGCACGCCGATCTGCTTGCGGCGGATTACGTACGGCGCGGCATGACGCAAACCGAAGCGCGCTATGAGGCCTTGCGCAACTTGGGGAATCTCACCTCATTGCAAGAAGACTACCGCGAACAAAATGGCTTGCCGCTGCTTGAAAATCTTTGGCGCGACCTGAAGTTCGCGGTGCGGACGCTGCGGCGCAATCTGCTCTTTACGGCAAGCTGCACAGCAACGCTGGCGGTGGGGCTGGGCTCGATGATCGCGGTCTTTTGCGTGCTCTCCACGCTTCTCTGGAAACCGCTGCCCTATCCAAACCCGGAACGGCTGTTGGTCCTCAAGGAGACCGATCCGGGCAAGGGATTGTGGCCGTTCTCCGAACCGGCGCTGCTCGATGTGCAGGAGCGCTCCCAGTCGTTCGCGGCGGTTGGCGCATACCGGAGCGGTCTTTTCGCATTGACGGGCGCAGGGGAGCCGGAGACGATTCAGGCCGCAGCCGTAACTCCATCCGCGTTTGCGCTGTTTGGGATCAAGCCTATCGTCGGTCGGGTATTTCAGGATTCGCAAAGGTACGTCGTGATCAGTCGCGGTTTGTGGAAGCGGAAGTGGCGGATGAATCCGAATGCGGTTGGGCAAACGATTGCGTTAGATGGTGAAAGCTACACGATTGCCGGGGTTGCCGACCTGCCGACAGATCTTGTGCCAGGCGCGGAACTGCTCCTCCCGCTTTTCCCCAAGGCCACGGAATCCCGCTCAGCGCATGAGATTGAGGCGCTGGGACGGCTGCGGCCGGGCGTAGGCAAAGGGCAAGCGCAGGCGGAGCTAAACACCATCGCCGCATCGATTGCACGCGAAAACCCGCACACTAACGCAGGCTGGGGCATGCGCGCCGTGCCTCTTTCCGATTACCTGATTGGGCGCACGGGCCGAACGATCTGGATGATCTTTGCCGCCGTGACGCTGCTGTGGATACTGGCATGCGCGAATGTGGCGGGAATGCAGATGGCAAGAAGCATCTCACGCCGGCACGAGATGAGCACGCGGATGGCGCTCGGGGCGAGCAGACGCAGGCTTTTCGCACAAACGCTGACGGAGAGCCTGGTTTTAGCATTTGCGGGCTCTCTTCTCGGCGTGGTGATTGCCGGATACGCGGTGGACGCCATTTCACGCCTGGCTCCCGACGCTCTGTCTCTGCCCAGGCTGGCTCACTTGCACATAGATGCGACGACCATGGGAATCGCGGTGGGTTCCATGCTAGTCTCGACTCTTCTGTTCGCAGTGTTCTCAGGCCGACCGGCTGGGCTTCACGCTGGCCGTGAAATCTCAAGGCGCGATCGCGGGCGTGACGCGTTGATTATCGGACAGGTGGCTTTGGCGAGCATTTTGCTTTTGGGCGCGGGCCTTCTGCTGCAGAGTTTCGTTCGCTTGCGGGCGGTGAATCCGGGGTTCGACCCGGAAAGAATTCTGACTGTTCGCGTAAATCTTTCGACTCCGGCTTACGACAGCTTGCGGAAAGTGGCCTTCTTCCACGACACGATAGAGCGGTTGAGCCGGTTGCCGGAAGTGGAATCGGCGGGCGCTACCAACGTAGCTCCCTTCAGCGGCGAGGGGACGGCGAACCGGTTCCGGCTGGAAGGCGAGGCCACATCGGCGGAGTTCCGGGCGGCGGCTTGGAGAGCGGTGACTCCGGGGTTCTTTCACACCCTGGGCATACCGCTGAAACGGGGAAGACTGTTCACGGACCGGGATGCGAACGGTTCACTTGAAGTAGTAATTCTCAGTGAATCGATGGCTAAGAAGTTCTGGCCGAATGAAGATCCGATCGGCAAACGGCTGTTATGGGGAAGATCGGAAAATCCGAAGACGATTGTGGGAATCGTTGGCGATTTGCGGGATTTGGCCGTAGACGCTCCGCCGACGCCCACGATGTTCCGGCCATACGCGCAGCTTTCGGATGCTCCGATGACGCTGGTGATCCGAACCCAGGGAAACCCGGAGGCTGCGACAGCGGACGTTCGCCGGGAGATTCGGGCAATCGACCGGAATGCGGCGCTGGAGTTTCAGCCTTTGCGGCAGGCAATGTCGGACTCTATCCTGCGCCCGCGCGTCAGTCTTCTGGCATTTGCCGCGTTCGCGGCGATGGCGATGCTCACCGCGGCGTTTGGGCTATACGGACTGATCGGCTATCGCGTGAACCAGCGCCAACAAGAGATCGGAATCCGGCTGGCGCTGGGATGCCCGGCCGGTTCGGTGCGCTGGAGCGTTCAGAAGCGATGCCTCGCGCTAGTCTGCGCGGGCCTGGCTATCGGCTTGCCGTTGGCGTACGCGCTCTCCACGCTGATGAGATCTTTGCTCTACGAAACGCAACCCACCCAGGCGAGCGCGTATGCGATGGTGCTGCTCGTTTTCCTCGGCATTGCGCTCACGGCGAGCTACGGTCCGGCGCGTCGAGCGTCGCGGATGGACCCGGCCGCCGCGATCCGCTACGAATAGACGCAGCCGCGCACGGCGGGTTTATGGCCGATTTGAGGCGCTATTTCCGAAGCCGGACACCGCATGGTAACCTTTAGCTTCTTTAGATTTTGAGCCAATATGCCATGCCCGAATCCAAGCTTCAAATAGTACCCATCGGAGGCCTGGGTGAGTTCGGCATGAACTCAATGGCGCTGCGTTATGGCGACGACATCATCGTCATCGATGCGGGCATGATGTTTCCGGAATCGGAGCTGCTGGGCGTCGATATCGTCACTCCCGATTTCACTTATCTAGACCAACACGCGAGTATGGTTCGCGCTCTGATCCTTACTCACGGGCATGAGGATCACATCGGCGGCGTTCCCTTCCTGCTCTCACAGCAGAACCTTCCGATTTACGGGACTGAGTTCACCCTGGCGCTGGTCGAGCGGCGGTTGGAAGAACACGAACTGCTCGATGCGGCCAAACTACACGTGGTAAAGCCGGGCGACCGGATTACCCTAGGCGCATTTGAAATCGAGTTCATTCGCGTCACTCATTCGATTGTGAGCGCCGTTGCGCTGGCAATTACGACGCCGCTCGGGGTGATTATTCATACGGGCGATTTCAAGGTGGATCCGACGCCGACGGACAATGAGCTGTTCGATCTGCATACGCTGGCGGCATACGGGAAACGGGGCGTGCTGCTGCTTCTTTCGGATTCGACCAACGTGGACCGTCCCGGTTATACGGAAAGCGAGCGCGCGGTGCGGCCGCGCCTGGAAGAGCTGTTCGCGCGGTCCGGGCGGCGTTTGATCATCTCCTGTTTCAGCAGCTCCATTCATCGGCTGCAGCAGATTCTCGATCTCGGGGAGGAATACGGCCGCAAGGTTGCGTTTCTGGGCCGGAGCATGCTGAATGTGACCGAGATCGCCCACAACCTGGGATTGCTTTCGATTCCGGACTCCATTCTGATCCGTCCACAGGACATCATGCAAATGGCGCCCGAGAAAATTGCGGTGATCGTCTCCGGCACGCAGGGCGAGCCCATGTCAGCTCTGTCGCGCGTGGCTGTCGACAATCATAAGCATTTGTATTTGCAGCGGGGAGATACGGTCGTCCTGAGCTCGCGGATCATTCCGGGAAACGAAAAGCCGATTTTCCGGATGATGAATCACATCGCACGACGCGGCGCCGAGTTAGTTTACGGCACCATGAGCCCGCCGGTTCACGTTTCGGGGCACGCGAGCGAAGAGGAGTTAAAACTTATCCTGAATCTGGTTCGCCCACGATATTTCATTCCGATTCACGGCGAATACCGGCACTTATCGCGTCACGCAAAATTGGCGGAACATCTCCGCTTCGCGGGCCTTCAAGAAACTTTTGTACTCGAGACCGGCGAGACGCTCGAAATCGACCGGCTCGGCGCGCGGCGGGGAGAAAAAATCACGGTCGGCCGCGTGTGCATCGATTCCGGCTCGCTCGACGATGTGGTGGAAGATATCATCATCCGCGACCGGCGGCATTTGTCGGAAGACGGATTTGTTTTGCCGATCATCGCTATTAATAAGAATACCGGCAAAAGCGAAGGCCTTCCCGAGATTGTGAGCCGCGGATTCGTGGCGGGCGATGGCGCGGCAATTTTGCTGGAGGCTCGCGGGGTGGTGAGCAGAACGCTCGAAACATCGACGCCGGAGGAGCGCGGCGACTGGGGCGTGATGCAGGAGAAGATCCGGACCGACTTGAAACGCTTTCTGGCGAAGCAGACCCAGCGCCGGCCGCTTATTATGCCGGTAATTCTGGAGGTTTAACCCGCCATGCGAGGCTTAAATAGCGTAGGCAAGCTATGCCTTGTGATTTGCACAAGTTAGTTTTGAAGGCGGCCGAAATTCTATACAAACTAAACCACGGTTTGGAAGCTGTACAAATCCGCTTTGCCGCCGGAACAGGCCCACCGCTGAGAATCTATTTGCCTCCCATTTCTGGTAAAGTCTGAGCAATCATGCAAAATATGGGCCAAGGAACCACAGGTGGAAAACAGAGCTGGTGGACAACGCTGCGGGTGTTCTAACTGGTTTGGCAGCCTTACTAACCTATGGACGACCGTCCTATATCTTGTCTGGGGGCTGACAAAAAGTGAAGACCGGCGTTTTCGTGCTGGTTCTATTGGGCGCGCTGCTTCATCGGTTGCTGGGTGTGACCCCACCATCTCCTCTGAGGACAGAATTGGAGACGTAAAAAGGAAACTCGCCTGCTTTGCTGACGAGAATGCAAAGCTGAAGCAGGAATTGGCTAACCTGCAAAGTCAGCCGACACAACTGCTGATACATTGGGACGGGCCGCACTATTTTAGCTTTTCGGCCGATGCATGCAAAACCAAAGCGATTGATAGCGTTGTTAAACGCGGGGGCTCTGTTTTAGAGCAAGGCAGCGGCTGGGTCGATATGCAGCTCGGCGATAAGGCGGTGAGTGCGTTGTGCGATGTTTTTCCTGCTAGCTATTTCATAACTGACATTTCTGCCACTGTCACCCAGTTGGACAACGTTAGCCTGGGTTATGTGATTGTCTCCGGGCCCCGCCGCAAGTCTGGTGAGATTCACGACCTCACTGCCCTATTAAGTTTAGAGATTTTCCCCTCGCCCCAGCATTGATCGCCACGACATCAGAATGTCACTGGCTTGCAAGAATAGGGTTGTCGGCAGAAGACCCGAACGGACTTGAAGCGCTCCTGGGATAAATCTTATCGCCGCCGTGTTTCGCGCTGGAGCCCTTCGTGAAGCAGCATCTTCAAAAGAGTTTGGTAGCCGATACCTTTGCGCGTGGCGATCCTGCGCGCTGCTGCCAGATCGGCCTCTGGTAATCGCAGTGCGATCTGAACGCTACCGCTCTTATTCAAGCCCTCTACTAGAGGTGAGCCTTGGGATTTTTTCCCTTTGCTCATCGACTCAGCGGATTTCTGGTTGACGAAGGCTCGCCCTTCGCCACTTGCCCACCAATCCGCTTCGTCGCTTTCACGTTCGAAAACTGGCATAGTCGCCGGTTTCGTTTTCATTTGATTCAATCCTCCTGCAGACGTCTTGTTAAATAGTCTTGTTTCTGTCCGGCATCGAGATCGTAGGCAGTCACGACGCGAATTCTTTCGTTGCGTTCTGTAATCACGAGAGCAAGGAGGCGACCGCCATCGGTCTCGCCGTAATACACATAACGAATTTCCGCTTCTACGGCCTGTTCATAGATCGAGATTGGGTCGTTTGACAGGGCCTGCTCGGCCTTCACGCTCGATTCGATGCCCTCGAATCTTCCGCAAATTGTGCTCGTCCCAATCAAACATCCATCTCTCCCATTGTATATGTAATGCATATATCAGACGTGGCTGCTCATCGAGTCTTCGATACTGTGCGCGGTCCGCTATGCCGGCGACGGCAACCTGTCAGGGGGTTCTGACGCGCCTGGCGGTCTCTACGTTAAGAGGCTAAAGTGCCTGAAATTCAGCCAAGGCAGAGGCATCGAGGAAGGCCTTCACGGACCTTGTCCATGATTGGAGCGGTCTCGGCTCTCGCGAAGATCGCGGAGCACTTTATCCGTGGTAGCCGCGGACAATTTCTTATTGCTCCGAAACACCCAGACGCCGTGTTCCTTTCGCAGCGGCGATGCGGACCGAATTGGGCGCAACCTCATATGCTCAGCCTTGGACTCAAGTTCTACGGGCTGTTTGATTTTATCCCCATCTCCCTCGAATCCGCTATAGAATAGTTCTCGTACTATTCCCTATGGAGGGTATTTATGAAAAAGCTCGTTCTCGCATCAATCCTGGCGGCTTCCTGCTGCTCGTTCATGGCTCTCGCAGACGATCTGTCAGGCTTTGTTTCCGAATCGATGTGCGGCGCCAAGCACAGCAGTCCAAGCGCGGCGGCTTCCAAGTGCATCGATAAGTGTCTAAAGGGCGGCTCGGATCCGGTTTTGGTAAAGGATGGCAAAGTCTATACATTCGATGCCGATTCCAAGGATAAGGCGAAGGGTTTCGCCGGCGACAATGTCACGATCGACGGGTCAATGGACGGCGATGTCGTCAAGATCAGTTCAATTGAAAAAGCAAAGTCGTAGCAGTAAATTCAGTGCTCGAATTCGAGGTTCAGCTTTCCGGCTGGACCTCGATAAAGCACAGCTAAGTTCTTTAATTTGTGCTTTCCATCCAGCGGAAAGTAAAGGAATCCTTCAATAGGCTGAATGGATTCCGTCTGGGGGAACTGCTTCGCCTTTAGCGCATCGAGCAGTTTCTCGTTGCCTTCGCTCTTGGTATCCATCTTCGAGTTGAGGGCGACCGGTCTCGAATTTCCCGGTGAAGCGCCGCCGCCGCCCGCGACCATGCCCCCCAGTCCGATGGAACTGCTGGTTTTCTTGATCTTCGTTCCATTCGGGGCATTGCTTACGATCAGCGCGCCCTGACCGGCGATTTCCGAAGGCTGGAAGGGTTTCGAGCGTTCGCCATCATCATGCGCAAGCAGAATGAAATCGTCGGGACTGACCTGGACAGGCTTATCCGTTTTGGGCGTCACCCGCACTTCGAGGAGTACGATGCCCTTGCCGGGATCGGCGCCGAGCTTCTGCGCGACTTCGTCTTCCGTGAGAGAGATGGTGGCAACGATATCAATTTGATCGTTGCTGCCGCTGGTGACGGGAGAGATGACCTTCTTGGATGCGCAGAGGATGAGCGCAGCCGCCAGGAAAGTCGCGCAACCAAATAGGAACCGCACGTGAACTCTCTGCTTTGAAAATAGCATTTCAGAACGGGTGAGAAGATAGCGGGTGGTGAACGCAAAAGAAGCTTTCCGGGGAATTGCGGAAATTGAAGTCAAATCCGCGCTGCCCGGATGGCTCTGTCTTCGGATTGCGCCGGAGATTAAATTGAAGGAAGTGGTGGTGGGATTCTTCCGATCCCAGATGGCGGATCTGCCGGAAGATCTCCGTGAAAATCTTTGCACCGCCTTGGACGAACTGCTGAGCAATACGCTGGAGCACGGCTGCCGGTTGGGGCCAAGGTGTGGTTGTGAGCTCACCGCCATTCGAACGACCCGCATGGTGCTGCTTCAGATCAGAGACGCCGGACCGGGCTTTGAACTGGACGCCGTCGCTCACGCGGCGGTGAATAATCCTCCCGAAGATCCGCTGCGGCACGCCGAGCTGCGATCGCAGATGGGACTGCGCCCGGGCGGATTCGGCATTCTGCTGGTAAAACAAATCGCCGACGATCTGATTTACAACGAGCGGGGCAACGAAGTGGCGTTCGTAAAGTACCTCGATCGGCAGCCTCACTGAGGCTTCTTAAGACGATTGTCGAAAAACGCGGTCATGGCCTCATAAAGGGGCTTGCGAAGAGGCCCGGAGACGCCGTGAGTCTTCTGAGGATAGATCTGTAGAAAGTATTGCTTGTCCGCTTTTTCGAGCGCGTTCACCATCTGCATGGTGTTCTGAAAGAGGACGTTGTCGTCCTCAAAATTGTGAACAATCAGAAGCTTGCCTTCGAGCTTCGCCGCATCCCGCACATTGGAACTGGCATCGTAGGCCTTCTCGTTTTCCTCCGGGAGGCCCATATAGCGCTCGGTGTAGATGGTGTCGTAGTTGTGCCAGTCATTAACGGGAGCGCCTGCGACCCCGACCTTGAAAACGTCGGGTGCAAGCAGGAGCGAGCGTATGGTCATATATCCGCCATAACTCCAGCCGGTGATGCCGATCCGGTCGGGATCGACAAAGCCCATTTGGATGAGGTGTTCTACGCCTAGACGCTGATCGGCGACTTCCTGCTTTCCCAGTTGCCGGTAAATCGGCTCTTCGAACGCATGGCCTCGGCCGTTCGATCCGCGATTGTCCATCTGCCAGACTACGTACCCACGATGAGCGAGCACCTGCTCGAGCCCAAGTCCGTACCACATATTGTGAATGGTCTGCACTCCCGGGCCGCCATACACGTCGACGATCGCGGGATACTTTATGCCGGGTTGGAAATCGGCGGGCTTAATCAGGCGCGCGTAGAGAGTTATGCCTTCCGGAGTTTTAACTTGGACGATCTCGCTGGGCAAGACATCGTATTCTTCGAGCACTTTGAGATCGGCCGGCTGCAGCGTGGCAATTTGCTCGCCAGCCGCGCTCCTGAGCACAGTCTCGCTCGGCCGAGTGAGACTGGAGAAAGTGTCGAGATAATAGCTGCCGCTCGGATTAGCGTGGATCAGATGGGTTTCACCCTCCTTTGTTAAGCGCGTCCGCTCGCCTCCGTTGAAACTCACGCTGTAAAGCTGCGATTCCAGCGGACTGGTCTCGCTGGATGTGTAATAGATCCGCTGCTTTTCTTCGTCGACGGCGGCAATCGTTTTCACTTCCCAATCGCCGTCCGTTAACTGGCCGAGAAGCTCGCCTTTATCCGAATAGCGGTAGATGTGGCGAAAGCCGCTGCGCTCACTGGTCCATAAAAATTCGGGACGCGATTTCAGCAGATCGAGATTATCGACAAGATTGATCCAGGTCTTGGACTGCTCGTGCAAAGCGGGATGGACGGCTCCGGATGAGGGATTGCAGAACAGCAGATCGAGTTTATCCTGCACCCGGTTGAGGCGCTCAACGGCAATTTCCGATGAATCGGGAAGCCACGCCACGCGCGCAAGCAGAGTGTTGGAAGTTTCCCCGAGATTCATCCACTTGGTTTCGCCGGTCTGCAAAGAGAGGACGCCGAGCTTCACCTGCGCGTTGGGCGTGCCCGCCTGCGGATAACGCTCCGGCTCGCTCAGGGCGCGCTCTCCGAGCAGATCTTCCTGTGGATACATGAATTCGTGAGCGACATCGAACTGGAAATACGCGATTCGCTGCGAATCAGGCGACCACCAGGTTGCAGTTCCAAGATCGAGCTCTTCCGGATAGACCCAATCCAGTTGCCCGTTCAGCAGCGTTGGGGTTCCGTCGGATGTCAACTGGCGCGTCTTCTTCGCGCGGACATCGAGCACATACAGGTTGGAATGCGATCGATAGAGCACCTGCTTTCCGTCGGGTGAGAGCTTAGGGTCTTCTTCATCGATCTCAGATTTGATTATCCGATCGTACTTACCGTTTGGATGGACTACAAAGAGCTCACCATCCGCCTCCGCCAGAAGATCTCTGCTGTTGGGAAACCACTGGTAAGATTTCGACGAGACGCGGCGATTCCGCCAACCGAACTCCTTCGGCTGGGAAGACTTCGTTGCGGGTTTTTCGAGTGTCTCCGGCTTGAACCATTCCTTGGATTTCCGGCTCGCGATGTCATATAGCCAGACGCTTCCTTCCTCCTGATAGAAAAAAGCAGTTCCATCGGGAGCCCAAGTGGGAGTGATTGGCCCAGCGGGGTGTTGCGCAAGCATATCGTCGATGGTGATGGGTTTTTTAGCCGTGCTTTGGGACAACAGAAGCGCCGCGGACGCAACGGCGAGAGCCAACAAACGAGAACGGAGACCGGTATGCACAATTGCCAGTGTGCCAGAAACGACTAGAGCGGGGTGACCTCTACACTGAAGCGATGACGATGTTCCTGCTGCTCATTGGAGCCGCGTTTGCAGCCGGTGCGATCAATTCGGTCGCGGGCGGGGGCAGCTTCCTGACGTTTCCGTCTCTGGTTGTAGCGGGCGTGCCGGCGGTCATCGCGAACGCCTCCAACACCGTGGCGCTGGTTCCCGGCTCGCTCGCGAGCGCCATCTCTTACCGCGCCGATATTGTTCGGCTGAGCGAAGCGCGCGTGAAATCGTGGTTCCTGGTCTGCGTGGCCGGCGGAGCGATCGGCGCAGCGCTTCTTCTTCACACATCCGACAGGACGTTCCGCGAGATTGCTCCCTGGCTGCTTTTATTCGCTACGCTCCTGTTTGCGTTCGGAGGTCGGATCAGCGTGGCCTTTCGCGGAAGGCTGCACTCGAACCAGGCGCTCATGCTCAGCATGCTGTTCCCGATTGCGATTTACGGCGGCTATTTCGGAGGCGGTATCGGCATCATGATTCTGGCCGCTTTCCGGCTATACGGCTTTACCGACATTCACGGGATGAATGGAATTAAAGCCATTCTCGCCGGATCGCTGAACGCAGTTGCGGCTCTCATCTTTATAGTGGCGCACCAAGTTGCCTGGCGTCCCACGCTGGTGATGATGGTTGCGGCGATTGCGGGCGGATATGTAGGCCCGGTGATTGCGCGACGGATGCGGCCGGCTGTCATTCGCGGGATCGTCATCGGCGTCGGAGCTTTGATGACCATCTACTTCTTTCACATCGCGCCGAAATAAAGCTACAGGACCGGGCCGATGCGCCAAGGCGCAAATTCATGATGGCCTAGCTCCTCGGCATGGGTTCTCTCGCCGGAGGCTACGCGCAGCAGCGCGCCGAAAATCTCGCGGCCTACCTCCTCGACGGTCGATTCGCCATCGGCAATACGCCCCGCGTTGATGTCCATGTTGCCGATCATCCGGCGGTAGGTGTTCGAATTACTGGCAATTTTCAGGACGGGAATACTCGGAAACCCGATAGCGCTTCCCCGCCCCGTAGTGAAGGCGATCAGGTTCACGCCACCTGCCGCTAAACCGGTTATTGACACTGGATCGTAACCGGGCGTGTTCATGAAAACAAATCCAGGCGTAACCACCCTCTCCGAATAATCAACGACGTCTTCAAGCGGGGACGTGCCGGCTTTGGCGACCGCGCCGAGCGATTTCTCGAGAATGTTCGTCAAGCCGCCTTCCTTGTTTCCCGGCGAGGGATTGTCGTTAAAGCTGCCGCCGAATTGCCGCAGATACGCTTTGTAGCCCTCCACGCATAGCAAGAGCTTTCGGGCGATCGCCGGAGTGCGCGCCCTTCTCGCCAACAGATGCTCCGCACCGAAGATTTCGGTGGTTTCGGCGAGCACTACTGTGCCGCCCTGGTCCACGATGAGGTCGCAACAATAGCCGAGCGCGGGATTTGCGGTAATCCCGGAAAAAGAGTCGGAGCCTCCACAGTTCAGGCCCAATACGATCTTCGAGGCTGGCGCTTCCGAACGCTTTTCGGCGGCGGCCCGTTCGATGAAACGGCGAACCTGCTTTCGAGCGGCTTCCAACGCGCCCATGGTTCCTCCCGATTCCTGAAGGGTCAGGCCTTGCAAAGTGGCTGGCGTTTGGGTGGGCGCGCCATCGGCTCGTCCAAGGTAATGACCGATCTGATTGACCTCGCAACCGAGGCCGAGAATGATCGCGGCAGAGACATTCGGATGATCCAACACGCCTTCGAGCGTGCGTTGAAGTTGTTCCGTATCCGGGCCGATCGACTGGGCGCAGCCTTCTCCATGCGGAAATGCCACGATCCCGTCAAGCGTTGAGGGAAGCGCTTCTCCGTCAAAGCTGGAGGCAATCAACTCCGCCGTATGAGCCGCGCAATTGCTGGCTGCGACAATCGCGATGTAGTTCCGCGCGCCAACGCGTCCGTCGGCTCGCCGATATCCTAAAAATGTTGCGGGCGCGGAGCGGATCTCAGGCGCGGCGGGTTGCTCCGTAATCGCCACTTCGCCGGGATCGAGTTCCCGGTATCCGACATTGTGTACGTGTACGTGCTCGCCCGGCTCGATAGTCTTCGTGGCGAAGCCGATTACGTTGCCATAACGATAAACCGGCCCTCCCAGGGCGATGGTCCGCAGAGCTACTTTGTGGCCCGCCGGCACCGGAGCTTTTGCCAATATGGTTACTCCGTTTATTTCGACCGGCTGACCGGCGGCTACAGACACTCGCGCAATGGCGACGTTATCGCGCGGATGCAGCAGGACCACCGAATTGCGCGCCGTCGGAGGCTTCTCAATTTCGTAGAGCACTGTTTCCACTTTACGTCCCGGCGCAGGGAAATGCTGAGGGACGCGAAACAAACGCCCATCCGATAGTCTCTTAATTAAGAATGCCGCGAATTCCAGTAGCAACATATCGGCTGCAACTGCATGCGGATTTTGGATTCGATGCGGCCGCGGCCATAGCGGATTATCTTCGCCAACTGGGCATCTCGCATGTTTACAGCTCGCCCTATCTGCAAGCCGCGCCCGGCAGCCGGCACGGATACGACGTAGTCGATCATCACAAAGTGAATGAAGAACTCGGCGGCGGAGAAGCTCACGACCGCTTCACGTCGCGTCTGCGGGAATGCGATTTAGGGCAGGTACTCGATATCGTGCCGAATCACATGGCGATCAGCGGGCGGCGCAATCGCTATTGGTGGGACGTGCTTGAAAACGGCCGATCGAGCCGCTACGCTCCTTATTTCGATATCGATTGGCAGCCTCATGAAGAGAAGCTTCGGAATAAGCTGCTGGTGCCGATTCTGGGAGACCATTATGGGCGGGTGCTCAACCGTGGCGAGATCGAAATCAAGCGGCGTGGGAGCGAAGTCTTCATACAATATCTGGATCACGAGCTTCCGGCGTCGCCGAGATCGCTCCCACCAATTCTGGGGTCGGCGGCGGCGCGAACCGGGTCGGATCATCTCGCTTTTCTTGCCGATTCGCTTTCGCGCCTTCCCAGCCCCACCTCTACCGACCGGGCGAGTGTAACAGCGCGGCACCGCGACAAAGAGGCGGTTCGCGTGCTGCTGGAACGGCTGTTCAATGAAACACCCTTTATTGCGGAGGCGGTCGATTCGGCCTTGAGCGAAGTGAGCGAAGATCCCAACCGGCTGGACGATTTTCTGGAGCAACAGAGTTATCGCCTGGCGTTCTGGCGCACGGCGGAGCAGGAGTTAGCCTACCGCCGCTTTTTCGATGTAAATACGCTGGTGGGTTTGCGCATGGAAAATCCGCAGGTATTCGCGGATACCCACGCTCTGATTCTCAAGTGGCTGCGGGAGGGCGTTCTCGATGGCATTCGTATCGATCACCCCGACGGCCTGCGCGATCCGCGGCGCTATTTCGAGCGCCTCCGGGAAGAAGCTCCGGAAGTTTGGATTGTGGGCGAAAAGATCCTCGAGCCGGGTGAAAGATTCCGCGATGAATGGCCGATTGACGGCACTACCGGCTACGACTACTTAAACGAAGCGGGAGGCCTTTTCGTCGACACCGCAAATGAACAGGAATTCACCGGCATTTACGCCGAGTTTACAGGCCAGCCGACAGATTACGCGGCGATCTGCCGCGACCAAAAACATCGAGTGCTGCGGGAACTCTTCGGCAGCGATGTCAACCGGCTGACTACCCTCTTCTCCGATATCTGCGAATGCCATCGCGAGCGCCGGGACTACACACGCGTGGATGCGTCGCGCGCTATCCGCGAGCTGGCCGCGTGCTTTCCGGTTTACCGGACCTATGTAGTGCCCGAGCGAAATGAGCTTTCAGACGACGACATGCGCTACATCGGCGAGGCTACTGAGGACGCCAAGCGAAATCGCCCCGAAGTGGATGGGGATCTGTTCGATTTCTTGCGGGATATTCTGCTGCTGCGCGTGCGCGGCGCCCTGGAATCGGAATTCATCATGCGCTTCCAGCAGTTCACAAGCCCGGTGATGGCGAAGGGCGTGGAAGATACAGTTTTCTACAGCTATACCCGGCTTCTCTCGCTGAATGAAGTCGGCGGCAATGCGGGGCGCTTCGGAATCTCGCCTCGGGCGTTTCACGACTTCTGTCTGAACACGCAAAAATCGCATCCGCGAACGATGCTCGCCTCCTCAACGCACGACACTAAACGGAGTGAAGATGTGCGTGCGCGGATCAGCCTGCTTTCCGAGATTCCGGACCGCTGGCGAAAAGCCATCACTCAGTGGGCGGGGAGGAACGAAAGGCACAAGAACAACGGATTCCCCGATCGGAATACCGAGTATTTCCTGTATCAGACCATGATCGGCGCGTGGCCCATCGGAACGGATCGATTGCTTCCCTACATAGAGAAGGCCTGCCGCGAAGCGAAACAGCAGACTTCCTGGCTATCGCCTAACGAGCAGTTCGAAAGCGCGACTCGCCAATTTATCCAGGCCCTTTATGCAGACGACGGCTTCCTCCAGAGCTTTGAAAGCTTTGTTCAGCCTCTCATTGAGCCGGGCCGGGTCAACTCGCTCTCGCAAGTGCTTCTGAAACTCACCGCGCCCGGCATTCCCGATACATACCAAGGTTCGGAACTTTGGGATCTCAGCCTGGTGGATCCCGACAACCGCCGCCCGGTGGACTACGATTTGCGTCGCCGCCTGCTCTCCGAATTGCCGCATCTCACAGTTGAGGAAGCGTGGCGGCGGATGGACGAAGGTTTACCGAAGCTTTGGACCATGCATCACGCGCTCTGCGCGCGACGCCAGCACGCCGCGGCGTTTCGTGATGAGGGCGTCTACACTCCACTCGAGGCGGAAGGAGCGAAGGCCGCTCATCTGGTGGCGTATATGCGAGGGGAAAAGATTGTGGCGATGGCGCCTCGGCTGGTAATGAAATTAGCGGGCGATTGGAAAGACACGCTGATCGATGTTCCCGGGGGAACCTGGCGCAATCGATTTTCAGGCGCGGTTTTCCAGGGCGGCAAAATTCGCGTGGCTGAAGTGCTCTCCCAGTTTCCGGTTGCGCTTCTCACGAAGCAATGAACCATGCACACTTTTAAAGTCTGGGCGCCTTTCGTTCACGATCTTGCGGTTCAGATCGGCAGCGTATTGCACCCGCTAAAACTCTCCGAAGGGGGCTGGTGGAAGGGAGAAGTTGCGAAGGCCGGCCGCGGTACGGATTATGCTTTCATCCTGGATGGCAGCGATCCGATTCCCGATCCGCGCTCACCGTGGCAGCCCTGCGGGATTAATGGCCCTTCGCGCATTGTCGATCACTCGGCATTTCATTGGACGGATGAGACGTGGCAGCCAAAGCCGCTGTCGAGTTCGATTATTTACGAGCTGCACGTGGGCACATTCACTCCGCCCGGTACGTTCCAGAGCGCGATCGGTTATCTCGGTCATCTTCTCGATCTGGGTGTCACGCACGTAGAACTCATGCCGGTGAATGAATTCTCGGGTGAATGGGGCTGGGGCTATGACGGCGTCGATTTTTACGCGCCGCATCACGCCTACGGCACGCCCGACGACCTGAAAAAGCTGGTGAACGCGTGTCATGAGAAAGGACTCGCGGTACTGCTGGATGTGGTTTACAACCATTTGGGCCCGGTGGGCAATTATATCGGCCGCTTTGGGCCGTACTTCACTGAGGCTTATGAGACGCCCTGGGGCGCCGCTGTAAACCTGGATCACCGGGGCAGTCACGAGATTCGCCGGTTTTTCGCGGATAACGCGCTGATGTGGCTCCGCGATTACCACTTCGACGGGCTGCGGCTCGATGCGGTTCATGCGTTTTTCGACCGTTCCGCGATTCCTTTTCTCGAATATCTCGCTTCCGAAGTAGACGCGCTGGCCGCACAGGTGGGGCGTCATTTGGTTCTGATTGCGGAAAGCGATTTGAACGATCCGAGAATCGTGACCAGCCGTGAAGCAGGCGGCTTGGGAATTGACGCGCAATGGAATGACGATTTCCATCATTCGCTGCACGCCGTGCTTACTGGGGAGAACAACGGCTATTACGAAGATTTCGGCTCACTGAGGCAGCTTGCGAAATCGCTTCGGCAAGGTTACGTGTTTGACGGCATTTACTCACCGTATCGCGACCGGTTACACGGCAGGCCGGCGGTCGGGCGATCCGGCCACAATTTCATCGGCTTTTCGCAAAACCACGATCAGGTGGGAAATCGGGCCCAAGGCGAGCGGCTCTCCCATTTGTTGAGTCCCGGCCGGCAGAAGATTGCCGCAGCCCTGATTTTGACCTCGCCGTTCGTGCCGATGCTCTTCCAGGGTGAGGAGTTCGCCGCATCGTCGCCGTTTCAATACTTCTCGCAACACGAAGATCCCGAGACTGCGAGGACGGTTTCCGAAGGCCGCAGAAGCGAGTTCGCCGCGTTTGGATGGAACCCAACTGACGTGCCGGATCCGCAAGATCCGGCGACTTTCGCGCGGTCCAAGCTGCACTGGGATGAGATGGGACACGAGCCGCATGCTTCCCTGCTCCGTTGGTATAAGGAGTTGATCGCGCTGCGGAAGTCCACTTCGGCGCTGACCGACGGCCGCATGGACCGCGTTCGCGTTAATTTTGATGAAAAAGCGCAATGGCTGGTTATGAGCCGGGGCGAAATTGAAGTGGTTTGTAATCTCGCGCCGGATCGGCAAGCGGTTCCCGTCAAGGGGATTTCACGTGAACTGCTGTGCTCGGAAAAGGATTGGTCCCTGCGGCCGGGACTAATCGAATTGCCCAGCGATTCGGTGGCGATTTTCGCATCGCAAAGCGGAGGGCGGGCGGCGTCCAACCATTCCCATCGGCACGCGGCCGGGTAAACCAGCCGGAGTCCCGGCGAATTATGCCGGCGGCGCTACCGCTTTGACGTGGGGACTCTCGCCGCCAAGCCATTTCAGATTCTTAGCCGTGCTATCGAAGTGCTCGCTCGTCTTGAACAATTCCCATTCGCCGTTGGCGGCGGCCTGCGCGTTCCGGGCCAACAGCGCGTCCATTTCTTCCTTGGTGACCTGCTGGTAAGTGCGGGCGGCCTGAATCGCCTGGTCGAGAAGTTCCGGCTTGTCGATGCCCGTGATCACGACCGAAGTTGGCTGGTTCAGCGCGTAATGCAGGCATTCCATAGCCGTCGCTTTCCCGCTCTTCAGGATCACTGAATCCCCCATGCTCTTCATGCCGAGCACGCCGATGTTCCTCTTCAGCAGCTCGGGCACGACCAGTCGCCCGAAGCTGCGGAAATGCGCGTCCAGAACGTTAATGGGCATCTGGACCGCATCGAACTGGAATCCGTGCCTGTCCGCGACCTCGAGCATATAGAGATGAATGTGGGGATCTTTATGGCCGGTGAAGCCGATATAGCGAGTCTTCCCCGCCCTCTTTGCAGCCTCAACCGCTTCGATTGCGCCATCCTCGGCGAAGATCCGGTCCGGATCGTCGAAGCGAATAATCTCATGGAACTGCAGCAGGTCGACATGATCCGTTTGCAAGCGCTCGAGCGATTCCTCTATCTGTTTCGCGGCCGTTTCTTTGGTGCGGCCGTCGACCTTGGTCATCAGGAAGACGCGGTTCCGGTACCCGTCCTTCTTCAACGCCTTCCCCATCCGCTTCTCGCTGGCGCCGTTATTGTAATCCCAGGAATTATCCAGGAAGTTGATTCCGCGGTCGACGCCCGAATGGATCAAGCGGATGGCTTCCGGTTCGCTCACATCCGGCCTGCCCAAATGGTAGCCGCCCATTCCGATACAGGAGACTTTTTCGCCGGTGTGGCCCAGCGTCCTAAAGGGTATATCGTTATCGTGCGCCATAGCCTGATCGTGACACATTATGAGCCTGGCTCGGAAGCCGTCTCCGGCGCCATTTCCTTGTATGTAATTCCGGATGGTTTGGCGAACAGGCCGGCATCGAAAGGCATCTCCTCATAAGCAATGTATTCGTATTTGTAAGTACCGTCAGTCGTTTGCCAGCTCAGCGTAATGGGCACGCGCGTCCCGGCCTTAACCACCAGCAAGGCCGTGCCGTCTGCCGTCTTCAGCCGGTAACCGTCAGTGGGCTTGGCGTTCACGATGGGTCCCGCTTCCCTTGCCGCGCCCGCGGCTTCAAAGAAGTCGAACTCCTCGCCGAATTCCAAACGGTCCAGATTGGCGAGCTTGTGTTTTGGATCGAAGGGCAAGACCACCGGCAAATGCAGATCGTTGGGACCACCCTGGTCGATGGCGTGAGTGCCCTTTTTGTCTATGAGATTGACGCTGTATGCGTCCGGCTCGGCAATGACGGTGAGCTTTTGTAACTCCTGACGGGCATCGGGAGGATCTTCAATGCGGGCGTAATGAGGCCCGGCTCGGTAAATGGTCTTCGGCAGAGCCGCAAAGGAGCGTGGCTTCACCTGCGGCCCCATCAATCGCACAACCATTTTGAGCATCGTCGCGGGGGGCGGGCCTTGCGGAGTCTGAGCACGCATAGGCAAACACAAGCACAGCGCGAATAATCCTCTCATCAAGCAATGCATGCGCGATCCATAGGTGGGATTACCGGGGCGAGAGAATGGTTTCAGGAGCAAACCGGCTGCGCCGGCATTGACGCTTTCAAGAATGGAAAAAGTTCTGGAACTTCGCGCGCTTACGAAGCATTACGCGGCGCACAATGCCGTAAACGGTATATCGCTTTCGATCGAGCTCGGCGAGTTTTTTTCCTTATTGGGACCATCGGGCTGCGGGAAAACCACGACGCTGCGGCTGATCGCCGGATTTGAGACACCCACCTCCGGCGAAATTCTTTTGAACGATCAATCGGTAGCGGCTTTGCCGCCTTATCGCCGCAATGTCAGTACCGTATTTCAGAATTATGCGTTATTTCCTCATCTGACGGTCGCGCAGAATATTGCGTTTGGATTGGAGCGGCGCCCGAAAGCCGGCAAACGCGCGGTGCGGGAGAAAGTGGAGCAGGCGCTCGCGCTGGTGCAGCTCTCCGGAAAAGCCTCGCGACTGCCGAGCCAGATTTCCGGCGGCGAGCGGCAACGCGTAGCACTGGCTCGATCGCTGGTTCTGGAGCCGAAGGTGCTGCTGCTCGACGAGCCGCTTTCGGCGCTCGATCCGAAGCTCCGAAAGCAAATGCGAAAAGAGTTGAAGAGTCTGCAACGGCGCGTGGGGATTGCCTTTCTATTCATTACTCACGATCAGGAAGAAGCGCTGTCGTTGTCGGATCGCATGGCGGTGATGAATGAGGGAAAACTGGAGCAGACGGGGGCGCCGCGGGAGCTTTATCAACGTCCCAGCTCCCGATTCGCGGCCGAGTTTCTCGGCGAAGTGAATTGGGTCAACGGCGCAGGCGTGCGGCCCGAGTCGATGCGGGTGTCGAGGGATCGGCCTGAGAGCGGCATGCCGTCGCTCGCCGGTATCGTGGAGGGCACGACCTTTCTTGGAAATTGCATCCACCTGCGGACTCGCCTGCCGGACGGCGCAGATTGCACGGCGGAGTTAGCGCGGGACGAGTGCCACTTCGCGCCCGGGGATGCGGTGCATGTCTGGTGGCGGCCCTCCGACGAGCTTCGCTTTTCAAAAAACGCATAACGCAATGAAGCGGCTTCGGCTCCTTTTTCTCTCGCCGGCGACAGCGGTGATGGCGCTGCTGTTCTTCGCGCCCCTTGCGATCGTTTTTGCCTATAGCCTTCTCACCCGCGGTCCGTACGGCGGCGTGATGCGGCCCTGGACGATGGAAAGCTACGGGCGCGTTTTCGATCCGCTTTATGGCGAGATTCTCTGGCGCTCGGTCTGGGTTGCGGCGGTTTCGACCTTGCTTTGTCTCATGCTCGGATTTCCGCTGGCGCTATACATTGCGCGATCGGCCGGCCGCAAGACACTCCTGCTCAACGCGGTGATGCTGCCGTTCTGGACCAGCTTCCTGATCCGGACCTACGCCTGGATGTTTCTGTTGCGCGATACCGGCCTGATTAATACCGCGCTCGAGCGCCTGCATCTGATTCGCGCGCCACTGCCTTTGTTGTTCAACACCGGCGCGGTAACGCTCGGCCTGGTATATGGCTATTTGCCATTCATGGTTCTGCCGCTGTACGCAACCTTGGAGAAGCTGGACCCGGCTCTGCTCGACGCCGCGGAAGATCTGGGCGCGTCCCCGTGGATTGCGTTGTGGCGAGTGGCTGTGCCGTTGAGCAAACCGGGGATGATCGCGGGCTGCCTGCTCGTTTTCATACCCTGCCTGGGAGCTTACCTGACCCCCGATCTGATGGGCGGAGGCAAGACGGTGATGGTGGGGAATCTGATCCAGAATCAATTCACAACCGCGCGCGATTGGCCTTTTGGCGCGGCCGCATCTCTCCTGCTAATGGCCATCGTCCTCATCGTTACGCGATCGCTGGGACGTAAAGGCGAGGAACTGATTTGAAACGCTTCCTGCCCGTATATGCCGCGGCAGCTTATCTGTTCCTCTATTTGCCGTTAGTGGTCCTGGGAGTTTTTAGCTTCAATTCTTCAAAAGTCGCGATGTGGCATGGATTCTCGTGGCAGTGGTATGCCGGCGTCTTCCACAACACGGGTTTATTGGAGGCCGCGCGCAACAGCCTGATCGTCGCCGTCACCGCGACTGCCGTATCGACGGTCATCGGCACGCTGGCCGGGTATGCGCTCTGGAATAAGCGCGCGCCGGTTCTCACGAATTCGCTGTGCCTTTCGCTGCTTACGCCTGAGATTGTTACAGGCGTGTCACTGCTGGCATTCTTCGAATGGATTTTCCGCTTCCTACATATGCAACTCGGGTTACACACAGTAATCCTGGCGCATATCTCGTTTTGCCTGGCTTACGTGGTGATCGTGATTCTCGCGCGGCTTAGAACATTCGACCCTTCGCTCGAAGAAGCGGCTCTCGATCTTGGCGCGAACGAATGGCAAACCTTCCGGCGCGTTACGGTTCCGATGCTGCTGCCGGGCATTCTAGCCGCCGCGCTGCTCTGTTTCACGGTTTCCTTTGACGACTACGTGATCACCAGTCTGGTGGCCGGTGTCAACTCGGAAACGCTTCCGATGGTGATTTATGCGATGGCGAGAAAGGGCGTAAGTCCGGAGGTGAATGCTCTGTCGGTGATGGTTACCGTGGGCCTTGGCGTATTTATTCTGATTGCCGGGCGATTGGAGCAAGCCCAGGCAGCCCGGGAGCAGCGGTCGTGAATCGGCGTCTATTTCTGATGGGCGTTGCGGGTGCGACGCTGGGCTGCACCTCGGGCCGCGGGCGGCGGCTGAATGTTTACAACTGGGAGAATTACGTCGCCGGCGCTACGATTCCCGATTTTGAGCGCGAGTTCAAAGCCCGTGTCCGCTACGCGACCTACGGCAGCGCGGAAGAAATGCTGGCAAAAGCGATGAGCGGCAACTCGGGCTGGGATGTCGTGTTCCCTTCCAACAGTTTTGTTCAGCCCATGCAAGCACTCGGTCTGCTGCTGCCGCTGGATCATAAGCGGCTTACCAATCTCGGCAATTTGGAGACGCGATTTCAATCGCCGGAATGGGACCCCGCGCTGCAATGGTGCGTGCCTTACATGCACAGCGCGACGGGCATTCTCTATTCAAAGCAAGTTTCGCGGCCTCCCCTCGCGTGGGCCGATTTGTGGACGGACTCCTACTCGCGGCGAGTCACGATGCTCGACGATCCGGCCGAGGTATTCGCGGCATGCCTGAAACGTTTGGGCTGCTCCATTAATTCCGGAAACGAGCGTGAGTTGAAATCGGCTCGCGACCTGGCGATCCGGCAGAAACCGTTATTGCGCGCTTATCTGAACGAGGAGGTGCGGGACCAGGTGGTTGCGGGCGATGTTTTAGTAGCTCAGATGTGGGCGCAAGTGGCGCAGGTGGCAATGGACAATGCACCGAATCTTGCCTTCTCATTTCCGTCGGAAGGGTTCGCGCTTTACGCCGATAATGCTTCGATCCTACGGGAGAGCAAGCATCAGGATCTCGCCTATGAATTCGTTAACTATCTGCTGCGGCCGAAAGTAGCGGCGGCGATTGCGATTGAAATGCGGACGGCTACCGCAAACGCGGCAGCGAGGTCTCTGCTGCCGGAAATCCAGCGGCACAACACGGTTCTGTATCCCGCTCACGATGTCTTGCGGCGGGGAGAATGGTTCAGAGCTTTGCCTGGACCGGTGCAGCGGATACGCGATCGGTATTGGACGGAGATCAAATCGGCCTGAGCGTTCGGCGGGCGTGAGGTTTCGCCAAGCGCCTCTCCAGACGTGTTTTGCGACGAAGCAGCGGCGCGGAAACGGCACAATTCGGGACGTGATTAAGCGCCTGCTTTGTAAATTCCAAAGCGAGAGCGAGGTTGTTTTCCTCGTGTTCGTAATACTTGGCCAATTCCTCGAGAGCGGAAGCGCGGTATTCGTTCCTGCAGCCGGCGAGCTCGGTAAACGCCGTGAGCGCGGCATGAGGATGCTGAAGCTTTCTCTCGAGATGCGCGATTTTCCACAAAGCGCGGAAGAGTAGCGGGTCGGGCAAACCGGCGTCCACGGCGCGCTTGAAAAGATCGAGCGCTTGCGCGTGCTTCTTTGCCACGGCGAACCATAGGGCAATACTCGCCAGATCCTCTCCACTCCGGACACCGACTCGCACAAGCGACTCGGAATCGGTGTTTTGAAAGGCCGCGGGGACGATGGCGGTAAGACAGGCGAGAGTCAAAATGTCCATGGCATTGTGATGAAAGATTGGAACCAGGCGCAGCGCTTCGCGGGAACGCAGATATTCGAAATATACGTAGGGGATCAGCTCGCCGGGCAGGTCGCCCTCGCGGCAAACTCCTAGAATCCGCTGTTCCAATTGCATCAGGCGGCAATCCTTTAGACGCAACTTCCACAACCGGCGCGCGCTGTGCAGAAGGTCGAAGTGGAGAAGTCTCGAAAAGGGGGACTTTTGGCGCAGCAAATGATAACGCGCCTCGAGCAGAGGCTGATCGTAGCTCTTGCCGTTGTATGTGACGATCGAATCGAATTCGTTCAAGTGCGCCGTAAGAGCCGCAAGTACGCTGGGTTCTTCCGCGTATTCCCGGAGAAAGAACTGGCGTACTCGAAAACCTTCGCCGGTGATGCGGCCAACGCCAATTAGGAAAGCGTAACTGGAGGGCCCTCCGGCGAGACCGGTGGTTTCGGTATCGAGAAACGCCCAGCGCTGCGGCGGAACGCTTGAAGCATCGAATAGATTCGCCGGTAAATCCGCTAAGGCGCCGATATCGGCGATTCCGTGCGACCGATGCGATGCAAACAGGCGCTCCGTTTGAAAATGCGCTCCGAAAGCGTTTTCAACCACCTGGCCCTCCGACCATTCTTCGATGAACCAGCGGGCGTCTCTCTCCGGCACGGCCGCGGGATTTGACGCGGGTGGCCGGGGATGGGGGGCGTATTTGCGATCGATAATCGCAATGCGCTCTTTCAGGTGGGCCAGCCGCTCTTCCGTGAGAGACATCGTATTCGCCTTTTATTTGCCATTATAACGCCAGCGTTTACCATGGTTCTTCATGTCTTGTCATCGGCTGCTTCTGATCGCCGGGATGATTGCAGGGAGCGTAGCGCTGTTAGGGGCCGATGACTTCGATGTTCCGGCCCATTACACGAAATATGAGTTCCGGATTCCCATGCGCGATGGCGCGCGGTTGTTCACAGCCGTATACGTTCCGAAGGACACGTTAGAGAAGTATCCGATTTTGATCACTCGAACGCCTTATGGGGTGGGGCCGTATGGAGAGAAGGCTTATCCAAACAAACTGGGGCCGTCCCTGAAATTTGCGGAGGACAAATTCATCTTCGTCTATCAGGATGTCCGCGGCCGCAACATGTCGGAGGGTCAATTCGTCGAGATGTGGCCGGAAAAAGACGTAACCGATGGGCCGAAAGACGTGGACGAGAGCACTGACACGTTTGACACCATCGACTGGCTCATTAAGAACGTGCCGAATAACAGCGGGAAAGTGGGATTGATGGGGGTCTCCTACCCCGGCTTCTACACGAGCGCGGGACTCATCAACGCGCATCCGGCGCTGGTTGCGGCTTCACCGCAGGCGCCGATGTCGGATCTTTATTTAGGCGACGACGCCTATCACAATGGTGCTTTGTTCCTGGTTGCGAATTTCAGTTTCTACACTTCGTTCGGCAAGCAGAACAATCCTCAACTGCCGCAACCGGAGAAGCCGTTCGATTACGGAACGAAAGACGGGTATCAATTTTATTTGCAAATGGGTCCGCTGAACAATGCGGACCTAAAATATTTCAAATACGCGAATCCTTATTGGACCGATGTGATCGCCCACGCCACCTATGACGATTTCTGGAAATCGCGGGACCTGTTGCCGCACTTGAACAACATCAGGCCGGCCACTTTAGTGGTAGGCGGATGGTATGACGCCGAGGATCTGTCGGGGACGCTCAAGACATACCGGGCAATTGAGAAACAATCTCCCGGAACGCTCGACAAGCTGGTTATGGGGCCTTGGGTGCATGGCGGATGGGCGGGCAGCGGCGGCGAAAAGCTGGGCGATATTGCTTTTGGCTCCAACACCGCGGAATTTTTCCGGGACCAGATCGAGCTTCCCTTTTTCCAGCACTATTTGAAAAGCGCTCCGGATCCGGATCTTCCAACCGCGTATGTCTTCGAGACGGGAAACAATGTCTGGGCGAAGAAAGCCCAGTGGCCTCCCGCCAATGTAATTCCTCAGCGGCTGTACCTTCACGCTCATGGGACGCTGAGTACCGATCCTCCGTCGGGAGCCTCGGGATTCGACGAGTATGTCAGCGATCCCGCGAATCCGGTTCCGTTTTTCGATAAGCCGACCCTCTCCATGGCCCGCGAATATATGGATGCGGATCAGCGATTCGTTCAGGGCCGTCCCGACGTTCTGAGCTACCAGACGGAGCCTTTAGCGGAAGATATGACGATTGCCGGCCCGATCTCGCCTTCGCTTTTTGTCTCGACGACCGGAACGGACTCGGATTTCATAGTAAAGCTGATCGATGTCTATCCCGATACCGCGCCGGGCGCGTTGAGCGGATATGAACAATTGGTGCGTGGCGAGCCCTTTCGCGGGAAATTCCGGAACAGTTTTGAGCACTCGGAAGCGTTCAAGCCAGGCGAGATTCAGCGGATTCAATTCACGATGCCGGATGTGTATCATTGCTTCCAAAAAGGGCACCGCATCATGGTTCAAGTCCAGAGCTCCTGGTTTCCACTCGTGGACAGAAATCCTCAAACCTTCACAAATATTCCGGCCGCTGCGGCTTCGGATTTTGTGAAGGCGACCGAGCATATTTATCGATCGGGAAGCGACGCCTCATTTGTAGAGGTGAATGTGGAGCACTGACCAGTCCGAAACATCCTCTTCCCAGCGCATCTCTAACGGAATGTCATGTCTTTGACCGAGCCGCCCAGCGAGCCCGAGCGCAATCGCCGCTCGACGCTACAAGCAATTCTTCCTTACACGACGGTCGCTCTGATCGTCGTGGTGCTCTACGTCGCATGGACGTTTTACTCGCGGCATGAAAGTAATCGCAACGCGGAAGCGGCCATTGAGGCGAAAAAAGCCGAGGCGAGAAAGGAAGCGGTGGAGCGGATCTTCGGATCGGGAGCGGTCGGCTTCTCCACCTTCTCAGTGGATAGTGGAACACTGAAGCGCGGTGAAACCACGGAGCTTTGTTATGGGGTAGTGAATGCGCAAACCGTGAAAATCGATCCAACTATCGAGGCGGCGAAGCCTTCTTACCACCACTGCATCGAAATCGCTCCGAAGAAGACCACCACGTATACGATTAGCGCGGCCGATGGGAAGGGAAACACGAAGACAGAATCGCTCACTGTGCAGGTAAAATAAAGGGCCGCTCCGAGTAGCGGCCCTTCGACGCGCTCAGCGGACGAGTGGTTAACGGCGACGCCCCCAGTAGCCCCTCGCCCAATACCTGCCGCGCGAACCATAGGTCCAACGGCCCGGGAACCAAGCGGCGCCGTAATATGGGGCTGGTCCCACATAGGCGCTGACATACGGCTCCGGAGCCACATAGCCGCCCACGTAAGGCGGAGCAGCCGCGTATCCGTAGTAGCCCCCATAGTGGCCTCCGTAGTAACCCCCGTGGTATCCGGGGGCAACCCCGACGTAGACTCCGTGACGCGGCGCGTAATAACGTCCCCGAGCGCCGTAACCGGCTCCCCACCCAGCAAACATCGTGGAGCTGGCGAGTAACAGACCGGCAAGTCCTAAAAGCAATTTTGTTTTCATATTTCTACCGCTCCTGTCCATCTAAACGCGCTGTGCGGTAGAAAGTGTACTTTGTTCATCCAGACTTAATGACCGGCGTCGCCTCTCCGGAAGCATCGGCCTCAGCGATGGATTTTTCATGAGCCTCAATCTGAACGCGCTCACGCTTGATATCAAGCCGAACATGGGCGTAAAGATTCATGTACACGTTGGCGATCCAGACCAGGGCGAGCCACGAGACGAGATAGCCGCGCCAATCCGTATAAAGCAGCTTGAAGCGTGTAATCACGAGGAAAAGGATGACGACGTAATGGCTGAAGCAATACTCGCAAGTAAAAAGATAAAAGAATTTCCGTTTGAGCAGCCGGTTGCATTTTTCGCTGCGGTTCTTGCACCATTCGCGCGGCTCCCGGAAGATTTCCTCATGAGTAACGGTCCAGGCGAGAGACGCAATGGGAAGCGCAAGGATAAATAAGAAGGCGAGCTGTTCACCTATACTCACGAGGAACTCTTAGCTTTCAGCATACGAGGCATTATTAATTTACATGCAAGACAAGACGCCTTTCTTTCTCGCGGGCTTCCTGACCTCGATCGCTGGCTTCGTCGACGCAGTGGGGTTCCTGGCTCTCGGGCATGTTTACACGGCGAACATGAGCGGTAATAGCGTCTCGCTCGGTATTCAGTTCACATCTGGGAATTGGCCGGAAGCGATCCGGCGGCTGTTGCCGGTTGTGGGTTACGTGATTGGGCTTCTATTTAGCAGGCTGTTGATTGAATTTGGGGCCAGGCAGAGGATTCGATCGATTGCCTCGATTCCCTGGCTTTGCGAAATTCTGCTGCTGCTTCCGGCGGCCGCCTGGAGTTTCGGGGGCGCTGCCGGCGCGCCGGAGCTGTCCTTTGCTTACATCGGCCTGCTCGCCATCGCCATGGGCATTCAGAACGCGACGCTGACGCATTTCAGCTCCCTGACCCTGAATACCGGCTTTGTCACGGGAACTCTGGTTCAATTTGCCGAAGAACTCGCGAAATATCTCACCTGGCTTTTCGACGAAGCGCGTCGGCCGCGGGGATCGCTCGGAAAGGCGATTTCGGATTCTTTCCGGCGGAAATCGTTCCGCTTTACCGCGTGGCTGGGTCTGCTCTGGGTCGCATATGTCGCTGGCGCGTGCTGCGGCGTCTTAGGCGATTACAGCTTCCAATTGAAATCGCTAGCGGCGCCCATCGCAAGCCTGGCTCTCCTGGTTGCGATCGATCTGCGAAAGCCGCTCGGCATTCGGGAAGAGAAAGCTCAATCGAGCCTTCCAGCCTGAGAGCGCACGCGAGAATAGGACTATGCCACACGACAAAGCAAGCGGCACTAAGCCTGCCGGACCCTGTTCCTTGGCGATCTTTGGCGCCGCCGGAGATCTGACCAAGAGACTCGTAGTTCCCGCGCTCTACAATCTTGCCTGCGCGAAGCTTCTTCCCGAGGCCTTCGCGATTACGGGTGTCGATCTTGCGAGTGAGACCGACGATAGCTGGCGGCAATCGCTGGCTGCCATGACTCAGGAATTCGTCAAAGCCGGAGGTGAAGGCGCGCAAGTGAATCCGGACGTGTGGAACTGGCTGACCGGAAAAATGTCTTACTTGCAAGGCGATTTCAACGATCCGGCTACTTACGAAAAGCTGAAATCGCATTTGAACGAAGTGGATACGAAGCAAGGGACCGCCGGCAACTACCTGTTTTATCTGGCCGTCGCCGACCGGTTTTTTGGAAGCGTGGTGGAGCACCTCGGAAAGAGCGAGCTCGGCTCCCAAAAAGACGGCCATTGGCGCCGGGTGGTGATCGAAAAGCCTTTCGGCCACGACCTTGCTTCCGCGAAAGCGCTCAACAAGCAAATCCTGGCGGTGCTCGGCGAGAACCAGATCTACCGAATCGATCATTTTCTTGGAAAAGAAACCGTGCAGAACATCATGATGTTCCGGTTTGCGAATGGTCTGTTTGAGCCTGTCTGGAACCGGGACCGCATCGACCATGTTCAGATCACAGCCGCGGAAACTGTCGGAGTCGAGCGTCGCGGCCGATTCTACGAGAAAACCGGCGCCTTGCGTGACATGGTGCCGAACCACGTCTTTCAGTTGGTCGCGATGACCGCAATGGAAGCGCCGAATTCCTTCAGCGCGGACGCCGTCCGCTCGGAAAAGGCCAAGGTCATCGAATCGATTCATGCTTGCTCTCCCGAAGAGGTGAATTGCAATGCGGTGCGTGGCCAATATGGCGAAGGCGAAATTGACGAAAAACCGGTACAAGCCTATCGCAAAGAGCCGGATGTCTCGCCCGAGTCGAACATTGAAACGTATGTGGCTTTGAAACTATCGATCGAGAATTGGCGCTGGTCCGGCGTGCCGTTCTACATTCGCACTGGCAAGCGGTTATCAAAGCGAAAGACGCAAATCGCCATCAAGTTTAAAGAGATACCGGCGGCGCTGCTAAAAAACACGCAGGTGAAGAATCCGGCTCCGAACTGGCTGCTCCTTCGCATCCAGCCTGAGGAGGGCATCGCCTTCGAGTTTGGAGCCAAAATTCCAGGGCCCACCATGACGTTGGGGAATGTCCGCATGGACTTCCGGTATCAGGATTACTTTGGAACCGCGCCTGAAACGGGTTATGAGACGCTCATCTACGATGTAATGATTGGAGACGCAACGCTGTTTCAGCGGGCCGACAATATTGAAGCGGGCTGGGCGGCGGTTCAGCCGATTATCGATGTGTGGGGATCGGAAGCGCCCAAGGGGTTTCCCAATTACAAAGCGGGCAGCGCCGGCCCGCAGTCCGCGGATGAGCTGCTGGCGCGAGACGGTCGGGCGTGGCGGCCAGTAGGCTAGAACTTCAGCGCCGCGGGGGCGGGCGATCAAGCCCGGCGCGCTTCCACAATTCGTCCACGCGCTGAACCACTTCAGGCGGCATTTCGATCACGTTCGGCCAACGGCGCGCGAAGCCTTCGGAGGGCCACTTGGTTGTGGCGTCGATGCCCATCTTCGAGCCATAGTTGGGCATTCGGCTGGAATGATCGAGCGAATCGATCGGTCCCAGAGAGAACTCGATGTCGCGCTGCGGATCGATGTTGTTCAAGGCCTTCCAGGCGACTTCCGAAACGTTCTGTACGTCGACATCCTCGTCCATGACCACGATGCATTTACTGAACATGGCTTGCCCCAGTCCCCAGATGGCATGCATCACCTTTCGAGCCTGGCCCGGATAGGACTTGCGGATGGAAACCAGAATGAGGTTATGGAAGATTCCTTCCGCCGGCATGCAGATGTCGCGAACTTCGGGAAGCTGCGTTCGCATGAGCGGCACAAAAATCCGCTCGATGGCCTTGCCCATATAGAAGTCTTCCATGGGCGGCGGCCCGACAATCGTCGCCGAATAAATTGGATTCTTGCGATGCGTGATGCAGGCGATATGAAAGACCGGATAATCGTCATCGAGCGAATAGAAGCCGGTATGATCGCCGAAGGGGCCTTCGCGGCGCAGCTCGCCCGGATTGACATAGCCTTCGAGCACAATCTCGGAATTCGCCGGCACTTCCAGATCGCAGGTTTCGCACTGGATCATCTCGACTGCCTTTCCCCGCAAAAAGCCGGCAAACAGCATTTCATCCACCGCGGGAGGAAGCGGTAGAACCGCGGAGTAGATCGTCGCCGGATCGGAGCCGATGGCGACAGCGACGGGCATGGGCGCATTCTTTCCTTCAGCCGCGATTCTGCGGTAGTGCTCCGCACCCTGCTTGTGCTTCTGCCAGTGCATGCCGGTGGTCTGTCCATCGAACACCTGCATACGGTACATGCCGCAGTTGCGCTTGCCCGTTTCCGGATCTTTCGAAAAAACCATGGGCAGAGTGATGAATCGCCCAGCATCGCCCGGCCAGCAATGAAGAATTGGAAACTCATTCAGTGAGAAATCGGAGTGGCGAATGATTTCCTTACACGGTCCGTTCGAGACCGTTTTCGGAAATGCCGCGCTCAACTCGCCCAGTTTAGGCAGCAGCTTGAGCTTGTCGAGGAGACTTTCCGGATTCCGCATTTCGAGAAAACCGGAAATACGTCGCGCAATCTCTTCTATCTCGTCAACGCCGAGGGCAAGTTGCATTCGCGTCATACTGGCGAATGCGTTGATGAGCAGCGGTACTCGCGAGCCCTTCGGCTTCTCAAAGAGCAGCGCTGGACCACCGGTCTTCACTGAGCGATCCGCAAACTGGGCGATTTCGAGATAGGGATCGACCTCGAAGGAGATTCGCCTCAACTCGCCGTGCTCTTCCAAACAGCGGATAAAATCGCGCAGATCGTCAAAAGCCATGAATTCCCGTACACCCATTATGATGAGAGTGAATCATGACCAAGCGAACGGCGCTGGTGACGGGCGCGAGCCGTGGCATAGGGAAAGCTTGCGCGCGAGCCTTGGCAGCCGCGGGCAATCGCGTGATCTTAGCAGCCAGGTCCATCGAAAAGCTGGAGAATGCGGCGGCCGGAATCCGCGAGAGCGGCGGCGAGACGTTTGCGATCGCGATCGACCTCGCCAACGCCGAATCCATCGCTAGCGGCATTGCGAAAGCTGCCCGGGAATTCGGCCGTATCGACATTTTGGTAAACAACGCGGGCATTGCGAAAGACGGCCTGGCCGTACGCATGAAGCAGGTGGATTGGCAGCTTGTGCTCGATACCAATCTGAGCGGCGCATTCTACGCGATTCAACAAGTGTTACCGGGTATGATGCGCGAGCGCTGGGGACGAATCGTAAACATTTCATCCGTCGTGGGAGAAATGGGAAATCCCGGACAGGCCAACTATGTTGCGTCCAAAGCTGGACTGATTGGATTAACGAAATCGCTGGCGCAGGAGATCGGAAGCCGCAACATCACCGTGAATGCCGTTGCGCCTGGATTTATCGAAACCGATATGACCCATGGATTAAGCGCCGACTTAAAGCAAAAGATGATCGACCACACGCCCTTGAAGCGAATGGGCACGCCGGAGGATGTGGCGGCCGCGGTCCGCTTTCTGACTGGCGATGAGGCGAGTTTCATCACCGGACACGTTCTCGACGTGAACGGCGGAATCTACATGTAGACGCCATGCCGTTGAACCGCGATACTCCATTTAAGATCGGGCTTGTGCAGATGGCTTGTTCGGCCGATGCGGAAGAGAATCTCAGCAAGGCGATCGAAGGCGTGCGCCACGCGGCCTCTCGAGGCGCGGAGATCGTCTGCCTGCAGGAACTGTTTCGCACTCAATATTTCTGCCGGGAAGAAAACGCTGAATTGTTTAACCTGGCTGAAAGCATACCGGGTCCATCGACCGAAGCGCTCAGCGCTGTTGCTAAAGAGTTGCAGGTCTCTATCGTCGCCTCGCTATTTGAAAAGCGCGCGCACGGGCTTTATCACAATACGGCCGCCGTACTGGATGCGGATGGCGCTCTGATCGGGCTTTATCGAAAGATGCACATTCCCGACGACCCGCTGTATTTCGAGAAGTTCTACTTCACCCAGGGAGATCTGGGATTCCGCAACTTTGAGACACGCTATGCGCGAATCGGAGTGCTGGTCTGCTGGGATCAGTGGTATCCGGAAGGCGCCCGCATCGCCAGCTTGCAGGGCGCCAATGTACTGTTTTATCCGACAGCGATCGGGTGGCATCCCTCGGAGAAGGCGCGGTATGGCGAAGCCCAACTCGACGCCTGGCGAACCATCCAGCGCTCGCATGCCATCGCTAATGGAGTGTTTGTAGCGGCGGTGAATCGCACCGGATACGAAGGATCGGCGGAAAGCGGTCTCGAGTTTTGGGGCAATTCGTTCGTTGCCGATCCGTTTGGACGCATATTGGCGCAGGCGCCGGCAGACGAGGAGCAAGTTCTGGTTGTAGAATGCGATCCGAAACAGATTGATGAGGTGCGGCGCAATTGGCCCTTTCTGCGCGACCGGCGCATCGATGCTTACCTTCCGATTACACAGCGCTGGCTCGGCTGAGCGCAGGCTACGGAGAGTACAGAAAAGCACTAGCGGGCGGCAGCTCGCAGCCGGTGGCGTCCAGGCTATTGTCGCCCTCGCTCGCGCGGACCCATCGAACCGTTTCCTTCCCGTCTTCTGACTTGCACTGTAAGGGCACGTCCGCCGTGAAATCGTCGTCCACTCCGGAAAGGTTCAGATTCCCGTCTTTCCCCGCATTCCGGAGCCGCATCTTAGGAATACCCGTGCCGTAAACCCAGGTATCGAAAAACAGAGACAGCGTCTTGTCGGGCTGTCCCGGCGGGACAAATTCGCCGGCGATTCGCCGAAAATCTTCGTTGGCGATCGGCTTGGAAGCATACTCGGCAAGCATCCGCATTTGCATCTTATTGAAGTTGTCGTCGCCCAAGCGCCGATCGAGCATCTGGAGAATCCAGGCGCCTTTTTCGTAAATGATGTCATGCCAGACGTGCATGTTTCCCGATTCGAGCAGGCGAGCGCCGAAATCCACGGGACCCGAGGATTCGACCGTCTTTCCATTTACCTCGCGAGTAAGATCGTCGCGAAAACGAGTGAGCGCCGCATCTACCGCGGCGCTTCCCTGGGTTTTATCGAGAAACTGGAGGGCTGAATAGTTGGCCATGGCCTCCATAAGCCAACTGGTCCTGTAATCCGCCGAATTGACGATGTTGCCCCACCACTGATGCGCAACCTCATGGGGCAAGAGGAGGTCGGAAAAGAAGCTATCCAGCCGTGGATTCCTCAGCCGGGCGGGCCGGTCTTCCTGGCGGATGTAGGAGACGGTGGACAAGTAGATCAGTCCGGGAAAGCCCTGCCCGAAATAACCGGGAATAGGCGAGACGGCGATGCTGCGAATGGGCAGCGGAATCCAACGGTGGGTGTAGTAATCGAGAATCCGTTCGGTGTCTTTGGAAATATCTTCCAAACCCTCATCGGGGGTATTCAATAACACGATGCTCGCCTTGTTGCCGTAACATTCGACCCGATAGAGGCCGTGTTCCTCAGCGCTCAAGTCGTAATCGCCGAGGTTGAAGCCGGCCAGCGCTTCCGGCACCCGGCTGACGCGATGCACCGTGCGTATTCCATCGTGTACTTCGTCGCCGATCAGATCGCCCGTGGATACCAGCCGCAAGCGCGCCGGACAGCGGAACGTGAGGTCGAAAGTGGCGCGCATCGGATTCCGGAACGGGTACCAGGCATTGCGCTCATCCACAAAATAGGAGCCATCGCCGGTCTGCCTTATGACCGATCCCTGATAACGAATCTCCACTTGATACTCGTGATTCGGCGTAAGAGGGGAACCGGAAACGAGCAGGAACGTCCCCTCGCTTTTCATCTCAGCCAGGCGAACCGAATCGCCCTGGAAAACTTCCACGGGGTTGCCATCCATCGAAGCCGATAACACCTTGAGCTTCTCCGATAGGCCAAACGCAAGCACGCGGCCTTCCGCAGGTCCGGCAACGGCCTTAAACGCCGCCTTGACCGTCATACTGAGGTCCGGATGAATTTCGGCATCGACGCGATAGTCGCTGAGACCGGCGGTGGGCCGAAGGAAGGGAGGCGCGCGGCGCGGGCGAAATTCGGTCCAAAGCTGAAACTTCTGCTGGTGCTCGTCTAAGACGATGCGCCCTACGGAGACCGGCTCGAAGTCGGTCGGCTCATACATAACCTCGAAAGTTCCGATATCGCGTCCGGCAATCAGACCGTAGAAGAACCCTTGCGCCGGACTATGATTATCAAGCGCCGCCTGCACGAGGCGAACGCCAATTTCCGAGCTTACAGCGCGCATCAGAGGGTTAAGGACGGGGGCAATTTCCGTCACTATTTCGGGAGCCTTGCGGATGGGGCGCGCGGCGATTTGCTCCATAACTTCTCTCGCGGTGTCGTCGGAAAAGAGAAACAGAGCCGATGCGAAATGTTCATCCAGATTGGGAGTTTTAGTGAAGGAGGCGAGTGAGGCCCGCTCGCTGCGTTGCGGCGGAAGAACCAGAACTTCGGCGTCGCCCGCCTCCGCGCCTTCGGTTGTGAAGACCGCCGCGACAGTACGACCAGCGACGGGAGCGGCGAACGAGAGAACGCCTTCGGTGAGGTAGATCTTAATATCGCCACGCGAAAGCTGGAGGTCGCGGACATGATAAGTCCGGGCCGGGTCCAGAGTCATTTGCCGGAGCGCAGCGACGATATCCGATGCGCTTTGCGGGGCCGCTTGCTCACGCGCGCGGTTCCGTGCAAGAGCGGGAGCCGGGGACAGAAGCAGGACCAGACAAGCAACGCGGAGAAATCTCACCGGCTGGGTACTGCTACTTGATCTCGGGACTGTTTGCAGTCGCTGGATCCGCCGTCCAGTTTTCGCGAACGATCCCGCTCTCGTCGCTGTAGAAAGTGCGCCGACCGGTACTGTTGAAGGCTTTGGGCACGGCAGATACGGCATAGCCGGTAGGGGTTGCGGTAACGGTGTAATTGTAGCCTCCGGTTGAGCCGCTGGCGAGGTTCGGCGGAATCAAGTTGGCCGCTTGCGGACCCTCCGCGCCGCCTGCCGCGGTGGGCGGACCCAGTTGACTGAGCGAGGTCGCAAACTGGCCGAATTGCGACATATACTGCGTTTCAACGGTCTCAATGGTCTTTAAGGTCGCGACGGCTCCCATTTCCTGGGCGTGCATTCGCGACTTGCTCATCTGCGGCAGAGCGATGGAAAGAATGATAAGGATGATCGCAATGACGATCAGCAGTTCGATCAGCGTAAAGCCGCGCTGCCGGGTGCGGCGTTCGCGAAGAGATGACACCATACGCTTCACATCATACGACGTGGCGGGTGGGCCGAACGTTGTCTCATACTAAATGGCCGATGGGGCGGAAAAGCCCTTGACCAGAGAGTCGATCGCCTTAACCCGATGCCAGAATTGAGGGAAGAGATCAAGCCGCAAGGCGTTTGGGCCATCTGAGAGGGCGCGTTCCGGCTCCTGATGCACCTCGACGAATATTCCGGCTATTCCAATGGCCGCGGCCGCGCGGGCGAGCGGCTCGATGAACTGCGGCTGTCCGCCGGAGACGTTCCCCGCCCCCCCCGGAAGCTGCACGCTGTGAGTGGCATCGAAGACGATGGGGTAGCCGGTGGCAGCCAGGATCGGAAGGCTGCGCATATCGACAATCAGGTTGTTGTAGCCGAACGAGGCGCCGCGCTCGGTCAAAATAATCCGGTCGTTTCCGGTACTAGCCACCTTTTCGGCAGCGTGGGCGAAATCGGATGGCGCAATGAACTGGCCTTTCTTAATGTTGACGGCACGGCCGGTTTTGCCGGCTTCGAGCAGCAGATCCGTCTGGCGACAAAGGAAAGCGGGAATCTGGAGGATATCGACGGATTCGGCCGCAATAGCCGCCTGAAACGGCTCATGAATATCGGTGAGCACGGGAATTCCGAGCTTCCGGACTTGGCCTAAGATCCGCAACCCTTCAGTCAAGCCCGGCCCTCGATAGGACTTTATGCTGCCGCGGTTGGCTTTATCGAAAGAGGCTTTGAAGACATACGGACCCACGGCAGCCGCTATCGCCTCAGCCAGGAACAGCACGTGGCTTTCACTCTCAATGACACAGGGACCGGCGATGAGCGTGACAGGCGCATCATTTGAAAACGTGACCTTGGTCTTCTCGCCGACGGTGACCGCCGTCATTGGGCGACAGAGAATTCGGGAGCGGTCAGAGTTTCCTTCAGAGGATGGGATTTGCTTTCCTTGTGCTTCAAAGCGGCAGCCACAAAAGCCATGAATAGGGGATGCGGTTCGAGCGGCTTGGACTTGAATTCAGGATGAAACTGGCAGCCGAGATACCAGGGGTGGTCCGGCACTTCGCAAATTTCGACATAGACGGCATCGGGGGTTTGGCCGGTCAGGCGCATTCCGTGGGCAGTCAGTTGCGGCTCGAACTCGCGGTTGAACTCGTAACGATGGCGGTGGCGCTCGCTGATTTCGTTTGTGCCGTAGGCCTGCTCGGCAAAGCTGCCTTGGGTGAGCCGGCAGGGATACGCGCCGAGGCGCATGGTGCCGCCGAGCTCATCCACTCCTTTCAACTCGCGCAATTTATAGATCACGCGATGGGGAGTTGCGGGATTGAACTCGGTGGAATCGGCATCGCCCAAGCCGCAGACGTTGCGGGCAAACTCGATCACCATGGTCTGCATGCCGAGACAAATACCGAAGTAGGGGATGCGCTCCTGGCGGGCGCAGCGGATGGTGTTCAACATCCCCTCGATCCCACGCTTGCCGAAGCCGCCGGGCACCAGAATGCCGTCAAAGCCGCGCAAATAAGCGCAGCATTCGGGCCACTCCATCCGATCCGCCTCGATCCATTCGATATTCACGCGAGCCTGGTGGGCAATTCCGGCGTGCAGCAGAGCTTCTTTCAAGCTCTTGTAAGAATCCTCGTATTCCACATACTTGCCGACCAATCCTATGGAAACCTCGCGAACCGGGTTCTTCATGCGATCGACCATGCCGATCCAATCCGAGAGATCGCGTGGTCCCGCTTCGATGTGGAGCAGGCGCAGAATGCTCTCGTCCACGCCTTGTTCGGCAAAGACCATCGGAATTTCGTAGACCGAATGAACGTCCTTGGCGGTAACGACGCCGGAGACATCGACATCGCAGAAGAGCGCGATCTTTTCCTTCACCTCGCGCGGCAACGGCCGTTCGGAGCGGCACAACAGAATATCCGGCTGAATACCGATGGCGCGCAGTTCCTTCACGCTGTGCTGAGTGGGCTTGGTTTTCAATTCCTGGGCGGCTGAGATCCAGGGCACCAGCGTGAGATGGACAAACAGGGTATTCTCGCGCCCTTCTTCGTGGCGCATCTGGCGAATCGCTTCGATGAAGGGAAGAGATTCGATGTCGCCGACCGTGCCGCCGATCTCGACGATGGCGACGTCCACGCCCGCTGCCACTTTTCGGCAAGCCGCCTTGATCTCGTTAGTGACGTGCGGAATCACCTGCACGGTTTTGCCGAGATAATCGCCTCTGCGCTCCCGGACGATGATGTTTTCGTAGATCCGGCCGGAGGTCAGATTATTGCTTTGGGTGAGCGGCGCGTGAGTGAAGCGCTCGTAATGGCCAAGATCGAGATCGGTCTCGGCTCCATCGTCGGTGACGAAGACCTCACCGTGCTGGAACGGGCTCAGGGTTCCAGGATCGATGTTGAGATACGGATCGAATTTCTGCAGAGTGACACGGATGCCGCGGCTTTCGAGCAGACATCCGATGGAGGCGGCTGCGATTCCCTTCCCCAACGAAGAAACCACACCACCCGTCACGAAAATATACTTTGGCATGCCTTCCCTTACGGAACCCCTTCCCCTGTCGTCTCTCAACCGATTCCAACCGAATCGGCGACCACTGAAAATAATCGATTCACTCTCTCCAAATCTTCCGGCGTATCGACTCCGAGAGATTCATATTCCGTTTCGACCACGCGAATGCGATAACCGTTTTCGAGAGCGCGCAACTGCTCGAGACGCTCGGCTTTTTCGAGCGGACCGGAAATCAGATCCGGGTAGCGCAGCAGAAAATCGCGCCGGTAAACATATAATCCGATGTGTTTCGCATAGAGCGGCAGCGCGCTGCGGCCTCCGCGCTCATAGGGGATCGGGCAGCGGGAAAAATAGATGGCGTCTCCGAGAAGATTCGTTACTACTTTCACGACATTCGTGTCGACAATCTCGGTGGGATCCACGATGCGCTTTTTGAGCGTGCCCATGGAAACCGATTCATCGCCGTTCAGCGAGAGAATGGCTGCATCGATAGCCTCCGGATCGATCAACGGCTCGTCGCCTTGGATGTTCACGTAGAGAGCGGCCGGTTCGGAAGACGCGATCTCGGCAAGGCGGTCGGTACCTGTCGAATGATCGTCCCGGGTCATGCGGACACGACCGCCGAACTGGCGGGTTGCTTCGGCGATACGCTCATCGTCGGTGGCTACCAAGATATCGTCCAGATAGCGAGACCGCTGAGCGCGCTCATAGACGTGCTGCAGCATCGGCTTTCCGGCGAGTGGGGCGAGAGCTTTTCCAGGGAATCGGGAGGAAGCAAATCGGGCGGGAATAACGCCTAGTATCCGCGTCCGCACATCTGAGTGTAGCAGAAGAAATGAGGGTAGCGACGCGGTGCGGCGGCTTCATTATTTGAATCTTCGGCTCGCTGAGGAGCGCGGCCGCTTGCTGACGCGCGCGGCCTCATTGCTTGCATCTTCGGCTCGCTGAGAAACGCGGCCTCATCCTGCTGGCCGCCCTTGCTGAACCTTCATTGTTACGCTGCGAGGCGGGCGATAATGCGCTCGACACGGCCGGGAATGCGGCTTTCCGGAGTTTCGAGATTGAAATTGAGCAGTTCCTGATGCTCGGCTTGCGCTTGGAGCATCCACAACTTCGTTTTATGCGCGTCCTGCTTG